>JGI20157J14317_10002545_pt1 | contig 15357 bp, 13 predicted proteins | sample COG_07_FD_14317 | JGI IMG/M metagenome (IMG submission 14317)
CCTCGTCATTGATCGGAGTGTGGGCGACTCGCCCACATTGATTCTGTGTTACTGCAAAAGGAGGGCGAGTCGCCCTCCCTCCTTTAATCTCCACGGTACTTGACCATGAATCTGTTAGAATGAGCTATTTACACGCGTTATCGTGTGATTTTTTATTGGGTGTCGCCGCGGGTAATTTGCTGCGCAGGCTGCGAGTGAGGACTTGTTCGAGGCTCAATTGCACTTCCTGTGCTGCACTAGCTAGTTTTACTGCTGCGCTGAGAGCGTTTTTTTGAATGTTAATCGTTACTTTTGGCATAATTAGGGAGTAGACCTATTGTTCACCATTTAATGAATAAATTGTTATTTCTCGCCAGCATAACCTTGTAGTCAAATTTAAATATCACTTTTTGGTGTAATTTTAATTATTTTAAAGCCTGATAATTAAGTTCTTTGCGTGAAGCGCTAATTAAACTGGCGTTGGCGGGTTTAGGTGCAGATCTACGCGGTAATTGCGCCCAACGGTTGCATGATTCACGTGTAAAGATACTATAACTATGCAGTAATATGTTATCCCTAACGACCTGAATATCAACGATTAATAACTCGACAGGCGGACCTTTTTGGCGCAACTTTTAAAAATGGAGGCAGATTTAAATTCACAAGAGATCATTCGTTGGCTGAAAGCAGCTGGGCATGACCGCTTTTGGTTGGCTGAGAGCTGCGGTGTGCAAAAGCGCACCGTGGATAATTGGCTCTCGTCGAGTCGTGCGATCCCTCGCAAAGCTCAACTGATCATTAAAGCTTTAATGGCGTCCGAGTTGGCTGGTCCAGTTGCGCAGGCGGGAGTCGCGCAAAACTTGGTGCTACACTTCTCTGACAACGATTTTGCATCAATTTGCGACATCGCACGGGTGCTGGGGATGTCTCCAGTACAGTGGGTGGAAGCGGAGGTCCTTAAGGTTATTCATACAGAACCGTATAAAGTCTTGCGCGCACTGAGTCCGGCTAAACAGAAACCTAAGTCGGATTAGGCTGTGGTTGAGCTGAATGGCGCATGCGCCCGACTCGCCATTTTAGTCGGCGGCGCTTAGCAGCGGCTGATCGAGGGTGATCTAGTCAAGTTTGCCATCCACCCTCCGAAAAAATCGAGCCTGCAGCTAAAAAGCGCCTAGGTGTTGTGGCTGCGCCTGCTGCAGGAAGTGCCTATTTATTATCTAGGTATCGCGCACCCAGCGTATGCGCAACGGGGCTCGGCGATTTGGGTCCAGCCGGTGGATCTGCGGCGTTTACTACGCTTGGTGAAATGAGGTTGCAATGCCCCGCGAGTCGGATGAGAAGGGTGCATGTTTTACGACGAGGTCAAAGTCAATTTCAAGGCGGGTAATGGTGGCGACGGCTGCTTCAGCTTTCGGCGCGGTAAATACGAGCCCAAAGGCGGGCCTGACGGCGGTAACGGCGGGCGCGGTGGCGCGGTCTATGTCATTGCGGATACCAATGTCGCGGATTTAACCGATTATCACTACAAGCCGGGCTGGAAAGCCAAGAATGGCGAACCAGGCCGCGGTGCGGATCAACACGGTGCCAACGGTGCGGATATTATTATGCGGGTGCCAGTCGGCACGGTGGTGATCGACCGCGAGACCGAAGAGCCGGTGGCTGAGGTATTGGCACACGGCGATCAAGTGCTACTGCTCGAAGGCGGCTTCGGCGGTAAGGGCAATGAGACCTTTAAGTCTTCGGTCAATCAGGCGCCGCGCCAGTTCACCCTGGGCAAGCCGGGTGAAGAGGGTGAGTATCGCTTGGTGGTGAAGACCATCGCCGATGTCGGTTGATCGGATTTCCGAATGCGGGTAAGTCCACATTGCTAAACATGATCACGAATGCGCATCCGAAAACGGGTGCCTATCCGTTTACCACGATGTTTCCGATGGTCGGCGTGCTGGAGTATCCGGAGCAATATGAGCGGATCACAGTGGCCGACATTCCCGGCTTGATCGAAGGCGCGAGTGAAAACCGTGGCCTCGGGCATCGCTTCCTCAAGCACGTCGAGCGCTGCAAGGTGCTGCTGGTGATGATTGATATGGAAGGCACTGATGGGCGTGAGCCGATCTCTGACTTCCGCGTGCTGCTCAATGAGCTGAAGCTGTATATGCCGGGTCTGGTTAAAAAACCAGAACTGGTGGCGGCCAATAAAATGGATGAGCCAAATGCACCCGAGCATTTAAAAGCCTTTAAAAAGAAGTTCAAGGGCAAGGTCTACCCGATCTCCTGTGTCTCCGATGAAGGTTTTGTTGAATTGAAAGAGGCGCTCTTAGCTGCGGTGCTCGAAGTGCGCCAGGCGGAGCAGAAACTCGAACAAGAGGCAGCAGGAAGTAGCAATTACTAAGCGATTAAAGATTCCCCTATGAGTGATTCGACAGTGTTAGACTTCGGTGAGCGTGAATTTCAGGCACGGCCTGAGTTGAATAGTCATTTGGCATGGGAGAGTTTTATCGCACTGGCAAAGCATCCGAATCGGGTATTGGTGATTGATCGCACCCTGCAACGGCGGGCGATGAAATCGGGCTTTTTGTTGGCGCTGTCTTGGATGCTGTCGCGGCGTCTGCGCAGCTGGACGGATCGCAAGCGTGTCGGCATCTTGTTTCCGCCAGGCATTGCTGGCACGATTGCAAATCTGGCAGTGGTGCTGGCCGGTAAGGTGCCCGTCAATCTCAACTTCACCTTAGGGCGCGCGAGTTCGGCGGCCTGTTTACGTCGAGCGGAGATCGATTGTATCTTAAGCACCGAACGTATGCAGGTCAAAATCCCCGACTTCCCGTGGGCGCAGGCAGACGTGATCGACCTGGTCGAAGAGCTGAAGGACTTGCCGAAGGCGAAGACCTTGGCATTGCTGGTCGCGATTCGAGCGATGCCCTCCAAACTGCTGGCCAAGCTGCTGAAAGTGCCCGCGGTCGGTGGGGATGCCGAAGCTGGCTTACTGTTTACCAGTGGCAGCTCAGGCGAACCGAAGGGAGTGGTCTTAACTCACCGTAATATTTTAGGCAACTGCCTGCAAATTGACGCCTCTGGTCTATTGCCCGTCGGTGAGAAGATCATCGCCAATCTTCCGATTTTTCACAGCTTTGGTTTTACTGTGACCTTGTGGTATCCGCTGCTGCGTGGCTGCACCACCGTGACTGTGCCATCGCCGTTGGAATTTAAGAAAGTGGCGGAGGCGGTCGAGGCTGAGTCGGCGACGATACTGATCGGCACGCCGACTTTTCTAAAACCATACATCCGCCACGTGGCACCGGAGAAGCTGAAGTCTCTGAAGTATGCGATTACCGGAGCCGAAAAGACGCCTGCTGGCTTTGCCGACTTATGGCAGGCGACTTTTGATTGTTTATACTTTGAAGGCTATGGGCTCACTGAGACATCGCCGGTGGTGAGCATTAATTTGCCGCATACACCCTCCGGCTTTGACTATCCTGAAAGTGCGACTGATGGCTCGAAGCCGGGATCGGTCGGTCGGCTGATGCCTGGGCATGCGGCGCGTATCCTGAATCCGGATACAATGGAGCCGTTGGCGGTGACGGAAGTGGGGCTGTTATTATTGAAAGGCCCGAATATTTTCGGAGGTTATTTGAACGATCCCGAACGCACCGCAGAGGTGATGGACGGCGAGTGGTTTATTACTGGAGATCTCGCGCGCTTTGACGAAGAGGGCTATTTGTTTATTGAGGGCCGGCTGTCGCGTTTTTCTAAGATCGCAGGCGAAATGGTGCCGCATGGCACGATCGAGCAAGCGCTGGTCGAGGCGTTTGACTTGCTGGATGCGGAGACACCAATGTTTGCGATCGGCGCACGTCCCGATGCGGCCAAGGGCGAAGCGCTGGTATTGCTGGCGGTGATGGATGTGGAACTGACTGATGTGCGGGCGAAACTGTCAGCGGCAGGTTATTCGAATTTATGGATTCCGAAGCTAATTAAGCGAGTTGAAGCGATCCCCACCTTAGCGACCGGTAAGCTGGATTTGCGTGCAATTCAGGCGCTGTCGGAGGCGGAGTAGCGCTTTTGGTGGAGGGAAACGCTCCGTCGTTTCCACCTGCATTTGTCGGTTAAGGTCTCGTGCGGAAATGACAGAGCATTGGCTCGAAGAGTGTCGCTACGCTCGGAACCCTCCAATTATTTTCTAAAATTTCTTCTAATAAACTCAAAGTCCCGTGCGTTGTTCTTGTGAATAGGCTCGGTAGCGCTGCCGAGTGATCAATATAAATTAATCACAATGAAAGATGAACAACGTAGTTTTGAATCAAATTGGATGCGCTCCATTGTGGACGCGCATGCGGCGGATCTTACCCGATACGCCGCGTCCATCCTTTACGACGCCGATGGCGCAAAGGATGTTGTGCAGGATGTTTTTCTCCGCTTGTGGCAAGAGCCGCGAGCCAATGTCGAAGGCCATGTCTTACCTTGGCTGTTTCGCGTCTGTCGAAATCGGGCACTCGATGTCCGGCGGAAGGGGGGCCGGATGAAGCGCCTCGACGAAGCCAGTGCCGAGCGCGCTGCGACCGATGCGCCAGGGCCAGAGACGGTCACCGAGCAGCAAGATAGCCATGCGCAGATACTGCAGATGATGCAGGCGCTGCCTGAGAACCAACAAGAAGTCGTGCGGCTTAAATTCCAGAATGGGATGAGCTACAAGGAGATCGCCAGTGTCACGGAACTGACCGTGACCAACGTCGGCTTTCTTTTACACACGGCAATTAACACGCTCCGCGCCCGAATCGTGGCGAGCGGAGAGTAATCCAACCAACGGAGAAATTTAAGATGAAACTTTTACCAGAAGATCCACGACTCACCGCTTACGCGCTCGGTGAAATCGAAGACCAGCAAGAGCGCAGCGCAATCAAGTCTGCCGTTGCGCAGTCCACTGAGTTGCAACAAGCCGTTGCCGCAATCCGTGACATGAGTGAGTTGCTCGCTAAGGGGTTTGCCGCAGAGCCTATACCGGAACTGAGCGAGTTTGAAAAAGCCCGCATGGGCCAACCCACAGCGACGCGAGAGCGCTCTGGAGGCAGTCGTATACTGTCATGGCCGGTGCTTTCGAGTGTGGCAGCTGTTTTGATTATCGCTTTTGTAGTGCTGCCGCAGCGCAGTGCGCTCAAGGAAGACTTTGCCTATCAAGCCGAGCCTCGCAAAGAAGACTTTGCCGATCAAAAACTGCCTATCGAATCGTTGATTTCTAAGTTTCACATAGCTGAGGAGAATCCAGCGCTTGATGTTGAGATCGCAGCAAAGATGTTGATCGAAAGTAGTCCATTCCAGTCAATTGCCCGTCCGGATTTGGAGTCAAACGAGTTCGTTGAGTCAGCGCGAAGTGTTACGACGCTGAGGGTGGCAGAAAAACAGATGGCGTCGCCGGTACTTATTCGCAAACGTGTGGTTTTGGCTAAAGAAGCAGACAGTGATGTTCTATTGGAATCATTGGAATCGGGAANCTCGATGGACTACTCTGCTCCAGCGCCACCTGCGATGATGCTGGCCGATAATGGGATGCGTGCGCCCAACCAGGCTCGAGAGCTTCCCGCCACGTTTAATACCGAAAAATATGCGCCGATTGAGGAAAGTGGTTTTCGCTCGCCGTTAGTGGCAGCGCTTTCGACCTTTTCGATTGATGTCGATACCGCCAGCTATGCGAACGTGCGTCGTTTCCTGAATCAGGGGCAGTTGCCGCCTGCGGATGCGCTGCGGATTGAGGAGATGATTAATTACTTCCCTTACGCGGATGCTGCGCCGACTAAGTCGTTGGATGAGGGCGGCGCGCCGTTTGCGGTGCACATGGCTCAAACTATTGCGCCGTGGAATGAATCTCACCACTTGCTGCGTGTCGCGCTTAAGGGCTACGAAATGCCGTGGGAAGAGCGTCCCTCGTCGAACCTTGTGTTCCTACTCGATGTGTCGGGCTCGATGAGCAATGCAAATAAATTGCCGCTGGTTAAAGAGGCGATGGACTTGCTGGTGCGCCGTTTGGACGGTCGCGATCGTGTGGCGGTGGTAGTGTATGCCGGGGCATCTGGCTTGGCGTTGCCATCGACGACGGCAAATAATTACGACACGATTCAGCACGCGATGGATAATTTGAAAGCTGGCGGCTCCACCAATGGTGGCGCAGGTATTCAGCTCGCTTACAAGGTCGCTCGTGAGCACTTCATCGATGGTGGTAATAACCGTGTGATTCTTTGCACCGACGGTGATTTCAATATTGGCCAGACCAATTCTGGGGACTTAACCGATATTGCCGAGGCCGCAGCGGACGAAGGCATCTCGTTGACTATTCTAGGCTTCGGCATGGGGAACTATAAAGACGATCTGCTTGAAGAGCTTTCGAATAAGGGTAAGGGCAGTTATGCCTATGTCGATTCGAGTGCCGAGGCGCGTAAAGTGTTTCTCGAAGACCTTACGGGCAACTTGTTTAAAATCGCCAAGGATGTGAAAATTCAGGTCGAATTTAATCCTGCTCAGGTAAACTCGTATCGACTGATTGGATACGAAAATCGCCGTCTCAAGGCGGAGGATTTCAACAACGACAAAAAGAAGGCTGGCGATATTGGCCCAGGCCACACGGTGGTCGCTTTGTATGAAATCATTCCTGCAACTGTCGATAGTGACGTGCCCAGTGTCGATGCGCTGCGTTATCAACAGAGTGTTGAGGCGAAATCTGCTCCAGGTGAAGTGGCGACTGTTAAGCTACGCTACAAACAACCCGATGCGGATGTGAGCAAATTGATCACGCGCACGGTGAGTAGTGATGAATTGGTGCGCTTTGATGCCACTCATGAGGATGTCCGGTTTTCGGCAATCGTTGCAGCCTTTGGCATGCGCCTCGCGGAATCTGAGTACTTGAACGGTCTGTCGTATGATGCGATTGAATCGATCGCAGCGAGTTCGTTGGGTATCGATCCTGGTGGGCACCGTTCGGAGTTCGTCGGGCTGGTTCGCCGAGCACGCGAGTTGTCGCCTGCGGAAGCGCCGCTGCCAGTGCAATCCCGCGGTACCAGCCAAGAGTAGTTTGCATGTGAAAAGGCCTGCCTCGAATGGATCGAGGCGGGCCTTTTTTATGGTTCTTGGTTGATTGGTGGAAAAAGGAGGGAGGGCGACTCGCCCTCCTTTGCAGCAACACAGTATAAATGTGGGCGAGTCGCCCACACTCCTCTCGCTCAATGGTTCAAACCAGCCTTTTTCGGCTTTTGCTTACTTTACGATAAAGCGTGTGCCGCCGAGGCTGCGGGGCTCCATTTTGCTGCTGGTAGCTTCGCCTTCGGCGACGATTTGTCCGCCTTCAAAATAGGTGGGTTCTTTGATCCAGTGCTTTTGTAGCTGGTCGAACAGGTCGAGCAGTTCGCTGCGTGTTTGCACGCGATATTCAATCGTGCGAGCGTGGGTTGCAAGTGGGTATTCCTTCATTACCGTGTCGCTGGTCATGGCTTCGGCGACAGCGCTTGCGCGGTCAGCCATTTGCTGCACGCCGGGAGGGACGGGGGAGCGCTGAATCGATGAGGGCACGCCAGCCGCGCTAGCGCCATCGGTCATGGCGGCTTGGAGTTCGCCGAGTTGNAGTGCGCGGCTGTGGTAAATTCGCAGCAGGCCGTTGCCGGCGGTGACGATATTGATTTCGACCACACGATACCCAGATGTGATGTATTCCTGCTTGGAAATCGAGTGGATCGCGGCTTCTTTGCCGTAATACTCTTTGCTGTCGTCGGGAAAGGTGATGGCGAACAGTGCCTTGTTCTTGATCGCACGGGAACGAACGGTGACGGCGCTCAGTGACGAGACCATGCAGCAGAGGAGGAGAGTGGGTAGGAGGCGTTTGGAGAAGGGTATCATAAGTATCAAAGTGCTGGCCTTTTGATCGTGTGCAATTTTTATTTGTTTCACTTCATTTCTCTGAGGGGTACAACTTTCAAGAGAAGCGAGGTATTACCCTTTTTATTAATGCTATCCTGTAAAGANCTTTCAGTCGAACTGACCCCTGGCGGCACGCGCATCTTAGAGGGTGCGACTGCGCGGTTTAAACCCAAGGCACTCAATGCCGTGATTGGACCGTCGGGCTGTGGTAAAACCACTTTGGTGCGGGCGATGCTTGGGCTATCTTCGCGTCTAGGCGAAGTCTTTATGGCGGGCGAGCCAGTCGCGAATAGCGAGGCTCTGCGCGGCAAGCTGGCCTTTGTGCCACAGTTCAGTATTGCTCAAGAGCGACTGAGCGTGGAGGAAGCGCTGCGCACTGCGCTGGATCTGTGCGTGGTCGAGGTCGCGACGAAGCAAGCCCGGTTGGAGGAGATTTTACAGCGCATCGGCTTGGAGATGCATCGCGATAAGCGGGTGGGGGGATTGAGCGGCGGGCAGTTGCGTCGCCTTGGCCTCGGCTTGGAACTGGTCGGTGATCCGCAATGCATGGTTTGTGATGAAGTAACGAGTGGACTGGACCCGCGCTCAGAGGACCAGATTTTGACGATGTTGCAGCGTCTGCGCGATGAGCGGGAGAAGACCTTTATCTGCATTATTCACAACCTCGCCAAATTGAATTTTTTCGATTGGATCACAGTGGTATTTGAAGGGACAGTGGTGTTTCAGGGCGGTTTGGATGCGCTACTGGCGTATTTCGAAATCCCAGATGCGTTGCACCTCTATGATCAGTTGAATGCCCATTCGATCGAGCATTGGCGGGAGCGCTGGAGGGCCGCGAGTGCTGAGGATGCGGTGTTTGCGGCGACGCCGATGGTTGCACCAGCGCTGCCGTCAGCGCTGAGCCAAACTTGGACTTTGTTAAAGCGCCGTGCGCTCTTATTTAAGCGGGACAAGGGCTATTGGATGCTGACGCTGGGTATTACGATTGGGTTTCCGCTGTTGGTGACGATCTTTGCGATGGATGGCTTGCCGCAGTTGCGTGGACTGGCGATGAGTGCGTCGAGTGGCTTTGTCGAGCAGGCGCAGGAGAATTTGCGTTACCGAATCGATGCCTTGGAGTCGGCTTCGTTGGTCACGGGTTTGATTTTGTTCCAAGTGATCCTGCTGACCTTAATGGGTAGTAATAATGGTGCGCGCGAAATCGCGGGTGAACGTAATCTCTACGAGAAAGAGCGTTTCGCTGGCTTGCGACCGCGGTCGTATGCGACCAGTAAGTTGCTGTTTACTTCGGCGGTGGCGATCGGGCAGGGGCTGTGGATGACGCTGTTTGTCAAATACGTCTGTGACTTCCCCGGGCCGTTATTGCCACAAGCGCTGGTGCTAATATTGAGCTGTGTGTCAATGACTGCGATCTGCTTGGCATTTTCGGCGATTTTTAGTTCGGCAGACAAGGCGTCGCTGTTGTCGGTGTATTTAGTCGGGTTTCAGTTGCCGCTCTCTGGTGTGGTGTTGGCGCTGCCAGAGGTACTGGTGTGGGTGTGCCGACCGTTTATCAATGCGTATTGGGGCTGGGCCGGGTATTTCGGCTCGATGATTGATTCGCGCTTTTACGATGCCTATCGTTTGGAATCTTCGGAGATGATTCCTAGTCCGATGCTGGCTTGCGGGGTGCTTGGCGTGCATTTCTGTGTCGGCGCGGCGTTAGTGTTTTGGGGTTGCCACCAAAAGAAGCTGACTTAACCCTCAGTGGAACAAATTCAACCAAATGCCGATATACGGTCTTATGCCCCCATTGAAACCAGCAAAATCCCGAAGACCCGCGTCGATCTGGAGCGCGGTGTCGCTGATTGTCTCTCTGTTTGCTGTCGCCCTGACTAGTGGTTGCGGTGACAACTTTTCTGATCTCGAAGTGCTGCCGACCGAGAGCTACATGAAGAAGCCAAGCGATTTCTTGGGGAATACGTATACGATTCGCGCGCAGATTGACTCGCAGGTGAAGTGGGAAAAAGGCGTCGGGCGTATTTTGGCAGTTAGCCCTGAAAGTGGCGGCGCACGTCTGCCGGTATTCGTGCCGGATGCAGTGGGTGGTAATTTACATATAGGGCAGCGTTATGAAATGCGTGCCAGAATCGAAGCAGGAGGGCTGATCTATGTTGAAAGTTTACGCAAGTATTAGTCTTGGTCTGGTGCTCGGCCAGATCACCTCACATGCTCAGGGCTACGCGCCTGCGGCGGCTCCGGCTCGACCCGTGCCCGCAGCGGCGGGGATGTCCGCGCCGGTGGGAGGGATGTTTGAGAGTAACACCTTTCTTGAAATGGCGAGTCGGGCATTTGATCCATCCAGTGATTCGATGGATTTTGAAAATGGCAGTTTTGCCTGGAAGGGACGCACTTTTAATTTAACCAGTCAGCGGGCATTTCGTGCCCGCTTTGAGCGCTTCCTGTTGGCTTCGCCGACCGAGGAAGAAGAGAGCTATGCGCTGCTGATGAATGACGTGCTGCAGCGTTTGTCTGTGGCAAGTGATCGCAGTGACGACGCGATCATAGAAACTTGGGAGATGTTGTTTCGAGCCGCACGATTTGATCCCGATGGTGGCAATAGCACCATCGTAGCGAATCAGGTGTTTAATGCCTGGCGCATCCGTAAAGAGATGCGCGGCACTGCGCTGACTCAGCGTGAGTTGGCAGACATGCGGCGCCATCAGCAGACAGTGGTCGCGAATCGCGCCTTGATGCTTGAAAAATTAAAGGAGAAAAAGCAGCGCGAGTCGGTGCGCCAGACTTCGGAGAAGGAAGGAAACTCGGAGCATACGACGTTTCCGACAGAGGGTGCGTTTCGCGCGCTAGAACTGGCCGAGACCGAAGCCAAGCTAATCGCGATGGAAGGGCAAGCGGCGTTGACCGGCATCCAAGCGAAGTTGCAGATGCAGAGCCAAATCGTGGCATTTCTGGTGCAGCGTCGCTATCAGCATGCCTTGCTACTTTCGGGCTTTTACCAATTATTGTTTAAAGGATCACAGCAACAACTGGAAGTGGGCAAGGGCGAGTTGAAGTCGTTTTTCCCCAATACAGACATGGTGTTTACGGTCGATATGATGGCCTTCGTCGCTAACGAAGCGATCACTGACGTAAATAAGGGAGTGGACGCGGTCAACACGGCGTATGCCGAAGATCGTGCGATCATCGCATTGGAGCGGCTGCAAGAGACCTTTTTTCTCGGTGAATATATGCCCGAGTTAAATGCGATCCCTGTCGAGCAGCGTCGTATGTTGCTGGATTTGTATCGCGATATGATGGAAGCCGTCGAGCTGGCGGAGGCGAAGGACTATAACGGCGTGGCTCAGTATGCGGAGCGTATTGCGTTGATCGCAAAGGACTTTCCGGAGATGCGGGTCCTCTCCAGTGTCGAGACTGCCAAGAGCATGAGCGACATGGCGGTATTTGCCGCGTCGCAGTATCGTAATCTTGGCGACATCGATAAAGCGCGTGCGGAGCTGCAGCAGGCGATTGATATTTGGCCGTCGAATCCGTCGATTCGCGAGTTTCAACAAGAAACCACTAAGCTGGCAACAGCGGGCTCGCAAGGCGTGCAGATTTTTGACGACCTCTATAAGCGCGGCGACCATCGCGGTATTTATGACCGCCGTATGGACTTGGGCTTTGCCTTGGCAGAGGATACTGAGCGGCAACCTTTGTTGATGGAGGTGATCGAGCAGGTCTCGACGATTGATTTATTGGTGGCGCAAAGCGCGGAGGCCTTAAAACAAGGCGATCCGTATGTCGCCTGGGAGCTATTGGCTGAGGCAGCGAAATTTGATCCAGATGATGCGCCGATGAATCGAGCGCGTGCAGAGCTGGCGCCACGAGTCGCGGATTTTGTGGTCTATTTAGACCGCGCGCAGCGTCAGGCGGCGGAGGCGCAGCACGCGGGTTCGTTAGCAGGATTTTTGGCCGCGCAAGATATTTATCCTGCCAGTCGGATGTGCCGCGAGGGGATCGAGCGCCAATCGTCAGCCTTGATGGCACATTTGAGTACACAAGCAGAAGCAGTCGAGGAGTAGCAGGGAGCTCCTGTAGAGTCTTATTTTTTGCCAAGGCTCGCCGCTACAATTGCAATTTAACGAAATTACGCCGAGTTCGGGGTGCAACGACTCAATTTACTTGAGCCGCGCGCGAGTTGTCCCAAATTGCTCTCTGTGATCGGACTCGATGTAGATATCTTTTTTCTCCTGTATCTGGGGAGTGGCTTTGCGCTGCTCTTCGGTTTGTGGTTTTACTACGATTGGAAGGATAAGCATCTCTTTGAGGCCCAGCGCTCGAAGGTCATTTATCACTGTATCAAATGTAGTCAGATTTACACTGGTGCACACGGCAGTGAAGAATGCGATTGCCCTCAGTGTGGGTTTACCAATGGTCGCCTACGCTTCTAAATAAGTGGTTTTTTTAGTTCACTCGTTTTCATTTCCCAGTTTTCGCAATCTAAGTTTTTCAATATCATGCCAGATCATATCGCAGTCCTCGATTTCGGCTCTCAATACACGCAGGTCATTGCCCGCCGTATTCGTGAGGCCAATGTCCTTTCCCGTATTTATCCGTATAATACGCAAGCTAGCGTGCTTAAAGAAGCCGGCGTCAAAGGTGTCATCCTGTCTGGTGGGCCCTCTTCGGTATTGATCGAAGACTCGCCGCGTCCAGATGCGAAGGTTTTTGAAATGGGCCTCCCGGTGTTGGGTATTTGCTATGGTGAGCAGTTGATGGCACACATGCTCGGTGGCCGCGTAGGTAAGAGTGATGAGCGCGAGTTTGGTCACGGCACGCTCAACATTACAATCAAAGGCAAGCTGTTCGAGGGCCTTCCAGACACACTGCGCGTCTGGAATTCGCATGGTGATCGGCTAGAGCAGCTTCCTGAAGGGTTCGAAGCGGTCGCTTCGACTGAGAATTCGCCTTACGCGACGATTCAAGATGCGAAGCGTGATTTCTATGGCATGCAGTTCCACCCGGAGGTGGCGCACTCCGAGATGGGCACTGAGGTGATTGCGAATTTCCTCTTCAAGATTTGCGGCTGCGAATCGGATTGGTCGATGGCCAACTACATTGAAGAAAGTGTGCAGAAGATCAAAGATACTGTCGGCGAGGAGCGCGTGATCCTAGGCCTGTCCGGCGGGGTCGATTCTTCGGTCGCAGCTGCATTGATTCATAAAGCAATTGGCAAGCAGCTGACATGCGTATTTGTGGATAATGGTTTGTTGCGCTTACATGAGCGTGAGCAGGTTGAAAAACTTTACGGCGATCACTTTAATCTCGATGTGCGCGTGGCCGATAAGGGGAAATTCTTTTTGGATCGTCTGGCAGGTGTGTCGGATCCAGAAACGAAGCGTAAGATCATCGGTAATGCGTTCGTCGAGGTGTTTGACGAGTCGGTCACTGAGCTCAAGGAGCACGGCAACTATACCTTCCTCGCTCAGGGCACGCTCTACCCGGATGTGATCGAGTCGATTGCGATCGATGGCAATCCTGCCGCGCTGATTAAAAGCCACCACAATGTCGGTGGGCTTCCTGAGAAGATGAATCTCAAGCTACTGGAGCCGCTGCGTGAACTGTTTAAAGATGAAGTGCGCGAACTCGGCTCGCAACTCGGCTTGCCGAAGGAAGTCGTTTGGCGCCAACCATTCCCTGGTCCAGGTCTTGGTGTGCGCGTTATGGGATCGATCAAGGAAGAGGATCTGGTCGTGCTGCGCAAAGCGGATGCGATTCTTCAAGAAGAGATGATGGCTGCGGATCTTTATTATAAGGTCTGGCAGTCGTTCTGCGTATTCCTACCGGTTAAAACAGTCGGCGTGATGGGCGATGAACGCACCTACGAAAACGTGGTCGCGCTACGTATTGTCGAGAGTCTCGATGCGATGACCGCCGACTGGGCGCGTGTCCCGTACGAAGTGCTGCGTAAGATTTCGAGCCGTATCATCAACGAGGTGTCTGGTTGTAATCGTGTGGTTCTCGACATCAGTTCGAAACCACCGAGCACGATCGAGTGGGAGTAGCCGCACGGGTTTACTGCTCGTTTGAGTTTCGAACAAATTTTGTTTAGCTAGGTCTGAAGCATATAAGTATGAAGTTATTATCCTCAATTTGTTTAATCGCTCTCGCTGCTCCGCTGTTTGCTGGGCAGGCGAAAGTGAGTGCCATTGTTGAACGTGCTCGTGCCACCGCTGGCACTGAGGCGGCGTTGAATGATTTGGTTACTTTGCAGATAAGTGGCTGGATCGAGCCGGCGGAGTCTAAAATGCCGAGCGCCAGCATTTTGATCATTTCGCGCAAGCCCTGTTCACAGCGCTTGGTTGTGACGGTGGATGATTTGGTCGAAACGACGATTCTGGAAGGCGACTCGGGTTGCATTATCCGCTCAAATTTAAGTGATGAGGAAAAGCGCTCTCAAATTCGCACGATGACAGATGAGGAACTTAAACGTGTCGCATTCAGTACCCGTCAGCTCTTTAGTTTCTATGGTGCCGACTTTAAAAGTGGTGAACGCATCAAATATGAGGGGATTGAGCAACGGCGTGGGGTGCGTTGCCATAAACTGTTGTACTCCTATCCCGACGGTATTTCCACCACACGCTATTTTGCCATCAATAACGACCTGCTCGTCTCAACGATTACGGATAAGGGAGTGGAGAGTGTCGAAGTCGGCGAACAGATTGTTGCGGGCATTAAATTCCCCAAACGTGTGGAGTATTATCAGGGCCAAAAAATGCTACACACGATGGTGGTTCGTGACATTAAAGTGAATAAGCCATTGAAGCGCGGAATCTTCACTATCCCGACCGGTCAAAAAACTAAATAAGTACGGCTCTTCTAATTTATTATGCAAACACTCGAATTTTCAGATTCACCCAAATTTTTTAATGCTCTGCGCAAGTTTTGCACCACTGCGACTGTGTCGGGGGATGTCTCTGAGGTGGTTACTGCCGTGTTGGCCGAGGTGAAAGCGCGCGGCGACAAAGCGGTACTCGACTACACGCAGAAGTTTGACGGCGCGTATTTGAGCGCCCATGCAATGCGCGTTGATCCCGCCGAGATGAAAGCGGCATTAAAGAGCTTGTCAGTTGCCGACCGTAAAGCGATTCGTGAGTCTATCGCGCTAGTTAAGGCATTTCATAAAAAGACCCTACCCAAAAATTGGAAGGCAAAGAACGCGCAAGGTGGAATCGTCGGCGAGCGCTTTTATCCGATCCGACGTGTCGGGCTGTATGTGCCTGGTGGTAATGTGCCGCTGGTATCGACTGTCATTATGACGGCGGTCCTCGCGAAGCTGGTAAAGAATCCTGAGATTTGCGTCTGCACACCACCAGCTGCAGATGGTTCGATTGCACCAGGGATGCTGGCTGCGCTTTCGATGGTAGGCATCGACGAAGTGTATAAAGTTGGTGGGGTGCAAGCTGTTGGCGCAATGGCCTATGGTACCGCAACGATTCCAGCGGT
>JGI20157J14317_10002560_pt1 | contig 15302 bp, 13 predicted proteins | sample COG_07_FD_14317 | JGI IMG/M metagenome (IMG submission 14317)
GCTCTGTAGAGGGCATGTGGTCGACCACGAATAACCACTTGGCCGTCGGCGATCCCCAGCCCGCTAGCGTGCCACTGCGGCCCTCACACAGGGCACAGGATGCACAGGTTTGAAGACGCTCATCTAAGGTCTCCCAACGCAGGTCATCTACACGCACAGGTACGCGGGCGATGCGTTCAACGCGTTCTGGCTCAGGCACGCGCGTAGGCTCCAAGGCGGTGACCGTGGTACGTAGCGGGGGCGCGGAAGATCGCGCGGTGGTCACCGTGGGGGATGGTGGCGCGGATGCAATCGGTGTCGACTCTGGCGCAGGTGCAGGTGCAGGTACAGGAGCAGATGCATGTGCACTGGGCCAAGACCACTGAATGCCCATGGCCTTCAGCATGGCCCGGGCGCGCCTATCCAACTGCAAGGTGTCTTGCATCAGCGGCGGTGTTGGCGCCTCGTCTTTATCGTTTTCGCTTGGCAAGGGATCCTTCATGACAATGGCTTTATTTTTCCGTTTGCTGGGGGATTGGCGCATCGGTGTCACCCACCGTCCAATGGGTTAGCGCTAACTGCATCACCACGGCGTCCTCNCGGCGGGTGCCATCTAGAGGATAGTAACCTTTACGATGCCCAACGGTGGTGAAGCCCAANCGCTCGTAGAGACCTTTCGCCCCGNTATTGCCCTCACGNACCTCCAGCAACAGCCGCTCAGCAGANAGGCCTTGCGACCAAACAGCCAGCGATGACAGCATGAGCGACGCCCAGCCTTGGCGCCGGTGCGCGGGTGCCACCGTGATGTTGAGCAGGTGCACTTCATCCACCCCTTGCAGGGCGACAAAGTAGCCCAAAATGTAGGCACCACTCTCGTGCTGCCATCCGCTGACCTCGCCAGGTAGCGGCGTGCTCAACAAAAGCTGCGCGTGGTTTAAGTGGTGTACCGCATCCATGAGGTTACCCGGCGTCCAAGGATGGCTGTAAGCGGCCTTTTCGAGCTCGGACACGATAGCCACGTCGCTCACCTGCATCGGTGCAAAACGCACCTGACGATCCAAGGGTATGCTCATGGCTGCAGCGGGTCTTTGGCAGCCTGCACGGCCTTCAGGTGCAATCGCTCAGCGGTCGTTTGCGCCACCTTATCGCGCACATACAACGGCACGGCATCTGACGCAGCAACCGCCGCACCACTGGCCCACAAAGCGGGCGACAGGTGCAACAATGCGGCTGCGGTGGGCATGGCGTCCTGCCACATCTCAAACCCGGGCGCATCAACCCACTGTGCGCCGTACGCCGCATAGGCGTTACCCACCACGTGACCGCGCTCACGGTCTGCCACCCACGCCTTTAGCGCCGTCGGCGTCAGCAATACCGGCGCTTGGGTGCAGGCAGGCACCGCCGTCGGCGTCAGCGCCGACGTAAACACATAACGCGCCACGTACACCTCGCCCATACGCGCGTCCATCACCGCCGTCCATGGCCCCGCTAAAGCCGTTGCGCTCACGTCACCGCGCGCCGCCGCTGCGAGGCGTGCGGCCTGTGCAACCGCCAGCAAGGTGTTCACCGGGATCACCGGAACACCACCCGGCCGCAGCGATGCCGCCAAGCCCTGCGTGACCGCGCATGCCGTGCGCAGGCCCGTGAACGCACCCGGGCCTTGGCCAAAGGCGATGGCATCCACCTGCGAGAGTGCAATGCCCGCATCAGCTAGCAGCGCTTGTATGGCAGCGACCATGCCTGCCGAGGCCTTTGCACCGCTCTCGCCACTGAACGCCCAGACATCCCACGTCGCGGCGTCCACGGAGCCGTGCGTCGTGGCGACGGCCAGCGACAACTGGTCGGTGCTGGTATCCATGGCCAGAATGTGGCGAAAGAAAGGAGTCTGCGAAAAATTCGACATCGAAGGAGGTTGGGAGCGTCCAACGGACAACGCCCTATTGTCGCCCAGCCCCCGCAGGCACATGCCCCAAAGGGTTAGGACTTGATTTAGCATGGGGGCACGACTAAAAGCCCGCGCTCGTTGCGTTGGTTACCTGGTTACCACTACGCCCTCACATTATGTTTCGCTATCGCACTTGGCTGCTCGCATTGACGTTTTTTAGCAGCCTCTCGTCACCGGCGCTTGCCGGCATACAGAGCACACTGCCCGTCACTGTGAGCGCATTCTTGAAGACCGTTTCCGTGCCAGAGAGTGCACTGAGCGCCACGATCTTGCCCGTGGGCAACCGCACGTCGCCACTGCTCACCTGGCAAAGTGATGTGCCACGTAACCCAGCATCGGTCGCCAAGCTGTTGACGACCATTGCGGCCTTAGACACCTTGGGCGGCGACTTCACCTGGTTTACCGACTTCTACTACACCGGGTACATCGCGGGTGATACCTTGCATGGCAACTTGCATATTCGCGGCGGTGGCGACCCAAAATTTGTCATTGAGCGCATACAAGAAACCATGAACACCCTGCGCGCCCGGGGCATCAAGACAGTGAAAGGCAATATGGTTTTGGATAACTCGGCCTTTGACTTGCCCCGCTTGCCGGTTGGCGAGTTTGATGGCGAGGTACTGCGCCCGTATAACGTGCAGCCAGACGCGTTGATGGTGAACTTTAAGTCCGTCATCTTAAAGTTCACGCCCGACCGCAAGCGCGGCGTCGCACACGTTGCGGTTGAGCCACCCATGGCAGGCCTGCGCGTGCCCAGCAAGGTGCCCCTGCGGCGTGGCCGTTGTGGCGATTGGCGCACCGGCTTGCGCGGCACGTTTATGCAAGCTGCGCGCTACCAGTTTCGCGGCACCTATCCAAGCGCTTGCGGTGAACGGTCGTGGCCTATTGCCTACATTGCGCCGGATCAATATGCATCAAAAGCGTTGCTGGGCATTTGGCAATCGCTTGGCGGCAAAGTCTCGGGCAAGGTCATCAGCGGTCCCGTTCCATCGCACGCACAGCTGCTCTACCGTGCGCCGTCGCTGCCTCTGCGCAGCATCATCGCAGACGTGAATAAAATGAGTAACAACATGATGGCGCAACAGGTGTTCCTAACGCTTGCGATGACACCCAACCAGCCCGCAACCATCGAAAAAGCGCGCGCGCGCATACTCGCGTGGTGGGAGCGCGCTTTGGGCAGCGAGATGGCAAAGCCCGTAATTGACAATGGCTCTGGCCTGTCGCGTGACGGGCGTATCAGCGCCGACGCCTTAATTGCGCTGCTGCAACATGCCGCCCAAAACCAAGACTTCACAGACTTCTACGAGTCGTTGGGCATCGCCGGCATTGACGGCACCGTGCGCAACATGGGGCGCGATGGCACCACCCCCTTATCGATTGGCAATGCACACCTCAAGACAGGTTCGCTCAAAGATGTGACCGCCCTTGCCGGCTATGTGACAGGCGTTAGTGGCCAGCGTTATGCCATTGCCGCGATGATCAACCACGATGATGCGCCCAAAGCACGTGGTGCCCTCTACCGCTTGGTGGAGTGGGCAGCGCAGCACTAACGTACAACGCGGGCTACCGCGTCCTCAGACCGGGGTACTGGCGCGCTGCAAACGGTCTCGCACACCATCCCACAGCAAGCCCTCTGGTGGAGCTTCCACCCAGATATGCGCCGCATTGATCGCGTCTAGGGCGCGCAATGCTGAGAACAAGTCGTGGGCGCAGGCGTGGGCATCGCGAGGCATCTCGCGTCGTGGCATGTCAGGCGATAGACGCTGTAAAACCGCTGACGACGCATACACCGCGTGCACCCCGTGCCCACCCTGCGCCGATATGGCCGACAACAACGCGTCTGCCGCGCACACGTGCACCTGCGCATTCGGCGCGTAGTGCGATGCCAGCGAGCCCGACACCTGAGGTGAGTGGCTTTGTACACCCAACACGCGCAGGCCTGTGACCGCGCTGATTTGTTCAGATGTCACGATGCCAGGGCGTAGCAATACAGGCCATTCGCCGCAGACATCCACGATAGTGGACTCGATGCCGACCTCGCAATCGCCGCCATCCACCACCAACAGCTCGGTGTCATCCAGCGTGTCGGCAAACTCGCTCATGACATGCGCCGCTGTGGTGGGACTCACACGGCCAAAGCGATTGGCACTGGGTGCGGCCACTCCCCAGACGCCCACACCATGGGCCGCTTGCAACACGGCTTGCGCTACGGGGTGGGCGGGGCAACGCAGACCAATCGTGGCCTGACCGCCCGCCGCCGCATGACAGACCTCGGGAAGGCGTGGCAGTATCAGCGTTAACGGTCCCGGCCAAAACGCATCGATCAGTGGCCACGCCATATCGGGCACCTGTGGCGATAGCTGTGAAAGCGCGCGCTGCCAAGCTACCCGCGATGCCTGCGCCGCCACATGGACAATCAAAGGGTGGTTGGCTGGGCGACCTTTGGCCGCGAATATACGCGCCACCGCTGCGGGGTTGTTGGCGTCAGCGGCCAAGCCGTAAACGGTTTCTGTGGGCAAGCCCAGCAGGTGTCCCGCAGCAAGCACGCTAGCCGCTTGCTGTGCGGTTGAAGGGCTGCTAGATGCGATGTAGCGCGCCATAAGGGTCTCCGGGTAGGCCGCTAAACGCGCTCGCGTTCAGTGCCACAGACCCAAAATAGACTGCACCTCTTGGGCGACGCCACGGGCGTCCTCGATGCGAGTCGCCGTGATGGTGATGTGCCCCATCTTGCGTCCCTTACGCGCCTCTAACTTGCCATACAAATGCAAATGGACGCCAGGCAACGCCAACACCTGGTCCCATTCGGGCGTGCGTAACTCGCCGGAGTTAAACCAAATATCCCCCAGCAAATTCAGCATCACCGCAGGTGCCAGCAGGCGCGGTTGTACCAACGGCAACCCGGCCAAGGTGCGCACTTGCAACGAAAATTGCGACACATCGCAGGCCTCAATACTGTAGTGGCCGCTGTTATGGGGTCGTGGCGCTATCTCGTTAACCACCAAGCCCGGCTTTCCGTCATCGCCTGTGACGACAAAAAACTCCACACACAGCACGCCAACGTAGCCGAGCTCCCGTGCGATTTTTTTGGCAGCATCAACGGCTCGCGCGGTTAAATCCGGGGCCAAATTACCGTCAAACACCTCGGTGCGCGCCAAGATGCCCTCGACGTGGGTATTGAGCTGAACGGGTAAGTTCACGCAATCGCCTTGGCGCGACCGTGCAACCAATACCGAGCATTCGGCGATCAAGGGCATGCGCTTTTCCAACACGCAGGGGACTTGTTGCAACGCTTGCCAAGCACTGGCCAACGCCTCAGCGGACGCCACACCCAACTGGCCTTTGCCGTCGTAGCCCATACGCGCTGTTTTCAAAATGGCGGGAAACAACGCGTCAGGCACTCGGGCTAAATCGCTGTCAGTCGTGAGCACCGCGTAGGGCACTGGCCCCACACCACTGCTCGCGGCGCTGGCTTGAAAGTGGGCTTTCTCCACAACCCGATCTTGGGCGACAGCAACGGCATGGGCCTGCGGTGAGACCGGCGTCGTTTTCGCAAGCGTTTCTAAGGTGTGCGCGGGCACGTTTTCAAACTCTGTAGTCACCGCATCGCAGACCCGTGACATGGCGGCCAAGGCTTGCGCATCGTCGTAGCCAGCCTGAAAGTGGTGGTGGCTTACCAAGCCCGCCGGGCTGTTGGCATCGGGGTCTAAGACAGCCGTTCGGTAGCCCATGCGTTGTGCCGCTTGCACAAACATAAAGCCCAACTGGCCACCGCCCAAGACACCCAAGGTCGCGGGGCGGCCTTCGGTAGCTGCGAACGCGGGTAACAAAACGAAGTGGTCTGGGTTAGGCGGCATGCGAAAGGGGGTGGGGAACAGCGGAGAGTTGGAAGATAGCACGCAAGCGACGTGGCGTTAGCAAGGCGGGCGCCTAGGCGCTGGGCGGCAGGGTCATGGCCGTCGCCAACGCGGTTTGTTTGTCGCGGAATGTCTTCAAAGCATCGGCCATCGCGGGTTGATGCACCGCCAACATGGCCACGGCGAATAGCGCGGCGTTGGCTGCACCCGCCGCCCCGATGGCAAACGTAGCGACCGGAATACCTTTGGGCATTTGCACAATGCTGTGCAGGGAGTCAACACCACTTAAATGTTTGGACGCTACAGGAACCCCCAGAATGGGTACCGTGGTCTTGGCAGCCAACATGCCGGGCAAATGGGCCGCGCCGCCCGCGCCCGCGATGATGGCTTGCAGGCCACGCGCCGCGGCCTCGTCCGCGTAGGCAAACATCGCGTCGGGCATGCGGTGTGCAGAAATGACCTTGGCCTCGAAACCGACGCCAAATTCTGTCAAGATATCCGTGGCATGCACCATGGTGTCCCAGTCACTGCTAGACCCCATCACAACGCCCACCTGAATTGTTTGCATGCCAACTCCGTTAAAGTTGTAATTTTACGACCCGTCCCCAAGTAACTGACGTGTATTGCCAACGAAACCATACCGCGAGCCATTGAATGATTGAAGTAACCATTGCCAATTTCGAAGCCGAAGTCATCGAGGCATCCAAAACCACGCCTGTTTTAGTGGATTTTTGGGCCCCTTGGTGTGGTCCCTGTAAAACCCTGGGCCCCCTGCTTGAGCGGGTTGAGACCGATTACGCTGGACGCTTCAAGCTGGTAAAAATTGACTCTGACCAAGAACAACAGCTGGCCGGGGCCTTCGGCATCCGAAGCATCCCAACGTGCGTCTTACTCATGAATGGGCAGCCGGTGGACGGCTTCACGGGCGCCATTCCCGAAGGGGAAATCAAGGCGTTTTTGGACAAGCACCTCCCTGCGGGCGAGCCCGAAGCAGAGGCCGCCCCAAGAAGAAGACCTGCCCCCAGCGTCAGAGGAAGACGCACTCGCTGCGCTGGCGCAGGCTGCCGTGGCCGAGCCCAACAACGATGACGCCCAGTTTGCCTACATCCGCGCCCTGTTGCTGATGGACAACCTCGCCCAAGCCAAGGCCGTGTTTGAGCCACATAAAACCAAGGCTTTGGCGGTACAGCGCTTGGCCTCAATCGCTTTGTGGCTAGAGATTCTCGAGGGCACGCCTGCCGACGAGGCGAGCTTACGTGCCCACATTGACGCCAACAAGCGTGATTTTGCCAGCCGCTACGCCTTGGCTCAGCAAGCGGTGCGCGCGGGTCGCTGGACGGACGCGATGGATGAATTGCTAGAAATTTTGATGCGTGACAAGTCATGGGAAGACGAGCGGGCACGACGCCTCTTTGTCGCCGTGCTCGACATCATCACGCCCGAGCCGCCAAAGGTCGCGGAGGGGCAAACACCACCGGAAGACCCGATAGTGGTGCGCTACCGACGCCGCTTGAGCAGCGTTGTACTGAGCTAGCACCCAACCACTGCGCGGGTGCGGCACGCTCAGGCCAATAGCTGGCTGAGCGCCTCTTGGTATTTGGCACCGGTTTGCGCGATCACGTCGGCTGGCAAATCCGGCGCTGGTGCTGTTTTGTCCCAAGGCACGCCCTGTCGCTGGGCGGTGCCTAGCCAATCGCGCAAAAACTGCTTGTCGTAGCTCGGTGGGTTGCTGCCCAAGGTGTATTGGTCTGCAGGCCAGTAGCGTGATGAGTCGGGCGTGAGCACCTCATCCATCAACACCAACTGGTCATCGCTATCCAGCCCAAACTCGAACTTGGTGTCCGCAATGATGATGCCTTTGCTTAGCGCAATCGCGGCGGCGGCATCGTACAGTTGCAAGCTGATATCGCGAATTTTCACGGCCAAGGGCTCTCCGATCATCGCCACGGTTTGCTCAAAGCTGATGTTCTCGTCGTGCGCCCCCATCTCCGCTTTCGCAGCTGGGGTGAAAATGGGCTCAGGCAGTTTGGCCGCGTTGACCAGCCCTGCCGGCAAAGGGACGCCGCAGACCGACTGCGTTGCTTGATAGGCCTCCCAACCACTGCCTGCCAAGTAGCCACGCACAACGGCCTCAACCGGTATGGGGCGCAAGCGCTTGACCAGCATGGCGCGGTTTTGCACCAAGGGTTTGTCGACGTCGGTGACGACTGACAAGGGGTCATCACCGGTCAGGTGGTTGGGACAAATATCATGCAACTGATCAAACCAAAACAAGGCCATCTGCGTCAGCAACGCCCCTTTACCGGGGATCGGTTGCGTCATGATCACGTCATAAGCACTGATACGGTCGCTGGCCACCATCAAAATACGGTCATCGCCCACCGCGTAGTTATCACGAACCTTGCCTCTCGCCAAAAGCGGCAGAGACGTTAACGTAGAGGTGTGCTGGGCATTAGCGGGTAGTGACATGGCGGACAAGGCTTGGCGGCGGGTTAGGCGATGCAAACGCATCGTCATCGGTTAATCGGAACACCGGGTATTTAAACCGAAACGGTAGGGACTCTCTGGAATTGAGAGGGAATGAGGCAACAAAAAAGCGCGACAGGTTGACCACCCGTCACGCTTTTAAAGACAGCTAACGCAATTTACGCGACGACTTGCGCTAACTGCCCAGCGGCGTACTGTCCCGCGACGACGGACAAGGTGTCACCCTTGATTTTAGCGCCCTGACCCTCGCAGCCAAACTCCACGTAACGCTGCTTGCAAATAGCTTGCGCCGCGGCGCGGGCGGGCTTCAACCACTCGCGGGCATCGAACTTCTCTGGGTTTTCATGAAGGAACTTGCGCACGGCACCTGTCATGGCCAAGCGGATATCGGTGTCAATGTTGATCTTGCGCACGCCAAACCGGATGGCCTCTTGAATCTCCTCGACGGGCACACCGTAGGTCTCCTTCATGTTGCCGCCGTAGGTTCGGATGATTTCCAACAGCTCTTGCGGGACACTTGACGAGCCGTGCATCACCAAATGCGTGTTGGGGATGCGTGCATGAATGTCTTTCACACGGCTAATCGCCAAGATGTCACCTGTGGGCTTGCGCGTGAATTTATAGGCGCCGTGGCTGGTGCCAATGGCAATCGCCAACGCATCCAATTGGGTGGACTTTACGAAGTCAGCGGCCTGCTCAGGATCAGTCAACATATCCGCCATTTCGAGCTTGCCAACGGCTCCAATGCCGTCCTCTTCACCGGCCTCACCCGTTTCTAGTGAGCCCAAGCAACCCAGCTCGCCCTCGACCGTGACGCCCACGCGGTGCGCCAACGCAACCACACGGCGCGTTACGTCTACGTTGTACTCGAAGGAGGCGGGGGTCTTCCCGTCCTCCTCTAAAGAGCCGTCCATCATGACCGACGAAAACCCCAGATCAATCGCGCCTTGGCAAATCGCCGGGCTTTGGCCGTGGTCTTGGTGCATGACCAAGGGAATATGAGGGTAGGCCTCCACTGCCGCTTGGATCAGATGCTTGATAAAGCTCTCGCCGGCGTACTTGCGCGCGCCAGCGCTGGCTTGCAAAATCACGGGCGCGCCGACCTCGTCTGCGGCGGCCATGACCGCTTGCACCTGCTCAAGATTGTTCACGTTGAAGGCAGGGATGCCATAACCATTGGCTGCTGCGTGATCGAGTAACTCACGCATTGAGACGAGCGCCATCGGGGTGTCCTTTGTAAAAATGATTGGTAACCGGCTGGTAACTTCGCCGGCGAATACCATCAATTGTAGCCAAAACCCCGAAGGCTCAATCGCCCGCTCCCCTGTAGCCCTCTCATTTAGACCACTAGACGCCGAAACCGCGATGTAACTCGGCTCTGGGCGAGCGGTCTAGGCCGCGACTTACTTAACGCGGCAAATTTTCAACAAATTGGTGCCCCCTGGCTCTCCCAAGGGTTCTCCGCAGGTGATGGCGTAAAATGTCACCACTTTGCACAATGCCGCGCTTGATCAAGTGGCGCTCCGCATCCAGTAAGGCCGCATCGCGGTCGGTACTGTTGTCCATAAGCAGTGGGCGCACGTTCCGGTACATCGCCATGCGCCGCTGTGTTGCCAAGCGCGTCGTTAGCGCATAGATGGGCATGTGCATATCGAATCGGCTCATCCAGAGTGCGGTTGAGCCGGAGTCCGTCATGGCCACAATGGCTTTCGCCCCGCAGTGATGGGCGGTAAACAGCGCACCCATCGCGATGCTCTGGTCAACGCGGCGAAAGCTTTTGTTGGTCGTGGTGAGGTTCAACTCCGCCTCGTTCGCCTCTTCAGCCGCCAAACAAATGGCCGCCATCTGGCGCACCGTTTCTAGCGGGTACTTACCGGCAGCCGTCTCGGCACTGAGCATCACCGCATCGGTACCATCGAGCACCGCGTTCGCAACGTCACTCACCTCGGCTCGCGTCGGGACGGGCGCCAAGATCATGGACTCCATCATTTGGGTCGCCGTGATCGCCACTTTGTCTAACTCGTGGGCCATGCGAATCATGCGCTTTTGCAAAGCGGGCACGGCCGCATTGCCCACCTCTACGGCCAAGTCGCCCCGGGCCACCATGATGCCGTCGCTGGCCTTCAAGATACTCGCCAAATGGGGAATCGCCTCCGCACGCTCAATTTTGGCAATCAAACTGGCTTTGTGCTTAAACGGCTCCCCAGCCACGTTACACAACTGGCGTGCCAGCTCCATGTCGGTGGCGCTCTGCGGAAAGCTCACCGCCACGTAGTCAGCCCGCAGGCTCATGGCGGTCTTGATGTCATCCATGTCTTTGGCCGTCAAGGCAGGCGCAGAAAGTCCACCGCCCTGTTTGTTGATGCCCTTGTTGTTAGACAGTTCGCCGCCCACCACCACCTTGGTGTGGACCTGCTCACCGCGCACAGCCGTCACATTCAAAACGATCAAGCCATCGTTGAGTAACAAGACATCACCGGCCTTTACGTCACGCGGCAACTCTTTGTAATCTAGGCCGACCGCATCGACATCACCGAGCTCCGTGCGATCACCATCTAGGACGAATGCCGCCCCTTCAAGCAGTTCGATCTTGCCTTTGGCAAATTTACCAACGCGGATTTTGGGCCCTTGCAGGTCGGCCATGATGGCGACCTCACGGCCAACGATTTTTGCTGCCTCGCGCACAGCCGTCGCACGATCAATGTGGTCTTGTGAGACCCCGTGGGAGAAATTCAAGCGCACCACATTCACGCCCGCGCGCAACATCTCAATGAGTAGCGCTGGGTCACTGGATGCAGGACCGAGGGTTGCAACGATTTTGGTAGCGCGTGTGGCCATGGTGGAAAATCTCCGTTGGTGTCAGGCGCTCGCGAGGCAAGCGCACATGTAATCTAATTTCACATTGTGACGCAAATAAGTTACCGAGAGGTTACCAAGTTGCAAGGTTTCAATTGGCACAACAAACGACAAACGGGCACCGTGCCAACACCTTTGCCCACTTGTGCCTGTAGACACTCAGGCGTCTGCGCGCCGCGCCAACACCTCGAAGGCTGGCAAGGTCTTGCCTTCAAGCACTTCTAAAAATGCACCGCCACCCGTGGAGATATAGCTGACCTGCTCCGATATGCCATATTTCGCGATCGCCGCCAGCGTGTCGCCGCCACCCGCAATACTGAAGGCCTCACTTTGCGCAATCGCCTGCGCCAGCACCTTGGTGCCATTCTCAAACGCGGCAAACTCGAACACCCCCACCGGACCGTTCCACACAATGGTGCCCGCGCGCTTCAGCTGCTCCGCCAGTAGCGCGGCGGTTTCAGGGCCAATATCCAAAATCAGGTCGTCGGCTTCCACGTCAGTCGCTTTTTTAACGGTCGCAATCGCGTCGGGCGCAAAGTGCTTCGCAGTGACCACATCGGTGGGAATGGGCACGGCCGCACCGCGCGCTTGCATACTGGCCAACACCTGACGGGCCGCCTCCAACAAGTCGGGCTCGGCCAGGCTTTTACCAATTGGCAAGCCAGCGGCCAACATGAAGGTATTGGCGATGCCACCCCCCACGATCAAGTTGTCTACGTTTTTCGAGAGCGCGTCCAGAATGGTTAACTTGGTGGAGACCTTGCTCCCAGCGACAATCGCAACCAACGGGCGCTTAGGCGCTTGCAAGGCTTTGCCGATCGCGTCCATCTCCGCTGCCAACAGGGGGCCGGCACAGGCAATGGGTGCGTGCTCGGCAATCCCATAGGTCGACGCCTCAGCTCGGTGTGCGGTACCGAACGCATCATGCACAAACACATCACACAGCGCGGCCATTTTTTTGGCGAGTGCCGTGTCGTTCTTTTTCTCACCCACGTTGACGCGGCAATTCTCCAAGAGCACCACCTCACCCGCGGCCACACTCACCCCATCTATCCAATCCGATGCCAAGCGCACCGGTTGACCCAGTAGGGCAGACAGACGCTCGGCCACGGGCGCAAGGCTGTCGATTGCCTGAAAGGCCCCCTCTGTCGGGCGCCCCAAGTGACTGGTCACCATGACGGCAGCACCGGCTTTGAGCGCCATCTCTATGCACGGAACGCTGGCACGCACCCGCGTGTCCTCGGTAATACGACCATCCGCATCTTGCGGCACGTTCAGGTCGGCACGAATAAACACCCGTTTACCCGCCACCGCTCCCTGTGCACATAAGGTTTGAAAACGCTGAAATTTCATAAAAATCCTATTGCCCTGTTGGCGTAAAAATAAAAGGCTACTGCGGTGCCTGTCTGCAACTGGCGGTGATGTCCAATTGCGGTTGATACAGCGCGGTTGACACATCAGCCAAGCCGAGCAGGGTGTGAAAGAGGTTGTCGTGCGAATACGGCTCTCCGGCCTTCGCCTGCAAGCAAGCGGCCGTTAGCCCAAGCCGCGTTTGCATATTGCCTGATAGCCAGGAAATTTGAGGAACGTGCTTTTGCTCAATCGGCGCCAAGCTGTAGGGCAGGCCATGCAAAAACAAATTATTCTCCCCCAACGACTCGCCGTGGTCGCTCACATACCAAAGCGCCGCATCGCTCTCGGATTGTTCTGACAACCATGCAATGGCACTGGCGAGCAGGTGGTCGGTGTAGCGCACGGTATTGTCATAGGCGTTAATCAGCGATGACAGCTCACAGCTTTGTAACGCCGCGCTCTCGCACTCTGGTCTAAAGTCTTTAAACGCGTCTGGCGTGCGCTTGAAGTAGGCGGGCCCGTGGCTACCCATTTGATGCATCACCAACACCACCCCCTTGTCACGTTGCGCTTGCGGCAACGCGTTGATACGGGCATCAATGTCATCTAGCATCACCGCATCAAAACATTCCCCGGCTGAGCATAACTCGGGGTGGGTCGCCGCGCGGGTATTGACGTTGGGCACGCGATCGCATGCCCCTTTGCAGCCCGACTGGTTGTCTATCCATAAAACCGCTAAGCCCGCCCGTTGTAATACATCCAGCAACCCCTCACTGGGGCCATTGGACGGGCTGTAATCGCCACGCCCTAGCGCGGAGAACATACACGGCAGTGAGGCGGCGGTATTGGTCCCGCAAGACATGACATCCCGGTAATACTGCACCTCGCCGCGAGCGGCCAAGGCACTTAATTCTGGGTTGGTCGCACGCGCGTAACCACCCAGCTGCCAATTCGCGGCGCGACTGGTTTCTCCCACAACCAAGACCAAACGCAATGGCCGTGCACCGGCGTTATACGAGGTGCCTAGCGCCGCATCTTCGCCAATCACCGCGAGCGGTTTACGGTGTTGAGGCAGTTGCTGCGCTGCCAAATTAATCGCCGCGTACACACCATTGAGCGGGTTGATCATGTAGCGCACCTCTTTGTGGTTACGCATGACCGAGGCGAGGTCCTGAAACACCCACAGCGCCGACAGCACGGCCACCGCTAAGCCCAAGAACGCCGCCAAGCTGTTTTGCCAAAGACGCCTAAACAAGGGCGCCGGCGTCACGCGACGTGTCACCACCCAGAGCGCAGGGAGGACGCCCACTGCGCTCAGAAAGGCGATCATGCGCCACGTCATCAGGTCGGCGGCTTCACGCGCGTCTGTGGCCACGACATTGGCCAGCATGCTGGTATCTATCACAATGCCATAGCTCAACATGAAGTGGCTGCTAGCAGCGGCACTGATGAGGAAAAATGCCGCGACCAGCTGGAATACCCCGCGCCAAGCGCTCAATGCCAAGAGCGCAAAGGTGGCACCCGCAATACCGACGCCGAACACCACACCAAACCACAATCCTCGCGCGCCCGCTACGCCAGGTAGCGCGGCAAGCGTTTGCCACAAGTTGATGTTGCCCACCGTAATTAGCCAAAGACAGACGATGGCAGCAAGCGTAAAACGCGACCATGCGGCAGGGTGTTTGGATGGGGTTGTCATGGGTGTGGGTTGCGCTGTCGCGGTTTCAGTGGGGTTAAGCGATCCAAGTATATGGGCTTTGGATGTGGCCGCCGTTACGGCGGCACCCACACCCGTTTAAGATAGCGTGCTGCGGTTACCGATACATGCACTTGGCACTTGACACTTGGCACCAGCGTTCCCACCTTTACGCACCGACTTCTATGCCACCACTTCTGCGCCCAATTACCGCAACACGTACCCGCCTTGGCGCTTGGCCATGGCGTGCAATGGCCGCCACCGCGCTCGCGCTGTTGCTGTGGGATGCGAGCGACCTCGACCTACTGGTCATGCGGCACCTCGGTTCGCCTAACGGGTTTCCTCTGCGCATGAACTTCTGGCTAGAGAACCTCCTGCACATAGGCGGGCGCAATCTGGCGATCGCCCTGTATCTGACACTGTGGGTACTGGCCTTGGCCTGGCCAGCACGCAGCCACCCTGTGATCGGTACACGGAAGCAGCGAAGCGTGTGGCTGCTGGGCGTCCTGATGTGCCTAACGCTGATCAGTGGCCTGAAGGCAGTGAGCACCACCAGTTGCCCCTGGGATCTTCAGGCATTCGGCGGGCCCGCCACCTACGTCTCGCACTGGGCGTTTGGCATGACGGACGGCGGGGGCGGTCACTGCTTTCCCGGAGGCCACGCGTCTAGCGCATTTGCCTTTTTGGCGCTCACTCCGGTTTGGTTGGCCGCAGCAGACCCCGCGCACAGGCGCTTAGGCCGCCAACTTACCTGGGCAATTGTGATTACCGGCATCCTATTTGGTGCCGCCCAAACCTTACGTGGCGCGCACGAACCCAGCCACACCGCTTGGACCGCATGGCTATGCTGGGTTGGGGCGTGGGCTTGGTTTACCGCTTACCAAGCCATCAACAGGTGCAGGGGTAGGTAAACACACATCCCACACACAATGGTTCCCAGCACGCCACCGCGGGTAAAGAACCACAGCAAGCCGGCGGCCGCACCGTATAAACGCGCGTCCTGCCAGGTGCTGATGAGCGCGCCATTTTGCATCACGATTTCGGGCACGATCACCGCGGCCATCGCCGCGACAGGCGCGTAATGCAAGCCACGCTGAAACCATGGCGGAATCGGCATTTTTTCTTCAGACCA
>JGI20157J14317_10002564_pt1 | contig 15294 bp, 18 predicted proteins | sample COG_07_FD_14317 | JGI IMG/M metagenome (IMG submission 14317)
GTACGTGAAATAGCGCAAGAAAGAAAATATGATTTCATTTTCGACAGATCTTCGGACTTGGTTATGTTATATTCCGCAAAAAATTACGATATTAGCGACCTAGTTTTGAGAAAAATAAATGCTCAAGATCGAATTGAAGATCGAAAAGCACAACTCAATAAAAGAAAAGAACAAATTAATAAAGCCAAAGAACAAGTTAAAAAACTAAAAAAGAATTAATAATATTCTCAAATAAATTTAAAACAATGAAGAATTTAAAATCACTTTTACTTGCTACCTTAATGATTGCATTGCCTTTGACTGCTACTTTTGCACAGTCTAAGATTGCTCACATTGACACTCAAAAATTGATTAGTGAAATGCCAGAAGTTATCGCTGCACAAAAACAACTTCAAGCAGTTGAAGAAACGTACACTAAAGAAATTGAAAACACATACAAAGAGTTTACTACCAAAGCTCAATCGTATTCTGCAGATGCAGCTAACCAAACTGATGTAACCAACCAAGCACGTCAGACTGAATTAGAGAGCATGCAACAAAACATTCAAAAGTATCGTGAAACTGCTGCACAAGATTTGCAGAAGAAACAAGGTGAAATGATGCGTCCTTTATATGAAAAAGCAAGAGCAGCTATTGAAAGAATTGCTTCAGCTCAAGGTTATGACTACGTTCTTGATGCAAGTGCAGGCGGAAGTGTAATTATGTCTAAAGGAAAAGACTTAATGGCTGACGTAAAAGCTGAATTAGGATTCTAGAAGAACATCCTAACCACACAAATCTAGACTGCCTTATATTAATATAAGGCAGTTTTTTTTTACCATGAAAACAAATAGAAATTCTTTTATTGGCGTATTCGATTCTGGTGTAGGCGGATTAACACTTTTACCAGCACTACAATTCATATTACCACACGAACAGTTTCTCTATGTTTCGGATAATGCGCATGCCCCTTACGGTGGAAAAAGCAAAGAAGAAATAACAGAACGTTGTAACATTGTAGTTCAATCCTTGATCGATAAAGGTTGTAAAATTATAATCGTTGCCTGTAATACGGCGACAACAAATGCAATCGAAACCTTAAGAGCTACCTACTCCATTCCTTTCATAGGAATTGAACCAGCCATTAAACCAGCAGCGCTAAAGAGTAAAACTAAGGTTGTAGGTGTTTTAGCAACCCAAGGCACCCTCAGTAGCGCATTGTTCGCTAAGACCAGTGCAGCTTTTACACAAGATATTCTTGTTATAGAGCAAATTGGTAGTGGATTAGTAGAGGCTATAGAAACGGGTTCATTAGACAATCCCAAGCTCACTAAACTTGTGCGTTCTTATATAAATCCTATGCTAGAGCAAGAAATGGATACACTTGTTTTGGGATGCACACATTACCCATTCCTGTTGCCTTTGCTTAAAAAAATACTTCCAAGTAATATTCAGATTATTGATAGTGCAGAAGCAGTTGCAAAACAAACCCATCGAATCTTAGAAAAAAATCAACTGATCTGTCAAACCAAAGAAACAGGAAATATTCGGTATTTCAGTTCTGCAAAAAACTCAACATTGATGCGTTTTATTCCAAAAGAAACAGAAATACTTTCGCTTACTTCGAATCTGTTTTAAACCAGCTGGAATACATTAAATAATTTTTAGCAATACGTTCAATCTCTCCTTTTTGTAATTTAGGATCTATATCTTTTATTTTACGAGCAGGAATTCCAGCAAAGATGGTTCCCTCTGGAACATGGGTGTTTTGAGTAACAACGCTTCCAGCTGCAATTATACTATTGGTTCGACAATACAATTATCCATGACGATACTTCCCATACCGACCAACACACTGTCTTTTAAAGTACACCCATGAACAATGGCATTGTGGCCTATTGAAACATCGTCTCCAATTATAGTTGCTGCCTTTTCGTAGGTTGCATGAATTACGGCTCCATCTTGAATATTAACTCGATTCCCTATTCGAATTGCATTTACATCTGCTCGAATCACAGCCTGATACCATACCGAGCATTGATCTCCCATGATTAAATCTCCTATGAGGGTTGCGTTTTCTGCAACGAAGCAGTCAGATCCCCACTGGGGAGTGAAACCGCGGACAGTTTTGATGAGCATGATTTTCTTTTAACCGAAGATACTACTTTCATAAAAATGAAACACACTAAAACGTTCCGAGAGATTGATGTTTTGTGTATTTTTGTAAAAAATTTGCAATGACCACATATACCGTAACGCCTTCACAAACTCAAGACCAAACTATTGCTCGATTTGAACTTTCGCCAGCACTAGAAATAGTTCAGGCATCTAAATACAATAATATAGATGAAGCTAAAGATGCTCCATTGGTTCAACAAATGTTTTACCTACCTTTTGTGAAGTCTGTAGTGCTCAAAAAAGAAGCTCTAGAAATTGAGCGTTTCAATATTTTGGAATGGAAAGATGTTTTGGAAGATGTATCCCTAGAAATAGAAAATTACCTGAATAAAGGTGGGGTTGTTATGAATGAAACGCAACCGCTAAAAGAAAGTACCAATCACTATTTATGCAGAAAGCACTCCAAACCCTGGAGTAATGAAATTTGTTGCAAACAAAAAACTCGTAGAGCAAATCTTTGAATACAAAACCATAGACGAGACTACCCATGCTCCTTTGGCTCAAAAGCTTTTTCACTTTCCTTTTGTAAAAGAAGTGTTTATGGATACCAATTATATTTCTATCACCAAATTTGATGTCGCTGAATGGGATGAAATTGTCCTTGAAATTCGAGAATTCCTTCGTACATATCTTGAAGATGGCAATGAAATAACGACCGAGGTTATAGAAGAAGTAAAAACTGAAAGTCCAGAAGAAGCTGCGGCTCCATTGGATGATATTTCTCAACAAATTGTTGGAATCATTGAAGAATACATCAAACCCGCTGTTGCTGCAGACGGAGGTAACATCCTTTTCGATTCCTATAACACGGAAGATAAAAGTGTACATGTTATTCTTCAAGGAGCGTGTAGCGGCTGTCCATCTTCTACTTTTACTTTGAAAAGTGGAATTGAGAACATGCTAAAAGAAATGCTTCCTGGGAAAGTATCAACGGTCAACGCTATCAATGGATAAATTCTTTGGAAGCTAAACCACACACCAATGCCCTAATCGATGAGCTAAGCGCCTATCTACTTCAACATGCGCATAATCCTGTAAACTGGTTTCCGTGGTCACAACGCTACTTAGACCAAGCTCAGGAGGAAGGTAAACTGCTTTTAATTAGTATTGGATATGCATCATGTCATTGGTGTCATGTCATGGAACATGAGTGCTTTGAAGATGAAGAGGTAGCTAGCTTGATGAATGCAAATTACATCAACATTAAAGTAGATCGAGAAGAACGTCCAGACGTTGATCAGGTCTACATGAATGCCCTACAGTTGATCAGTGGCCAAGGCGGATGGCCGCTCAATATGATTGCCCTTCCCGATGGAAGACCGATTTGGGGAGGAACTTATTTCCCAAAAGAACGGTGGATGCAAGTCCTGACTCAAATCAGTACGCTTGCTAAAGAAAAACCCGAAGAACTTATTCAGTACGCAGATAATTTAGAAAAGGGCTTAGCCAATTTTGAGGTTAGCGAACCCTTAAAAGACGCATTGAATTTAGACGATATTATATCTAGCTTAGATCAGGTAGTTTCTAAAAAAGATCCTCAAAATGGTGGACTTATCGGTGCTCCCAAATTCATGATGCCAACATTACTTCGTTTTTTTCAACAAGGAGGCATTCTCTGTTCCAATAACGATGCATTAGATCATTTTCATTTTTCGCTAGAACAAATGGCGCTAGGTGGCATTTTCGATGCAGCTCATGGAGGCTTCTCACGTTATGCAGTAGATGCAGAATGGCATATTCCACACTTCGAAAAAATGGGTTACGATAATGGTCAATTGATATCGTTGTACGCTCAAGCCTTTCGCGAAAAACCATTGGCACTTTATCGAGAAACTGTAGATAAAACTATTTCTTTTCTGACTACCGAACTGAGTTCTCCAGAAGGAGGTTTTTATGCTGCTCTCGATGCCGATAGTTTAACCCAAAATAATAAGTTGGTTGAGGGTGCTTTTTATGTTTGGACACTAAAAGAAATCGAACAACTCTTTCCAGATGAATATCCTTTAGTAGCTGCCTTTTATTCTATCAACGATGATGGATATTGGGAAGATGGCAACTATGTGATGAGAAGAATGCAAACCGATGAGGCATTTGCCAAGCTACACGATTTGGAGCTTTCAGAGCTTAAAGCAAAGGTAATTCGCTGGAATAAAGTACTTCTAAAAGAAAGAAATAAGCGCGCTCGTCCTCGATTGGATGATAAAATCATTTGTTCTTGGAATGCCATTCTTAGTTCTGGACTCTTAGACGCTTATCGTAGTTTTGGTACTTTATCTTACAAGGATCTTGCAGCTAAAAAATATTGATTTTATTGAAACGAATTTTGTTGATTCAGCAGGTAATTTAAAGCGGATTTCAAAAAAAGGAGTCAACAAAATAGATGCTTTTCTAGAAGATTATGCAGCCGTTATAAAACTGTATATCGATGCATATGAAACTGTTTTTGATGAACACTACATTCTTCAAGCAGAAAAAATAATGAACGTTTGCCTTCGTTTATTTAAAGATAAAAATGGGCCGCTCTTTTATTTTAGTTCAAGCTCTGAGTTGGTTGTTCGAACCAAAGAAACTTCAGATAATGTAATTCCTTCTTCGAATGCTGTTATGGCAGAGAATCTAATTCGCCTTTCCAACCATTTAGTGAAACCTGAATTGAAGACACATGCAGAAGCTATGGTATTGGCTTGTAAATCTGAAATTATGTCCTATCCCAGAAGCTATAGCTATTGGCTTGCGGTTGGACTAAGACTCATAAGACCAGGCTACGAAGTAGTTGCTATAGGACCTGATGCGAAACATGATATTAAAGAATTACAGCAATTTTATACCGTTAATTGTAGTTGGGCAGCAGCCGAAACCTCTACATTACCTTTATTTGCGAATAGAAGTTCTAACGGTAAAACAAAATATTATTTGTGTAGAAACAATCAGTGTGGCATTCCCCTAGAATCTATAGATGAAGTACAAATAAAATTACAAGCAGCTCTTAAANCTTAGGCATATTCGTATAAAAATCTTTGAGATAAAAAGGCTCAAAATAGGCAACGTCTTCCGTTATGTTAGCTTCAAACTTTGTAGTTGCTAGTGCTACCATATTGCGCGCTGAGGGTAGTTGAAGTTCGTCTATAAAAAGCGTATTCGTAGAAGGAATAACACCCTTACACTTTGCTGCACCATTTCCAAAAAACACTAAACGTCCTTGACTTTGAAATTCTTGAAAAGAATCTGGAGTAATTATTATGGCTTGTGTGGGTTGAATGACTTCTTTTTGAGCATTTAAAACGAGTGCATATACTTCCATCCTACGCGCATCAAACATCGGCATCAGAATGTCATCATCTTGTGCAGTATAAGCTGCTGCTAGCACCTCTAAGCTGTTTACAGCAATTAAAGGGATGTCGTTGGCATAGCATAGCCTTTTGCAGAAGAAACTCCTATTCGAAGCCCTGTGTAGGAACCCGGTCCCATACTTACAGTAACGCCTGATAACTGCTTGGCTTGAATTTGGGCCTTATTTAAAAGTTGTTCGATAAATAAATGAAGATGGTCACTATGACGAAAATCTGCTTCATTGTTCTCAATACAATGCAGCAGATTCCCATTTTGTGATAGTGCTACGGAACAATTCGTTGTAGCGGTTTCTAGATGTAGCAGATAAGACATGCTACAAAATTAAGAAGAACTAACTTCTAAATTTCAAGTTTTAGTCCAAAATAAAACTCGAGTACTTTAAGTTTAAATACATAGTCGTACTTGGCACGTAATTCATCTGAAACAGAAGTCTCATAACGCTGTTTGATTTGAGTGAATTCGAAAGAGTTCATGATACCTGCATCAAATCGTTTGGTTGCATCGTCGTAGGCATCATTTCGAGCAATAACCGTTTTTTGGGCAGCCTTGTAAAAATTAAAAGCACCTTTGGCATCATTATAAGCTTGGTTTACGGTACTTTCTAAATTAAGCTTTTGTTGTTCGAATTGATTTTCAGAACGCATCAAGTTTACTTTGCTACGCTTCACATTGTTCTTTGCAGCAAATCCATTCAAAATTGGAATACTCAATTGGATTCCAAAATTATGACCATCGTTCATTTTAAATTGAGTACCTAAAGATTCCGGCCCAATAACTCTAGTTTGTTCAATCGATCGTATGACTTCTTGTCCAGTAGTTGCAACAATTCCGATAGGGAAATCATCAAATACTCCTGTCCCTGTTAATCGATCGCTATATGACAACCTCGTGCTGTAGCTATAAAACGCAGATAACGATGGTTGAAGTCCTGTTTTGGCGATTTCTATATCAGCTTTAGATATTTCTAAATTGGTAACCGATAATTTTATATCGTTTCTATGTGTCAAAGCTTCCTCATAGATGGCTTTGGGTGTTTTCTCTAAAATCTCAGGGAAAGGAACATCAAACATTTCAACAGCAATGTCAAAGTTTTCGTAATCGGTAATCAATAACAGTTGTGCCAAATTAATCTTTGTCAAACGTAAACTGTTTTCTGCCTGAATTACTGCTTGTTCTTGAGAAGCAATATTAGCCTCTAATTCAAACACATCACCCGAAGTCAAAACACCTGCTTCAATCAAGGTTTTGGTTCGTTCCAATTCTTTGATAGAAACCGCAAGTTGACTTTCCTGAACCATAAGTTGTTCTCTATTGAACATTACTTGCAAGTAAGAATTAGCAACTAAAATCGAAGTATTCTGTGCAATATCTGCTAAGTTGTATTGCTGTGCTATAATAGCTAGATTGGCACGGTGTAATCGCTTTACGTTCTGTAGACCGTTGTATATGTCAACACCCATATTAACACCAAAAGAAGAAAATTGAGTAGTTACATCTTCTAAAAGACCAGTAGTAATGTTCTGGTTTAACCCAATGTTCCACGAATGACTTGTTTGAGCATTGAGGTTAGGAAGGAAATTACCAAAAGCACTTTTCTTATCTATCTCGGCACTTGCAACATCCAACTCAGATTGTTTAATTGTAATGTTTTTTTCGAGGGCTAATTCTACACAATCCTGTAGGGTAAGTGTTTGTCCTTTCGCATACAATGAAGAACAAAGAACAGCTACTACTGTTATGTATTTTAATGTTGTATATCTCATAATAAAGTAGGAATTATGCTTAGTTATCTTCAGATGATTCATCTTCATCTTCCTTTTTTTCTTCTTCAGTTTTGTTCCAAACCTTGATGTTATCTTCAATGGTTATACCCGAAAGAATTTCTACATTAATTCCATCAGAAATTCCAGTTTTAATGTCTTTGCGCTCAAATTCTTGATCTTTAACTTGAACTTCAACATAAGGCTCTTCGGTTTTCTTGTCGAACTGTAACAAAGCTTCTGGTATTGCAAGAATACTGTCTTTACGTTCCAAGACCAAAGAAGCATTTGCGCTATAACCTGCACGTACAAAGAAGTCATCATCTAAGTAAACATCACCTTCAATTTTAAACTGAACAGCTCCTTGTTCCTCATTTCCTTTTGGAGCGATGAACTTCAAACGAGCTTCAAATTCTTTGTCTTGTATAGCACCTAAATTTACTGAAAGGGGCATTCCAATTTTCAACTTTCCAACTTCTGCTTCATCAACTTTCCCTTCGAAAATCATTTTACTCAAGTCGGCTATAATAGCAATCGTAGTTCCGTTGTTAAACGTATTACTCTCCACTACTTGATCTCCTTCTTTAATTGGCATTTCAAGAACAGTTCCAGAAACAGTAGCACGAATATTCGTATTCGCAGTAGCTGAGCCTCCTGCAGAACCAAGTTTGATAATCTGTAAGTCGCTATCAGCATTTGATACGTCTTGTTTTGCTCTACTGTAGTTCAATTCAGCATTTTGGAAATCTTGTTGCGAAATGATTTCTTTTTCAAAAAGACCTTTGTTTCTATTGAATTCGATCTTGGCATTCTCCATTAGGATTTTAGTATTTGCCAAACGTCCTTTTGCGCTATTCAGTGATTGTTCGTTAGGAACAACCTTAACCTTTGCAAGCAGGTCACCTGTTTTTACATTATCGCCTTCTTCAACATAAAGCGTTTGAATGATCCCAGAAATTTGAGGTTTAATCTCAACTTCATCTTCAGGGATTACTTTTCCAGTAGCAACTGATTTCATCTCGATGGATGTAATTAACGCAGTCTCGGTATCGTATTGAACCGCGGGCTTACTATTCGATTTAATAAAGAAAACAGTCGCATAAAGAACTCCAAACAAAATGGCTGCTATTAATATATATTTAAATACTTTTTTCATGGGAAATGGTTTATTATTTATATCTAGGTGTTATTATTCTTCTCTTAGGGCGTCAATAGGTTTTATACTAACGGCACGTTGTGCTGGGATCAGTCCGATTAAAGTTCCTAAGGTTACCATGATTGCCAAGGCTCCTAGAACAAAAGATATCGGAACAGTAGGATTGGTATAAGGGAAATCGTCCATGCTTGCGGTTGCTGCGTCAATTCCTGATAAGACAAAAGCTCCAAGGATAATCCCGAAAATTCCTGCTATAAAGGTTAGGAATACAGATTCTAAAATAATTTGAATCCGAACTTCAGATGGGGTAGCTCCCAATGCACGGCGAATACCCAATTCCTTAGTTCGTTCTTTTACCGATATCAGCAAGATATTTCCAATCCCAATGACTCCAGCAATAATAGTAGCAATTCCAACAATAAGAGATAAAAAAGTCATCCCTTGTGAAAAGCCCATGATTCTTCCGAAAATCTCACCTAGATTAAACGAGCCAAAAGCACGTTCATCTTTTGGAGATACACGGTGTATCCGTTTAAGAGTTTGTTTTACTTTCTCCTCTACTGCAACTACATCTGCATCGTCGTAAGCCGCAATTGTAAACCAATCTACATTATCTCCTGTATTATAAAGTTTTTTATAAGTTGAAAATGGAATGAATACATCGCCGTCGGTTTCAAAGCCTCCACCCTCAATATATTTATGAACTCCAATAACCTGAAAATAAATATCATCAATACGAATATATCGACCTACAGGTTGTTCATCTTCATCAAATAATTCCTTTTGAGTTCGTTCTCCGATTACACATACTTTTCGTTCTTCATTGATATCAGCCTGATTTACAAATCGTCCACCATCATATATTTTCTTAGTAGCAATCTTGGTATATTCCGGAAAATCACCATAGATGGTAAATGTTCCTGACTTAGATCCACGAACCATTTGGGAACCACCTCCACCATCAAATATGCCTTTAGCGTTTCTTGGGGCAATAAACTGTATCTCAGGAATGTTGTTGCGAAGCTTTCGTGCGTCTTGAATTTTAAGCTGTGGATTTCTCCCAGTCTTAAATCCTTCGTAAGGAATACTTGTGCTTTGTGCCCATATAAACATGGAATTCATCGCTACGTTTTCGAATTGACGTTCAAAGCCGTTATCTAGACCCTTAGCAGCTCCAGACAAAGCAATGTAAATAAAGATACCCCACAAAACACCGATCACTGTAATGATGGTTCGAACTTTATTTTTCTGGATAGAACCGAAAATTTCTTGCCAGGTATCGCGATCAAATATTATTTTTAAATTATTCATCTCTAAGGGCAACTATGGGTTTAATTTGTGCAGCGCGTTTGGCTGGTATATATCCTGCAATACCGCCAAAAATAATAAGAATTACGGTAGCAAATAATGCAGTAGTAGTTTCTATATATGGGTTTTTAATAAAATAATCTTTGAGGGTTATACCAATAGATTTCAAAACAAAAACACCAATTAGTAAGCCTATAATTCCAGAAAGTGTAGTTATGAAAATAGACTCTTGAAGAATCATTTGAATTACAGATTTCGGAGTAGCTCCTAATGCTTTTCGGATTCCTAATTCTTTGGTGCGTTCTTTGACAACAAAAACCATTATATTTGAAATACCTATAATACCTGCAATCAAAGTACCAAGACCAACAAAAGTGACAATCAGTTGAAGTACGTTAGCAAACTGTTGATTTTGTTTTAGCTGATCAGCTCTGTTTCTAATACGAATTCCGTTGGGGTCTCTGGGAGCTACCGACTTTTTCTTTTTTAAAAACTCTCGTAACTTTCGTTCAAAAACTAAAGATCCTGAATGACCTATTTGGGGTTTAAACGCTAGAATAATTTGATCAACCTTATCATTACTTTTTTCGAGTAATTGTCTTGTAGTGTAGGGAATATAAATATAACGTTCTTCTCGGTCACCTCCATCATCTTGAAAAACACCTATCACTTTAAAAACAATATTACCAATTTCAATGAATTTCCCTAAAGGGTTTTCTTGCTTAAATAAATCTCGAGCAACTAAGCGCCCGATAACTGCATATTTTGTTTTAGTTAAAATATCACTTTCGTTGATATAACGTCCTTTCATCAAGATTGTTTTTTCAGCAAACTGATGAGCAGGACCTACTGCTCGCGTGGAATAGTTATCGAACTCGTTTTTATATTTTACAACAGCAGATCTAGAAATTCTAGGAGTAATATACTCTAGGAAGAATGGGAATTGCTCTTTAATATCAGCTATATCGTCATTCTTAAATTCGATCTTACGGTTGGATTTAAAGCCGTCATATGGAATAGAAGTTTTACCCGGATAGAAAGAAATAGTATTAGTTGCATCTTCCAAGAAAAATTCTTGGAATGTATTTTTTAGACCATTACCAAATCCAAAAAGTATTATAAAAATAAAAATCCCAAGAGCGACAGTAAAACCAGAAAGAAAGGTTCTCAGTTTATTTTTTCGAATGGTTTCGAATATTTCTTGCCAACGATCTCTGTTAAACATAATCAGCTGCTAAAACTTGGTTTACTTTTACATCTTCAACAATAACGCCATCTTTGAGTTTTACAACACGCTTACACATTTTTGCAATATCCTCTTCGTGAGTAACCACTAAGATGGTATTTCCTTCTTGGTTTATTTTTTGGATCAGGTCCATTACCTCATAAGAGGTTTTGGTGTCAAGGGCTCCAGTAGGCTCATCTGCCAAGAGTACCTTAGGACGTGACGCCATAGCGCGTGCAATTGCAACCCGTTGTTTTTGACCACCAGAAAGCTCACTAGGCAAGTGTGTAGACCAATCGGCCAAGCCTACCATGGAGAGATATTTAATCGCCTGCTCTTGTCGCTCCTTGCGGCCTACTCCTTGGTAGTACAAAGGAAGGGAAACGTTTTCTGCGGCTGTTTTGTAGTTAATCAAATTAAACGATTGAAAAACAAACCCTAAGAATTTGTTACGGTATTTAGCCGCTTTGGTTTCGTCTAAATCTTTAATCAGAACATCGTCGAGGGAATAAGAGCCTTCGTCAAGAACATCTAGCATACCCAATATGTTTAGGAGTGTAGATTTTCCAGATCCCGAAGAACCCATTATCGCCACTAATTCGCCTTTTTCAACTGCAAAGTCAATGCCTTTGAGTACGTGAAGCGAAGAGCTTCCCATTTTATAAGACTTATGAAGGTTTTTTATTTGTATCATGAAATTTGGAATATAATGTCTTTTAGAAATGAATCTTGCTTATATGACGTTTAAAAAAGTAAAATGTTACACTAGTAAACACATTATTTTTTAAGCATACGAAATACAGCGACTCCGACTGCTCCAACCAAGATATAAGGAATGGCCATTAGGTATACTATTCCGTTGTTGATTCCTTTAGCTGTTTGCTGTCCTTCTTCCGATTCAAGTACTGCTCTACACATAGCACATTGAGCCTCTACATCAACAAAGCCGATGAAAAAAAGAATTATAGAAAGGAGTATTGTTTTTTTCATTAAGAAACAATTAAACGTAATATGGAGAAATCATATAATAAACAATAACACCAGTAATGGTTACGTATAGCCAAATAGGAAATGTAATTCTAGCGATTTTTCTATGCTGTGTAAATTGTTGGGATATTCCGCGAACAAAAGAAATCAAAACCAAAGGGATGATGGCTACAGACAACACAATATGAGAAATTAGAATAATATAATACACCGTTTTAATCGCGCCTTCTCCACCAAAAGGGGTTGGGTCTGACGTTATGTGATAGGCAACATACATGATTAAAAAAGCTAAAGAAAGACCGATAGCTGTTTTCATCATTTGTTCATGCAAATTAATTTTACGGTTTTTTATTGCCCAAAGCGCTACCAACAATATGATCGCAGTATAGCCATTTACTGCAGCGTAAATTGGAGGAAGGAAAGACAATGATTTTACGTTTTCTAATCGTATTCGAAAAAGAAAAGCAACTACAACGGGAATTGCAATTGACACTAAAATGATCCAATTTTTATACTTCAAGGTTGATTTACTTGCATTCATAATAATTAGTATTCGTTAAGTAAAAGATCTATATCCTCAAGAAGCATATCAACTCCTTGTTCTTCTGCATCTTCTTGATCTAATCCAAAATAATAAACAATCGGATTTCCATAGTCGTCTTGTCGAGAACGAATGAAGCCCTTTTTATCGATTAGCGCAAAATAGCCCTGATGTTCAAACCCTCCAGCAACTGCGGGGTTTATCTCAGCAAATATATTGAAGCCTTTGTTTGCCAAGTCGTATACACTGGATTTTGATCCAGTTAAGAAATTCCAAGAAACCACTGTGCCGACATAGCTTTCGGCATATTTTTTTAAAACAGAAGGGGTGTCGTTGTCCGGATCAATTGTAAAGGATGCAATTCCAAAATTTTCTTGATCTCCAAAAGCATCATTTAAGATTTTCATGTTTTTATTCATGATCGGACAAATGGACGGACAGGTTGTGAAGAAAAATTCAGCAACGTAAACCTTTCCCAAATAATCTTCGTTAGACACGTAAATACTATCCTGATTCAGAAATAAAAATTCAGGTACTTTTTTAGGATCTCCATTGATCTTGATGAAATCTAAAGCCTTAAAGCCCGGTTTAATGGATCGACTGCTGTCTACTGTTGCATTATTTGTAAGACGATTGAATATCTTGGGAACAACAATTACTGCGAAGATTATTATGATAATCGCAAGTCCGATATAAGAAGATTTCTTCATATGTAAATGTAGTTATTATCCACTTAATTCATGACACACTAGAATAACTCTAGTTTACTTTTGTCTGTTGGCATTATTTTTTTTGAGAGCCAAACGATATTCTGCGAGAATGACTTTGACATCATCTGTCATCTTATTGTTTAATGAAGCTACAGACGAAGCATCATATCCAAAAAGAGTGCCTACGTCTTCATCATCATCACGTCCTCGTAAATTAGCTTCTCTATCAACAATAAAAACAGTTGATGTGCTTTGTTTTGGAGATAGATTAATATCACTTTCAAGACTCAAGAATAGCGTCTGAATTTGTTCAGCAGAACCAAAAATGAAGTTCCACTTGATCATGTCCGTTCCAACTCCTTCTTCTAATTCTGAAATAACCTTCGCTATTTCATCTTGATATCCGTCCTCAACAGCAACGACGAATTGAAAGTCTTTGAATTCATAAAAACGTTTGTATATCTTCTGATTCAGATTGAAAGCATCACTCTTTTTACTTTCTAAATCATTCCCCCAAAAACCGATTACGGTGATGTGGTCTTCGAATTGAATTGGATCCCCACGGAGTGTTTTCCAAGAACTTATTTCTGGAAGATTCTCTGTTAGGATAGGGAGTTTTGCAAAATTGTTAATTCCAGAAGCAAAAAATAAATAAATAACGATTGGAAATACAAAGAGTATTCCGAGTACTACATACTTTTTAAATGCGTTATTCTTCATTTTTTATTTTAGAAATTCCAACTAACAAAACCAGTACGCATAACCTCAAAAATGTAATCTGCTTCTAACAAAAGGATGAAACACAAGTAAGGAATAAGCACTACTAAAGGAAGTACAATAGATCCCTTTAGGCCACCCTTTTCATCTCGAATGTGCATGAAATCCCAAGCAATATAATAGGCTTTAACAATAGTTAAAATAATGAAAATCCAATTTAAGATTTTCATCCCTAAAAACATTCCCATTAGACTTTCTGGTTTTACAATACCCAGAATAACCTCGACAGTTGTGACGATGGATAGGAAAATCAGGACGCCCCATATTTTTTGAACGTTTGATTTGAATTTTAATAATCCTCTGAAGATGGCTAAGTTTTCTGTATCGTGTGCCATAATGTATATTTTATAATTAATTAAACTAAATAGAAGAAGGTGAATACGAATACCCAAACTAAATCTACAAAGTGCCAGTAAAGTCCAACTTTTTCAACCATTTCATAGTGCCCTCTTTTTTCATAAGTTCCCATGATAACGTTGAAGAAAATGATGATGTTGATTACAACTCCCGAAAGAACGTGAAATCCGTGAAATCCAGTAATGAAGAAAAAGAAATCGGCAAACAAGCGGTTTCCGTATTCATTGTGAATCAGGTTAGCTCCTTCTACAACATTGATTGCTTCATTTATTTTTAACAAAGATTCTTCTCTTGAAAGAATAACCTTGTGACCCATTTCGTCAATTTTTTCAGTTTTAATAACCAAACTTTCATTAGCAGCAAATCCACCTGCTACCTCTTCCAAGCTATAACTTGGCAATGAAGATTCTCCAATAAACCAAATTCCATTACTATTTAAGTGGTTGTCTCTAGGCGAATCGATAGTGGTAGCAAAAGCTTCTAAAGCAACACGCTTTCCTGTTTCTGCATCCATAAACTGAAGAATTTGTCCTCCTTTAGTTTCAAGAGCTCCGTATTCACCTTTGATGAAGTTTTTCCACTCCCAAGCTTGTGATCCAACGAATATTGCTCCTCCAATAATGGTAAGCAACATATAAAACGTCACTTTCGCTTTGTTCATATGGTGGCCCGCATCTACGGCTAATACCATAGTTACTGAAGAGAAAATTAAGACAAAAGTCATCAAAGCTACATAATACATCGGAGCATCTACTCCATGTAAAAATGGGAAATGCGTAAACACTTCATCGGCAATTGGCCAAGAATCAATATTTTTAAATCTAGAAAAACCATAGGCTACTAAGAAGCCTGTAAAAGTTAAAGCATCAGAAACGATGAAAAACCACATCATCATTTTTCCGTAGCTCGCTTTTAGTGGTTTATTACCTCCACCCCAAACATTGGTCTCGTCTATTGTTTTGTTT
>JGI20157J14317_10002569_pt1 | contig 15285 bp, 10 predicted proteins | sample COG_07_FD_14317 | JGI IMG/M metagenome (IMG submission 14317)
AGCCGATTTTGGTATTCAATGCAGTTACCAACATCAATGAATTATTGACCAACTCATCGATACGGGTTTGATTGGGTTCAATGCCGTTTACACAATTTAAGGTAAAACTAGCGCAAGCATCGCCAATGAGGCGGGCCGACTGAAGTATATTGGCAGCCATCATGGGCTTGAAGACATTGAGTTCGTAGTGTCCTTGGGTGCCACCGACACTAATAGCAACATCGTTCCCCATTACCTGTGCACAAACCATAGTAAGGGCCTCACATTGTGTAGGATTAACTTTTCCTGGCATGATAGAACTTCCGGGTTCATTGGCAGGAATGATGATTTCTCCGATACCTGAACGTGGTCCAGAAGCCATCAGTCGGATATCATTTCCAATTTTATTCAAAGAAACGGCCAATTGCTTTAGTGCTCCATGTGTTTCAACTATGGCATCGTGGGCAGCAAGCGCTTCAAATTTATTGTGCGCAGTGATAAAGGGTAAACCGGTAAATTCTGCAATATATTCGGCTACTCGTTTACTGTAGCCCTTGGGTGTGTTTATTCCAGTCCCAACGGCTGTTCCTCCTAGGGCAACTTCAGCCAAATGCTTTAACGTAAAATCTAAGGCGGCTAGTCCGTGATCCAATTGAGAAACATAACCAGAAAACTCTTGACCAAGGGTAAGGGGAGTAGCATCCATGAGGTGCGTACGTCCAATTTTCACAACAGATTTAAACGCTTTTGCTTTGGCATCGAGTGCGTCGCGTAGTTGTTTTACTCCAGGAATGGTCACTTCAACCACTTTTTTGAAAGCAGCTATGTGCATTCCTGTTGGGAAAGTATCGTTGGAGGATTGTGATTTATTGACGTCATCGTTTGGAGCAAGGGTTTTTTCTCCTTCCCCCAAGGTATTTCCAGCAATGATGTGTGCACGATTGGCAATTACTTCATTGACATTCATGTTGCTTTGGGTTCCAGAACCTGTTTGCCAAATAACAAGGGGAAATTGATCGTCTAGATCGCCTGCAAGAATTTCATCGCATACTTGGGCAATCAAATCACGTTTTGTGATGTCCAAAACACCTAATTCATGGTTGGTATAGGCCGCCGCTTTTTTGAGGTAAGCAAAACCTTGTACTATTTCTATGGGCATGGAGCCGGGGTCACCAATCTTAAAGTTAGACCGAGATCGTTCGGTTTGTGCTCCCCACAATACGTTTTTAGGTACTTTAACTTCTCCAAGGGTGTCTTTTTCTATACGGTAGTCCATTGTAATTCTTTTGCCACAAAAATAAGACAAAAAAGCTTGGTTCCCTACAGTGAATAGCTTTGTGAATAAAAAAAGAATTCCCATTGTGAGAATGGTATAAATGCCTTAATTTTGACACAAATTGAAAAACATGTTTGAATTCGACCAATATTTAGGTTTTCTTTCCTTTTTAACCATCTTAACCATCGGCTTTTGGTTAATGATTTTTCTACTGACCTTTGTTATTCCTTATTGGTTAACAGGAGCTTTCTTAGAATGGCTTCAAGAGCGTAAAGAAGCAAAACAAGAAATTAAGGAGTAAACACTCCATATATACTGTATTAAAAAAAACACCGCAATTGTGGTGTTTTTTTGTGGTTACTAATGAGATTTAAAAGTCATAATCTCCGCCATCGCCGCCAGAAACATTGGAGGATCTACGTCTTTTTCGATCCATTTTACGTTCGTTAAGTCTGTAGGTAAACGTGAGTATATAAGTAGGATTTCTCCATTGGTATTCGTTGTATGAAGTAAAAGAGGCTCTTGTTGTACGGCTAATGGAACGGGAACTATTTAAAATGTCACTAGCTCTAAAGGAAATGGTTGCTTTTTTCTTCAGTATGTTTTTATTCAAAGCGCCCGTCAAAGTAAAGCGTCCCTCTGTTTTGGTGATAGCATTTTCTCTAGGCCCTCTATAAAAGCCACGTATTTGAGTTGTAATGCCAAAAGGGAGTGGGAAGCTTGCATTGATTCGTGCAAACCAGCTAACAATCGAAGCATCTAATGAATCTCCATTATATTCTCCTATGGTCTCAGAGTTAAAGACATTGAAGTTTCCACTAATACGAACATCTCTTTTTGGAGAATAGGTCAGGGTAAACTCTGTTCCGGTCCGTCTATTTTCGGCAAGATTGATAAAGGTTGATTGCAATACCTGTACAGTTGGGCTTTTCGTTAGAGATGGGTCGTTGAAGTATTCTCCAGACTCTAGGTTTACATATTCGTCGGTTGCTTCTGTAATGCGGCTAAAGTTTTGTGTTGACTTTTGAAAATAAATAGATCCGTTAAAGGTAAATTTTTCCCAGCGTTTCAAATAGCCAAAATCAATGGAATTGGTGTAGCTAGGATCAATGTCAACATTTCCTTGAAAAAAGAAGGTCAGGCTAGAAATCGATCGGAATGGGTTGATTAGATAGGAGCGTGGACGGCGAATTCTTCGACTATATCCTAGGGTAATGTTTTCTTTTTCATTGAATTCATAGGAGAGGTTGAAAGTTGGGAACCAATCCGTATAATTTTTTTTACTGATCTCTTGGGTGGTTTGCTGGTCGATGGTAATATTTGTTTTCTCAACACGTAACCCTGCGAGGTAGGAAAAGGCATTTACTTTTTGACCAAATTGAGTATAAGCTGCATTTACATTCTGTTCAAAAATGAGGTAATTACTGAAGCTTGTATTGTTAACATAGGCATTGTCAATTAAATCTTCTACCTGATAATCTGTTTCTTGACGGCTAAAGTTCCCACGGTAGCCCAATTCAAATTGGGTGTTTTCATTTATGGGCAAAATATAATCGACTTGGAACAAGGTTCGTTTTTGATTTTCATCAGAAGTTGAACGCTGATTTCGAACGGTGCTATTGGCAACTTGACCTTCTTCTAATTCATTGCTGTTTTCTGCTTGAAATTCGATGATTAATTCATGTCCTTTGTCATTGAATTTCTTGTCAAAATTAGCTGTAAATTGTCGGGAATCATTTTCTCCAGTTTGTAATTGATTCCTTAAGGTTGTATTGAACAAGCTTCTGTTCTCAAAAAAGTTTTCAGTTCTAGCAAAATTGTCGCTTTTATTTTCACTTTTCCGAATAAAACCACTCAATACCAGAGACGTGTTGTCATCGAAATAATATTCTGCACCTAGGTTAAGGAACATGTTTTTGTTGTCCCTTTCGTTTTCAGTTTTTTCTTTTGAAAAGAAAATAGTATCGCTAGGTATAGTAAAATTAGTGTCCGCCAATCCGTTCGAGTTGGATCTAGAATCGCGAACAGAAGTAGTGGTAAAAAGGTTTAATTTTTTGGTCCTCCAGTTCAACGAGGCAGATCCACCGTAGGTTTTGGGGAAACCCCCATTGGAAATAAACGATCCATTAAAACCTTCTAATTCTTGCTTTTTCAATATGATATTCAGGATTCCTGCTGTTCCGGAGGCTTCATAGCGCGCAGAGGGAGAGGTAATTACTTCTACCTTTTCAATAGACTCTGCGGGCAATTGCCGCAGTGCATCTGGTCCAGATAGACCAACCAAGCCAGAGGGCTTGCCGTTGATTAGGATGCGAACATTATCATTTCCACGGAGTGAAATTGTTCCATCAACATCGACAGAAACGGAGGGGATATTATCCATTACATCGGAAACACTTCCACCACGAACAGTGATGTCTTTTCCAACATTATAAACGCGTTTGTCTAATCGAATTTCGACTACTGTACGTTCTCCCACCAATTCAACTTCATCTAATGAGTTTGTTGAGATGCTGAGTTCAACAGTGCCGAGGTCAGTAGCCTCTCGAATATCTAAGTCTTCTTGTATGTTTTTTTCAAATGAAATATATTCTATGATAACGGTGTATCGTCCAGGAAATACTTCAAAGGAGAAGGTGCCATCATTTTTAGTAATTCCTCCTTGTAGCATGTTTGGTCGACGGTCATTTTGTAATGTTACCGTTGCATACTCCAATGGTTCTTGGGTTTCTTGATCGAGCACCTTTCCAGATAAATTGATCTTGGCTGGGCGCTCTCCATTTGTAGGACGCTGAGCACTTACAGTATAGCCGAGCAATAGCGATAGACAGAATAAAATAGTTTTTCTCATAGTTATGTATAACTTCTATTAGACATTGATTTGTCTAAAAAGTTTCAATAAAAATGAACTTATTTTAAAAAATCAATCAATTTTTCTAGCGGGCATCCAATCACTGCCTTTTTACCATTCGAAATAATCGGACGCTCCATTAATTTCGGTTGCTCGAGCATGGTATTTAACAGCTCCTTGTCGGTCAATTCTTTTCCTTTATAATCGCTTTTCCAAATGGCTTCTGTGGTGCGAATAAGTTTTTCTGGATTGTAATCCAATTCTTGCAGCAACTGATCCAATTGGTCACCTGTCAGGGGGCTGTCAAAATAATTTACGATGATTATTTCGTGATCAGTGGATTCTAGATGTTGCAGCGCTTCTCTTGATTTTCGGCAACGGGGATTATGGTAGATGGTCAATTTCATGAGTTATTGTTTTTACAGCGTATCGGTTTCAGGTTTTTGTCCCATAAACATGAGGTATGCTTTAAGAAAATTGTCAATATTTCCATTCAGAATTCCGTCTACATCACTGGTTTCTTCTTGGGTACGCACATCTTTTACCAGTTTGTAGGGTTGCATAACGTAATTACGAATCTGCGAGCCCCATTCAATTTTCTTTTTGGAGGCTTCTATTTCATCGCGAGCAGCCATTTTTTTCTGTAATTCAATTTCATACAATTGCGATTTGAGCAATTGCATAGCTTTGGCTTTATTTTCCAGTTGGGAACGAGTTTCAGAATTTTCGATCATTATCCCTGAAGGGGCATGTCTTAATCGAACAGCAGTTTCAATTTTATTTACTCCTTGACCACCAGCCCCACTAGAGCGCATTGTTTCCCAGGTAATTTCTGATGAATTAACGACGATCTCAATACTGTCATCGGCCAATGGGTAAACATAGACAGAAGCAAAAGATGTGTGGCGTTTGGCATTGCTATCAAAAGGGGATATGCGCACGAGACGATGTACCCCGTTTTCGCCTTTAAGCCACCCAAAAGCGAAATCGCCTTCAATTTCGATGGTAACGGTCTTTATTCCTGCGATATCACCAGCCTGATGATTGAGTTCTTTAACTTTGAAGCCCTGCTTATCTGCCCACATAAGGTACATCCGCATTAACATTTCTGCCCAATCACAACTCTCTGTTCCTCCTGCACCGGCAGTAATTTGTAGCACAGCACTAAGTGCATCGCCTTCATCGGAAAGCATGTTGCGAAATTCAATGTCTTCAAGCGTATCCAACAATTGTTGATGGGTTTCTTTGAGTTCCTTTTCAGAAACGTCCCCCGCTTTATAAAAGTCATAAAGCACTTCCAAATCGTCAAACAATTGTTTGGCAGTATTAAAGTCACTCACCCATTTTTTTAGGGTACGCAACTGTTTCATGTGGATTTCTGCTTTTTTTGGATCGTTCCAAAACGAATGATCTAGAGTAACTTCTTCTTCATTTCGGATTTGTATTTCTTTGGCATCAATGTCAAAGATACCTCCTCAACGCACCAAGGCGTTCAAATAGATCTTTTAGCTGATCTGATGTTAACATCTGTTTTTTTTTGTAAAAATAGAATTAAACTTTGCTTTATTCTTTTTCTAACAAATATTTTTAACTTGAACTCTCAATTTTAACATATGAAATCAAGATTTTTTCTCGTCATTTTTTTTAGTTTATTTCTTAGTGTTGGCTTCGGTCAACGCAAACGAAAAGCTATACCGCCACCGCCACCCCCTGTATCAGTCTTTTCAATAGGCAAGGAGTATAATGGTTTTTTTGATTTTAGCTATAATGAATCCAACGGTAGCGTTCATTTAAAGGTAGATAGAAAGGATCACGTTGATAAACCTTTCCTTTATGTCAATGGACTTAGTGCTGGTATTGGTAGTAATGACATTGGTTTAGATCGTGGTCAGCTGGGGAATGAACGTGTTGTTCATTTTTCAAAAATGGGAAATAAACTTATGTTGATTCAACCCAATTTGGAATACAGAAGTACTTCAGACAATGTATTAGAGCAAGCCTCCATTGCGCAGGCATTTGCACAATCTGTTTTGTTTGGTTTTCCGATTGTAGAATCAACAACGGAGTATTATATTATCGACATGACTTCATTTTTGATGCAAGATGCGCATGGTGTGGCTAAGCGCTTGAAAGACTCAAAACAAGGAAACTATAGTGTTGACAAAAGCCGTTCAGCTATCTCGTTGGATCGTACAAAGAACTTCCCGGATAACAGTGAGTTTGATGTCTTACTTACTTTTAGTGGTAACCCACAAGGTCGCTTAATTCGCTCAGTAACCCCTTCGGCAAATAGTGTTACGGTTCACCAGCATCACTCTTTTGTAAAACTTCCTGAGGTAGCTTTGGAGACACGTAAGTTTGATCCGCGCTCTGGAGCTATACCTTTCAGTTATAACGATTATTCTACCCCTGTAAATGAGTCTACGCGTAAGGTGTTTACTCTGCGTCATCGACTGGAAAAGAAAGACCCCAATGCAGAAATGAGTGAAGCCGTAGAACCCATTGTATATTATTTGGACAATGGAACTCCAGAGCCTGTGCGTTCTGCCTTGTTAGAAGGTGGTGCATGGTGGAATGAAGCCTTTGAAGCGGCAGGATACACCAATGCTTTTCAACTAAAAATTTTGCCAGACGATGCTGATCCAATGGATGTACGCTATAATGTTATTCAATGGGTGCATCGTTCAACAAGAGGTTGGAGTTATGGTGCAAGTGTTGTTGATCCACGTTCTGGAGAAATACTTAAAGGACATGTTAGTTTGGGTAGTTTACGTATTCGTCAAGATTTTATGATTGCACAAGCCTTGACTGATAAGCCATATGCAAACGGAAAAACAGACGACTCGCCCATGTTGGCATTAGCCCTTGCACGTATTCGACAACTTTCTGCCCATGAAATTGGTCATACCCTTGGCTTTGCCCACAATTTTGCCGCTAGTGTAAAAAACCGTGCTTCTGTGATGGATTACCCGCACCCAACCCTTGGGATTGAAGCAGGAAAAATCAGCTATAAAAATGCTTATGCGGTTGGAATTGGCGACTGGGATAAGATTTCTGTAAAATACTCCTACAGTGATTTTCCTGAAACTGTTAAGGAAACAGATGCATTGAATGCTATTGGAAAAGAGTAGTGCTGATGGCCATCGCTTTATATCTGACCGTGATGCACGACCCATTGGGGGAGCTCACCCCTATGCACATTTATGGGACAATGGAACTTCTGCTGTTGGTGAGTACGAGAATTTATTGTCGATTCGAAAGTTAGCGATGGATAATTTCTCCATAGATCAACTCAAAGAGGGAGAGCCTGTCTCTGTATTACATGACCGATTGGTTCCACTTTATTTTTTGCATCGTTACCAACTTGAGGCTGTAGTGAAATTAATTGGCGGACAAGCGTATGAATACGGTGTAAAAGGAGCGAAAATTAATGCAGTAAAAACAGTAGCATTTGAAGAACAACGTGCAGCTTTAAAAGCGATTGTAAACTCTATGAATGCAAGTAGTCTATCTATTCCTGCGCATATACGATCTATCTTGCCTCCCTATGCCTATGGCTATGGCGCTTCGCGTGAGAGTTTTTCAACACAAACTGGTTTAACCTTTGATCCAATGGGAGCTGCACATACCCTGAGCGATGCAATGCTAAGTATGTTACTTCACCCGCAACGTGCTTCTCGTTTAGCACAACAGAAAGCATTTGACGCTAATCAATTAGGATTGTCAGAAACGATTTCAGTTTTAATAAAAGAAACCTTCAAAACTGCTGTTCGTGGAGGAGAGGTAAAAGCACTTCAAACTGTCGTTCAAGGCAACCTTTTGCAGCAACTAATGCGTTTGGGTCAAAGCACCCTTGTATCCAATGTAGTTCGAGGAACAGTGCACGAGCAGTTGTATCAACTCAAAGAATGGTTAAAGAAACAGAATGGCTATGCTTTGAAGCATTATTATCAAAATACCATTGAGCAGTACTTTGAGCAAACAAGCACATTAACACCAATAGCTACACCTAAAATACCCGATGGATCGCCCATTGGGACAAGTCTACGCTGTCAATAGAACTATGGAAGTAAACTTAATCAGTGATACAGTTACCCGCCCATCTGTGGCAATGTTGTCGCACATGACACAAGCACCTGTTGGTGACGATGTTTTTAAAGAAGATCCAAGTGTAAACGCATTGGAAGCCAAGGTAGCCACAATGTTTGGAAAAGAAGCCGCTTTGTTTTTTCCTTCTGGAACAATGGCCAATCAAACGGCCATCAAACTCCACACCCAACCAGGAGAGCAGGTGATTTGTGACCACTATGCCCACATTTTTAACTATGAAGGAGGCGGAGCGAGTTTTAACAGTGGTGTTTCCTGTGCACTAATCGAAGGAGAACGCGGAAGAATTACCGCTGCACAAATAAAAGAGAAAATCAATCCTGCAGATTTTTATCATTCCCCAAAAACCTCTTTGGTTGTTTTAGAAAACACCACCAATAAAGGGGGAGGGGCTTGTTATTCTTCTACCGAAATTGAACGAATACATCAACTATGCAAAGAAGAAAACCTTCCTTTGCATCTAGACGGAGCACGTTTGTGGAATGCTATGCGGGCCACATCAACTTCCCCTAGTTTTTATGGAGAACAATTTGATACAATTTCCATTTGCTTCAGCAAAGGCTTGGGTGCACCCATTGGTTCTGCTTTATTGGGCAGTAAAGAACATATGCAGAAAGCGCTTCGGGTACGAAAAATGCTTGGTGGTGGAATGCGCCAGGCAGGCTTTCTTGCTGCAGCTGCCAGCTATGCCATTGATCATCATTGGGAAGATTTAGACAACGATCACAGGCGCGCAAAAGAACTTGGAGAAGCTGTTTTGCAACTTAATGGGGTTCGCTATTTAGCTCCAGTAGAGACAAATATTGTTATTTTCGAATTAAAATCTCCTTTGTTAGAAACCAGCTTTATGGACGCAATGAAAGAAAGAAGCATTCAACTCATTGGCATGGGTTCCGGAAAGTTACGTTTTGTAACCCATCGCGATTATACAGAAGAACAACACAATTATGTTATGGATTGCCTTAAAAAAATAATTTTATAAATCGTCATGCTTTTTACTTCCTCAATTTCACCAACTCAACGGAGACACTTACTTTTGTGCTTGCCAATATTACTATTGGCTTGTAATACATCTCCAGAAATGAAACCAGATAAAACACTAACACCTCCTTTAGCGGATCAAAAACCGTATCAACATAACATCCATGATGATATTCGAATGGATCCGTTTTTTTGGTTGAAAGAACGCGAAAACCCCGAAGTAATTGATTATTTGGAACGCGAAAATGATTACTACCAAAAATCGACAAAGCATCTTGTACCGCTTCAAAATGACCTTTTTGAGGAGATGAAGGGTCGTATCAAAGAAGAAGATAATTCTGTGCCCTACTTTTACAATGGCTATTGGTACATTACTCGATTTGAAAAAGGGCAGGATTACCCCATATACACACGAAAAAAAGATCGCCTTGACGCAGCAGAAGAAATCCTATTTGACTGCAATGAAATGGCCAAGGGGCATGATTACTTTCGTTTGGTAGGCATCAACATTAGTCCAGACAATACCAAAGCAATCGTTGGCATCGATACGGTCTCTAGACGTCAATATGTATTGAAAGTAAAAGATTTAATTAGTGGTGAAATTTTTGACACTTCGATTGAGAACACCACAGGAAGTAGTGTTTGGGCAAATGATAACACTCACTTTTTCTTTACCAAGAAAAATCCAACAACACTGCGATCTGAAGCTATTTATCGTCATTCTATGAATGATCTTCTGGCTGAGAGTGAGGTCGTTTTTGAAGAGAAAGACGAAACCTATTCTACCTTTGTTTCTGGATCAAAGTCTGAGGAGTATATTTTTATTGGCTCCTATAGCACGCTGACATCCGAGTACCATTATCTTGATGCAAACAAGCCTCTCGAAAAGTTTACTGTTATTCAAAAGCGTACCCCAAACCTAGAGTACAGCATATCTCACTATGGAGATCATTTTTATATTTTCACCAATGCAGACAAGGCAGAGAATTATAAACTCATGAAAACGCCTGTTGTAGCAACGTCAAAAGACAACTGGATAGAGGTGCTCCCCCACAGACCCTCAGTCTTGTTGGAAGACATGGAGTTGTTCAATGATTATTGGGTGATAACTGAGCGTGAAAATGGTTTAGCTAAAGTTCGTATACAACGATGGGATGGAACTGAAGACTATTATTTGCCGCTTGAAGGTGAAACATACACCGTTTATACTTCTACCAATATTGCTTTCAATACAACAAAACTTCGCTATGTTTATAATTCAATGACTACACCAAGTTCTGTAATTGAATATGATATGGCAACGAAGGAGCAATTTGTTTTAAAAGAACAAGAGGTCTTGGGAGGAAAGTTTGACAAATTGAATTACATCTCTAAACGACTATGGGCACCCGCAGCCGATGGAACAATGATTCCAATTTCGTTGGTGTACCATAAAGATACGCCCCTAAGTCAGAGAACACCAATTTTGCAGTATGCTTATGGTTCCTATGGTTCTACAATAGATCCTGGCTTTTCGAGTACACGTTTTAGCTTGTTGGACAGAGGTTTTGCCTTTGCCATTGCGCATGTACGTGGAGGAGAGTACCTCGGTAGAAAATGGTATGACAGCGGTAAAATGTTGCAAAAGAAAAATACCTTCACAGATTTTATCGATTGCTCTAAGCATTTAATTGGCGAAGGATTGACCTCAGCGAATCATTTGTATGCCTATGGAGGTTCTGCCGGAGGCTTGCTGATGGGTGTTATTGTAAATGATGCTCCAGAGCTTTATAACGGAGTTATTGCGGCTGTTCCATTTGTGGATGTAGTTACCACCATGTTAGACGATACAATTCCCTTAACCACAAGTGAATATGATGAATGGGGCAATCCGAACGACAAGCCCTACTATGATTATATGAAATCATATTCACCCTATGACAATATAAAAGAACAAGCCTATCCTAATTTATTGGTGACAACTGGCCTGCATGACTCTCAAGTACAATATTGGGAACCTGCAAAGTGGGTAGCGCGTCTTCGTTTAAATAAAAAAGATGAAACTGTACTTTTTCTAGACACCAACATGAGTGCTGGTCACGGGGGAGCCTCTGGTCGCTTTGATGCCTTAAAGGAAACTGCCAAGAAATATGCTTTTCTCCTCGCTTTGGAAAACAGTAAAAACTAATTTTTTTTCATTAAATTTGAACTGTTTTTAAAAAACACCACAATATGAAGCCTGGATTTGATTCCTACCCCAACTTACTATCCCTAATAGGTGACACACCTCTTATTGAGTTGAATAAGGTGGTTGAAAACTTCAAAGGCGATTTTTTTGCAAAGTGGGAGGCCTATAATCCAGGACATTCTAATAAAGACCGCATTGCACTTCACATTGTTAACGAAGCCGAGCGACAAGGGCTAATTCAAGAAAATACAACCATTATTGAAACCACCTCAGGAAATACTGGTTTCAGTTTGGCCATGGTTTCCATGATTAAGGGCTACGAATGCATACTTGCCGTAAGCTCTAAGTCGTCTGAAGATAAAATAAACATGCTCCGTTCAATGGGGGCTAAGGTATACGTTTGTCCTGCAAATGTAAAAGCAGACGATCCACGTTCCTATTATCAGGTTGCCAAAAGAATTCATGCCGAAACGAATAATTCAATATACATCAATCAGTATTTTAATTCGCTGAATGCAGATGCACATTACAATTCAACCGGTCCAGAAATATGGGAACAGACCAGCGGTAAAATCACCCACCTTATTGCTTGTAGTGGAACAGGAGGAACAATTTCTGGTTGTGCAAAATACCTCAAAGAACAAAACCCAGCCGTTCGTATAATTGGTGTTGACGCTTATGGTTCTGTTTTAAAAAAATACCACGAAACACATGAGTTAGACCCAAAAGAAATATATCCTTACAGGATAGAAGGATTGGGTAAAAACCTTATTCCAACTGCTACAAATTTTGACGTAATTGATAAGTTTATAAAAGTTACTGACGAAGAGAGTGCACATATGGCTCGATACATCACCAGAAAAGAAGGGATGTTTGTGGGCTATACTTGCGGTGCAGTAGTTCAAGCAATAAAGCAATTGAGTGAAGAAGGCGAATTTGATGAAAACAGTAATGTTGTGGCCATCTTCCCAGATCATGGCTCACGTTACATGAGTAAAATTTACAGTGATAAATGGATGAAAGAGCAAGGCTTCTTTGATTCCGATCATGCAGAAGAACCAAATAAAGTAGAATTTATTCAATAGAAGTAGAATCCACGAAGAAAGAAAAATGTAGATGAGAGACATATTTGAGCGTATATTAGAAAATAAGGGACCTTTGGGTAAATGGGCTTCGGTTGCCGAAGGATATTTTGTATTCCCAAAACTAGAAGGACCCATTTCTAACCGAATGAAATTTAACGGTAAGGAAGTAATTACCTGGAGTGTAAACGATTACCTGGGTCTTGCAAACCAACCCGAAGTTAGAAAAGCTGATGCAGATGCTGCAGCTAAATATGGATCTGCGCATCCCATGGGAGCTAGAATGATGTCTGGTCATACAGATTTGCACGAGCAATTGGAACGTGAGTTGGCCGAGTTTGTAGAAAAAGAATCTGCTTATGTACTTAATTTTGGTTACCAAGGAATACTTTCCACCATCGATACACTGGTGTCAAAAAATGACGTGATTGTTTACGATGTAGATGCACATGCTTGTATTATTGACGGCGTACGTCTTCATCCAGGAAAACGCTTTACTTATCAGCACAATGACATTGAAAGCCTGGAGAAAAACCTTGAAAGAGCCACTAAAATGACTGAGCAAACCGGTGGAGGTATTCTTGTGATTTCTGAAGGTGTCTTTGGAATGCGGGGAGAGCAAGGTCGTTTAAAAGAAATTGTTGCCCTGAAAGAAAAGTTTAGCTTCCGTTTTTTAGTGGATGATGCGCATGGTTTTGGAACCTTGGGTGCAAGAGGTGCAGGAGCAGGAGAAGAACAAGGCATTCAAGATGATATTGATGTTTATTTTGCCACTTTCGCAAAATCTATGGCCTCTACTGGGGCATTTATTGCTGCAGATAAAGAAATTATCGATTACCTGAAGTACAATATGCGCTCGCAAATGTTTGCGAAATCCTTACAATCTGTATTGGTTGAAGGGGCATTGAAGAGATTAGATATGTTACGCAATCGTCCAGAATTTAAGGCCAAATTGTGGGACAATGTAAACGCACTTCAAAATGGATTAAAAGAGCGAGGTTTTGACATTGGAACTACCCAGAGTTGTGTTACCCCTGTGTATTTGAAAGGGAGTATTCCTGAAGCCATGGTTTTGGTCAAAGACTTACGGGAAAATTACGGAATATTTTGTTCGATTGTAGTTTACCCAGTTGTTCCTAAAGGACTAATATTATTGCGTTTAATACCAACTGCTTCCCATAATATGGAAGACGTTTCGATTACCCTCGATGCATTTTCTGCGATTCGTGAAAAATTGGAAAAAGGAATTTACAAACGTATGTCTGCTGCGATAACGGTGACGTAATTTTATAAATAATGCACAAAAAAGGCGCTTTCAGAGCGGCTTTTTTTATGGTATAACTTTAAGTTGAGATTAATCATTCAACATCACTGGCATCACCAACATGGTAACCTGTTCTCCTTCTTCAATGCCGTCGAGGGGAGTAATGATACCGGCTCTATTGGGCATGGACATGGCCAAGGAGATTTCCTCCGCCCCAAGGTTGTTGAGCATTTCGATTAAAAAGCGCGAGTTAAACCCAATTTGAAGATCATCTCCAGCGTAACTACAACTTAAACGTTCTTCAGCCTTGTTGCTAAAGTCGTAATCTTCAGCAGAGATGTTCAGTTCAGCTCCAGCAATTTTTAAACGTATTTGGTGAGTGGTCTTGTTAGAGAAAATACTAACACGACGTAAAGAGTTGAGTAATGTTTCTCGGTGAATGGTCAATACGTTGGGGTTCTCTTTTGGAATTACGGCTTCGTAGTTAGGGTATTTCCCTTCAATTAATCGACAGCTTAGTGTAGTTGATCCAAAAGAAAACTGTGCATTGGTTTCATTGTACTCTATATTAATATCCTCTTCGTTTCCTTGTAAGATTCCTTTGAGAATTTGCAATGCCTTTTTGGGCATAATGAATTCTGCAGTTCCCGAAGCAGTAACATCTGAACGGGTGTATTTAACGAGCTTGTGTGCATCTGTAGCAACAAAGGTGAGCCCTTCGGTAGAGAACTGAAAAAAGACACCACTCATTACAGGGCGAAGATCATCGTTTCCAGAAGCAAAAAGGGTGGTATTGATCGCATTGGCGAGTGTATCTCCCATAATTACAGTCTTGCTTGGGTCTTTAATGTGAACCGCTTTAGGAAATTCGTTTCCTGCTAAATAGGCAAGACTGTATTTTCCATTGTTTGCACTAATTTCAATGTTGTTTTCTGCAGAAAAGGTGAGGGGTTGTTCTGGAAAAGTTTTTAAGGTATCCAACAACAAACGAGCGGGAACTGCAATATTACCGGTTGAGGTAGATTCTACAGTAATGCTTGCAGACATGCTAGTTTCTAGGTCTGAAGCTGTGATAGTGAGTCGGTCTTGATTGAGCTCAAACAAGAAGTTATCGAGTATGGGGAGCGTATTTGAGGTGTTGATTATTCCCCCTAATACTTGTAATTGCTTTAATAATTGACTACTTGAGACAATGAATTTCATGGGATTGTTATTTATTATTCCAAATATATCTGAAAAGGCAGCAATGTAAAAAGAAACTTATGAAAAGTTATTGACGAAAATGCTGTTTTCTTCTAACAAAAACAAACAGGAATAATAGCCCCAAGAGAATCAAAGGTAGAAGAGAAGCGGTATAGCGTAAAGCGGTGCCTTTTTTATTCAGTAGAATAGTGTCTAAAAAGGCAAGTTGAATGTCCTTGGTGCGAAGATCAAGGCGTTCTTCTTCCCCAATAAGGTAGTGTACTGTGTTGTGTAAATAGCTTTTGTTGGCATATAAATTATTGGTCCACTTGTCATAACCTAATTCCAAAGGCTCTCCACTGTTTAGCTGATTCTCGGCAATGTTCCCATCAGAGA
>JGI20157J14317_10002579_pt1 | contig 15255 bp, 9 predicted proteins | sample COG_07_FD_14317 | JGI IMG/M metagenome (IMG submission 14317)
CTAGATATAGATTTTGAGCAGATAAATATCATTCAAGGTGATACTGACGCTGTCCATTTTGGTGGTGGCACTGGTGGTTCTCGGTCATCACAAATGGGCGGCATTGCTATACAACGAGCCGCATTAGGGGTTCTTGAAGACGCGAAAGTGATCGCTGCAGAAATGCTGCAAGTTGAGGCGCCAATGGTTGCTTATGCACAAGGCCAGTTCTCAGCCTCGAGTACAGATGCCCAAGTAAGTTTGAGTCAAGTAGCTAAAGCTTCTCAAGAAGCACAATTTGGTGGTGCGGGGTTAAGTAAATTGCTTCGATATAATCGCGGTGAAGGGTTTACCTTTCCCAACGGCTGTCACGTTACCGAGGTCGAGATAGATGCAGAAACAGGTGTTATTAGTGTGGTTGCCTATACAGCTGTAGACGACTGCGGGCGTGTCATTAACCCACTGTTGGCTACTGGTCAGGTACACGGTGGAGTGGCTCAAGGTATTGGGCAGGCTTTATATGAAAACGTTGTATATAACGAAGAAGGTCAGTTGGTAAGCGGCAGCTTGATGGACTATGCAATGCCTCGAGCATCTCAAATTGGCGATATTCAGGTGAGCTTTAATGAAGTGTTAGATCCAAATAACGATCTAGGCGTAAAGGGTATTGGCGAAGGTGGCGCCTGTGCCGCTCCTTCAGCTATCGTAAATGCTGTATTGGATGCGTTAACACCCTTTGGTGTTGAGAGCATAGATATGCCGCTCACTCCTGAACGCGTTTGGCGCAGTATGCTTGCATAGAAATCTACGCAGCTGCTTTTAGGTAAAGTTAGTACATACGCTTTTTTCTCCTACCTTTTCTTTTTCTTTTTCTTTTTCGCTTTCTCATTTTCTTTCTCGGCTTTCCCATTTACGCAGTCTAAGTTTTTAGTTCAAAGGTTGCCCGTGCGAAAAAATAAGTTTTTCATCAGTTCCCAGTAAGGTTTCCACATATTGAGCGTGTCATGTTGAAGGCGCAGTACGCCTGACAAGTCTGCTGCAAATTGAACTTAAATGAACATTCGAGGAAAGTGATGTGGGGAACGAACTAAAATTGGCTGATCAATACGCTGCGCAATTTTGGCAAGCTTTTGGCGCTAGAGCACAGATGGATATGGCGCAAGAGTGTGTTGAAGTTGCTCTAGAGCTGGGCTATTACCAAAATGTAGATGGGAATGCCGATAGCTTTGACGAACACCCTGACCTCTTTGAAGAAACTTTGCGCTGCGCGCGAAGGGCAGGAAACGTTGCGGCAAATCTTGCTCGAGAAGACGGTAGAACAACCATTTCCGCTGAAGACTTTAGACAAGCATGCATTCAGACAGCGGCTCGTGTCGATAAAGTTCGCACCCGGCTAATGAGTTCACCGGCTCGGTTGCGGGTAATGGGCGGAGTATGTTCAAGCGCCAACTTTTTCTAATAGTCTTTTGTAGCCCGATGTAAGACCTTGTCTCTGGCTTGTAGTACGACCGTAGTTACGTTCGGTACTTGAGATAAGGTGTTGCAAGTTTAGTGAAGGAAGAAGCTTTTTCGCTTGCCTCAGATCTGCTCTCGCACCATCTAGATTGCCGAGTTGCGCTGATATGTTGCTGCGTAGCGCCCAGGAGAAGAAATCTCCTGGCAGGTAGAGTGTGCTTAAGTTTGCATACTCAAGAGCTCTTTCAATTTGCCCACTTTGTACAAGGGGTAAAACGAGTTTTCCGAAATGAAAAATTTGTCCGGCTGGCATGCTGGCAAATATTTGCAGGTATAACTCAATTGCTTCGTCAGGCTTGCCTGCAAAACACAAAGACGTTGCAAGAGCGTCCTTGGCTTGTGCAGATGGTGCAATCAACAAGGTCTGGCGACATAGCTGAATCCCTAGGTCGTAGTTGCCGATGCGACTGTTTATCAAGCCGCAAGAACTGGTTACGAAAGGATCACTCGGGTCTATAGCTAAAGCACTTGATGTACACTTTTTAGCGCGGCTAACATTTGCTTTGCTGTTTTTCGCCACGCCATTAAGAACTTCCCAAGAAAGCAGTTTACCCATTGCTGCATGGCCTGCTGCGACTTTTGGCGCCATGGTTATGGCCTGATTGAGTAGTTCTCGTTGCCAGTTGATTTGTTTTGATTGCATGGAAACGAAGCGGTCACCCAGATTTATCAAATCCCAATACCTCAACGATTTGGGATTATAGTTCTCTCCTATTTGTTTTATCCGATGCCTTAGCGATTCTCTGGTTATACTTTCTGCCACCATCTCTGCGACTCTAGTCGGTAAGGGTTCTTGAGTTAGTCTAGGCTCACTGTGTAATCCCGCATAAACAAGTTCATTGTCTTCCTTACTCAGTATTTGCCACTTCAGTTCAATTACTTTTTCGTTGGGACTGAGATTAACTTCTACGTTGAAGTCGCTTTGACTATGCTTGCTCGCGCGCTGTATAGACAATATTGGGCAACGCCAACTTACATGGCGCTCGATCATCGTAATGGACTCATCAAGTGCAGGGTGAGTATTTTTGCCCTTCGCTGAGATCGTCAGGCTTGTTTTCTTCTGTTGCTCTTTAGTGGACAAAACTCCAAGGTTTTTACCGTAAATAGTGGTTTTGACTTTTAGTCGATATCCGACTCTAGAGATTGATTCTATGTATTTATGTGGTTTTTCTCGATCATTGAGTGCCTTGCGTAGCAAAGTGATGACCCTATAGATAGCCCCATCGCTAACAACTACACCCGGCCAGGCGGCAGCCATTAGCTCATCTCTACTGACCACATCCGGGCTTTTAACAGCCAAAACATACAGTACAGTCATTACTTTCAGCTCTAAGCGTACAACCTGTTTTCCTGTCTTGATGGTTAGTGATCTGGGGTCGCAAAGCCATCCATCGAATTCGAACGCATTCATGTGGTTTTCTCAGAGCTAATCTCTTAAGGGTAGTTTAACTAACGTAATACGTCATAAAAAAATCAGAAAGACCAAAGAAATTCCTTCTTTACTGAGTGGCAAGCTAAAGGTAATTGACGAATTTAGCTAACGATTTGATTCCACAATTTTGCGTCCGTTCACCAAAAGTAATCAAAGTCGATGCCGCAACTGCTAACAACGTTAATACAGCAATAAGAAGGTGTAGGGGAGTGAAGGGCAACAAAGGGCAGCAAAGGGCAACAAAGGGCAGCAAAGAGGAATAACAGAGATGTTGATGTGAAAGCCAAGAATAGTAAGCCAGCAAACAAGAGCGCCAGTAAGCGTGTTAACAAGAGTGTTGTCAGAAAAGAGTCGCGTATCAGCGCCAAGACCAACACCACTACGCTTCTCAAAGATAAAGGTAACCACCAGAAAAAATCCGTCGCTCTAACTGATTCTTCTAATGCAGTGAAAAATGAGGACGGCTATGTAGGTTCTCTTGTTCCGGACGTTATTGATTTTCGCGATAGGGTATATAACCCCTCGTTGAGGCCCCTGCCGCCCCAAATTCATCCACCACTATATCTGCAAATTCTCGATCAAAAATCTGAAGGCGCATGTGCAGGATTTGCTCTGGCCGCTGTAGTCAATTTGTTGGCTCGCAAGCAAGGTCGAGAACATGTTGTAAGTGCTCGGATGCTCTTCGAAATGGCGAAAAAATTCGATGATTGGCCCAGTGAAAATTATGCCGGTGCAAGTTGTAGGGGCGCCATAAAGGGTTTGTTTAATATGGGTGTTTGTGCCGATTCAGATTGGCCCTTTGTTGAGAATAAGCCCGGTCACTTGACAGCTTATCGGGCTGAACAGGCTCGTGCCACCACCATTGGCGCCTACTACAGAGTAGGGCTTTCAATAGCTGATTTTCATGCGGCGCTGAATGAAACTGGGGCTATATATGCTTCTGCGATGATCCACAGAGGTTGGGCAATCAGTCAGATGTCGAAAGGTAAAATAAACTGGAAGAACACCCATGGGATTACTGGCGGTCATGCCTTTGCAATTATTGGTTATGACGCGACTGGCTTTTTTATTCAGAATTCTCGGGGCGAAGAATGGGGTAATAGCGGTGTGGCCCATTGGTCGTACGAAGATTGGCAAGAAAATATAAGAGACGCATGGGTTTTTCAATTGGCGTTACCAACGCCCCAGGTGTTTCCAGGTTTTGCTCGGGAGGCAATTTCAGCAGGAGTGGCGATAAAGCGCGCGCCGCGCCGTAACGAAATTATGGGTCACTTCGTGCATTTAGATGATGGTAATTTTCATAATCGGGGACGATATTTCAGCTGTCTTGATGATGTCGCAGAAACTGCTAACCGTGTAGCGAATAGCGATAAGTATGACCACATACTGTTTTTTGCGCATGATAGCTTCAACAGCCCCAAAGTTTGCGCGCAAAAAATTGCTGCCATGCAATCAGTGTTCAAATCCAACGGCATATATTCGTATCATTTTATATACAGTTCTGGCTTTGTGGACGACGTAAAGAATTTACTTGCGCTGCGAAGTGAGGAATCAGAGAGTCGATTAGGCTCAGGGCACGAACTTTCCGACAGATTAGTGGAAGTGTTGCTGGGTAATAGTGGCCGTGCTCTATGGCGAGAAATGAAATACGATGCTGAGGCAGGCTTTGTCTCTGACGGAGACGGTTTAAAAGTTGTGAACACCTTTCTTCAACACTTAGCCACAGCTAGTCAGGGCGTAAACGGCAAAAAAATCCATTTGCTAGGTCACAGTGCCGGAAGTTTGTTGGTGGGACACCTGTTAAGAGCTTTAACCGTTCATCAGACGAAGCCGCAAGTAGGCACGGTCTCGCTGATGGCGCCAACCATTACACTAGATGCTTACAACAACATATATCGACCAAGTTTAGCTAATGTGAACGACCTAACGGTGTACAACTTAAGTGACGTACTCGAATTGGAGGACAATGTTGCGGGGATTTACGGCAAATCTATACTGCACCTTATATCTAGAGTGTTAGAAGCGCCTAGCGACAATAATGTGGCTGTACCTCTTTTAGGTTTGAGTCGCGATGTCGAGCTGCAAGGTATAGCTGAGAGGGATGATATAGACTTTGTGATTAGCCAAGGCGATGTGCAAAAGAATAAGAACTCTGGGAGTCGTCGACATGATGACTTTGATACAGACACTGCAACTATGAACCACATTTTGCGTCGAATTTTAGGCCGCCGCCCAAACATTCGCTTTAGATCGGACCACTTCAGTGATTAATATACGCATAATGTGTATCAGGGGTTGAGCTGCTCGAGAAGTACCCAGCTCGCCGTTGTGGACAACGCTCCTGTAGCTCTTATATAAAGCACTTGCTGCATTTGCATAGCTTGACAGCTCAGGCTAGTCACCTAATAGTGCTAATACTAGATCGGGGGGATTTAGTAATGCTTAGGGGTGCCAAAGGACAAAGGCTATTAGACGGCGGTGTTCATCACCACTGGTATTATGGTCGATTTTCTTCAGTTCGCTGCTAATTGACCCCTCCAAGTTCGTCCAATAGAGGAGTCACTATGTCCAGTTTTACCGGTGCGGATTTGATCGCTGACGCGTTAGCGCAGCTAGAAGTGGAACACGTTTTTGCCATTGTCAGTATCCACAATATGCCCATCTTAGATGCGATCAATCGCCTGGGTAAAAGTAAGATTATTGATGTGCGGCACGAACAAGCGGGTACCCACGCCGCTGATGGATACGCTAGAGCCAGTGGTAAATTGGGGGTTATGATCGCCTCTACCGGTCCTGGTACTTCCAACACGGTGACGGGCCTTTATGAAGCTCAGTACGGATCCTCTAGAGTATTAGTGATCACCGGCCAAGCAGAAACGGCTTTTTACGGGCGAGGCTTGAGTTATGTTCACGAAGCTGAAAATCAAGTTCCTATGCTTGCAGCAGTTTGTCGTAGGGTAGAAAGCCCGCGTCATATAAATCAACTAGGCAGCGCTTTCACAGCTGTTATCAACGATATGTACACAGGTCGGGGTGCGCCAGCTGCTATTGAAATACCCATAGATATCCAATACGCCGAAGCGCGACCAGTACAAGTGACCTTGCCCAGTAATCTAGCTTTTGCGCCAGATGTAGGCGACATAGACAAAGCTGTGGAGGCTCTTGGTCAAGCATCTAAACGTATTATCGTTGCTGGTGGTGGCGTTATAGCTGCAAATGCTCACAAAGAATTATTGGCCTTGGCCGAGTTGCTCGACGCACCCGTTTTAACCACCGTGGATGGGCGTGGTGTCATTCCCGAAGATCATCCATTGTGTATGGGTAACTACTACAACTCCGCGGGCATCTATAATGCAATTCAGGGGGCAGACTTAACCCTCGCTATCGGTACTAAATTCGCTGTGGGTGTAGATGGACAGTTTGCCGCGCAAACGCCGCCGGGCAAACTTGTACATATAGATATCGACGGCAATATGATCGGTCGCACTCACCATGCCCATATTGGAGTGTTGGCGGATGCCCAACTATCACTCCAAGCCATCAATAGTCAGAGTCATGAGTTATCGCCAAACGACGGCCAATTCAATGCGAAGTTACTAGAGTCTCGGGACGGGGTCCGGCAGGCTATGCGCGGGCGCTTAGGCGAAGATTGGCCCCAAGTTATGGACTGTATTCGCGAGAAGCTCCCGCGAGATAGCGTATTTGTGCGCGACCAAACTATTTCAGCCTATAACTGGGGTAATCAGCAGTTCCCAATCTTGGAGCCTCGTACCTCAATTAACCCCACCTCTGGTGCTATTGGCCCTGGCTTTCCTATGAGTATTGGCGCGGCTATTGCTAGTAGTCGAAAAACCTTAGTTATTCACGGTGACGGTGGATTTATGTTTCACGCCACCGAGCTTGCCACCTGTGCGCAATATCAGGTGCCGCTAATTATCTGCGTGTTCAATGATTCAGGTTATGGGGTGTTGCGGTGGTTGCAGCAAAACCGCTTTGGTCGTATCAATGAAACCGATCTTGGCAAAGTAGCTTTTGCGCAAATGGCGCAAAGTATGGGTGTGCCTGCCCAGCGTATTGCCAGCGTAGAAGAGTTTTCTTACGCAATGGATCTTGCTATGCAAACCTCGGGTCCTTATCTAATAGATGTAGATATGGAGCACTTTGCGCCCATGGAGATATCGGTCATGCCCAAGCAAAAGTCTGAAGTAGACATTAGAGGTTAAGGTCATGGCGGTGCGCTTTGATAAACCTTGGATTGCTATAGCTGACGGGCTATCGCAGTTACGCGGCCAAATGGGTGTTTTTCAGTTGGCAGACGAGGCTCAACAGGTAATTTTTGTTGGTTATGCCGGCGGTCGAAGCCTGCATGGACTAAAGGGCGAAGTTAACCAAGCGATCAAGGATTATTCCCACGCTAAATTTTTGCGCTATGAAATTACGACCAGTTACCTGAGTCGTTATAAAGAAATATTGATGGTCCACAAGGCTGACTTCGGTGAGTTGCCAGAGCATTCGCCTGAAGTGAAGTTGGGACGATTAAGCCCAGCAGGGTCACCGGCGAGTTAGCAGGTGCATAATTAGGGAGTATGGCGAGATGGATTTGAATCTCACAGAAGAGCAGGATCTGATTATCGGCATGGTTCGCCGCTTTGTGCGCGAAGAGATCTTACCTTTAGAAATGTACTTAGATCCCGATGCGGATGAGCTGCCAGAGACTGAACGCTTACGCCTTATTGAAAAAACTAAGGCTATGGGTTTGTACGGGCTTGATATTCCTCCTGAATATGGGGGGCCGGATATTGATTTAGTCACCCGTACACTGTTGGCTGTTGAAATGTCTCAGCATCGGGCGGGGCTATACGCACCCTGTTACGGCACCTTTGGTGGCGCGGGTTTAGCTCAACTATTTGAGGCCACTGATGCCCAAAAAGAAAAATACCTGTATCCGACCTTACGGGGAGAAAAGCGTGGGTTTTTTGGTTTGTCTGAACCTTCAGGCGGTTCGGACCCTGCACGTGCTATTCAAACCAAGGCTGTGCAAGATGGCGATGATTGGGTCATAAACGGCGGCAAACTGTGGATAAGTAGCGCAGATAAGGCGGACTTTGGTTTGGTCTTTGCGCGTACAGACGCCGACAAAGGGCGCAATGGAGTGACCTGTTTTATTGTTGATACAGATGCGCCAGGGTTCCATGTAAGACGCATTGTGCATACGCTTCGCTCCGCGCATTACGCTACAGAGTTACAGTTTGAAGATCTGCGCGTGCCGAAGGAAAATATTTTGGGTGGTCTTAATAAAGGCTTCGCTATAGCTAACGATAGACTTACGCGACAGCGTATTCCCTATGCGGCAGGCTGTATTGGTGTTGCTATTAAAGCTCAGGAAATGGCTTTGGAGTACGTGCCTCAAAGAGAAACTTTTGGCGCGCCACTATCTACCAGACAATCTATTCAGTGGATGTTGGTAGACAACGATATGGACATTAAGCAATCCCTTTGGATTACCTTAGAAGCTGCCCATAAAGCCCAGCAAGGCGAAGAGTTTCGTAAGGAAGCTGCAATGGCTAAGCTTGCTGCTACCGAGGCTGGCGGCCGTGTTGTGGACCGCTGCATGCAAATGTATGGTGGGTTGGGTGTCGCGAAAGATCTGCCTTTCGAGCGTTGGTTTCGAGAGATGCGTATTCGTCGTATCGGCGAGGGACCTAGCGAAGTGCAACGCCACGTAATCGCTAGAGAACTATTGGGCTCGTCACTACGCTAACCAGTGAACCCTGTTCCGGCAGAACAGGGTGTTGTGTGGTAGGTTTATAAGCCTCGATTATTGGGCGGCGAGCGTTGGGTTGTAGCGCACCAAGTAGACTGCGCCTGCCGTATCATCTGAGATCAGCAGGTGACCTTCCTCAGTTTGGAGTACGTCATTCGGTCGCCCCCATGCTTCTTCACCTATCAGCCACCCATGTATAAATGGTTCATACACAGTTTCGCCTTCGGCGTTCGTCGTCATCACCGTCAGTTGATAGCCCACCTTAGAACTCCTATTCCACGAACCACGCTCGGCGACGAAAAGTGCGTTTTTGTACTGGCTAGGGAATTTGTTGCCTGTATAAAAAGTCATTCCGATGGGTGCAGAGTGCGCTTGGATGCGCACAGCAGCAGGCAGAAAATCATGTCTGGACGCTTCTTCGTGATCGCCGAACTTTGGGTCTTTGATTATGCCGGGAGCAAGGCTTGCATTATTGGAATGGACAAAAGGGTAGCCAAAGTGAAGGGCTTTAGTGTTGTTCGCTGGAATGACATTCAATTCATCCGCTGGAATATCGTCGCCCAAAATATCTCGACCATTATTGCTTACCCATAAGTCTTTGCTTTGCGGGTGCCATGCAAAGCCGACAACGTTTCGTAATCCCTCAGCGATAATTTCTGTAGCGCCGGTTGTTGGGTCCATACGTAACATTGTGGCAAAGCGTTTGTCTTTAGACAGGCAAACGTTGCAAGGCGCGCCGACTGGTACGTAAAGCATGCCATCTTCACCAAACTTTATGTATTTCCAACCGTGATGAGCTTTTGTTGGCAGTGTATCTGTTACTACGTCGAATTCTGGGTTGGTCTTTAGCTTGCTTTCGATCTCGTTGACCCGGAGTACTTTGGACACCGCGGCAATATACAAATCGCCATCTTTGATCGTTAATCCGCTGGGTTCGTTCAAATTGTCAAATAGAGTGATGACTTTGGGATTTGCTGCCGTAAGTGCATTGGGTACCGCGTAGACATTGCCCGACTTGCGCGTGCCAACAATAAGCGTGCCATTTTTTGTAAGTGCAAGCTGCCTTGCCTTGGGCACAGAAAACGGCAGTTTGGTAATACTAAAGCCAGGTGGTGTGGTGAGTCTGGGGTCGGCTTGTACGCTAGCTACAATGCCAGCTAAAGCCAATAGGACTGATGCCATTGCGGTTAAGGTTGAACGGGCTATTCGTCTACTGAGATTGAGCCGCGATGTATAATTTTGCTTAAGTGTTGTTTTTTTCATCGCCGCACATTCTCACACTCCCAGTGACTATTCAATGTCGCCGCGCCCATACATTCTAATTCGTTATTAGTGGAAATTTCTTACCTATCTGCTTGGTTTACGCTGCGCTTTCCCGCACAGTGCGTGCATGCCCTCAGCCCTTACCGACAAAGTTAAAGATACAATCCAAACTGCCTACCGTACTTGGTTGGAATCTCGAGATTTCAAGCCACGGCGCGGTCAGCGGGAAATGATTGCGCAGATTGCCCGCACCTTAGCGGGTGACGGCGATCGTGTCACCGTGGTGGAAGCGGGCACCGGTACTGGTAAAACGGCGGCATATTGTTTGGCGGCTATTCCGGTGGCGCAAAGCTTAGGTAAGACTGTAGTGCTCAGCACGGCGACGGTAGCATTACAAGAACAAGTAGTACTGCAAGACTTGCCTGATATTAAGGAACGCGCTGGCCTGTCCTTTAGCCTGAGTTTAGCTAAGGGCCGCGGGCGTTATGTTTGCTTAAAGCGCCTTGATGATCATTTGAAGTACCAAGAGCAGCAAGCTATTCCTATTTTTGATGTGTCGGATGAAGACCATACGGTGCTCTATCAAGAAATGCTCAGCCGTTATGGGCAGGGTGCTTGGGATGGCGAGTTCGACAGCTGGCCGGAGTCAATGGCTGATGGTGCTTGGTCTACTGTGACCACAGATCATCGCGGTTGTAGTAACAACCGCTGTTCTTTTTTTAAACAGTGCCCATTCTTTAGAGCTCGCGGTAATTTGGAAGGCTCAGATGTCATTGTTGCAAATCACGACCTAGTACTTTCGGACCTAGCCTTGGGCGGTGGCGCTGTTTTACCTGCGCCCGAAGACTGTATTTATGTGCTCGATGAAGCACACCATATTGCCGACAAAACGCAGAATCATTTTTCCACCAGTGCGCGCATAAATAGCACTCACCAATGGCTCGATAATGTTAATAATATTCTCAGTTCGCTGACCCAACGTTTTTCTCGTCCACACAATTTACTCGCCCTAGCCACTAGTGTTGCGGGTGAAACAGTGGCCCTACAATCTATGTTCGAGGCGCTCTCTGCCGGTCTTAACATTATGCCCTTCGAGGCAAAAGACGATGATCGAGAGATTTACAGATTTCCCTTGGGGGAGGTGCCTGAGACATTGATGGACCTTTCACTCGCCACATTACCTTCCATGAATAAGCTTTGTGATGATCTGGAACGAGTGCACGAGCTCTTACAGGAAGCTGTAGCCGGTAATTTAGATTGGGAAAAGGCTTTCGAGGCAGAGGATTGGCTGCTACCCGTTGGACAGCTACAAAGTAGAGCTTTAGCAACCAAGGCCTTGTTAGAAGATTATGCCAGTGGCGCTAAGCAACAGCGGCGTTATGCGCGCTGGCTGAATAGAAACTCTTACGATGTAGAAATGGTCAGTGCACCCATTGAGCCAGGGCATATTCTTCAAGATGTATTGTGGCAGCGTTGCTACGGTGCAGTGTGCACGTCAGCGACAATTACAGCACTGGGCCGGTTTGATCGCTTTATTGAGCGTGTTGGTCTGAATGAAGGTGTACCAACACTGGTCATTGCCAGTCCCTTTAACTACCCTGAAATTGCTACCTTTCATGTGCCCAGCATGCACTCAGATCCTCGAGATTTTGAAGCCCACAGTGCTGAAATTACCGAATTATTGCCGGACCTTTTGAAGCGAGAAGAATCAGCCTTGGTACTGTTTACCTCGTGGCGGCAGTTGAATGCTGTTGTTAAGGCCTTGCCCTCCAAACTCTCCGAGAGCTTGCTAGTTCAAGGGGACGGCAGCAAACAAGCTCTTATTGTGGAGCACAAGCGCCGTATCGACGCTAAAGAGGGCTCTTGTCTTTTCGGTCTTGCTAGTTTTTCTGAGGGGTTAGATTTACCGGGCGCCTATTGTCGTCATGTAATCATTGTGAAGCTACCCTTTGCAGTGCCTGATGATCCCATAGACCAAGCCATTGCTGAGTGGGCTGAAGCTCGGGGGCGCAATGCGTTTTACGAGATTTCTGTACCGGACGCGGCGCTGAAGTTAGTGCAAGCGTGCGGTCGCTTAATCCGCCATGAAAAAGACTTTGGCACTATTACCATGCTCGACAAACGCATTGTTACCCAGCGTTATGGCAGAGCACTAATAGAATCATTGCCTCCTTTCAGGTTAGATTTGCCCGCAAACTAGCTGCGATATCATCAGTGCTCCGCGACTAGAGTCGTTAGAGCAAGGCTTAGATTAACCGATTGCCTTTTCAGGGCTTTTTCAGCGCTAGGGTATCTTCAAGCAACCGACCCTTGTTAGGCGCTTGGCCAAATTTCCCCGGGCTGAAGATGATTATTCTATTGCCCTTTAAGCGCTTTAGAATATCTTGCATAAACTCGCCCATTTGGTCTTTGCTGAGTTGTTCAACAGCGGCGGCAATTTGCTCGTTAGTGTCGAAGTCGTAGTTCTCATCTTGCAGATTTTGCCAATACTTTTGGCTGCGCTGAGCTAGGTTTTTATCAGACTCGGTGAGTCTGCTGATCAGTCCAGATTTTTGTTGGGCAAATTCTTCATCGCTAAGATCTTGCCAGCTATCGACGTAGTTTTGCATAAACGTCAGCGTAGTTTGTTCCAGATCTTTAACGCCTGCTTTAGGCGATTGCACAAGAAAAAGGTTGCCGCTGCGCGTGTTGAGTCGGCGTACACCGGCGCTAACAACGTAGCCTAGTTGTTGGTCGGTGCGTAAGCTAGAGAAATAGGCTGAGCGCAGAATCTGTCCGGCTAATCCGCTTTTTGCTCTGCTGGCAAAGCTGGCATCTTTGTCTTGAACATAAATTAGTAGAGCCGCATCGTTGTGGTCTACATTCATATTCAATAGAAGTGGTTCTGTTATGTCAGCAACTGTGGATTTTTCCTTGTTAACAGCAGCCATAGGCAAGGTCTTCTTTAACAAATTCTCTAGGGCTTGGGCATCTTTTGTCGATACATTACCATGTAGCCCGGCTATAACCGCCATTTTTGCAAGTTTGTTTTGCCGCCAAGTTTTCAGTTCCCCAAGCTTCAAGGGTAACAGTGCATCAGCTAAGGCTGCAGGTGACCAGCTAGAGGAAATAAGTAAAGTACTTAATGCGCTCAGAGTCTGGGTATAGGGTTTGTCCTTTGCCGCATTGCGTAAATCTTTAATCAAACCTCGCTTAAAGGTAGAAAAGCGCTCGTCAGTTAATTCAGCATGTAAAAGTTGCTCTATGACCGTCGCAAGTAAATTCATCTGCTTATCTTGATAACCGTTTAGCGAAACGGTGTAACCAGTTTCATTGCCACCAATGCTGTAACCCAGCCCAGCTAGGTATGCCGGGTAGACAGTAGTGCTGAGTGAATCGTTAACTAGTCGTCTGTAAAGTTCGGCATAGGCGGCATCTTCAAGACTGCTTAGACCATTGCTGAGTAATAGTTGTATTCTGCTATTTGCTCGCGGTGTGCCGAATGATACGTCGGAGTCTAACCATATTTGTAAATTCGATGAGTCAGAAACTAAGCTGATGCCCTCGTCGTCTTTGGGCAGTAGATCTAAGTTGCTAGGTAAGTATGGGTTTACTGCTGGTAAATTTAGCTTGGCATCAGCAAATTCAGCTGTTTCGATTTCACCTACATTGAGGGAGTAGGGTACGCTAAACCACGGTTCCACTCGGTCTGTTTCTAATTCTGGTGCCGAAATTTCCATCATCAAGTTATCTTTGCGCAGGTAGCTTAAAGATTTAGTAATTAGCGATGCGTCAAAGCCTTCCATTAAATAGGGGGCTACGAGTAAGTCCTGTGCCGGATATTCATCTAGTCTTGGGGCCATTTGATAAACAAAACCAACGGTAGAGCCTTTTTCTTGAAAGCGAAAATTCAGCTCAGCTACTTTGGCTTGTTCCGCGTAGATTCTTTCTTCAGGCGATTCAGCTTTGAGTAAATCTATGTATTGAAACAACACATCAGTAATCTCGGGGATATGTAAACGACCCTCTTCAGTTAGCTCAATATTGATTGCAAGTAGGCTGTTTTGGCGGTCAAAACTCTGTGTGCCTGCAGACAGGCTTTCAATCCAGCCGCGCGCATTTAGAACGCTGTGTAAGCTGCCTTCGCCTTCATGTCCTAATAAATTGCTGATGTATTGTTCGGGTTTAGTTTTATAAACCTCACGGGTGTTAGGCATGGGGAAGTTGTAGGCGATTTTGTATTTTTCTTTCAGCGAAATTGAGCTTAGTACTGCTGGCAATTGAGCTGGCGCGAATAACGCCTGGCTTGGGTAGCTTGGGCCTATGTCGTTATTCTTAACCTGACTGAACAAAGGTGTTACTAACGCTTCTAAGTCGGCTAAAGATTGATTAGACAAAACTACAAGGCCCATTTGATCAGCAGAATAATTTTCTGCAAAAAACTTCATAAGATCGCCGCCGACATCGCCCGCTAATGTTTCTAGCGAACCAATAGTGAATCTATGTCCTGGGTGATCAGGGTTCAGGGCCACTTTACTGACCATGTAGCCACGCCAGCCGTCATCTTTGATTTGCATCTGATACTCAGAGTGCACGGCATTTTTTTCGCGCTCCACATATTCTGGAGAGAGTAGTGGGTCGATAAAGAAGTGGGCGAACCTATCTAGGCCCTGGTTGAACGCGCTAGCTTGAATATCGAAAAAGTAGTTGGTGTGGTCTTGGGCAGTATAGGCGTTAGAGGAACCACCATTGCCGGTTATGTACGTTTGGAAACTGTCTACCTCGGGGTAGGTATGCGTGCCAATGAACAACATATGTTCTAAAAAGTGAGCAAGTCCCGGGCGGGCTTCTGGTTCGTGAAAACTGCCGCGATAAACAGATAGAGCAGCGGCTGCTTTGTCTGTGCTTGGATCAGAGACCAATAACACGCGCATCTGGTTTGGTAAGACAAGATAGCGATATTCTCGGTCATCGTTTGGACTCTTACGTACTGTTAAAGCACCAGTATCTTGCTCATTAGTCGCGCTTTCTTGGGGCTGGGTGCAGCCACTAAGCACGCTTGCGATGAGGGCCGCGCAACAAATACCAAACAGTTTAGAATTCAATTTACCAACTCCGTAATAATGTACAAAAGATGAATCAACCTTGGGTGAAGGGACATCATAATATCGAGCCAAGATTAAACCAATCTGTGTAAAGGTTTTGTATTAAGTATCAAAGTAGCGACAAAATAGACCAAGGATACGATTTTGCGGGCGAATGGCTGAAGTTTAAGCACAGCGCCGGATGCCTCGAGGGATATAGCTGCATAAAGGTGTAAGGT
>JGI20157J14317_10002586_pt1 | contig 15220 bp, 17 predicted proteins | sample COG_07_FD_14317 | JGI IMG/M metagenome (IMG submission 14317)
TAAATACCTTCGATTTCAAATCGAACACTTTGAAGTGACTAGTAGGGTTGTAACTGGAAATGGTATGAGGATGTGAATCGAAGCTGCTGGAAAAGGAATGTTAGAGCGCGGTGAAATTTGATTTACATTAGCTGATGCCCTGCTTGCTGAATATGACCGTCGAGTTCAAAACGAAACGCTATATGGCTTCTTACCTTCTTCAACATTTATTGTTAAACAAAATGAACCAAAGGTTAACAGGTGCAAAAAAAAATCAATTGAAAAAAGGTAATGCAGTGCGATCAGATGCTTGTTCTCATTTGCCTGACGGCACCTTCTTACGCATTTGGCCAATTAAAGTTGCTGAATAGATCAATAGTGCAGCCCAAATCATGGGAAAAGCAATCATACGAGCATGACCAAAAGGCTCATCAAACACAAATACCGCACAAAGAAAAATTATTGTTGGAGCAATATATTGTAAAATTGCGATTGATGTTAAGCGCAACTGTTTTGCTCCATTTGCATATAGCATTAAGGGGGTAGCTGTAACGGCCCCACAGCCCAGCAAAAGTCCGGTGTCATACCAACTTAAGATGATGAAATGACTCTTTTGATTTATTAATAGCCAAGTGACAAATCCCATGGCGGGCAGCAGCAGTATTAAAACTTCAAGCAAAAATCCTTGATTTGGCCCTACTGGTAGCTGCTTCTTGCATAAAGCATAGAAACCCCAACTCACAAATAGTCCGATGGCGACCCACGGAACTTTTCCTGCGGACACCGTTAATACAATAACTGCTGCGATTGCCAGGGCGATGGCAAACATTTGCAAACGGCTGGGCCGCTCGCCCAAAAATACGGCACCAAGTGCGATACTGAAGAGTGGATTGATGTAATAGCCTAAAGCAGCATCGAGAGTGTGGCCCGAACTAATAGCCCAGACATATATACCCCAATTCAGTGATATTATGGACGCTGTAAGTAGTCCCATAGCCAGTATGCGAGGATTAAGCAACGCTGCCCGTAGGTCCGCAGTCCGACCCATACTAACCAAAATTAAGCCTGCAATTGGTACAGACCAAATGACCCGATGTGCCACAATTTCGGCAGCGGGAATATGATCCATCAACTTCATGTAAAGAGGCAAAAATCCCCAAATAACATAGGCGGAAACGGCAAAGGCAAGACCAGCTGGAGTATCTCTATCTTCAGAAATTTTCATGACCACACAAACGCTACAAATCTAGGCTCTGGTCAAGTCCAATTATCTTGGAAACTTCTAGTCAAATTGTGAATTGCCACAGATTAATATTGGTTCATTAAATACGAAAAATTTGGCTGGGCTAATCGCCCAACCAATTAATTAATCATGTTCGACTGCAAGCGCACCCATCATGCCGACTGTTGAAGTCATGCCTACAGCTGAACCAGCCGCCGCTCTAACTGCATCTATTTTTGCTTCATATCTATTTGACTGTAGTGGCTAGCAGCCTATTCCTTGCTGCTGCTGGATTAATATAGGTATATTCAATTTCTTGGAAGTTGCCGTAAAGTAGTCGTAAATAAGCGTCTGAATCATGAGGGCACGCTATGTTGCCTCCCTCAAAGATAATTTTGGAAGTAGGCAATACTAACTCTAGCGGTACACCATAAGCGCCGTTCTCCGTAGCTGGCATAACACCTTTTGGGCTTTGCCTTTCGAGTACGACCACCCCACGATTTGTCGCTCGCCGATATATCGCTATGTCCACCCGAATTTCTCCGCGCAAACGATTGCGCTCCCATTTAAAAGGCCATGGCTTGGGCGCGTCGAACGAAACGGATATGAGGCTCTTCTCTTCGAAAGTATCGACGAAGTAGCCATCTTTCTTGCCTTTTTCAGCGAGTTGGTCTGACAGAATGTCCCAGGTAATATCTTCATCGAGTAGAACTGAGATGTCGATATCGTCTTCCCACTCGAGAAGTTTACCATCTTCTCTTACAGCGCCCAAGAGGCTCCCGCCCTCTAGCCAGTGTATGGCCCCAATTTCAAGCAGGCATTTTGAGACATAATGGCTTATGTCACGCATGTGTTCGCGGCAGCAGGGAGCAGTGTTGAGGCCAAGTTTATTTACATAGAGGTTAAAGGGACAAGGAGCCGTGTTTTTGCTACAACCTCTCCAACTGAAATCACTTTCTGATACTATTAGCTCTTTGATACCATTGTTTTGACAAAATTCTTTCAGATCACCTCTGGCGTGTATTTTGAATACAGAGCAATCAGAAGAAGTTAAGGGATAAATAACTTTATTTCGCTTCTCCCAATACTGGCGAAGAAGCCAAAGTAATTCAATAGTAATGGCGGTTAGCAACATTGACTGAAGCTTGCTACCTGGAATTATCAAGCAGACAACGAGGGCAGGCCCGATTAGCCACAAACCTGCATGCTCAGAATGTCTTGCTAAAAATTCCAACGCCTTATTTGCAGGTTGGAAGCAAAGTGCTGGAGCTGCTATGATAAACGCCATTATAACGATGAAGCTGGTCGCAATTAGCAAGTAGTTCAAATCTGGCCCAATCGACGATAAGGATACCCACGCGATGGTAGTAATTCCTAAAAGACCTGTTGTTAAAACCTCTTTCTGACTGGGTTGGATCCAGTTGCGGGGAAAGCGTAATAGGCGAATGAAGGACAGATAGGTTGCTACGTAGAGGGTGGCAGCAATTAGGCCACCCAATACGGGGTTGCTCGCGAGTGCTTCAAAATTGTTCATAAGTCTCAAACTTTATTTTTATAGATGATCAAGTCGGCTCTGACAGTCCCTGGAGTTGTTTTTTCTCGTTTAAAATACGTGGTAAAATATTCAATTTTGCTTGCATGACGTCGGCTTGAAAATCAATCTCAATCCAAGGCAAGCCAGTGATGTCCTCGTATGCAAAGATACCTCGAGGCGAGGTCAAAATTACATCCCGAATTATCTCTTCATAGGCCTCATTGCGGCGACCCTGATTCAAATAAAGCTCAGTTTGTGCGATGATTTGGCAAGCCATATCATGGGATAATTTAAACATACCAACGGATTCTCCAAGGAAATCAAAGCTAGTACTCAGCCATTTTCGGAACTCAACAATCTCGTTATCCCGGACGCAAATTTTCACAGGCTCATCACCTGGTTCGAAGTTGCGATCAAGTAGCATGGAATTACGGTGTTGTGATTTAATCAGTCGTTCTAGAATTCTGTTATCATAAAGAATATCAGCATCCAACAGGATGACTTGTGTTTCGCAACGCAGTTCGTCCCGCAGGGTCCACAATGTTAAAATACTGCCATCAAGGTAGTCTTTGTTTAGTATTGTCCTTACAAAATCTCCAGCACCTAAATCTAGGATTTCTTGTTCGATCTCCTGATTTTTGTAACCAACGCCTATAACCAACTCGTCAATGCCGTGTTGCTGGAAGATTTCAAGATGATGCTCAAGCAAAGATTTGCCGCCAAAACGCAATAAGACTTTAGGCGAAGGTTCTGTCTCGTCAGGGGCAAGTCGTGACCCTACCCCTGCAGCTAGCATGACTGCTTTCATCTAAATTTATTTAGATCCACTCTATCTTGGGTCGCATTGTTACCTAGTTTACCAGTTACTTTTAAATTTGGGAGGTAAAGATCGCAAAAATGTCCAATTTACTGGTTGAATTTACGGTACTCCCTAAAAGATTGGCTGTCGAGAAGATTGCAAACCAAATGCCCGGTTTGAATTTTTCCGTATCCTCAGCAGATGTTTCAGTTCTTTAACTGGTATGTTGGTGGGGGGTGCTGTGTGAAACAATAGAGCAGCATGGACCGATATTGGGACCGCTTTTTGAAATTTTTATTTAATTAAGTATTCGAAATATTAAATAAATTTTTGCTGTGTGGGCGCATCGTAAAATCAATTACTTAGCTGATTATAAGATGTTTTCTTCTTGGTTTTGGAAATACAGGGGAAGCAATTTATTGCCGTATTCTCATAGTAGAGGGGAGGCATGAAAGTTGCCGCTTAGCTTACATGATATGTCCTGCTGTCACATTTTCCCCAGAAAGAGTTTTAACGCTGACCCATATTTCACAACCCAAGCATTAAAGATGCTTTGTTGAAACAGTTGGTTAATCTAATTTACGTAAACTACGTATCGCTGTTTAGATTTTTTGAGCCTTCGTCATCAGATAGTCCATTCGCAGATGATTGTTCTCAAAATAGTGGGAAATTGAGCTATCAATTTCGGACCTCAGGGCATTTAACTTTGTAGGGTCATCAGAGAATTTTTCTACCATTCTTTTTAGGGGACCCGCCCCTGTTTCAAAATCATTTCTTATGTGTTGAACACTGAGGCCGGGCATTATCAACTTGTTTCGATCAAAGACAATATTGTCTGCGAGTGACGACAACCGTCTGGTTACGATATCCACATTCCCCCACAAAACTGGAGGCTCAGCACCTTCTGGAAGTGGAGGCCCATATCTTCCATTTATTCGAAAAAAGCTGCCCATGAACAACTCTGGCGGCCAAGTTGAGAAGGCAATAGTTCCTTTTGGCTTCAGCACCCGCAACATCTCGCCAAGAGCTACTAACGGCCTAGGTGCAAACATATGACCAAACTGGCTCACCACGACGTCAAAGCTCGCATCTTCAAAAGGTAGATATTCCACGTCACATTCATGAAAATCGACATCTAATTCAAAAGCCTTTGAGTTTTCTTTTGCTCTTTTGATAAGTTCTGGTGTCAAGTCTGCTCCCGTAACAGAAGCACCAGATCTTGCTGCCGTTAAGGCTACTACTCCGGTGCCGCAAGCTACGTCTAAAACCCTGTCATTGGCATTGATATTAGCAAATTTCACAAGTTGTGGAGCAGCCATCCCAGTAAAATTTTCCATTGAGGCAAAATCTGACCATACAGTTTTTGCTTTTTCTTTCATTTGCTCCAATGGCGTCATAAGAGGGGTTCCTTTGCTACACTGCGCTTTTAAGATACAAAACGGTCTCTATATTTGAAACAAAAATTTGGTTATCAACTCATAACTTTTTTGCGTATCTTAAGTCTAGTGGAGGAGGGCTAGTGCTGTTTCTTCAGAATGTAATATCATTGTTTTCCAATGACGAACTCCAGAACGATTTGGGTTCGGGTAGTTTGCACCTACATGTACAAAACAAGAAAAAAGGTTAGCCTTCAGTTCCTAGTTGGTCTTAATATTTAATCCGAAACTATAGGAGCTTATTATGACACTTTCCGAAATCTTTGAAGGTTTAACGGCCATTGGCTTGTTCATGTCGGTTGCCCTCGTATTTTCTGAATTAAGACGTAATGGAATGGAAGCCCGTTTAAACAATTGGATTAACTATACCCAGAGGGTCTTTGATGCACGGAATACAGTGGTCGATTTAGATATTGCTGACATTATTGTAAGGGGTCGTAAGAACTTACAAAATCTCAGTGAAACTGAACAGCTGGTATTTAAAAAGTATTTGTTAAATTCCGCTTTAACTGCAATGTCATTTACCGTCTTGGGGGGGGCGTGGAAAATATGGTGAGACAACCGGCAAAGAGCAAAGCTTACGTCTTGTTAAAGAGGAATGGGATAATGACGGAGCGAGAGAGTATTGGGCAGAAATCCGAACAAATCCTCCGATGGTTAATGATAGCAAATTGTTAGTAGATCAAGCACTAGGATTTTAAGATTCATGACTAGGCAACAAAAACTACTCTTAGCGTTATTCATTGGTTGTTGCCTGGTTCTGGCTGGACTACGGGTTTACTCCATTTCTGGCCGGAATGAACGACTTATCGAAATGGTTAGTTAATAGTAATATTCGCTTCTTTATAATGCCTAATACGAAGTGATTAAATAGCGCGGGCGGCCATGGCTCCCTCTGCAATTGCGATATGAACCTGACGGGGAGCAACACAATCGCCAATGATATTGTGTGGCAAGCCACGAGCCTCAACTGCGGATTGCAACGTGGCCTCCACGAGGCCACCACGCCAATCCACCACAATATCGACATCTTGAATATCCATTTCTTCACCTGTGTGAACTGAGCAGAGGGTTACCGTGTTCCCGACAATAGCGTGAATTTCTTGTGATGGGTGCATCACAACTTTTCCCGTAAGAAAACGTTTGTAGATAGGCGCACGTACCGTTGGGGTGACTAATTCGCCGATGGCATATTCGGCAGTGACTAAAGTGATGCGGTTCTGGTCGAGCAGGGCGTCGGCGGCAGACAAGGCGGCGCGCCCTCCACCTTCATCATTGATTAGGATGTGCTGTCCTGTAGGACCATCGGCTATGGCCTGCCATGGGTCAATGACAGGAATTGCATCAGCACCAGTGGCAATCAACAGTGGATTTATTGGGATTGCACCCGTTGCCAAAATTAATACGTCTGTGTCCAGCACGGCGACATCTTTTGGTGTAAGGCGTTGGCCCGTACGAACATGAACTTGGAGTTGGGTTAACTGGGTTTTGTACCAGTCTAGAGTTTTGCGAAACTCTCGGGTCATTGGTGCCTGAGACCAAATTGCCAACTGGCCACCAATATCGCTCGACCCCTCAAAAAGAGTTACTCTATGGCCACGTTCAGCAGCGACGCGGGCCGCTTCCATCCCTGCAGGGCCACCACCGATAACGGTAACATTTTTTGGCGTATCTGTTGGTGGTAGATCGCCCCACGCGGCATCGCGTCCAGTCATTGGGTTGTGGATACAACGGATTGGTTTTGAGGCCATCGCTTGCGCAACACAAAGATTGGCGCCAACGCAAGGTCGGATGTCTTGTGGGCGTCCTTCGATCAGTTTTCTTACAAGGTCAGGGTCAGATATTTGCGCCCGAGTCATGCCAACCATGTCAGCGTCACCTCGCTCTACGATGGCGTTGGCCATCGCTGGATCGGTAATACGCCCCGCGGTAAAGACCGGCACGGCAACTTGGGATTTAATACCAGCGGCTAACGGCACAAAAAGGCCGTGAGGGGCGGGGGTGGGTGGCCAATGGTTCATGCGTCCCGCACGTTCGTAATTTGTGCCGACGATGATGTTGAGATAATCAACCAATCCAGTCTGAGCTAGCAGTTTGGCAATTTCCTGCAGGTCGAATTGTGTTAACCCGCCTACAACTTTTTCATCGCCAGGAAGACGCACGCCCAGAATGCGGTCGGGCCCAACTCCAGCACGTACAGCGTCTATGGTTCGGAGAAGGAACCGCATACGATTTTCTAATGAGCCGCCGTAATCGTCGGTACGTGTATTTGAATAGGGTGACAGGAACGCAGCTGGCAGATAGCCAAAGGCAGAAAGCAACTCAACTCCATCAAGGTTACCTTTGCGTACCCGAATTGCGGCAGTTCCATGTGCATCAACGATCTCGTCAATGTCAGCAATGGTCATCTGTTTTGGCGTCTCACGTGAAATGCGAGACATGATTGGGGATGGAGCAATAAGTGGGCGACCTGCACCAGTGTTTGCCACATTGGCTCCTGCATGGCCGAGTTGAACCAGAAAGCGCCCGTCATGGCTGTGAATTGCATCAGCGAGCCGTTGATAGCCATCGATACAACTATCGTTGCTGGCATTTAAACCACGTCCTGCGCCAACTGAGCCAGAACGATGTACGGCAGTAGAGCCAGTTATCTGAAGCGCTGCGCCGCCCCGCGCCTTGGCGCGCTGATATGCGATATAGTCATCATTGACGTAACCGCCAGCCTCAAGCCCAGGGACATGGGCTGTGACCAGCACCCGATTGCGAAGCGTGAAGGGGCCGATATCGATTGGCGAAAGTAGGTGTCGATATTTTTCGGTCATCGCGGCCCCTTGTTAATTGCAATCAGCATTGCGCTGTAGCTACATATTGTAAAGAAAAATCCAAAATCAATTACTTAGACGATAATAAACTGTTTTTTCTCCTTCGTTGGGAAACATAGGGGAGACAATTTATTGTGGTGCCATCACAGGAGAAGGGGGTTAAAAACTGCCGCCTAGCTTACGTGATAATCCTGCAATCACATTTTTTTAAAAAGGGACAAAGGCTTAAAGCTAAAATTTAGAAAAACTGGAAATACATTTGTAAGAGCATCGCAGAAGATCCAATGGAGGCACCTGTTAATAGCATCTGTAAATTATAAAATAAAAGCAACGTATTTGGTTTTACTAATAGTGGTGCAACTATCCAATAGCTGCTGGCTAAACAAACTAAAGGCAGCCACCATTCGAATAGAAAGAATGATATGATAAAACTGATTAAGCTTAAGATTGTACCAAAAAACTCTAACAGAACACGAACAATAGATTTTTTATGTGCAGCTGAGTTAAACGTTTTTCCTCGAACGGACAGTAATGTTAGCCGTCCAATTATCCCGGCGATTAATATAACTAAGATCAGATAAATCAAAGTGCTATTTCCTGTTCATAATAAATAATCAAGAGTGGCCTTTTCTTTAAAATGGAATGTCATCACCATCCAAAGAATTATCTGCAATCGATGGTGTATTGCGGTCTTCATTACCAAATGACTGCGAGCTGCCAGCATCGCTACCCTGCCGTGATACCTTCCACGCTTTTACGTCCGTGTACCAACGCCCATTATATTCGCGGCTTTCTACATCTATTGAGACCTCAAGACTTTCTCCCTGCTGGATTTTGAATTCATCAATTTTATCTCCCCAAACCATAAAGCAAATCTTCTTGGGGTATTGGGCTTCAGTTTCCAAAATAAACTCTTGTTTGCGCCACTCACCATTAGCTGACTGCCCAGACTTTTCTGGCAAGAGCTCAATAATTTTTCCTAAAATTTCCAAAGTTTCTACCTTTCCTGAAAACTTGTCTTCATAAACGCTGCCGCTTCTTAGATCCTATCGTAGCAAACTATGTAATCCAAATAAAAGCCTTGTTGGGTGAGAGTGAACCTTGTGGGTTGGTTAGGGGTTGTTGTGGTGTGTATGTTAGAAATTATAGACTAGGTGACTTAGTTTGTTACTTTTCTGTTACGCGTTTGTTCTCGATAAAAAGTGTAAACGCCCGTAATGACTATAATCACGGTTCCTACTAAAGTCAGTTGATCAGGCCAATCGTCAAATATCAAAATGCCCACCCCGATTGCTCCAATCATAGAAGTATACCGAAAAGTAGAAACGAAGCTGATCTCGCCTGTTTGCATAGCCATAACACTTAGAAAGGTACCACTCAAAACTGCTACGCTTGCACCAAGAACGAGTAGCCATGAAGATGCAATGACGGGATGCCACTCTGTACCGATCATCATAATTCCAGAAAATACACCAATCCCAATCACCGTCGCTAGCGCCACGGTGATCGTTGGCACTTTACTTTTTAATTTACGAGTAAAAATTTCTCTGACAGTAATGAAAATAAGTGCTGCGACAGCTGAAAGTGAATAAATATTGAAACCGTCAACACCGGGCCGAACAATTATCAGAACACCAATAAAGCCAATTAGTATGGCAATCCAGCGTCGCCATCCAACTGGTTCTGAAAGAAAAAGTGCAGCAGCCATAGTTATAGCAAGCGGTAAGGCCTGTAGAATTGCGGTAACATTTGCTAAAGGCATATGCTTGAGAGCTGTCAGAAAAGCGATTGTTGCACATACCTCGGCACCAACCCGAAACAACAGAAGTAGCTTGTTATAACTTGATAGATTGCGCACTGCAATTTTTGCAAACCACGCCATGATCAAGACAGGTGGAACAGTAATCATACTGCGTAGAAACAGAGCCTGAAACAGAGAGATCTCAGAAAATAGAAGTTTCATAAAAGCATCATTGATAACATATGAAAACATACATCCAGTCATAAAGGCGGCGCCTATTATATTGTTGTTGAGGCGCATCAATAATTCCAAATCACTTTTATTTATTTAGGCAGTAATTCTCCAAGTATCGTTGCTTATTCGTTAAGTGCAACACTACAAATATAACATCATTTAATTACCTATACTTTTACATTCAAACATAAACAAACTTTGGGGCTCTTGCTTTAAAGTAAAAGTTCATTCAGCTTAACTTTCACTATGATATGGAAGAAAAAAAATGAATAAAATTATTCAAGTTGTGATTTATAAAAGTATTTCTGATGAAGTAAAACTCGCCCAGTATGCCAAACTTGCGCTGCCAGCTATTAAAGCGGCGGGAGGAAAGTTTTTAGCCAGAGGTATGCCTATTGCGGTAAGAGAAGCAGGTGAAGCAACCCGGACAGTTGTAATTGAATGGGATAGTTTAGATGCTGCAGACAAGGGCTATGATAGCGATGCATATCAACAGGCGATAATGGCGTTAGATGGTGGTGCAGTTCGGGAGTTTCGCTACATAGAAGCAATGTAGGGTTTAATGCATCTAAAAGAAGACTTCTTTGCTTTGGACTCTTTGAGTTGGTAGAGTGCGACACCTGATATGAGGGGCGACCATATTCGGAATATTTTAAATTTAATAAATTTTTAAAAAGATTGACCAGTAGGGTCCTTTTGAAGCACTATCAAAATTAAATCATACTGGGAGGAAGAGTTTTATGTCAGTAAGGTATTCCCAATATCTAAACGCAGCAGCTGTAAGACATCGTTCTATAAGCTATAATTCTCTGGCCCCAATTGTCGGTGGAAAAGGTCAGAAACCGAGCCGTATCAAAATGAACTTTAGCCAAGTGGTTGAGATTTTGGGGCCTTACTGCGGTTTGAGGGTATTTGATCAACTTAAAGCCGTTGCTCCGCTAGCAGCCTATCTTATGCTTTTTCAACTATTAGTTTTACGTCATCCAGTCGATTCAGCACTTACTCTTTGTTTTGGGTTAATTGCTGTCGTGATCGGCCTCGCGGTATTCATGGAAGGTCTAAGCACTGGATTGATGCCGTTTGGTAACATAATTGGTGACAACTTACCGAAAAAAGCATCAATGGGTGTGGTGCTTCTTATTATTGGAATTTTAGGGGTTGGTGTTACTTTCGCAGAGCCTGCAATTGGAGCTCTCCAAGCTTTTGGATCATCCGTGGACGTAATGAAAGCTCCATACCTTTATGAGATTTTAAACAATTGGGCTATGCCCCTGGTTCTGATGGTCGGCGCAGGAGTTGGATTTGCTGCGATACTTGGAACTGTAAGGTTTGTCAGAGGTTGGTCGCTCAAGCCAATGATTTACCTTGCCCTTTTCCCCGTTTTTCTTTTGACAGGTTATGCATGGCTTGACCCGAACCTCAGAAGTGTATTGGGACTTGCATGGGATTGCGGAGCAGTTACCACTGGCCCTGTGACAGTGCCGCTGGTACTGTCACTTGGTATTGGTATAGCCAACGCTGCTGGAAAAGGTGGGTCTTCGCTGTCCGGCTTTGGTGTTGTAACAATGGCCTCTCTTTTTCCTATTTTAGCAGTTTTAATTTTAGCGATTTTTGTTTCGTTCTCCATCACACCGGAGGAAATTATTGCTGCTGCAAACACAGCGAGTAGTGTTGTTGTAGCACAGCCGTCTGTTTGGGACAAAACTCCCCTTGTTGAAGTCATTCTGGGTGTGAGAGCAATCCTGCCGCTTGTTTTGTTTCTTATGTTCGTTCTTTTTGTTGTTCTTAAGTCAACTTTACCAAATAAAATGGTTACTGTTTATGGATTAACCCTATCAATTCTGGGCATGTGTATTTTTAATATTGGGTTAACTTACGGTTTAGGAGCTATTGGTTCGCAGACTGGTGGAGTTTTGCCTGCTGCGTTTATGGTTATTCCCGTAAGTGAAAGTTCTCCTATTTTTAACATAGTCACTGGATTATCTATCGTTATTGGTTTTGCTTTCATACTTGGCTTTGGTGCTACACTTGCGGAGCCCGCCTTAAATGCCTTGGGACAGACCGTTCAGGAGTTAACAAACGGGGCTTTCAAAAAATCAATGCTGATGTACAGCGTCGCTGGCGGTGTCGCAGTTGGAATTGCACTTGGGGTTAGTAAAGTCGTTCTTGGGTTCGATTTAATGAAAATTCTAATGCCTTTATACCTATTAGGAATTGTCCTCACAGTTTTTTCGACTGAAGAGTTTGTAAATGTTGCATGGGATAGCGCAGGCGTAACGACTGGACCAGTTACCGTTCCTTTGGTTCTTGCCATGGGCCTTGGGTTGGGCAATGCCGTGTCAGCGATAGATGGATTTGGCATACTCTCTCTTGCAAGTATATGCCCCATTGTAGCAGTGCTCTCGATGGGTCTTGTTATAAGATTTATGAATGAAAAAACTAAAAAACCGATCACAGTATAGGAAAATTAATCATGAAAGAACGAACTATTACATATCTGACTGATGCCAATCTTATCACTTGTGTGATCCAAAAAGACCTTGCCGAGCCCGTTCTTGAAGCTGCAAAAAATGCAGGAGCTCAGGGCGCAACAATAAGCTATGCTCAGGGTACTGGGGTACGGGAAAGAATGGGTCTCTTAGGAGTGGCTATTGACGAACAAAAGGAAGTAATCAGAATAATTGTATCTCACGAACAGTCTGAATTGGTGTTTGAAACGATGTACTTAGCTGGAAATTTAGATAAGCCTGGGAAAGGTATTATGTTCATGAGTGCTCTTGAACGGGTGGCGACTTACATTCCGGACGACGTTTTTGAGAAGCTGGGTTAAGGTTATGGCTGAATATCTTCAAATCGGTGCTTTAATTGAAAAAGACAATGGCTTGACCGCCTATGACGATATTTCAAATTCAAATGGTGTTATCTACGCGATTTTGGAAACCGGAAGGTCAAACGATTTGTTTTCTGAAAAACAATTTGGTGAGTTCGGTGAAGCGGCGATCCTTACATTGGTTATTGAAGCGAAGCAAAAAAACCAAATTCTCGAAGATCTTGCTAAAAATCTGGGACTTAATGAAAAGGATCAAGGGCTTGTTTTTGAAGAAACTGCCCTTTTGAAATGCAGCTAGAGGGGCCCTTGTTCCATATAGTTTTAATTCTAGAAATAGCGGTTTCGTCATTTTTACGAGTAATGCTCAGATATCTAAGGCTTCGCTAAGGTACCAGTTCCAATAAGATTTCATAAAACTCCATACAATTAGGGCACTACTTAAATAAATGTTACTTAATAGTTTGCTCAATTGATCGTTTGCCGCCAGCCCAGATTGGTAGGTTTTCTTTGTCATTTAGCCACGCGCTCTCTGCGTCAGTGTTCTCTCGTCCAAAATTAGCATTTCTTTGTGGGTAACGTCCAAACTTTTCCAGTACCTCACGGTGCTGCTGTACCGCCAGCTTGTTGCGGCCCTTGAATAAACCAAATTCAGGGTACGCCTCGATGGCCATGTCTATCACCTCACAGGCGCGCTCCAAGTCGTTCACGTCCTCAGAGTGCGCCAAAGCCCAAGGCAGCAGATAGAGTATTGCCGCGGGTAATTCTAATGTGGCTGAGATTGCATCTGCACTCATGAGTTCGCGGACCAGCTCCCGACCAATTGGATCAAACGAAAAAGCTTCTGGCGTACCGCGAAAACAGGACCTCGAAAGCTGGTCTGCCAGTAAGGCTTTCGCTACCTTACCTTCAAGGGTATCCCACTCGCCACCAATTAAAGTTGGTGGGTCGGCCTTTAGTTCGCGAACCACCTCAGCAAAGGGTTGGCAAAGATCATCTAATGCGGTGCCGCTTGCAAACCAAATGCTGAGCAGGGGCGCCACCTTCTGTTCGGTGCTCAAAAGCTCTCGAGTTTTAGGATCAGAGGTATCGCAGGCGCACATGTAATTTAAAACACTGCGGGGTGCACGTGGGTGTGCTAGGGCTTCAAGCACCACGGGTAGCGTATGCATGGCTTCTAGGGACAGCTGCTGAGAGGACATTATCAAGCACCTTTCTGTAATTCTTTTCACTTACGTTGATACACTTGGTGTATCATTGAGAACAGTTTTAAATCCTAAGTCACTGAGATGTGTAAGGACGATACTTCACGGAACCTTAACCTTTGCGCAATGACTGCGGAACTGGTTAAGGCAAGTTTTGGGAATCGGTGAAATAATCTCTGAAACGCGATTTGCGCCTCGACGCGGGCCAAAGCATTGCCAGCACAAATATGGACGCCCAACCCGAAAGACAAATGTCGGTTTGGGCGACGTGTGATATCAAAAAGGTCTGGTTCTTGGAACTGACCTGGGTCACGATTGGCGGCATTAATCATCATATGCACAGTTGTATCTGCTGGTATCACAATCCCTGATAATATCTGATCTGAGGTTGCCCTGCGGTTATTGATCTGGATTGGCGCTTGATAGCGAAGTACCTCTTCTACCATCGGCTCAATGAGATCTGGATCTTTGGAAAGAAGACTTATTTGATTTGGGTTGCGAAGCATCTCATGAATGCCATGTGAAATCATATTTGTTGATGTTTCGTGCCCCGCGTTGAGCATGAAAATGCATTGATGCAGCAATTCAATCTCCGTAAGGCGTGCACCATCGGCTTCAGCATCTGCCAAAACTGTTAAAACCTCAGTGTCCCTCGCGCCTTCAGGGTGGGCCCGACGATGGGTAATAAGGTCGCGCAAATATTGCTTAAAATCTGTAACCGCCTGGTTCCCATCATCAAACTGTATTTGGGTTAATGTTGGCTCTAACGCTGTAAGAATTGCGTTTGCCCACCCCCGGATCAATTCACGATCTTGACGTGGAACGCCCAAAAGATCACAAACCACCTCAATTGGAAGGCGGAAAGAAAACTCTTCCACTACTTCCATCTGACCCTGATCTTCCAGGCGATCTAGGTACTCATCCACCAAGTTAGTTATGCGTGGCACAAAGGCAGCCAATGCCTTGCGGGTGAAAGCAGATTGAAACAATTGACGAATACGCGTGTGATCTGGTGGATCAATGAACACGACGCTGCTTGTGTGATGCTCGAAAAGGGGAGTATCCCCAAACTTTGGTCTGAATGCAGCCTTTTTGTCAGATGACCAAATCAGTGGGTCCCGATATGTTTGGACGATGTCGTTATAAGCCGTCAGAACAAATGTCCCATCAGGATTTTTGTGGACAGGTGATTTCTCGCGCAGCTCTGCTAGGACACCATAAGGATCCTCAAGATAATTCGCAGGTATATTTTGCAAATCAAAAACAGCAACCATGGCATCCCTTTTTTCTCCAGAATCATCTTTGCATTGGAGTGTAGCTAACGGAGAATAATTAATGAATAACATCTTAAAATTTAAGGCTGTGTTGATATTAGCTGGTAGGTATAAAATTATTACTTATGGCTCTACCAAGGGTCTCCT
>JGI20157J14317_10002631_pt1 | contig 15034 bp, 8 predicted proteins | sample COG_07_FD_14317 | JGI IMG/M metagenome (IMG submission 14317)
AATACATCCACATTGTCTACGTAAGCTCTTTTACCGCTTTTAGTTAATGTAGAATTAGATTCAAAGTAATTAAGACCTTCTATGTCGTTTATATCTGTTACTACAACATCTATGTCATTGTAAGAATCAACTAAACCGTGGTGGAACATTGCTGCTCCACCGACGATTACAGTTTTTTCTTTGTCAAATATCAAGTCCATTTACAGACCTCCGCCTCCAGGAGGCTCACAGAATCCATCACAAGCAGTTCCGGAGTCATTACTAACTAACGATGAGTTGTACTGAGGTACGGCAACCGGTGGGTTACTTGTCACGTCCCATACATCATTACTAACAGTGTTAGCACATACATAGTATGTAAGCTCTGATCCGTTAGGAGAGGATAGCATTCCATTAAAGGTTGCTGTTGTAAAGACCCCTAGATAGTCAACGTAAGCTATACCATATCTATCCTGATCTAAGCTAAATACAGATGAGTCGTATGTTACTTCATGACATGTTGGATTTAATGTGGTAGTTGTTGTCGTTGTTGTAGTTGTTGTCGTTGGTAATGGTACATTACCTCCACACTGCACACCTGGCCCTGTTACTGGGTAGTTAGCACCAACTATAGATCTAGCGCAGAATTGAACGGTATCTACTCCACTGTTCCAGTAGTAAAGAATATCTTGCTCTACCCCATCACAGTCAATGTAAGTTATCTCTAAGCTTTCTCCAGACTGAGTTGGTACAGCTGCTTCATACTCATAACAAGGAGTCTCCGTTGTAGGAGTTTCCGTTGTAGGAGTTTCTGTAGTGCTGTTAGCTGCGTTACAAGCTGCACAATCGTTATATCTTGTCCAAGATGTAATGTCGGTATCTAAACCACTAGTAGTAGTCTCTGTTCCTACTTGGTAACATGTTCCGTTGTTTTCTACAGATGAACCAGGTGCTAAGTTTTCGCTAGAGTTATTTACACCAACAAATGTTACCCCTGGATCACTACATAAAGACATATTATAGTACCTTACATCAGTAGGGCATCCTTGTTGTCCTGTATATGTTACAGCGCCAACTGAAGGTATATTTGTGTCGCTTGTAGATCTAAATACTGTGTAAGTATTACCATTAGCAGTAACTCTGTCTTCAGTTCCTAATGCAATATCTTCTATTGTATCACCAGACCTAAAGTTTGTAGAACCAGTAGCGCAATCCCGTAATTGATAATATCCAACTCCATTAGTAATAGTTGTTGCATCAGCTCCCTCAAAATAAACTCCTTCTTGTATAACAAAAGCTCTGTAAGTGTATTGCGTTTCAGGGGTTAAATTAATAATTCGTTCTGTATATTGACCAATTCCAGTACCATCTACTGTTACTACATTGTCTGATAGCGTTGGAGAATCAGTTCCCTCTGCCCATATGAATCCTTTATCTGTAAAGTTAGGATCTCCAGCTACAGTAACATTACCTGTAAATACAATGAAATCCGTCCCCCAATCAGAAGGTGATTGAGTTACAACTAAAGGATCTGTTCCTTGAGCAGCCTCACAAATGGCTCTAGTAGTAATAGTTCCTCCAGATGTAACCTGGAATGAGTAACCTACACCATCTGTAAAGTACTTGCCTTGCCCATTAAATATAGTTGTAGCTTCAGAATCTGAGTATAAAACGGTAGCTGAAATCCAAGCGCCTGATGCTGAGGTTTCGTCCTGATCATTGTATACTGTTATTCCTGTATCCGCACCAGTGCAAGCTTCATCAGCGGTATTAAAACCTTGAGAAGAAGAGTTACCGTATATTACAAAAGATGTAATAGGGTTAGGCTGTGCTTCTGTAGTAGTCGTCGTAGTCGTACTAGTTGTACTAGTTGTACTAGTCGTGCTAGTGCTTGTAGTAGTAGTCTCTCCCGTAGGACAGTCAACCAAATCCTCGTAAGGAGCTATGTAATCCGGATCACCTGGGTCATTGACTTTCGTCTCACCGGTGGCAACTCCGTCAACATACTTCCTAAGAGTAAGTACTGTTTTTATTCCTGTGTTTGCCATTTTTATTGTTTTGTTTTTATGTTACAAAGATAGTTAATATTTAAAAACCGCCGCCGCCAGGTGGGGAGCAGAATCCATCGCATGATTCTCCTGAGCTAGACCTACTTAATGATGAGTTGTACTGAGGTACAGCAACATTGTTGTTTACATCCCATACATCTTGACTTACTGTATCAGCACATACGTAGTATATAAGTTCTGATCCATTTACAGACGCTAGCATATCATTAAATCTTGCTGTCACAAAGTTTCCTTGGTAGTCAACATAAGCTATACCATATCTGTTTTGATCTAAGCCATAGACAGATGAATCGTATGTTACTTCATGACATGTTGGATTTAACGCAACTGTTGTTGTAGTTGTAGTAGGCGCCGCTGTCGTAGTTGTAGTCGTAGTAGGAGCTGCTGTAGTAGTTGTAGTTGTAGTAGGTGCCGCTGTTGTAGTTGTAGTTGTAGTAGGAGCCGCTGTTGTAGTTGTAGTTGTAGTAGGAGCCGCTGTTGTAGTTGTAGTTGTAGTAGGAGCCGCTGTTGTAGTTGTAGTCGTAGTCGGCGCTTCATATCCACAGCTAGAACTATTTGTCTCAATCAAGTCTGTATAAGTTCCTCCACTTCCATCAGCGTACTCTCCAAATAAATCATATCCAAAGCAGAATGTACTTAATAGTGTGCCCGCTGGATAAACATACCCACAGTCTGTACTGTTATATTCTATAACTTGGTTATATGATCCACCACTACCGTTGGCATATGTCCCCATTTTAGTAGTTCCATCACAGTATGTACTTAATAGTGTACCAGCTGGATCTACATATCCACAATCAACGCTATTAAATTCAATAGCATTAGTATATGATCCTCCGCCGCCATCAGCATACGTTCCCATCTTAGTGGTTCCATCACAGTATGTACTTAATAATGTACCCGCTGGTATCTGAGTGGTAGTCGTCGTAGTAGTCGGAGCTGCCGTAGTAGGTGCTGCTGTAGTCGTCGTTGTAGTAGGTACTACTGGCGAACAATCAAAATCAGAATTACAAGTATTAGTATTAGGCACTGTATTCATTCCTTCTAAACCTACAAATGCATTTCCACTAGGTCCATACTTATACATGTTACTTGATGATCCTGTTTGGCAGAAGGCAAAGTAAGTTGATCCATTTTGCTCAATACCGAAATAAGTGTTTAAATTAACACTTGTCTCTCCGCTTCCACAGCTATTGTATATGTAATACAAATCTAAACCACCGCTAGTTAATTGTGTGTTTAACACATCCACTGTAACACAGTTACAAGGTTGCTCTGTAGTTGTAGTTGTAGTAGGTGCTGCTGTACTAGTTGTAGTCGTGGTAGGTGCTGCTGTACTAGTTGTAGTCGTGGTAGGTGCTGCTGTACTAGTTGTAGTCGTAGTAGGTGCTGCTGTACTAGTTGTAGTCGTAGTAGGTGCCGCTGTACTAGTTGTAGTTGTAGTAGGTGCTGCTGTACTAGTTGTAGTCGTGGTAGGTGCCGCTGTACTAGTTGTAGTTGTAGTAGGAGCTGCTGTACTAGTTGTAGTTGTAGTAGGTGCCGTTGCAGTGGTTGTAGTCGTAGTAGGTGCCGCTGTACTAGTTGTAGTCGTAGTAGGTGCCGCTGTACTAGTTGTAGTTGTAGTAGGTGCCGCTGTACTAGTTGTAGTCGTAGTAGGTGCCGCTGTACTAGTTGTAGTTGTTCCTTCTATATTGCACTCATATGTATCTTCAATCCATGTTACTGTAGGAGATGCTGTACTAGTTGTAGTTGTTCCTTCTATATTACACTCATATGTATCTTCAATCCATGTTACTGTAGGATCTTCTACGTTACACTCGTAAGTATCTTCATTCCATTCAATATATCCGCAAGAATAAGTGTCTTCTAACCATTCTATAGCGCAAGCGTTTATTGGAAGTTCTACATCAACAAAACATTGAGTTGTAGTTGTAGTTACATTGCTTGTTGTGGTTGTAGTTATATATTCTTCGCACTCGTAAGTGTCCTCTACCCACTCTATATTTGGATTAGAGATACTAAGAACAAACTGATCGTTGTTTGGGTCAAAAGAAGAAACAATATTAGACCCTACATATAAGTGGTCATTAAACCAGCTTATCATGCCGTATGTTGATATAGGAAATATTCCGTTATCAGTTAACCTAATTACAGATCCTCTTCTTTCATCGGCAAAGTATATATCTCCATTCCACTTAGTGGCAGCGTATATATTATTACTTATACCAAACTCTCCTTGGTAAGGAACTTCTTGTCCTAGTACGTTGTTGTTCTGGCTTACGTTCCCTGATCCATCTGCATTATATATGACACTCTTGCTGTAAAGAACTCTAGATACTCTGTTATTTTGTATAACAGTTAAGTCTCCATTCCTTGATATAATCTTAGCTATCTTTCCAAAACTTGGGTCTAAGTCTTTATAGTTTGCTGTAGATAAATTAAACTCGTTTACTCCGTTAAAAGATGTAGTAGATTCATATATGCCACTATAAGTTAGTGACGCTACCCTAGTTATTTCCTTATAATTATCTAAAGGCACAAGTGGTTTAGAGTCTAAAATCATTCTAGACTGGTTAAAACCATCTGCTATCTTTATTGACTCATAACCATTATACCACCCAAAAGCGTTGAAATGGTCTAAGTTTACCAATGCATTGGTTGTTCCGAAAACCTGATTTACATCTCCTGAATGGTTTCCGTTAGATACACCATAAGTCTTAGGCAGTTCATAAAAAACTTCAGAGCTTGAGAATTTATAGTCTGTCTCAAATATAATTGGGTTGTCAAGCTCTATTATTTTAAAGGTTACATCTACTCTAACCTTCCCTGATCCAGTGTAGTTTGATTCAGAAAGAATAGACATAAAAAGATCTCCAGAAGGATTTATAAATAGTCTTTCTCCTAAAACCTTATCTGGAGCTGTATCTAAATTACCTCTTCTAAAAAGAATCTCACTAGGATCTTTAGGATGACTCATTTTAGAAAGAACATTATCTTCCCAGAACCATTCTTCTATGTTGTCATAGTTGGAACTAGAAACAAACCTTTGATATACATTTCCAGATATATTATCAACATTAGGCTCTGACCTACTATCATTATACTCTATAGTTATTATAGCACCAGCCTTTATAGACTCAGACCCAACAGACTTACACTTAAAATTCATTATAGCTTTTCGACCAAAGCTATTTACATCTCCTCCTTCATTCCATTCAGTAGGCCTTGAAGCTGACTTTGCGTTAATAACCCATCTGTCACTTTCCGTATGACCGGTAGTCGAGCTAAAAGAAATAGACAAGCCATTAGAAAGAGTTGTTGATCCACTGATAACTATTCCAGCATCGTTGTTGTCATTCCATGGAGAATAAGAATTTTCTTTACAATCCAGTTCTCTCCATCTAAACCTATCAGGGCTGCCTTCGCTTAGTATTTCTATTTCATATCTAGTATCTGTAGTGCTAGAATATGTGCCCGATACGCTAATATCATTTAATCCATCTCCATAAAAGACAGCGTCCTCTATGTAGGCTGCTGGACTGCCAAAATCATTTTTAGTTACATCAGTTCTAAATGCATATCCATCGTAAAGAAATGTATCTACAGAGGTTTCATCTAACGCTATTTCCTCTGTGTCAACTTTTATATAATTACCAGCTTCTTGTATAGTATTTTTTTCAGAGTCATCTTCTAAAAAGTTTCTTGTTTTGCTTTCAGACTCTAATACTTTTACTTTTGTAGGTGTTTTTCTAATACCTGAAGTGTCAGATTTTAAAAACAAAAAGTCTCCTTCTTTTACTTTGTTTATGTCTTCGCCTTCTACTTTAATATACGCGTAAACACCCTCCCTATAAAATACAACAGGGGATATTACATCATAATCGTTCCTGCTTTGTTTTATAAAAAACCTATAACCTTCAGCCCAGTCTGGGGCTTTTGAAGATATTTCTACGTTTAGAGTGTTCTTCTTGTCGCTATTAGTAATAGGGACATGTACACTGCTTCCTTCACTTGTAAAAGGAGTGGTCATCCTACCTTTTCCGTCAGTATAAGAAATACCAACCTCATAATCCATATTTGTCTTAATGGTTTTATGAGGTATTCCTTTAGTTCCTGATGTAGAAGTATAAGACAAATCTAGTTTAGGAATTATACTAACACCACTGTTAGACATGTTGTAGTTCTCGGTATAGTTGCCAAAAACAACCCTGTTTCCTATTATCTCTAAAGTTTTAGCTTTCCTTGGTACGTTATCGTAAACTCTTCTTAGTTGAGACTCTGGAAGTGCTTTATAGACTTTACTGTTAGTAAATGTGTATTCGTAAACCGCATTGTCGTTCCATCCTTTATCTTCTTTGTCTAGCTTCTCAACAATATAAGTAATATCATCTCCAGACTGTTTAGCAAGGATTTCTATTTTCTTTACATTTTTAGATCCAGTGTTGAACGATACAACTGCTTTGTTGTACTCATTCTCCATTGACTTATTAGTACCTGAATTGTAGTCATACCTAAACTCGTTAGGCATAAATGCAAACTCAGAAAACGGAGACACTGCACTAATCTCGTTGTTATCATATATGTACCTATATGCAAAAGAGAAAAACTTAGTCTCTAGGTAATTCTCTTCTTTACTGTCTGTTTTTTGTAGTTCTATTAAAGGAGCTGTATATGGAGCTGGCTTTATTAGTGATACATCCTCAAAAGTAAATGTATTGTTTGCTAGTGCCTTGGCCGTATCAATCTCAAAGTACTTTGGTTCAGTAGCACCATCCGTTAAGAATAAGAAGTTTTTATTGTTCTCAGCATCGTTAAGGATAGACATGTCAACCATATTACTAGGTGTAAAACCTAGTTGGTTTAAATCTCCAGCCCTGTTGTCCGATATTATAACAGAAGCTTGCTCAGTATCTTTAGAGAATTCACATACAAAAGAACCGTTGTCAGATACTACACACCAGTAAATCTTGTTGGCGGCATCGTCCTCTACAGTACCAATGGTTTTTGCATTGCTACCAAAGTTTATTGAAGACATTTTAGCATTAGATAAAGCGTTTTCAACGGCCCCAACATCTGAACCATTAGAGTTTGCAACCCTAACATTCAATGCATGTCTATACTCTCCTTTTTGAATAAGTCTCTCATCGGAGTCCTTATTCATTTTTCCAGATGTGAATACGTTCTTTAACTTCATTATCTAATCCACTTGTTTTTACCTTTCATAGCCTGAAGTATATCCAAAGGATGCACATCCATCATTCTGATCTTGGTGTTCTTTAATGCTGCGAAGTAATCTCTTTTTGCTCTAGTAACTATATACTCTTGTATACCGAACTTATTTCTTACTACCTCGTAAAGAATGTATTTATATAGAAAATCTTCTGCAAACTTATGTAACTTTAAGTCAGAGTCAGACACATCTGACAGACCATCAGTCAGGTACTCTATAACAATAAGCTTTCCGTACACGTCAGAACTAAATCTAACCACACCTAGGCTTTTGTTTACATTGTAAGTACCGTTTATGTTTGCACTAGAAGTATCCATACCAAACCTGCCTCCTTGTATGAAATCATTTAGTGGATCATTACTTGTATCCTGGCTTTCCGCAACCTGCATGTTACGTATATCCATAAGTGGAGTACCCTCAAGAGCTTCACCTCCAGCCCCAGCTGAAAACAATATATTCCCTTGATCGTCCTGAAGAAATGCTTTGTCTACGTTGGTAGTGTTTTTACCGGTAGTCATAGGATGAAGTCTACCTCTGTCATCTACCCATGAAATTCTAACCAACCCCACATAGTCCCTAGGAAGCGTTATCTGAAGCGTTTCAGGCATTTCCATCTCTACAGACCTTACTTCCTTTAAAGCGTCGTAGTGAAGCTCCTGTAAAGCTCTTTTTGCATGAAATATTACATCAAACCTAGATATGTCGTTGATTAACTTTCCGTCACCAACGTTTATGATCATGAAGTTATTAATAACATCAGATAGCTTTACGTATTGACTGCCTCCCCAGTTTGAGGAGTCACTATAGTATTGTTGATCAGTTGTAGCCATTTCTTAAATAGTTTCTTTTTGTGCTCCCTGAGTTTCTAACCCCATAGCAATATTTGTTACGTCAGCTTCTCTTATTGAGACACCAGCTAGCTTGCAGATCTCAATGACAAGAGCAACTTCTTCTTCCTCACCCAACTCAAAGTCCATATAGTCATTTGCGCTGTTATTAAATATTGGTTCACCACCAATCATAACGTACGTCCACTTAGGGTCTTTTGGGTGTCTGCTGTAGACAAGATCCAAACAGTTTATTGTATCTGGTTTAACAGTGTAAGAATTGTTTTTATCTATGTATACAGGGTACATTTCAGTTGGACCACAAAGATTTGCGTTGTCTAAGAATGTTTCCTTGTAAACCGGAACCTCATCAACCTCCACGCCATTACATCTAAGAGACAGTGGCATATACATATCGCAAGGTTTAAGGTATACTGAATCTTTTTTAGGTAGCTGAACTACTGTAGTAAACTTGTCTATCTTGTTCTTTAAATCCCTAACTCTGTCTCCATAGTCCTGGCTAAGCCTTCTAGCGTTCTTCATAGTACTCATCCTAGAGTACTCAGAGAAGTAAAGGTTAAATATATTTTGTTGTGCGTGCTGAGCATACAGATTAAACTGCTCAGGCGTCAAGTACCCCCTATTTTCCTTGTTAAGTATAGTCAGAACAGTGTTCCTAACGTGATTAATCATACCTTAATATTTGATACAAAAATACAAAAAAAAGGGAGATCATTTCTGACCTCCCCTTTTCCTAGAGTAATACTATCTTAAAGCTTGTTGACTATGGCTTGCATAACATCAAGGCCTTCGTCAGTCTTAAAGAACTTCGCTAGTGCACTATAGACATTCTCTCCATAAGGAGCTACAAGAACCTTTTCTTTCTTCTTGTCGTTCCAGCAAACAGTCACGTTATCGTCTTGTACTCTTAGCACACCCATCTCAACGGACCTGATTGCAATGTTTCTTAATTTAATATTCTCATCATTAGCTATGTTAATAAACTCAGTAGGGTTCTTTCTAGCATAGTTAAGCATATCTCTTCTGATTTCTTTTGAGCTCATATCGGTAACTCTACCTCTTAATACGACTCTGGCTACTGCTTCAAGATCTTCAATCTCCATCTCACGACAAAGAACCATCGCGTCCAACTCTAAGTCAATGTTCTTAACCTCGTCGTCAGCAATCTTAGATGCATCAAACTCAACAAAAACCTTGTCAGCGTCTGGGTGGTATATTGATAAAAACTCTTGTAGTAACACATTTTCTTTTGACACAAATAACTTACCATTCTCAAATACAATAGGAGGTAAAGTTGCATCACCAATTTGTTCATCCATAAATACAGATGACTGGTTTGTAGCGTAGCGCATAGCTCGCTGCATTTTACCGTCAAAAAATTGAAGTGGTTTATTGTTACTGTGCTTGGACCTAAGTATGAAGTTAACCGGTGTAGATCCATTTTTTAAGACATATACTCTGTCTTTAACCTCCCACTCTTGGGTGGCTGTTGCTTTCTTTGTTGCCATTATAATTATAATTAAATTAGATTAAAAAAAGTAAGAGTTACCCCCGTTGCTATAACGAGGGTAATTCCTACAGTAAATTTTACTTCAATAATACGAAGTTGTTTGCTCCCATTACACATAGAGCTCTTTCAGATAAGAAGTGTACTTGCATTGCGTCAAGATCACTAGTAGATGCACCACCAGCAGATCCTACAACCCATGATTTGTACTTTCTGTCTTCAGCTTCTGACTTACGATACTTAACGTGTAAGAAAGGAACTGTAGCGTTCTTTCCTAGTACTTGATCGTAGATAGTCTTAGATCCAACAGGAACAATTAAACCGTCAACACCAGAAGTTAATCCACCAGTTGTTGGGTCGTTTAAGTATTTCCAGTCAGTTTTGTAGAAGTCATACCCTAAGTTGAATCCTTTGAATCCTAAAGATAAAGCCATAGACTCATCGTTGTCGAATAAACCAAAAGAAGCACCAGCAGATCCGAAGTTGTTTAATCCAGCAAGAACGTTGTCAATCTCGAAAGATTTAGCTCTGTTGTTGAAGATTACGTTTTCTTGGATTGCTCCTTCTTTGTCTAACAATTTGATGATGTTTTCGATGTCACCTTTAGTATCGATAGATCCAGATGCGATGTTACCTCTGTCTTCTACTTCGTAGAATAAACCTTTAGTACCATTGTATCCAGCGTTAGCAGCAGCTGATCCAGCAGCAGCAGGTCTTCCTTCGATCATAGAAGTCTCTAAATAATCCTCGAAACGTAATCTTGTTTCGTGCTCAGACTTCAAGTACCATAAGTATCCTGTTGCACCATTCTCAGTTGTTACTTCAATCCATCCGATCTGAGCCATGTCAGAACCGTTTACTTCGTACTTATCCTTTAAGATAATAGGAGTAGTTGAACGGATATCTTTTGCAGCCTCTAAAGAACCAGCCATTCCAGCAGTTCCTTTTTTGAACTCAGAACCAAAAGCAAAAACTTTTAATCCACTAGTTGCTAAAGAAGCATCTAAAGTAGCACCAGAGTAAGAAGCAACCTCGAAAGAGTCAGCTCCAACAACTGTTACAAGAGCTTTGTCTTGAACACCAGCAGCATCAGTTACAATAACTGTTTGGTTTAATCTGAATGGGTGACCAGCAGAAGTAATTTCATCTCCTGTTCTAGTAGCACCTGTTACAGCTAGGTGTAGACGTCCTTGCTCTGCCCACTGAATAACATCAGAAGCAAAAGGCATTTCAGCGCCTACCATTCTTAAAAAAGAAGATACAGAACGGTTTCCGTATTTCTCGAATTCTTTTTCGTAAACTTCTGGTAAGTACTGAGAAGTGAACTCAATGCTTGATCCAATATAGTTTGTTGAAAGTGTTGATTTTGAAGGGGCTGGGGTTAATGCACCACCAGAACCTGTTAAAGTTACAGACATTTGTTTTTTGTTTTAGCGTTTTTTAATTTTCATCGTGAAATCGCTACCAGAGTCTACTATCCTGAACTTAGGTCCTTTTGAATCTACGCTGGCGTTACTTCTAACGTCCATATCTATATTTTTAGTTTCTTTAACAAGGTCTTTAGTTGCGTCGGCTAAGCCTTGCTCGTAAAAATGTCTTGCTATTTGGTCAGCATTTGTAGCTGCGTACATCTCTTTATGGTATGACTTTGGATCCTTTATAAAGCCATTATCATCAAGATGCCTACTAAAAAAATTCGATATATCAGACTGTGTCTGTTTTACCGTAGATGCGTCTTTTACTTCGAACACGGCTTTCTTATCTCCGAGGTTAAATTCAAAACCTTTGAACTCCTCATTGAATAAAGCATTTGTTTTCTCAGCAAAAACTTTAGACCTCTGCTCTAGAACTTCTTCTTCTGTCGCTGATTTCTGTTTATAGTCATTATAAAAGCTGTAAGCCTCTTGATAGTCTTCCGGAAGAGAAGCAGCACTTGACTCAAGCGGAGCTTTGAACTTTTCCTTTAGGCCCTCAAAATGGTTTCTAGCCTTGTATAATTCTTCTTTAATTGCTATCTGCTTTTTCTTTACTTCTCTCTCATCATCCAATTCTTCATCGTAAGAGAAATTATCTTCTAGCAGATAGTTTATTTCACTATCATCCAAGTGCGGCTTTGATTCCTTATAGTACTCTTTAAGAACGTCTGTGTCTCCAACTTCGTTCCAATCCTTCTGTAAGTTCAGAAAGTCATTGAAGCTACGACCAGTTTCTTTTTTGTACTCTAAGTACTTAGCCACGTCCTCAGGGACAGTGGTTTCTTCAGGTTGTCTAAGAACGTCTTCGATAGAAGCATACTCTCTACCGAGTTTGTTTTTAAAGTAAGATAAGATACTGTTCTCATCTAACTCTAGCACCGTATCCTCTGTAGTTTCACCTACAGGCTCTATAATTTTTTCTTCTTCCTGAGGCTCATCGACTTGTTCATCTACAGTTTCTAACTGTTCATCTACAATTTCTGTCGTTTCGTCTACAGTAGTCTCTTCTACTTGTTGTGGCTCAATAGGATTTCCATCTCCATCAAGCTCTCTAAAGGTTACTCCTTCCATTTTGATTTGATTTAATTTTACGCAAAGATAATACTTATATATTTTATAGGTCTAAGCCTATAGAATCAGCACCATCAAAGTCTATCGGGTTTAAGTCTTGTTGTCTTTGTTGGATGAGTTTAGATTGTTGACTAGCTTGTTTCTCTGTCCTCTTATCTTTCCTATCCTCCTTGTACTTTTCCTTCTGAATCTGACTCTGAACCTCTCCTCCTTTGATTTGAGCATCCATTCCTTTTTGAAGCTGTATTAGCTGTGACTTAAACTGGAACTCTTGCTGCATCTTCTGCATATCGAACTCCGCCTTCATCTGTGCCAGCTTAGCATCAATCTCACCCTGAGCCATAATAGTTTGCTGCTTACCTTGTTCAGCTGTCAAAGAAGCTTGTTGGTTTGCCTCAGACTGTAGTGCAATGTTTTCTTGCTGTCTCTTCTGATCCATCTTCTCCTTACGTCTCTTACGTACCTTAAGAAGTTGCGAAGCCATCTTAGAGTTTCTTACCATTCTAATGTCAATAGCATCGTCGATGTCAATCTTCTGAGCAGCTAGTGAAGCTTGTATGTTTTGTTCTAGTACAGCTTTCTCTTCCTCATCTGGATGAATCTCTATAAAGATACCAAAGTCATGCAAGTGAAGATCTTTAATTTCCCTAAGAATACTCATACTCTCTCTTCCTATGTTCTTCACAAAGTCGTCAGACATGTCAGAGTACTCTAACACATCGGATATTCTGTAAGCAACACACTCTGCTAATTTCTGAGTGATGTATATACCAGAATGAAGAATATGTCTAGTTGCAGTGTTTGAGTTAAGAGCTGCTAGTTTTTGTACACCAACAAGAGCGTTAGAGTCTGGAGTACTTCCATCTCTAGCCTCGTTAAGACCAGTTACAGACCTAATCATATTTAGGTTGTAGTTGTACATATTAATCAATGAACTAATCTTAGCGTTAGATCCAGAAGAAGCAAGCTCCTGAACTGGCATCTTACCATGATTGAATTCACCTATCTCATTGGTTGATCTACCTAACACAGAACCAGTCTGGAAGTAAAGGTTAAGAACCTCTCCAGCGTCGTATGTCATTCCATTACCTAGATTAATAGAAGATATACCATCTAAATCCACGTACACACCATCTGGTGTCATTCTAGAAGCAATCTGTTGTAGTTTTAAGTGAGTAAGTTGAATCTGATCAGCAAAAGGAATCATCCTCTTAACTAATGAATCAATCCTACCCTTATACATTTTAGGAGCTGATACAATATAAGGCGGGTATACTTTTTGCATAGAAGACTTAGGCCTAACCATATTCTTCATTACATCCCACTTAAGTATGAACTCAGTTCCTAGAACCATAACTCCCTCGTACCAAACGTCAATGCGTTTAGACAATCTCTCGAACATCTCGTTCTCCTCAGGATTAAATGAGTCATCTCTTTTGATTACTCTTTCTCCACCTGAGTTAGTTACTTTCTTTTTGTATACAATGTTTTTGTCTGTCTTATAAGCAAAGTACAAGACAGTAGCTGTGTTTTTATCAAAGGTTTCGTTTCTAGCGCCACCTCTAGTTCCTTGATACTGATCCCACTTCTGAGAAGACTGAGCGATTTTCTCCATGTCATCCTTAGTAAGGTCTGGATTAATCTTCTTAAGCTCTGTCATGTTTATGTTCTTAACCTCACCAAAGTAGTAACAGTCCTTAAAATTAGGATCGTCTGTAGGGCTATAAACAAAATTCTCTGGGTCTACATAGTCAAGTACGATACCATCGTGTGTGTTGAATGAATGCTTCGCAACACCTATTCCCAACTCAGTAATATCCTTGTCAAGTCTTTTCTTTAACTCTAAGTACTCGTTCATCTTGAACACAGACTCAATAGCTTTCTCTTGAGCAATCTCAATAGAATCCTTGTAGTCTATCATCATGTGAAGATCTAACTCGTCGTCATTCTCAGGTAACAAGTCTGGGTCGTCTGAGAACATATTCTGACCAAGCATAGCTCCAATCTCTTCAAAGATGTCTTTGTTAGCCATCTGAGTCTGGATCTTATTCTTATAGTCAGCTCTTTTATCTGTAGATATAGGATCTACTGCTGTTGCTTTAACATCAAAAAGTCTGTTAGCCATACCGTTAACAACGATGTCAACAAACTTAGGTATAATAGGTAATGGCGTCCAGTCTAAGTTAAGGTAAGAAATATCACCGTTAACAGACATCTCGTCCTTATACTTCTGTATAGGCTGCTCGCCCATAGCGTAAAGTCTTAGGTTATGGTAAACTCCTTTATTGTCGTAAAACCTGGAGTCGCTACCTTGACCTCTAAACCACTCGGACTCAATAGCCCTACCTACTCTTACTCCGTACTGCTTAGATTGCTTTTCGCTGTCTGGAGCTAGTTGATCTGGAAAAGATGTTGTACTCTTTAGTGATGGATTATTCATAGATTTTGCTTACCAATCCTTTATTATTATACTTTGCAAAGTTAACATTTATTTCGTTACTTATTTTTCTGTTGTTTACAACATACTTTTGATTAGCCATAATAGCTAAACCTGAAGAAACAGTGGCGTCAAACTTGGTTCTCTTCTGTATATCGTAGTTAGCCCAATCCTGTAAAGTCCTGGAAAAGTACACGTTACCACTTCCGTTATCACCAAAGCCAACGTGCTCTTCTATGTATGCCTCTAAAGCCTCGGCGTGTATAGATATTACTGAAGTAGAAGATGGTATACCACCAAGCTCTCGCTCTGCTTTAGATAACCCGTTTCTGTGTTTATCTGGCCTATCAACACTAAACCCTCTGTAGCCTCTATTCTTTAAGTGGTAAAGAAGCCTTGGCTTGTTGTTCTCAGCAAG
>JGI20157J14317_10002633_pt1 | contig 15031 bp, 12 predicted proteins | sample COG_07_FD_14317 | JGI IMG/M metagenome (IMG submission 14317)
GCGGGTTCATTGAGCCAATAGGGGTTACTATATGGACTGTCTTCTGGTAATTTCATTAAAATGGATTGACTGTATTTTTGATTTTGATCCAAATCTTTTGGGGAGAATACTTCTAGTTTAATAGCGCCTTTTAGGCTTATATTTTGGACACTTATTCCTTTTGCGTTTCTGGCCACCAATGCAACAACAGCTTCCATTTTCTCTCCAGGATTGCTATAGGCTTGAGGGCTTAAAAAAGCCATATGTAGTCCAGAAACATCTGCGATGATTGTTTTTATTTGTTCCGTTTTCTGCTCCTTCCAAAAAGGATCGTTAATCTTTTGTATCAGCTGGTAGGCAGCCAATAGGTCTTTTAAGTGTGTTGCGGGATCGTTGAAATTGAAATTTTCTTGGATGGGTTTTAATAATTTTTGAATTTCAAGGCCTTCGGGGATTCTATTCCAAGTAGTGTCTATTCCGTCAAAAAGAGATGCATTGTTTGGGAAATCTCCTTTTAAAAATTCTAGGTATTCATTTTCTGCCCCCCTTTGATTTAACCTTCCAAAGCCTTGGCATAAATGCTGGCTGCTGGCCAAGGAAGCTATCTCATTGTTGGAGATGCCTAAACTTGGGTAGTAAACGCCTACATCTAAAGTAATTAAACCCTTTTTTGAAGCGGCGCTAAACTTTTCTTCAGATCCGTAAAACCACCAAGAAGTATTGAAAAACACCCTTTTTGGTTGCCATGGGCTTAGGGTGTTTAATTGCGTAGGGTATGCTTTTGTAGCAGCCAAATCAAATGCTTCCATACTCAATAAAGCACTTGAGGTGTGGTGGCCGTGTGTGCTGCCCGGTGTTCTGTGGTCAAATCTATTGATGATAACATCTGGCCTGAGTTGTCTGATGGTTTTTACAACATCTGAAAGTACAGCTTCTTTGTTCCATATTTCTAAGGTCTCGTCTGGGTGTTTGGAAAAACCAAAGTCATTGGCCCGAGTAAAATACTGATTGCCACCGTCTATTTTCCTTGCGGCCAGTAATTCTTGTGTTCTAAGTACGCCCAAAAGTGCCCTAATTTCTGTTCCTATTAAATTTTGCCCCCCGTCTCCTCTAGTTAAGGAAAGATAAGAAGTGGTGGCATGACTGTAGTTGGATAAATAAGAGATGAGCCTGGTGTTTTCGTCATCGGGATGGGCTGCTATATAAAGTACGTTTCCTAAAAAATTAAGCTGCTGAATAGATTGGTGTATTGTGGCGCTACTTTTAGGGGTGAAATCTTGTGCTTGTAGGGTAATTAAACCTAAAAACATGGCGCAAAAAGCCTTGGATTTGCTCATTTTCATCTTTTAAAGTTCTTGCTTTTTTAATAAAAGGACGCCTTTTTGCAAGAATAAATTATTTGGATAGGTGACCAAGGTACCTTCATCTGTTTTTAATTCTACGTAAAATGCCCTTACATCTGTGATAATGGCTTCAAGAGGAAAATCGTCGTCCTGAATTTTAATTCTATCCCCAATTTTAAAAGGAAAGGAGAAAAACAATATAATTCCTGCGCTAATATTGCTTAGTATAGACCAGGTAGCGAATAGTGCAACCCCTAATATGGCAAAGAAAGAAGATAGTACTAAGCCCAAATCTTCTAATTTCACCCCCCATATAATCAACAGAGACACCAGGCCAATACTGCTAATCCCTATGCTGCTGTACTTGACAATTAGCTTGGTTCTTGAAGTGTTTAAATCACTTATTTTCCCTACTTTTTTGATCGCTTTTGTACTGATAAATTTAAAAATCAACAAACCAATGAGCAGGGCGATTGTACTGTAAATTTCTTGTAAATGGGACTGAATAAATGGATTCATTTGTTGGTGTTTTTAGTGTTTTGGCCTAAGGATACTATTATTTTATTTGCAAATTGGTCTTTAATTCTGACGCAGTAGGTCTAAATACACAGGCCTTTAGTGATATTCTGGGTTGCCTAAAAGTGCTTTAAGCGTGGCGTACACTTTTTGAGTTGGCAACCCCACTACATTGTTATAACTGCCGTTAATTTTTGTTATTCCTACAAGTCCCAGCCATTCTTGAATACCATAAGCACCCGCTTTATCATAGGGTTTGTAATGGCCTACATAATATTCAATTTCATTTTGCGACAAAGGGGCAAAAGTAACTTCAGTTGCTTCACTACATTGGATTTTTTTGCCTTTATAAGTAAAATAGACCGCCGTATATACCCAGTGAGTGTCTGCCGAAAGACGGCTTAACATGGCTGTGGCTTCCTTATGGTCTTTTGGTTTTCCAAGGGCCGCTTCTTTATGCCAAACAATGGTGTCTGAAGTAATGAGCACAGAATTTCCCAAACTTTCTTCGGAAAAGGCGCTGGCCTTTAATTCAGCCAAATAAGCAGGTATTTGCTGGGCAACCAGTTCAGTAGGGAAAACCTCATCTACTTCCCTTACTTGAATGTCTACGGTAAACCCCATGTCTTCAAAGAATTTTTTTCTTCTGGGAGATCCTGAAGCTAAAATAATTTTATGATCGGGGTATTGAAGGGACATTGTTTTAAAGATTTTAGTTAAAAATATGGGTTTAGTCTGTTTGAGCGTCTGTATTACTCGCCCATTTCCCTTGAACTTTAAGTACTTGCTCTATGACATCTCTAACACAACCTTCTCCGCCATTGAGGTGAGAAATATATTCAGATACCGCTTTAACCTCTGGGACCGCATTTTGCGGGCAAGTAGGAAGTCCTATGAATTGCATGGGTGGAATATCCGGAATGTCGTCACCCATATAAAGGACCTCTTTAGGGTCTATTTTATAGCCGTCTAAATATTCATGTAAAGGCTCCATTTTATGGTGGGCTCNCATGTATATGTCTTTAACTCCCAGCGCTTTAAAGCGGTCTCTGACCCCTTCATTGGTTCCTCCGGAGATGAGGCAAACCCTAAAACCTTTATCTAAAGCCGTTTTTACTGCATAACCATCTTTTACGCTTACTTTCCTAAGTAGTTCTCCACTGGTCGTGATGAGTACTTGTCCGTCTGTAAATACCCCATCAATATCAAAGACGAAGGTGGTGATATTTGGCAATAATTTTTTATAACTCATGCTTGTATTTTTCTTGAATAGCGTCGCTAATATATTGGTAAATCTTTTTTTGACTAACAGATTCTAATGAGGCTATATGGCTTTTAATGGTGTTGGTGTCTCCTCTTCTCGCAGGTCCCGTTTGGGCCATATCTGGCCCTAAATCTAGGGCATTATGAACGGTTTGTTCCATTAAAGGTCCTAATAATTTAAAGTCTATCTCATTAGACTTACAGTATGATGCCGCCTCAGAAAAAAGAAAATTAGAAAAATTATTCACCCAAACCGCTGCCAAATGAATTGATTTTCTTTTGTTAGAATCGAAAAAATCTACCCGAGAACTCACCCCTTTAGCTAGCGCACTAAGTGTTTCAATACCTTCTTTTTGGGAGGCTTCCAGAAGCAGTGGCACCTTTGAAAAATCAATAAATTCATTAGAGCCAAATGTTTGCAAGGGATAAAATACCCCAGTAGCAGTATGTTTTTTAAGTACGGAAATAGGTATGCTCCCTGAACAATGACAAACCAGTGCATTTGGAGCATTAATCTGATTAGAAACGGATTCTATTGCCCTGTCAGAAATAGCTAAAAAAACCAAATCTTCCAAGATTATTTTATTGAAATCTGAACGAGTCTCTACATGATTAAATTGCGCTAATTCTCCTTCATTTCTACCAAGAATTAAGCTGGGAGAATAGTCCTTTAAACTGCCGAACAAATGAAACAATTGGCGCGCGAGCCTTCCGGTTCCAATAATTGCTATAGAAATCATACTCAAAAATAGGATAAATAAGCGGGTTAATAAGGACTTTAAATAGTTTTTATATACTGTTTTTACCATTTAATCACGAGGTAAAAAGAGAAAAAGGCCGTACTTTTATACCCAAAAATTGCACCTTATATCATGATTGAAACCTTAAAGAAAATACTTTTCTCTACCAGACTTATGTCTGTATTGTTTATTGCGTTTGCCACTGCAATGGCTTTTGGTACTTTTATAGAGAGTTGGTACTCAACAGAAACCGCCAGAATATGGATATATAATGCCACTTGGTTCGAAACCATGATGGTGTTTTTTGTCATAAACTTTGCAGGAAATATTAAGCGTTATGGATTGTTAAAATGGAAAAAGTGGCCCGTATTACTGCTCCACATTTCTTGGGTGCTCATTATTATTGGTGCATTTGTTACGCGTTATATTAGTTATGAAGGAATGATGCCCATTAGAGAGGGTGAAACAGAAAAAATCTTTTATTCAGACAAAACCTATGTGACCCTTATGGTAGATGGAGAGAAAGATGGTCAGCCAGCAAGGCGAACTTTTGAAGACCATGCTATTTTCACTCCTGAGGCCAAGAAAACATCTTTGCCTTGGAATTCTAACTTTGCAGAGCAAGATTTTAATATAGCATTTGTCTCCTTTCAGCAGGGGGCTAAAGAAGGTGTTATTGAAGACCCTAATGGAACGGATTTTTTAAAAATTGTAGAAGCAGGAGATGGGAATAGACACGATCACTTCTTGGAGTCAGGAAGTGTGACCAGTATTCACAACATTCTTTTTGCTTTAAATGAAGAGACCCCTGGGGCAATTAATATTAATACAACAGTGAATCCTTATACCATAAACACTCCTTTTGAGGGAGATTTTATGCGAATGGCAGACCAATTTCAGGGAGCCGTAATTAAAGACAGTGTTCAGGAATTACAACTCAGGTCACTTTACAATGTGGGCGGCATGCAGTTTGTTATTCCTGAATTACCTATGAAAGGAACCAATGGAATAGTGGCTGTTCCAGAAGATGAAAAGACTCCTGAGACTAAAGATGCCTTAACGGTTCAAATCAGCAGTGGAGGAGAAACCAAACAAATGACCATCTTAGGGACAAAAGGGTTGGCCAGTTTTTCACAAAAACAGACCATAGGAGGATTAGACTTTACTTTAGGCTACGGTTCAAAAGTGTACGAATTGCCATTTTCTGTTAAATTAAATGACTTCATAGCCCAAAAATACCCCGGAACAGAAAAAGGCTATGCGTCTTTTATGAGTAAAGTTACGGTAGAAGATGAGCGGCCTTTTGACTATGATATTTTCATGAACCATGTATTAGACCACGGAGGTTATCGATTTTTCCAATCGAGCTTTCACCCAGATGAAAAAGGCACTGTACTGTCTGTAAGTCATGATTTTTGGGGTACATGGATTACCTATATTGGTTATTTTTTACTCTATATTGGACTCATGGGGATCTTATTTTTTGGAAATACCCGATTCAAAGACCTCTCAAGATCTATTGAGAAGGTAAAGGCCAAGAAAGCATTATTGTCTTTGGTGTTTTTATTTGGGAGTATTACTGCCTCTTTGGCCCAACAGGCCGATGCCGCTTCAGAAGACTCCCATGCACACAGCAACACACCGCTAACTGACCTACAAATTGCCCTAGAAAAAACAACGGTTTCTCCAGCGCATGCAGTAAAGTTTGGCGCCTTGGTTATCCAAGACGACGGAGGAAGAATGAAGCCTATAAATACGTTTGCTTCAGAGCTTTTAAGAAAATTGAGTTTTAAGACCAAATACGAAGGTCTGAACCCAGACCAAGTATTGCTCTCTATGATGCTCAATCCAGCCCTTTGGTACAATACACCTTTTATAGCATTAGATAAGAAAGGCCAAAATGACAGCCTTAGAAATATTTTAGGATTGCCCTCAGGACAAAGAATGGTTAGGGCTACAGATTTCTTTGACGCCTCTGGAGCTTATAAATTAGCGCCATTCCTTCAGGATGCCTATGCGACAACAAACCCAAATAAATTTCAAAAAGATTTTCAAGACATAGACCTTAGATTGGGTTTATTGAACAGGGCTTTGGGAGGAGAAATTATAAAAATATTCCCGCTTTTAAATGATGAAAATAACAAATGGATCTCTGCAGTAGCGTTTCGTTCAGGGAAGCATGTGATTGGCGATAGCTTGTATGCAAATTTTGTTAAAAACGCAGTGCCATTTTATCTCATGAGTTTAGAAAAAGCCATTGTCACAGGAGATTACAGTTCTGCAGACAAATTGTTAGACGCTTTTACTCAGAATCAAAACAACCATGGTAGTGAGGTTATGCCCGCTCCTGAAAAAATTCAGGCGGAAATTTTCTACAACCAATTGGATATTTTCAATAAGCTTTATAGATATTATGCCCTGATAGGCGTGGTGATGTTTTTCTTCTTAGTATTTCAAATATTTAAAGACAGGCGTTTCTTGCGCTACGGAATATTTGGTTTTAAAGGAATTGTCTGGCTTTTGTTTGCTGCCCATACAGCTGGTTTAGTGATCAGATGGTACATTTCAGGCCACGCACCCTGGAGTGATGCTTATGAAAGTATTCTTTATGTGTCTTGGGCTACACTTGCCATGGGTATTGCACTAGGAAGAAAGAGTGATTTAACCTTAGCCGCAACTACATTTGTTACTGCTATGTTATTGTGGATAGCCCACCAAAGTTGGGTAGATCCGGCAGTAGCTAACTTAGTTCCTGTACTAGACAGTTATTGGCTTATGATTCATGTGGCGGTTATAGTAGGGAGTTATGGTCCCTTGACCGTAGGTATGATACTTGGTATAGTTTCACTGATCCTCATGATCATGTCCAATGAAAAGAATAAAAAGCGCATGGACCTGAACCTTAAGGAACTGACTATTATTAATGAATTGGCTTTAACAGTTGGCCTGATCATGCTGACTATAGGAAATTTCCTTGGCGGGCAATGGGCCAATGAAAGTTGGGGAAGGTACTGGGGTTGGGATCCAAAAGAGACCTGGGCCCTCATATCTATTTTAATCTACGCCTTTGTTATTCACACGAGACTGGTGCCAGGACTGAGAAATAGGTGGACCTTTAATTTCTTGAGTGTGGTAGCCTATGCCAGTATAATGATGACCTATTTTGGGGTGAACTTTTACCTCGTAGGACTGCATTCTTATGCCAGTGGAGCCCAAGTAATTACACCAANTTTTATTTGGTACTGCGTTATTGGTGTTATACTACTCGGTGGCTTTAGTTATTGGAAGCACCATAAAGTATTCAAAAAATAAGTACTTTTAAAAAGACCAAAATATTACTTATGGAACTTAAGAAATCTGGAATAAATACCCTCTGTACCCATTATGGTGAATTGGAAGACCCCATTTATAAGGGCGCTGTTTCCCCTTTATACATGAGCACTTCTTATGCTTTTGAAGACGTAGCTGTAAAACGTTACCCCAGGTATTTTAACACCCCCAACCAAGTAGCCTTGGCTAAAAAAATTGCAGCTCTAGAACACTGTGAGGCTTCACTTATATTTGGAAGTGGGATGGCAGCGGTGAGTACTGCTATGTTGGCTTTTTTAAGTGCTGGAGACCATGTGGTGTTGCAGAAAACACTTTACGGCGGCACCTATAATTTTGTTGTAGAAGAGTTAGCGCGCTTTGGTATTAGCTATACTTTCACTAAAGGATTGGCTCCAAATGACTTTGAAGCGGCTTTACAAGACAATACTAAAGTCATATATATAGAAACACCTTCCAATCCATTGCTCACTATTACAGATTTAAAAGCGGTTGGAGTCATTGCTAAAAAGGCAGGTATTGTAAGTATGATAGACAATACTTTTGCCAGTCCAGTAAACCAAAACCCTGCAGATTTTGGGATAGATGTGATTATTCACTCTGCTACGAAATATATGGGCGGGCACTCTGACATATGCGCAGGAGCTGTAGCGGCTTCTCAGGCGCACATTGACCAGGTGTTTAGGTTGGCTAAAAACTTTGGTGGCTCCTTAAGTGATTATACGGTCTGGTTGCTCGAAAGAAGTATTAAGACTATGGGAATACGCGTGAAAGCCCAAAATGAAAACGCGATGGAGATGGCTACTTATCTAGAAGCACATCCAGAGGTATCTAAGGTGTACTACCCTGGTTTGAAAAGCCATCCGGACCACGAATTAGCCGCTGCGCAAATGAGTGGTTTTGGCGGAATGCTGTCTTTTGAATTAAGAGAAGGCCTGAATGCGAGCGCTTTTCAAAAAGCCTTACAATTAATCAAGCCATCCATGAGTTTAGCAGGTATAGAAAGCACCTTGCTTTCTCCAACCCTTACTTCTCACGCACTGCTGAGCCCTGAGGAAAGAAAACACCAAGGCATTGCAGATGGACTGATTCGTTTCTCTGTAGGAATTGAGGAAGTTGACGCTTTGCAATTAGACATTGATCAGGCCATTAAAAGCCTGTTATAAAAACAAAAAAATGAAACTAGATATACTTGCCTTTGGGGCACATCCAGATGACGTTGAATTAGGGGCAGGTGCTACGATTGCTAAGGAAATAAGTCTTGGTAAAAAAGTTGGGATAGTAGATCTCACAAGAGGGGAACTGGGGACTAGAGGTACCGCAGAAATTAGAGATGCGGAAGCCAAAGCTGCAGCGGAATCTTTAGGGGTCGTTGTTAGAGAAAATCTTGAATTGGCAGATGGTTTTTTTCAAAACAATAGTGAAAGTCAATTGCTGGTTATTGAAATGATCAGAAAATATAGACCAGAAGTGGTGTTGTGTAATGCCATTAGAGACAGGCATATAGATCACGGAAAGGGAAGTGCTTTAGTAAGCGACGCCTGTTTTTTAAGTGGTCTCATTAAAATTGAAACCATAGACGCTCAAGGTGCGCCACAACAAGCTTGGAGACCTAAGCAAGTATACCATTACATTCAATGGGAAAATATTACCCCTGACTTTGTGGTAAACGTTTCAGGTTTTTTAGCCCATAAAGAAGCGGCTATTTTGGCCTATGGTTCTCAGTTTTTTAATCCAGATAGCAAAGCCCCACAAACGCCCATTAGCTCCAAAAACTTTTTAGATTCTGTTAAGTACCGGGCCCAAGATTTAGGGAGGCTTATAGGTGTAGCAGCAGCGGAAGGTTTTACGGTAGAAAGACCAGTAGCAGTGGAGCAACTGGATCATTTAATTTAACCGCTAAATATTTGACAGTTAGGTGGTTTGTTCTAACCATCTAACACTTAATTCAAACTCCTCTGTTTTGGTTACTTTATTACCTACTTTAAGATTTAAAATAAGTACTTTTTTTTGCAAATACCCTAAGATTTATTTTGATAGCTAGATGGAAATAAATTATATTTGCAGCCAATTACAAATGGTGGTTGTAGCTCAGCTGGTTAGAGCGCTGGTTTGTGGTACCAGAAGTCGCCGGTTCGAACCCGGTCTTCCACCCAGAATTAAAGCCTTACTTTTTAAGTAAGGCTTTTTTTGTGGCTAAAACTAAGGCCACAAAAAAATCCCCAGCGAATGCTGGGGATTGAATTCATTAAATAGGGGTTTGAGTTTATTAAAGTATTTTAGGCTTATTTACCTGCCTTGTCTACTGTAATTCTATTGGCTCTATTTGCCAATTCCCAAGCCGTAAAAAAGACCAAACGACTTCTGTTTTCTAATAAGTCATAGTTTATTTTGTCAGGAGTGTCTCCTGGCTTGTGGTAGTCATCATGGGTACCGTTGAAATAAAATATGATTGGAATATTATTTTTAGCAAAGTTGTAGTGGTCAGATCTGTAATAAAATCGGTTTGGATCGTTCTCATCATTATAAGTGTAGTCTAAGGTAACCTTAGTGTATTTATCATTAACCGCCTCAGAAAGCTCATGCAATTCGGTACTCAGTTTGTCTGATCCAATGAGGTAAACATAGTTTCTGTCGCCTTCTCTTTTTGGATCAATCCTTCCCACCATATCAATGTTTAGATTGGCTACCGTATTGGCCAATGGAAAAATAGGGTCTACGTCTGTGTAGTATTGAGATCCTAACAAGCCTTTTTCTTCGCCAGTTACATGCAAGAATACAATAGATCTTTTTGGTCCTTTGCCTTTGTCTGCGGCAGTTTTAAAAGCTTCTGCAATTTCAAGTAAGGCTACTGTTCCAGAACCGTCGTCGTCTGCTCCGTTGTGAATCTCTCCTTTGCTGTTTACCCCAACATGGTCTAAGTGAGAAGAAATTACAATATACTCCTCTGGTAATTCACTTCCTTTTAAGAAAGCCACCACGTTTTCTGACTGTACTTCTTTATTGGCACTCTTTACCGCAAAAGACAAGGGTAAGTCTAATACCTTTGGTTGGTGGTCTGTAGCAATATCTGCAAGCATTTTATTGGCTAAGTCCGTATTTAGAAAGAAAGAGGGCATACTTTCTTTTGCCAAAGCCTTAATACCCATGCTGCCGCTGTCATTTTCTTTCATATAAGAAAACCTTCTCTGGTAACGGTCAAAATTGGCTTGGTCAAAAAACAATACTGCAACAGCACCTTTCTCTTTGGCAACAGCCACTCTTTTAGAAAGGGCTTCAGAAATATTACTCCATTTACTGGCTTCTTCAGATCCAGAAAGCACAAAATGGCCGCTGGCATCTTTAGGTTCTCCAGATTTTACAAGAACCACTTTTCCGCTCACCTCTAAATCAGTGTAGTCTGAGTAGTCGCCTTCTTCAATCCCATAACCTGCATATACAATTTGATCAAAATCTCCTTCAAAAGAAGTGAATCCCATAAATCCTGCCCCATTTTCCATAGAAATGTCTCCCATGCTAAGTTGTCCGGTAGGCACTTTTCTAACCTCTAATAAAATGGGCTGGAAATAATCATCCCCCCCCTTGGCTGCAGGAATACCTAAAGAAACATACTGCTCCTTTAAATAAGCAATGGCCATTTTTTGTCCAGGCTCTCCTGTTTCTCTTCCTTCAAATTCGTCTGAGGCATAAGTGTACAGATGTTCTTTGAGTTCCGCTTCTGTAATTGTTTTTGCAAAAGCCTGAGGATCTGCAACTTTTGACTTTACTTGCTTTTGCGCTTGTAAAGTTCCCATGGTTAGACCAAGGGCTATTAAGGTTAATTTTTTCATATGTGATTAGATTAGTATTTAAGCGCATCTAAAATAGTAAAATAAGACTAAGCGGTTCTGTTTTTAAGAAAATATTAAGGAGCTTAGTAAGACAATTGAAAGGACATGCGTCAAATGAATATTGGCCCGTGTGGCCATGCCGTTTTTTATGTTTATTTTAGTAGAACAACAAAAGCGACAAATTAAACAACCAAAACAATGAATACAATAGCATGGAAAGGCGTTATGCCAGCCGTAACCACAAAATTTACTTCGGAAGATCAGTTAGACCTGCCATTATTCACTAAAAATATTCAGGCACAACTCCATGCTGGGGTTCATGGAATTATTCTAGGAGGTACACTTGGTGAGGCCAGTACGCTAAGTAAGGCAGAAAAAAACACCTTAATTCTTCACACGGTCAAAGAAGTTAAAGGCCAGGTGCCCGTAGTGATTAATATAGCGGAACAAACCACTAAAGATGCCGTTACCGCTGCACATGCAGCACAAGAAGCAGGTGCTAAAGGACTGATGATGCTCCCTCCAATGCGATACAAAGCTACTTCTGCTGAGACAGTGGCCTATTTTGAGGCAGTAGCCAGCAGTACAGACTTACCGATTATGATATACAATAACCCAGTAGATTACGGTATAGAAGTGACTATACCTATGTTTGAATCACTCCTAAAATCTCCAAAAATACAGGCCGTTAAGGAATCTACTAGAGATACAACCAATGTGATTAGACTTCAAAATGCTTTTGGAACTAGGTTAAACATTTTATCTGGGGTAGACACCTTAGCACTAGAAAGTTTGCTCCTTGGCGCGCAGGGATGGGTAGCAGGATTGGTTTGTGCTTTTCCAGCAGAAACTGTGGCTATTTATGCTTTGGCTAAAGCAGGGCGCATTAAGGAGGCTACTGATTTATACAAATGGTTTATGCCTTTATTAGAATTAGACATTAACCCACAATTGGTACAAAATATTAAAATGGCAGAAGTAGCCACTAAAATAGGATCTGAATATGTGCGTTTGCCAAGAATGCCACTGCAGGAACCGGAGCGCTCTAGGGTAGCTCAGATTATTACTACTGCTCTGACTAATAGGCCGCAGCTAACAGATTATAAGTCTCTTTTGTAAGGCTATAGTCACTCAGATATGGCCTTCAATATCATGATCACAAAGTAATTAGCCTCTGTACCAACAAAAAAATAGTTGCATTTCTAAACCATACTCCATGAATATAATTACCCAAAACCTCATAGGATATTCCTATAGCGCAGAAGGCACCAAAACTTTTTCTACTTTTAATCCAGTAGATCAATCCGCTACTCCGTGGGTTTTTAAGAATGCCACCCTTAGTGAATTAAAAAAAGCCACTGCCTTAGCTGAAAGAGCCTTTTTTCCATATAAATCTATGTCTGTAGCCAGAAGGGCAGCTTTTCTAAGGGCCATAGCCAAAGAGATCTTGTCATTGGGAGAAGATCTTACCCGAACATATACTATGGAAACCGGACTGCCCAAGGGCAGGGCAGAAGGGGAGCGAGGGAGAACAATAGGGCAGTTAGAAGCCTTTGCAACAGCCATAGAAAACGGACAATATTTACAACCTATCATAGACCACGCAGACGCCAATAGAACCCCAATCCCAAAAGTAGATTTAAGAAAAATAAATGAACCCATTGGTCCCATAGCAGTTTTTGGCGCCAGTAATTTTCCTTTGGCTTATTCTACTGCTGGCGGGGACACTGCCAGTGCACTCGCCACAGGCTGCCCGGTGGTGGTTAAAGCGCACCCCATGCATGCAGGCACAAACGCCTTAGTGACCCAAGCCATTTTAAAAGCAGCCCAAGACACTAAAATGCCTGAAGGGGTGTTTTCTTGCCTTTACAGCAATGATTATGAGATAGGAAGTCAGTTGGTTCAAGATCCGTTGATTAAAGGGGTTGGTTTTACGGGAAGTATTTCAGGAGGTACTGCACTCTTTAAATTGGCTCAATCTAGAGAAGTTCCCATACCTGTTTTCGCTGAGATGGGCTCTGTAAATCCAGTAGTGGTATTGCCAGAGGCACTGAATAAAAATCCCACCGATTGGGCGAATGCTTATGCAGGTTCTATAAGCCTTGGTTCTGGACAGTTTTGCACCAATCCAGGATTGATTTTTTGTATTCAATCACCAGAATTAGATGTTTTTATTCACACGCTTTCTGAAGCATTTCATCAGATTGCACCTACCTTTATGTTGCACCCTAGTATTCACGCAGCCTATGAAAAAGGCCAAGCAGAATTTGACGCTTTGGCCAAAAAAGTAGGGAGCACCTCCACCCAATCTCCTGCTATAGAAGGGATAGGACATGGGGCCATTTATCAGGTAGACGCCAAAACTTTTGCTGCCAATCCAAGGTTGCACCAAGAAGTTTTTGGCCCGCTTTCCCTGATAGTGGTGTGTAAGGATGTGGCAGAGCTATTGCCTTTAATAGCGAGATTGGATGGGCAACTTACCGGAACAATTCTGGGATCTGAAAACGACTTACAGGCCAATGAAACTCTTGTAGCTACATTACAAAATAGGGTCGGTAGGCTTATATTTAATGGAGTGCCTACAGGGGTAGAAGTTTGTGCGGCCATGCAGCACGGCGGACCCTTTCCTGCCAGTACAGATGAAAGGTTTACGGCTGTTGGTGTAAAAGCAATGGACCGTTGGTTGCGTCCTGTGTCATATCAAAACTGGCCAGACAAACTCCTGCCCAAAGCATTACAAAATAACAATCCTTTGGGATTACACAGATTAATTAACGGCACATTAATTAAAGACTAACCAGATGTCTGAGCATATTTTTTCTTGTATAGACGCCCACACCTGTGGTAACCCAGTAAGGGTAGTAGCTAAAGGAGGGCCAGATTTGGGGTAACTCCATGAGCGAAAAAAGACAACACTTTTTAAAGCAGTACGATTGGATTAGAAAGGGGCTTATGTTTGAACCTAGGGGCCATGATATGATGAGTGGGAGTATTTTTTACCCACCTTCAAACCCAGAAAATGACATTGGCATACTATTTATTGAAACTAGCGGATGCCTCCCCATGTGCGGTCACGGAACCATTGGAAGTATTACCATAGGCATTCAAGAGGGACTAATCCATCCTAAAATACCTGGAAAAGTGCGTTTAGAAACGCCTGCTGGTCTGGTCCTTATTGACTATGAAATGAATGGAGATAAGGTAGCCTGGGTAAAACTCACTAATGTAATGTCTTATTTGGCTGCCACAGATTTATCTGTTACACACCCCGTTTTAGGAGACCTAAAGGTCGACGTCGCTTATGGCGGTAATTTTTACATCATTGTAGACCCTCAAGAAAACTTCAAAGGATTGGAGCATTATAGCGCCAGTGCATTAATTTCATTGTCATCTCGTTTAAGAACCATAGTCAATGACCAATTCCCCCACCAATTTATACACCCCAAGACAGCAGTATTAGGGGCGCGAGTCATGTGTTGTGGACAGGAGCCACATTGGATGCAAAAGCAACGGCAAGGAATGCGGTGTTTTACGGAGATAAAGCTATTGATAGGTCGCCTTGTGGGACTGGGACGTCGGCCAGAATGGCCCAATGGCATGCCAAAGGTCTTTTAAAAGAAGGAGAAAAATTTATTCACGAAAGCTATATAGGCTCCCAATTTATAGGAGAGATAGTAGGCACAGGAAGTTTGGGAGAATTTCCAGCAGTAGTGCCTAGCATCCAAGGCTGGGCAAAGGTGTTTGGACATAATGCCATCTCCATAGATGAAGCAGACGACCCATACGCATTTGGTTTTCAGGTCATTTAAGTGAAACAACATCTAATAATTATAATCCAGGCCCTACTTTGGTAACAAATGTTACCTTTAAACTAATTCAGTGCCCTTATCTTTGGCTTTTTACAGCGTATGGAACTTTTAGAAATTTTTGGCTATTTTGGTGCATTGCTTATAGGGGTAGTACTCGGTTTAATTGGGGGTGGAGGATCTATTCTAACCGTACCAATATTGGTTTATCTATTGGCCATTAATCC
>JGI20157J14317_10002636_pt1 | contig 15014 bp, 9 predicted proteins | sample COG_07_FD_14317 | JGI IMG/M metagenome (IMG submission 14317)
CCATCAAGCGGAACAAGGCGAGCAGCAGGCAGGTGTCCACAGTTGGGAGGGTACAAACCCCCACCCTCTCCCTTGTAATTGAACGGGAACACGAGATCCAAAGCTTTAAGCCGCAGACTTACTTTACCATCCGGGCAAATTTTGAAATTCCCCATGGAACTTATCAAGGGATTTACCAAAAACCAGACTTTAAGAAAGACGATCAAAATGACCGTGACCGCATAGACCGGATATGGGATAAGGAGGAAGCCGAATCGATTTTTGAAATGGTTGAGCAGGCAAGCAATTGTCCGGTTACTGAAGCCAAAAAACGATCCAAACAAAGCTCGCCCAGACTTTACGACCTTACCACGCTGCAACGGGAAGCTAACCGCTTGCACAGCCTTCCGGCAAGTCGGACTCTTCAGATTGCCCAAGCGCTCTATGAAAAGCACAAAGTAATCACTTACCCGCGTACTGACTCCAAGGCTTTGCCCGAAGATTATGTAGCTACCTGCCAGGATTTATTGAAAAGAGTAACTGGGGACTATCAACCCTTTGCCGCCTCGGTTCTTCAGCATAACTGGATCAACCCCAGCGACAAAAAAGTATTTAACAATAAACAGATCAGTGATCACTTTGCGATTATTCCCACCCCGACCAGTCCTTCCAAACTCGATCCCACGGAATGGAAAATTTACAACCTGATTCTCAAGAGGTTTATTGCGGTATTCTATCCACCTGCGGAGTGGGATATTACCACGCGGGTCACAAGTGTTGCCCATCATTCCTTCAAAACCGAAGGGAAGGTGTTGGTCGATCCATCCTGGTTGTCAATTTATGGTAAAGATCAAGCAACTGAAGACAATTTGCCTGCTCTTGGCTCAGAAAAAGAGTCTACATTTCTTGATGCCGAGTTAATTTCCGATGAAACAAACCCTCCCCCCCGTTACACCGAAGCCACCCTGCTCTCTGCTATGGAAGGTGCCGGCAAACTGGTTGATGACGAGGAAATTGCTGAGGCACTCAAAGAAAAAGGCTTAGGCACACCAGCCACGAGGGCTTCCACTATTGAGCATCTGATTAAAGAGAAGTATCTTCGGAGAGAGAGTACCGAACTATCCCCCTCCTTAAAGGCAGAAGATCTCTTTCAGTTTTTACATGCTGCCGGGGTGGAAGTATTGACCAGTCCAGCTATGACCGGCGAATGGGAACAAAAACTTAGACAAATTGAAGAAGGAAAATTGTCGAGGACCTCCTTTATGGATGAGATTTCCAGACTGACCCGAGAATTTGTAGAAAAAACAACCGGTTTTGATGAAACCAGTGCATCTCTTAAGGAAACAAACCTACGCTCTCCCCTAGATGGGCAGCCCTTGTTCGAAGGACTTAATTTTTATCAAAATACAACCGGTGATTTTAAAATTTCTAAAAATATTGCCGGCCGTCGTCTCACTGTGGATGAGGTGGGGGTACTACTGAAAGATAACCGAGTCGGTCCACTGGACGATTTCATATCCAAAACCGGCAAGAGGTTCTCTGCTATGCTGAAGATGGAAGAGGACTACAAAATCAGCTTTCTTTTTGACAACTCAAGGGATGAACAAGAGGAATCTGTGGAAAAGGATATGATTAAAACAGCCCCAGTTGTGAGCGACTGCCCGATTTGCGATGGGTCAGTTCATCAGACTGACCTGTCTTACCTCTGCTCCAACAACAAAAGAATTGCGGAAAACGGCTCCTGTACTTTTCGCATTACCCGAAAATTACTCGATAAAGAAATACCCTTGGAGGAATTCCAAAAGCTGATTAACGAGAAGAAAACTGGATTAATTAAAGGGTTTATATCAAGAAGAACCAAAAGACGCTTTGATGCTAATTTACTGCTCAAAGACAATGGATCCATTGGGTTTGATTTCCCACCAAAGAAAAAGAAATCTGCCTGAGCCGGTTTTCCTGTATGCCCATTTTCAAGTATCTAGTCTTAAACAAAAGCAATATTCCGCAATATATTGAAATTGAGCAACCAGTGAATGAGGAACCCCTAGTCGAGCATCCTTTAACTGGTGAACCCATAGAAAGAGTCCTTTACGCTCCCACCATAACCCTTAATCATTCTTCCATTCGGGAAAAAAAGACCCTTTCTGCAGATCATTTAAAAAAGCACGGCTTTTCGGTTTTCCAAAAAAATAAAAATTCAAAGGATTACACTCAAACCCTTGGGGAAAACCCTAATATCAACCCTTCAAATGGCTGAATCATTCTCAAAATCTGGGAAACCAAACTGGTTAAGAGCCAAGTTGCCCTCCGGTCCTGAATACGGAAGAGTCCGGAATTTGGTTGATAAAAATCAACTGCACACAGTTTGCCAGAGTGCACAATGCCCGAATATGGGGGAATGCTGGTCCCGGGGCACGGCCACACTGATGATCCTTGGAAATATTTGTACCAGGGCATGTACCTTTTGCGCCATCCAAACAGGAAAGCCTACAGAACTGGATTTGGCAGAACCCCCCAGGGTCGCGGATGCAGTTGCCAAAATGAGCCTCAAACACTGTGTGCTTACTTCCGTTGCCCGTGACGACCTACCGGATGGCGGGGCTAAAGTATGGGCTGCCACCATTCGTGCAGTCAGAAACCGCAACCCCGAAACTGCTATTGAAGTATTGGTTCCGGATTTCAAAGGAAATTTCCAGTCCCTTGATCTAGTACTGGATGCCAAGCCTGACATTTTTAACCATAACCTGGAAACCGTCGAACGCTTACAAAAACCCATTCGCAAAACCGCAAATTACCAAAGAAGCCTCGACGTTCTTGCTCATGCAAAAGGTCGTGGGTTCCCCATAAAATCAGGTATTATGCTTGGGCTTGGGGAAAAAGAGGACGAAATCAGAAAGGCCCTCCGTGATTTAGCAGAAATTGGACTCAATGTATTGACCCTTGGCCAATATCTGCAGCCAAGTGCTGAATATTCACCAATTGATCGCTGGGTAACGCCAGATGAGTTTGATTCATGGAAAATTGAAGCCCTGGACCTTGGTATCGATGTGGTTGAGTCAGGACCACTCGTGCGTTCGTCCTATCATGCAGATGAACAGTCAGATAGATTTGCCAGCCAATCCAAACTTCCAGAACTAACTGCTTAATCGTTCTTATGGACAAACCGTATACGGTTTTTGTCTCTTGTCGATTATTCGACCAATAGAAAAGGCGTTTCCCGAGGGAAACGCCTTTTCAAATTTAAGTGCAAGACAGATTCTTACATCATACCATGATCGTGGCCGTGTCCGCCAGGAGCAGGTTTTTCTGCTTCTGGAATATCGGTGATCATGCAGTCGGTGGTTAACAGAAGACCGGATACCGACCCTGCATTTTGCAATGCAGTACGGGTAACCTTAGTTGGGTCAACAACACCAGCTTTAATCAAGTCTTCGTAGGTGTCAGTAGCCACATTATAACCCATTCCAGACTTGGACTTGAGCACTTGTTGAACAACCAACGAACCTTCTACACCCGCATTGTCGCAAAGCTTGCGCAAAGGAGACTCAATCGCACGACGGACAATACCGGCACCAATTTGCTCATCACCCTCAAGGGTTTCTGCTGATTTTTCAATTGCATTGGCGGCACGGAGGAGAGCAACACCACCGCCAGGAAGAATACCTTCCTCAACGGCAGCACGGGTGGCATGTAAGGCATCTTCAACCCGAGCTTTCTTTTCCTTCATTTCAGGCTCGGTAGCTGCACCCACATTAATCACTGCAACGCCACCTGCCAACTTAGCGAGACGCTCCTGAAGTTTTTCGCGATCGTAATCGGAAGTGGTCTCATCAATTTGACGACGGATTTGCTTAACGCGTCCCTGAATATCGGATGCTTTTCCTGCACCTTCAACAATCACGGTGTTTTCCTTGTCAACTGATACCCGTTTGGCTTGTCCAAGATCGGCAAGCTGAACATTCTCCAATTTGATACCAAGGTCTTCAGTAAGGCAACGTCCACCGGTAAGGATAGCGATATCACGAAGGATTTCCTTGCGGCGATCTCCAAAGCCTGGAGCTTTTACTGCACAAGCATTGAGGGTTCCGCGAAGTTTGTTCACTACCAAGGCAGCCAAGGCTTCACCTTCGATATCTTCTGCAATGATAAGCAGAGGTTTGCCTTGCTTGGAAACCAACTGAAGGAGAGGAAGCAACTCATTTAAAGCACTGATCTTTTTCTCATGGATGAGAATGTAGCAGTCTTCGAGGGCTGTTTCCATGGTTTCGTTGTTGGTGCAGAAGTAAGGACTAAGATATCCTTTATCAAACTGCATACCCTCAACTACGTCTAAAGTAGTCTCAATACTTTTAGCCTCTTCAACTGTAATGGTGCCATCCTTGCCAACTTTGTCCATTGCATCAGCGATAATTTCACCGATTTCATTGTCCCAGTTAGCAGATACAGTGGCGACCTGACGGACCTCTTCGCGGTCCGAAACTTTTTTACTGTCACGGAGCAATTTAGCCACTCCTGCTTCAACTGCTTTGTCGATTCCGCGTTTCAGGTAAACCGGATTGGCTCCCGCAGCAACATTTTTGAGACCTTCACGGTAAATTGCTTGGGCAAGAACGGTTGCGGTAGTGGTACCATCTCCAGCTAGATCGGAAGTTCTGGATGCAACCTCACGAACCATTTGGGCACCCATGTTTTCATAGGGATCTTCAAGCTCAATCTCCTTCGCAACAGTTACACCGTCTTTGGTGACCGTTGGAGAACCGAATTTTTTGTCAATCAAGACATTACGACCCTTAGGTCCAAGCGTTACGCTGACTGCGTCAGCAAGTGTCGACACGCCTTTAAGAATTTTCTTGCGGGCGGCTTCGTCGAATAGAATTTGTTTAGCCATTTTTACTTCTTTGTTTTTGGAAGTTTACGATTTGTGAATGAATCAACCAATAATCCCGAGGATATCTTCCTCGCGGAGAATCTTGTACTCGACATCCTCGACTTTTACATCGGTTCCGCCGTATTTACTGATTAAGACTTTGTCTCCCTTTTTTACTTGAAAGGGAACATCATTGCCAGAGTCGTCCTTTTTCCCTGTACCCAGGGCGACAACTTCCGCTTCTTGCGGCTTTTCTTTAGCTGAATCAGGGATGATGATCCCGCCCTTTACTTGCTCGTCTTCATCGACTTGCTTTACCAGAACGCGATCTCCCAGTGGAGTGATTTTTGGTTTACTCATATTCCTTAGTTTTTGGGTTTAGTTAGATTATATTTTATGATTAACAGGCGGAAGTAAGGTGCATGAGCACCAACATCCTAAATTTTGGAGAAGCAGTTTTTCAGGATCCCTTCTTTTCTTCCTTATCATCGTCAACCACTTCAAAATCGGCATCGACGATGTCATCTTCTTTGGATTTTTCACTGCCTCCCGACTGTGTCTTTGCACTGTCTTCGCCAGATGAGGAGGAAGAATCAGGCCCCGCTTGGGCGGCTTGTTTGGCCAGTTCCTCAAAACCCTTTTCTAATTTTTGCTTGGCTTCTTTGAGGGATGAAGGTGTGGAGGACGGTTCATCCAATACTTTTTTAGCATCGGAGAGCATATCGCCTATTTTCTTTTTTAAATCTTCAGGTGCCTTATCTCCGAGATCGGACAATTGCTTTTCGCATTGATAGACCAAGGAATCCAATTCGTTGCGGGTTTGAACAGATTCTTTTTTCTCTTTATCCTGCTCTGCAAATTTTTCTGCTTCCTTCTTAAGTCGCTCAACTTCCTGTTCGTCCATGCTAGAGGAACCGGAAATGGTAATTTTTTGATCCTTGCCAGTATCCTTATCCTTGGCGGTTACATTAAGAATACCGTTAGCATCGATGTCGAAAGTTACCTCAATTTGGGGCGTTCCGCGGGGTGCGGGACGGATACCATCAAGCTTGAAAGTCCCAAGGGTTTTGTTGTCCTGCGACATGGCTCGCTCGCCTTGCAAAACCACAATATCAACTGCAGGCTGGTTATCAGCAGCGGTTGAAAAAACCTGTGATTTTTTGGTTGGAATTGTGGTGTTACGCTCAATCATTGGAGTCGAAACAGCCCCTGCAGTCTCAATACCCAAGGTCAGTGGAGTGACATCCAAAAGCAATACATCGTTCACATCTCCCTGAAGAACCGCTCCCTGAATTGCTGCTCCAATGGCAACCACTTCATCGGGGTTGACCCCTTGGTGAGGGTCCTTGCCACCCAGTTCCTTGGCAATTTCAACCACGCGAGGACTTCGGGTCATACCCCCAACTAAAACCAGGTTGCCAACCTCTCCGATGCTCAACCCGGAATCATCCAAGCAGGATTTGAAGGGATTCTTGGTTCTCTCGTACAAATCGTCACATATCTGCTCCAGTTTTGAACGGGAAAGAGTAACATTCAAATGCTTAGGCCCAGATGAGTCTGCAGTGATAAAAGGAAGATTGATATCAGTGGATTGGGAAGATGAAAGTGCCATCTTCGCTTTTTCCGCTTCTTCTTTAAGGCGCTGCATGGCCATAGGATCTCCAGCCAAATCAATTCCCTGCTCTTTTTTAAAATCTTCTACCAGCCAATTAATGATTTTATCATCCCAGTTATCTCCGCCCAATTGAGTATCGCCATTGGTTGCCTTAACTTCGAAAACACCATCGGCAATTTCTAATACACTTATGTCAAATGTTCCACCACCCAGGTCATAAACTGCAATCGTTTCCTCACCCTTCTTGTCTAAACCATAGGCAAGTGAGGCAGCGGTAGGCTCATTAATAATTCTTAAAACCTCTAATCCGGCGATAGCCCCCGCATCTTTGGTTGCACGGCGCTGATCATCGTTAAAGTAAGCGGGAACTGTAATAACTGCCTGAGTAACGGCTTCACCAAGATAAGCTTCTGCATCGGCCTTTAATTTAGCCAGGACCATGGAAGCAATTTGTTCTGGCATGAAAGTTTCCGTCTTACCATCGATTTCGCATTCAATGACGGCGGCACCGTTCTTTCCTTCGGTAACCTTGAATGGCAGTGTACTTACCTCGTCCTTGATTTCATCAAATTTACGCCCAATCAACCTTTTGGCTGAAAAGATCGTATTGCGTGGATTCGTAACTGCCTGGCGCTTTGCAGCTTGCCCAACAATCCTCTCTCCCGACTTGGAAAATGCCACAATGGAAGGAGTGGTACGGTTGCCCTCTGAATTAGGAATTACCTTGGGCTCGCCCGCTTCCATAACGGCCATGCATGAATTACTTGTACCTAAATCTATGCCTAATATTTTACTCACGACTCTTTATCTGCATATATTGTGCCTCTTTAAATAAATCCTTAAGTCTATATTATTCAATGCCTTACATGAATACAAAGTCGAACCAAACACACATTGGAAAAAAGTTGTGACAGCATGTCTCTTTTGGTGTCACACCCATTGGCACGGTGAGACACGGAATTAAATAGGTTCCTTATCTAAAGGCAGGGGATCTTGATCTCCAGAGGGATGGTCGTCCAAGGTGTCCAGTATTTCCATTACCCGATTCCCTCGTTCGATACCAAGGTCTCTGACAAACTGTAGTTTGGGAGAGTATTTTAAAATAACATGCTTACTCACAACACCCCGGATTTCGCCCGCATGCTTGCTAAAGAATTGCTGGGCTTGTCTGGCACACAAATCATCCCCAATCACAGAATAGGCTACGGTTGCATTTCTTAAATCTGCCGCGACATCAACGGAGGTAATTGTCCACCGTACAGTTTCAGCTCCGTAACGGGTACTTAGGTAAAGACCGATTTCCCGCCTTACCAACTCGTTGATCCTTGCCAAACGCAGGCTCATCGGATCCGGTTTTGTGGGTTAAAGAGTTGGGCGGATCTTATCGATCTCAAAGGTTTCGATAATATCTCCCTCCGCGTATTTGTCAAAGGAGTCCAATCGCATACCACATTCAAAACCTGCCTTAACATCCGTAACATCGTCTTTAAAGCGGCGCAGAGTATCGATTTTTCCTTCGGCGATTACTTCACCACCGCGGACCAAACGTGCACCCTTATTACGGGTAATNGTGCCCTCCATGACCATACAACCGGCAACCGTCCGCCCNTTNCTAACCTTAAAGACTTGGCGAATCTCAGCACGACCTGTNTTGTTTTCGATCAGTTCAGGCTCAAGCAGTTCAGACATATTTTCCTTAACCAGGTCAATAATCTGATAAATAATGGTATTTTGAAAAACATTGACCCCAAGATGTTTGGCTTCGCCCATCACTCCATTTTCCAGTTTCACATTGAAACCGAGAATATCGGCATTGGAGGTGTTGGCCATTTTTACATCATTCTTGGTAATCTGTCCGACATCTGAATGAATAATTTCAAGTGCTACTTTGTCACTCTCTATAAGCTCGAGGGAATCCTTGAGTGCTTCGACTGAGCCCCGTACGTCTCCCTTGATAATAACCCGGTAACTGGTCGACTTGCTTTTGCTGATCGCAGCAAACAAAGCATCCACTGCGGCAGAATTTTCTGATTCATCCCCGTCTTTTTCCTCTACCACTGGAGGTTCTTCAGGAGTTGCGAGCAGTTTCTTTTCCAATTGAGCATGTTCTTCCGCTTCATTTCTGGCGGCTCGCTCATTTTTGGCACCCTTACAAATTGCACCACAGTCCGGAACTTCAGACCAGCCAAGCACATTGACGGGAGTGGAAGGGGGAGCTGATTTAACCAGGTTCCCCTGATCATCAATCATCGCCTTAACCTTGCAGTACACAGATCCGCAGTGAAAAGAGTCACCTACCTTAAGAGTTCCTTTCTGGACGATTATAGTGGCCGTGGGTCCTCGACCTACTTCCATTCTTGCCTCAATCACAATTGCTTCGGGAACGGCTGTTGGGTTTGCTTTCAGTTCCATTAATTCTGCCTGAAGCAAAATCATGTCCAAGAGCTCATCAATATTGTCGCCCTTAAGTGCTGAAATCGGAACCGTCACGACATCCCCACCCCAATCTTCCGCAGGGATTGATCTCTCCTGCATCTGGGTCTTCACTTTGTCAATATCTGCTCCTTTTGAATCAGTCTTATTAATGGCAACCATCAGGGAGGANTGGGAACGCTGAGCGAACTTTAGAGCTTCCTCCGTTTGAGGCATAAAACCGTCGTCCGCAGCAATAACCAATATGCTCACATCCGTGAGGTTAGCCCCGCGCTCTCTAATTTTAGAAAAGGCAGCGTGACCAGGCGTGTCTAAAAAAGTGATTTTTTGTCCGTTGTGGTCAATTTGATAGGCTCCCACATGCTGGGTGATCCCACCCGCTTCTCCACTGACCACATTGGCCTTTCGGATGGTGTCCAAAAGTGTGGTTTTACCATGGTCTACATGACCGAGTATACAGACTATTGGAGGGCGAGGTTTAAGAAACTTCTCATCGTTTTCATCGATCTGCTCTTTGACCTTTTTAACCTGTGGTTCAGCTTTTTCCCCACGATGGCGGATTTCTAATTCAAATCCTTTGGACTTAGCAAGCTTACTGGCTACATCCTCTTCGATAGTTTGGTTCATCGAAGCAAAAATTCCCATCTCCATGAGCTCAGAAATGAGTTGGAAGGGCTTTAGTCCGATCAAGCCAGCAAAATCGCGAACCACGATGGGTGGCTTAACGATGATCAGGTTACCTTCAACTATGCCAACCGAATCATCCGGAGAGGAAGGACTTGAAACTGGTAAAGTGGGTGTTACGGAGGCTTTTGCAGGGGGCGGGGGTGGAGCACCTGCACTTTTTACTTGGGGCGGCGGCAGACTGGGTGCGGCTCCGGCAGTTTCGGGGAGGTCAGGGGCAGTTTGCTGAACTTCCTGAATGGTTTCTTTGGGTAATGCCTCTACACGAGAAGCTTCCTCTGCATCTTTGACCGCCTGTTCGGCTTGTTCTTTTTTTTCACGCTCCCGGTCCAAGTCCTGTTTCGTTTTAACAAAAGGAATATCGGCAGGTTTTTCTTCCTCCAATTCCTCCGCTACCTGAGGGGCGTCCGAATTTTCAGAAACAACCCCTTGTTTGCTTAGTTCTTCGATCAACGATTGGGCGGTAATATTATCAATGCTAGAAGATGCACTCTTCACATCATATCCACGCTCAACCAAGATTTCTATGACCTCCTTGCTCGTTCTGTTGGTCTCTTTGGCAATCGCGTGAATTCGAACACTCATAAATTTTTAATGGGAATACGGTGAAAAGATAAATATCAAGAGGCTGGATCGGAAGATTCAGTAGAAACCTTTTCCAAAATATGCTGAGCGGTTGTGTCATCAAAGCCGAGCCCCACGAGATCGGTGTGGGTGACACCTTCGAAGGCTTCAGGACTCACCAGACCAAAAGCGACCAGACGGTCCGCAACCTCAAATTCTATACCAACCGAAGTAAGTCCCTCGGCAGCCTTTGCCTTCCTCTCATCAAACCCAACTTCCTTCACCACAACTTTGCCAATATCGAGCTTCCAACCTAGCAAACGGGAGGTTAAGCGGGCATTTATGCCTTTACGGCCTATGGCGACGGAAAGATCGTCCTCTTTCACTTCAAAATACATCCTGCGCTTGTCACGATCAAGGGTCACATTTTGCGGGACGGCTGGCTTTAAGGCTTCCACCAGTTGTTCGACGGGATCCTCAAACCAGCGTACAATGTCTACCTTCTCACCATTCATTTCACGAACGATGCTCTTTACGCGTCCTCCTCTGGCACCCACACAAGCTCCCACGGGATCGACTTTTGGGTCTGTGCTTTTGACGCATACTTTGGTGCGGTAACCTGGCTCCCGTGCCATCGCCGCGAGTGACACCGTGCCGTCTGCTATCTCGGATACTTCCATATCAAAGAGCTTCCGGACAAAATTCAGGCTGGAACGGCTAAGAATCAATTCTGGTCCCCTCCCCTGTTGTTCAAGCTTTACAAGCAAGCAACGAATTCTTTCACCCGGTACCCAGTCTTCTCCAGGGGCTTGCTCACGCCAGGGTAAAAGTGCCTCTGCTTTGCCCACTTCAACAATCAGGTCTCCCCGTTCCTTGCGTCTGACCGTGCCAGTAACCAGGTTACCCACTTGGTCACGAAACTCGTCGTAAATGTGTTCCTTTTCAAATTGGCGGAGTCTTTGCTTGATTGCCTGCTCAGCTGTTTTGGCAGCAATACGACCCAGGTATGCTGGATCCATTTCCCTTTCCACAATGTCTCCAATCTGGGGATTGTCGGCGTAAAGGCGGGCTTTATCCACATGTATTTCCTTAGCCGTATCGGAGACAGACTCGACCACCTTGAGCAGGGTCCATGCCTGGAGTGATCCGTTTTTGGGATTTATCTCCACCCGAACCTCGCTTGGCTCAGAGTTGGCACCGCCACGTTCGGCTGCCGCTTTGACGGCATTTTCGATCGTGGCGATCATGTCGGGGCGGCTTATCCCCTTCTCTTTTTCCATGTATTCAAGGACTGCGAGTATTTCGCTGCTCATGGGACGGATATTATATAAGGTTAATTGAAGTAAAAAAAAAGACGAGCGAAAGGCCCGTCCCTTGTGGACTAGACTGTGATTAAAGAATCTAAAGTATCAAACGGGTCCTTTTTGTCAACGAATACATCACGCAATTAAAGTCATCTTTTTTTCCTCTTTGCACAAGTCCACTCATCGATTAGTACTAAGTGTTTTTTTGATGAAAATTATTCGTTTCACCAACCTGCCCGGAGATGGAATCGGGCCTGAAGTAATGTCGGTAGCCCTTGAAGTTCTGGAAAAAACCGGAGAGGTTTACGGCTTCGCGTGCGAGACCACTGCCCATGATGTGGGTGGCATTGGAATTGATAACCATGGAAAGGCACTTCCCCAGTCCACCCTGGATGCATGCAAGTCGGTTGATGCCATTCTTTTTGGGTCGGTGGGGGGGCCAAAGTGGGAAAACCTCCCCCCTAAGGAACAACCTGAGCGTGCCGCTCTTCTTCCCCTCCGAAAAGCCTTTGAGCTTTTTGCAAACCTCCGGCCAGGCAATTTATTTCCGGAATTAGCGGACCTATCCCCCCTGCGATCCGATGTGGCCAGTGCTGGGATCGATGTTTTGTGCGTTCGCGAGTTGACCGGAGGAATCTATTTTGGTCAGCCCAAGAATACCCGAACCCTTGAAGATGGTCAAAAAGAAGCGGTTGATACTATGGTCTACCGGACAGGAGAAATTCAAAGAATTACCGAGGTTGCGGTTAAAGCGGCGGCTCTACGAGACAAGAAAATCTGCTCGGTCGATAAGGCCAATGTTTTGGAAACTTCGATACTCTGGAGACAAACGGTGTCTGAATGTGTCCAAAAACTCGATCCATCCATTGAGCTTTCCCACATGTATGTGGACAATGCGGCGATGCAACTGGTCAGAAACCCCAATCAATTTGATGTCTTGCTCACCGAAAATATGTTTGGTGATATTTTATCCGATGAACTTGCGGTAATATGCGGATCGCTGGGGATGCTCGCATCTGCCAGCCTGGGCACGGGCACAAATTCCAACAATTTCCCTTTTGGGCTCTATGAACCTGCTGGTGGGACCGCCCCAGATATTGCCGGCAAAGGCGTGGCCAATCCCTGTGCACAGGTGCTCAGTGCTGCCCTGATGTTACGATACAGTTTTGGTTTGGAAGAGGCCGCGCTTGCCATTGAAAATGCGGTTAAAGAAACCATTCGTTCCGGTTTAAGAACAGGGGATATTGCCCAGGGTGCTCCTGCGGTTGGAACCACTGAAATGGGATCGGCCATTCTCTCCCGTATTGCATAATCTTTTGAATTCCTGCCCATGAAAGCACGCGAGATCAGACAATCGTTTCTCGATTTTTTCGCTCAAAAAGGTCACCAGGTCGTTCCTTCCGCCCCCCTTCTCCCGGAATCTCCCAATTTGCTTTTCACCAATGCGGGCATGAACCAGTTTGTTCCATATTTCCTGGGGGATCAACAAGCCCCCTACTTACGAGCCGCAGATACTCAGAAATGTATCCGGGCCGGAGGGAAACACAATGATTTGGAAGATGTGGGCCTAGACACTTACCACCACACCTTTTTTGAAATGCTAGGGAATTGGTCCTTCGGGGATTATTTTAAGAAAGATGCGATCGAATGGGCCTGGGAATTGTTGGTTAAAGTTTGGAAATTCCCGCCGGAACGCCTCTATGCCACGGTTTATCACCCCGGTGATGGAGACCCCGCATCCTTTGATGAAGAGGCTCACTCGATATGGTCTGAAATTTTCCAATCTGCCGGCCTCGACCCTTCCCTGCATGTGGTTACTGGAGGGAAGAAAGATAACTTNTGGATGATGGGGGAGACGGGGCCCTGTGGCCCATGCTCCGAACTCCATCTCGACCTCACCCCAGAAGGTGACAGCCAGGGTAAACTTGTCAACCAGGACTCCCATCTTTGCATCGAAATATGGAACTTGGTCTTCATTCAGTTCAATGCGGACAGAGACGGCAATTTTTCTCCCTTGCAAGCAAAGCATGTGGACACCGGGATGGGGTTTGAACGGGTGGCCGCAGTCATCCAAGCCACCAAGAATTTTACCGATTTTTCCCATCCTGCCTCCAATTACGACACCGATGTTTTCTCCCCCATTTTTGAAAAACTTCAGGAAATGTCGGGAAAGTCTTATCAATCGACCCTGCCCAAAGACGGTAAGCCCAAAACCAAGCAGGAAGAAATTGATGTTGCCTTCCGGGTCATTGCGGACCATCTCCGCTCCCTCGCATTTTCTATTGCCGATGGTATCCTCCCCGGCAATAACGACCGCAATTATGTCCTTCGCCGGATTCTCCGCCGCGGGGTAAGGTATGGCCGGACTCTCGGATTCTCGGATCCCTTTTTCCACAAACTCGCCCCGGTTTTAATCGGGCAGATGGGAGATGTTTTTCCCGAACTCAAACAGAGGAGCAGCTTGATTGTTAAAACTCTCAAATCGGAAGAGGAGTCTTTCAACAAAACACTCGATCGGGGAATTGAACTTTTCCGCCGCGAAACCAGTGGCTTATCGGAGGGTGATATACTATCCGGAAAGTTCGCCTTCAAACTTTACGACACCTACGGATTTCCGTTTGATCTCACCGAATTGATGGCCAGAGAAAGCGGGTTGGGCATCAATCATCCAGAGTTCGAACAGGAAATGAACGAGCAGAAAAAAAGGGCCAGAGACGCCCACAAATCTGTCGATATATTGGTCAATACTGTTCAGCAATCCGAAGATTCAACTGAATTTTGCGGCTATGAACGGTCTAATTTGACCAACTTTTCTGCAACTTGCACCGGCTTGGTCAAGTCGGCTGATAAAAACTTTTTGCTCGTCGACAAATCCCCTTTTTATGCCGAAATGGGAGGCCAGACTGCTGATACTGGGACTGTGACTGTTGCAGACTCTGTTTTGCAAGTAACAGGCGTATCCAAAGACGCCAACGGGCGTTTTCTGCATGAACTGGATGGCGAGCCCTCCGTAGAAGAATTGGCAGGGTTACCCGTTACTTTGAATGTCAACCTGCCCAGAAGATTCGCAATCCAACGCCATCATACCGCCACCCATATTTTGCATTGGGCCTTGCGGGAAGTTTTGGGTGACCATGTGCGCCAGGCTGGATCTCTTGTTCAGGAAGACAGGTTGCGCTTTGACTTTTCTCACTTTGAGGCGGTATCTCCAGAACAGCTCAAAACCATTGAGCATCTGGCCAATCAAAGGCTTTTGCAGAACGATGAACTCAAAGCCTATGAAATCCCTTTTGCAGAAAAGCCGGAAGGGGTAATTGCCTTTTTTGGAGACAAGTATGGTGAATTTGTAAGGGTGGTGGATTTAGGGGGATGGAGCATGGAACTTTGTGGGGGCACCCATGTACGATCAGGTGGTGAAGTGGGATCCATCTGCCTGGTATCAGAATCGGGAATATCTGCTGGTACCCGCCGGCTCGAAGCAGTTGCTGGGTTGGCTGCTTATGAATGGGCGGAAGCACGGTTGGACAATTATAGCCAATTGCTCAAAACCCTTGCCTGTCAACCCAAT
>JGI20157J14317_10002652_pt1 | contig 14946 bp, 8 predicted proteins | sample COG_07_FD_14317 | JGI IMG/M metagenome (IMG submission 14317)
AGGTGGATGACCTCTCCGTAGGCAGCGGCGGCGGCTTCCATAACGGCTTCACTCAGGGTCGGGTGAGGGTGAATGGTTTTGATGAGTTCATGACCGGTGGTTTCTAGCTTTCGCAAGGCGACCAATTCAGCCACCATCTCCGTGACATTGGCTCCGATCATATGGCCTCCAAGCAACTCGCCGTATTTCGCGTCAAATACCAATTTGACGAAGCCATCCTTGTGGCCCGATGCGCTGGCTTTGCCTGAAGCAGAGAAAGGGAATTTCCCAACTTTGACCTCGTGCCCAGCTTCTTGAGCTTGGGCTTCGGTCATGCCAACACTCGCCACTTCTGGAAAGCAATAGGTGCAACCAGGAATGTTTCCGTAGTCGATGGGGTCGGGAGAGTGGCCTGCGATTTTTTCGACACACGTGATACCTTCAGCCGATGCGACGTGAGCCAAAGAGGGGCCCGGAACGCAATCGCCAATGGCGTAGTAGCCCGGGATGTTGGTTGCGTAATAGTCATCTACGACGACCTTGCCGGCATCGACGACGATTCCCACGTCTTCTAGGCCGATGTTTTCGATGTTAGCAACCACTCCCGCTGCACTCAGCACAACATCGCATGCGATGGTTTCTTCGCCTTTTTTCGTCTTGACTTGCACGATTTGATCGCTGCCCTTTGATTTCACGCTCAGGACTTCGGATGATGTCATCACTTTGATTCCTGTCTTTTTGAAGCTCTTCTCAAGTTGCTTGCTGACGTCGGAGTCTTCTACCGGCACAATGCGGTCCTGGTATTCAATCACGGTGACTTCAGTACCAATGGCGTTGTAGAAGTAAGCGAACTCCACACCGATGGCGCCAGATCCCACAACGACCATTCGCTTGGGTTGCGTCTTCAGGGTCATTGCCTCCCGATATCCAATGATGTTCTTGCCGTCCTGTGGAATGGACGGAAGGTGCCGGCTGCGGGCCCCTGTGGCTATAATGATGTGGTCAGCGTGCAGGGATTGCTTTTTGCCTCCCTCATCGGTCACCTCAAGCTGTTTGCCCGGCAATAATTTACCCGTACCCATGATGACATCAATCTTGTTCTTTTTCATCAAGAACTGAACCCCTTTGGACATTCCGTCTGCAACACCGCGGCTGCGTTTGACCATTCCTCCGAAGTCGGCTTTGGGTGTTGCGACTGAGATGCCGTAATCCTCCGCATGCTCGATGTACTCGAAGACATTAGCGCTTTTCAACAAGGCTTTGGTAGGGATGCATCCCCAATTGAGGCAAATGCCACCGAGGGCTTCGCGTTCTACCACAGCTGTTTTTAATCCCAATTGGCTAGCGCGAATCGCGGTTACGTATCCGCCCGGGCCGCTTCCAAGAACAATTACGTCGTACTTCATGGTGTGTATTCGTCCAATTCTGATTTCGCCTGCGAAGTTAACGCATCAATTCGAGTCTTGAGCCCTTCCATGCGCTACCTTTGACGTTTCATTTTACGCAACAAACGAAGACGAGTAACATGCTGAACATCATCCTTTTTGGCCCTCCCGGAGCGGGGAAAGGAACACAGAGTGCTTTTTTAGTAGAGCATTTTGGGTTGGTTCATTTGAGCACGGGAGACATTTTTCGAGCCAACATTAAAGGCGAAACAGAATTGGGTAAGTTGGCTCAATCTTACATGGACCAGGGCAAGCTTGTGCCGGACGATGTAACCATCAGCATGCTGGAGTCGGAGGTGGATAATCACCCAACGGCGAAAGGATTTATTTTTGACGGATTTCCGCGGACAACCGCTCAGGCCGATGCATTGGATGCTTTTTTGAATGGCCGCAATGCACCTATCGCGTGCATGTTGGCTCTGGATGTGGATGAGGATGAATTGAAAGCCAGGTTGTTGGCTCGTGCCGAAACCAGCGGCCGACCCGATGACGCAAACCCAACGGTGATTCAAAAACGCATTGATGTTTACAATGCTGAAACAGCGCCGGTAGCTGGTCATTATGCAGAACAAGGCAAGTACACCGGTGTAGACGGCATTGGAACAATTGAGGAAATCACGGAGCGCTTGTGCGCCGCGGTTCCCAGCGAATAATTTTAAATTGACTCATGTCGGGCGAAAATTTTGTTGACTACGTCAAGATTTGTTGTCGCTCTGGAAAGGGTGGGCCAGGCTCTGCTCATTTTATGCGCAACCGAATGACGGCCAAAGGCGGTCCTGATGGAGGCGATGGCGGTCGAGGTGGGCACATCATCATTCGAGGCAACGAGCAGCACTGGACGCTGCTGCACTTGAAATACTCACGGCACGTCATTGCAGCCCATGGTGAACCCGGACGAGGGCAACACAAACACGGTTCTAACGGCAAGGACGCGTACATCGATGTCCCATTGGGTACCGTTATCCGAGATGCTGAGACCGAGGAGATTATCGTAGAAATTCTGGAGGAAGGGGAGGAGTTTATCATCACGCCGGGTGGGCGCGGTGGCCTTGGAAACGATCATTTCAAATCGCCCGTTCGTCAGTCGCCGACTTATGCTCAGCCCGGAGAAGAAGGAAGGGAAGAGTGGAAAATTTTGGAGCTGAAATTGTTGGCAGATGTCGGCCTTGTTGGATTTCCGAATGCCGGAAAATCCACGCTTCTGTCCGTTGTCAGTGCAGCAAAACCGGAGATCGCTAATTACCCATTCACTACGCTCAAACCGAATTTGGGCATGATTCCTTACCGCGATGACCGCTCATTCGTGATGGCGGATATTCCCGGAATTATCGAAGGTGCATCTGAAGGCAAGGGATTGGGATTGCGTTTTTTGAGGCACATCGAGCGCAATCCAGTGCTCTTGTTCTTGGTGCCTTCTGACGCTGATGACATTCGGAAGGAATATGAAACGCTGCTCGGGGAATTGGAAAAGTACAACCCAGATTTACTGAAAAAGAATCGGCTGCTTGCCGTGTCTAAATCAGACTTATTGGACGATGAACTGGAGGAGGCCATTCGAGCGGAAATAACAGATTTAGACCCCATTTTCTTTTCCAGTGTTGCCCAAAAAGGATTGCAGCCATTGAAGGACAAGATTTGGAAGGCCATGGAAGATGCGACGGTATGGTAAGCCCCATCGGATTTGAATAGAATCAGCTCAATGAATACGCACCTGCACTTGCACCCTGATGTTCGAACCGCCCTCCAAAACGGTGAGCCTGTTGTTGCATTGGAAAGTACCATTGTCGCGCACGGGATGCCATATCCCGCCAATTTGGAGACTGCGCGGCAACTGGAGTTCCTTGTGCGCGAGGGTGGAGCAACGCCCGCCACCATTGCCGTTGCAAACGGCCAAATGCACATTGGATGCAGTGCAGACATGCTCGAATCCTTGGCGTCGGAAGAAGGGGTTTGGAAAGTCTCCCGCCGAGATTTGCCGATGGCCCTGGCTCAGAAGGTTTTAGGGGCTACTACGGTCAGCGGCACCCTCATCGGTGCGGATTTGGCAGGGATTTCCGTGTTTGCCACCGGTGGAATCGGCGGCGTTCACAGAGGAGTTTCGGAGACGTGGGATATTTCTGCGGACATCCCGGAGATGGCACGTGCGAGGGTTGCGGTGGTCAGCGCAGGAGCGAAATCGATTCTCGACCTGCCCAAAACGCTCGAGGCCTTGGAGACTTCAGGAGTCTCTGTTCTGGGCTACCAAACGGATGAATTCCCGGCTTTCTTTGTCCGAGAAAGCGGATTGACATTGCCGCATCGATGCGATAACGCCTCACAAGTGGCACGTGCAATGCAAGCTAAATGGGATTTGGAGCTCGCTGGTGGATTCTTAGTAGCCAACCCCATTCCCGAAGAGCATGCCGCTGATCCTTCCCTCGTGCAAACCGCGATTGAAGCGGGATTAGAGGCCGCACGGAGCGCCGGCATTGAAGGAAAGCAACTCACCCCATACCTCTTGCAATTCATCAATGAAGTAACCGAAGGAGCCAGCTTAAAGGCCAATCGGAAACTGGTCGAGCACAATGTCGCTTTGGGAACCGCCATTGCGGTGGAATATGCACGATTGAAAAAAGCCAGCTGATTAGCATCACCTACCTTGGTCAGAAGCGCCGTAAATTCGCGCTATGAAGCAGACGGATTCAATGGCATCTGAAGCGCAGGAATTAACGGGAAAGCCGGACTTCCGCAGGGTGCTTTTGGATGATTACCGCCTGGCCTGTTTGAGCCGTGAAGCCTCGCTATTGGGGCGAAAGGAGGTGCTGGGAGGCAAGGCTAAGTTTGGTATTTTTGGTGATGGCAAGGAGTTGGCACAAATCGCCTTGGCCAAAGTGGTACAGGATGGCGATTGGCGTTCTGGATACTACCGCGATCAAACGCTCATGATGGGCAAAGGCTTGCTGGATGTCCGTCAGTTTTTTGCGGCGCTATACGCTGACACGGACGTCGAGCGAGAGCCTTCTTCCGCCGGTCGCCAAATGGGAGGACATTTTGCGACGCGCTTTCTCGATGAGAAGGGCCAATGGTTGAGCCATATGGGGCAATTTAATAGTTCGGCGGACATCAGTCCCACAGGCGGTCAAATGCCACGGCTTTTGGGTTTGGCACAGGCATCTAAGCTGTATCGAACGATGGACGGAGTGGCCAACTCGAAGCCGGGCTTTACCTCGAACGGCAATGAAATCGCCATCGGAACGATTGGAGACGCGAGCACCTCGGAAGGTTTGTTTTGGGAAACGATGAATGCTGCTGGGGTCCTGCAAGTACCGATGTTAATGAACGTGTGGGATGACGGTTACGGAATCAGCGTGCCGAAAGAATTTCAAACCACCAAAGGGTCTATTTCTCAGTCCTTAAGTGGCATGGAAAAAGAGGAGGATTCCAATGGATTGGTGATCATGCGGGTTAAGGGTTGGGATTATCCGAGCCTCATCGCCACTTATGAGGAGGCGGCGCATCGCTGTCGCACAGAACATGTTCCTGTATTGGTGCATGTCGAGGAAGTAACTCAGCCCCAGGGCCACAGTACATCCGGTTCGCATGAGCGCTACAAATCTCCTGAGCGCATGGCTTGGGCTGCGGAGTATGACTGCATTGAGCAGTTTGGAAAGTTCTTGACGTTGGAGGGAGCGGCGACGCCGGAGGAACTCGCAGAAATTCGCAAAGAGGCCAAAAAAGAGGTCCGGAATGAGCAGAAAACAGCTTGGGCGGACTTCCGATTGGAGTTGGAGCAGGAGATGGATGAGGTCATTCAGCTCATCCTTGCTGTCGAGCCAAATGCCCCTGAAATAGAGCAACTCAAGGCAGGGATATTTCCAGGACGAGCAGAAATTCATGGTGCCGCTCGATCCATTTTGGCGCGCCACACCGGTGCGTCCTCTGCTGGGCGAACGGCACTGCAAACGTTTTCAGAACGAATGGCCCATGAAAACCGCACACGATACAGCCGTCATCTATACAGTGAGGGTGACGACTCCGTGCTGAAAGTGGTGGCTGTTGCACCGGAGTATGGAGAGGAGGAATGGGTGGACGGCAGGTTGGTGCTCCAAAAGAATTTCGAAAAGCTCTTTGAACGTCACCCGGAGCTGGTGACTTTTGGAGAGGATACCGGAAAGATTGGAGGAGTGAACCAATCGATGGAGGGCATGCAGGAGAAATTCGGTGAGCTGCGGGTGGCGGACACAGGCATCCGGGAGTGCACGATTGCAGGCCAGGGAATTGGCCTCGCGATGCGCGGCTTTCGACCCATCGCTGAAATCCAATACCTCGATTACATCTTTTACGCTTTGCAGATATTGAGAGATGATGCTGCCACTGTGCGCTACCGCTCGGCGGGAGGGCAGAAGGCACCGCTCATTGTCCGAACGCGCGGTCACCGACTGGAAGGCATTTGGCACAGTGGATCGCCGATGGGCACCATTGTGCACGCCCTGCGCGGCATGTATGTCTGCGTCCCGCGCAACATGACGCAAGCGGCGGGAATGTACAACGCCCTGCTGCAAGCCGAAGAGCCCGCATTGGTGATTGAGTGTTTAAACGGTTATCGATTCAAAGAACGGCTGCCTAGAAACCTGGGCGAATTCACGGTCCCGCTGGGCATTGCAGAGGTGGTTCGAACGGGAACAGATGTGACGGTGGTTTCGTACGGCTCCACCTTCAATTTGGCCGCTCGCGCTGCTGAGCGGTTGGAGGAAAAGGGGGTGCACGTAGAACTCGTGGATTTACAAACCTTGCTGCCATTGGATCGCACTTCCGTGGTAGGCGCTTCGCTTGCCAAAACGAACCGATTGCTTGTAGTTGATGAAGACGTTCCAGGAGGAGCAAGCGCATACATCTTGGAGGACGTGTTGAACCGCCAAGGGGGGTGGAAATTTTTGGATGCAGCACCCAAAACATTGACTGCGCAGCCGCATTTACCGCCCTATGGTTCCGATGGGGATTACTATTCGAAACCCAATGCAGACGATATCTATGATGCGGTGTACAGCATGATGAACGAATCAAACCCGGAGCGGTTTCCTCGGTAACATGCAGGAGGAATCATTTGCCTTGCGTTCGGATTTCATCGATTTGCTTCAGTTACTGAAGGCTACCGGATACGCAGCGACAGGAGGAGAGGCGAAAATGATGGTTGATGACGGCTTGATCACAGTCAACGATGAATTGGAATCGCGCAAGCGGCGCAAGCTGCGGGGGGGCGATGTGGTGACAATTGACAGCCAGGTGCGCATCATCATAGGGTGAATTGAGGGGAGGTGTTGGTAATAAAAAAGCACCTCTTCGAGAAGGCCTTCGGAGATTTTTACGTTAATTGAATCCTCAATCAAATGCGTTATGATGAAGAAGTGGTTTTTTATGATGCTTTTGGCCGGCTTATCGGGCTTGTCCGGTTCGCTTGATGCGCAACAAATGCTTCGAGGTCGTGTCGTAGATGCGGAATTGGGCGACCCTATATTTTCGGCAAATGTCATCATTGAGGGAACGACGACAGGGGTCACAACGGATTTTGACGGACAGTTTTTGCTGCCAATCGCTCAGTTTCCGGTGCAGCTTCAAGTCAGTTTCATTGGCTACACCTTGAAGCGCGTCACGGTGCAGGGGTTGGATGACAAGCTGACCATCAAGTTGGCACCGGACCAAATCCTGATCGATGCAGCGGAAGTCATCGGGGAACGCATCAGCGAGAAGCAAAAGCAGGCGCCTCTGACCGTGGAGTCCATGGACGTCATTGCTATCAAAGAAGCGCCTTCGGGCTCGTTCTATGAAGGCCTTGGTAACCTCAAAGGGGTGGATGTGACGTCTGCGAGTCTCGGATTCAAAATCATCAACACGAGGGGATTTAACTCTACGTCTCCTGTGCGCTCTTTGCAGCTCATAGATGGAATCGATAACCAAAGTCCGGGATTGAATTTCTCGCTGGGCAACTTCCTCGGCGCTTCAGATTTGGACGTGAAGAGTGTGGACATAGTTGCAGGTGCGAGTTCAGCGTTTTATGGTCCGGGTGCCTTCAATGGGGTCATCTCGATGGAGACGAAATCCCCGTTTCAATTTCCAGGAGTCAATGCCTCCATTCGGGTAGGTGAACGTGAGCTGAATGAGTTGGCGTTTCGATATGCCGACTACATCACGGATGCCAACGGAGACCCGGTGCTCGGATTCAAGCTCAACGCTTTCAGTCTCACTGCCTACGATTGGGAAGCAACCAATTACAATCCGGTCGATGGTTCACTCGTGGACAGTGACAATCCGGGTGGCTTCGACGCTGTGAATATATACGGGGATGAATACAAGCCCGTGTTTGATTATTCGGGCGATGGAAGCAGCAATTCCCGTGGCCTCGGGAATTTTTTCCGCACAGGATACAAGGAAATCGATCTGGTCGATTACAACACCGAAAACCTGAAGGTTAGCACAGCGCTGCATTGGCGGCTCAAGCCAGAAGAGACCTACGAAAGTCCCGAGTTGGTCTACGGATTTAATTCCGGCTTTGGCACGACGGTTTACCAGGGAGACAACCGATTCAGCTTGCGCGACATNGAATTCTATCAGCACAAACTCGAATTGCGCAAACCGGGCAAATGGTTCGTTCGCGCTTACCGCACGAGTGAGGATGCGGGGAATTCATACGATCCGTACGCGACCGCTTTGAAGTTGCAAGAGCGTACACGCTCGGATTACCAGTACTCCAAAGTGTATTACCGCTATTGGGTGGACAGCATCGTGCCGGGAATCAACCAGACTTGGCCAGACTTGGTTCAAATCGGCGTGGATCCTGAATTTGGATTCCCTATCTACGGCTATGAGGATGGCGCGATTCCAGCTTGGTATGGTCAATACAGTGATTCCCTTTCTTTGTGGCATTCCCAAGTGGAAGCCTGGACGAATGCCGGTTACGCAGGATTGAACGATGTGGCTCAAAATCCGCTGGGGTACTGGGCGCCGGGATCGGCTGAATTTGAGCAAAATTTCAATGAATTGGTTTCTGCAAAGAATAATGAGGGTGAAGGCGGTACCCGATTTTTTGACCAGTCGAGTTTGACCCATGCGCACGGAGAGTACATTTTTGAGCCGCAGGGATTAGAGGAGATTCGGGTGGGCGCCAATTACCGCCGCTACACTCCGTGGAGCGATGGCACGATTTTCAGCGATACGACCGATGAACGCATTGTCAATCAAGAAGTAGGATTCTACACGGGCATCAAGCGCCGATTCCTCGAAGACCGACTCATCGCCACTGGAACAATCCGCGCGGACAAAAACCAAAATTTTGACTGGGTCTATTCGCCTGCAGCATCTTTGGTTTTTAGCCCTAGAGAGCAGGATTACCTCCGCATGAGCTTCAGTTCGGCCCTGCGCAATCCAACGCTTGCTGATCAGTACCTTTATTTGGACGTGGGCCCAGCGACGCTGGTGGGAAATCTGCTTGGTGCGGATAGTTTGATCACCATTGACAGCTTCATCGATTTTAGAAACAGCGCGGATGCGTCAAATGGTCAGTACGGTCTCAACCGAGATACCCTTGTTTATTTCGACATCGATCCCATTCGCCCAGAAAGGGTGCGAACATTTGAAATTGGCTACCGAACCACGCTCGGCGAGAAAGTATACGTTGATGGGGGATACTATTTCAGCGTCTACGAAGATTTCATTGGTTATAACATCGGATTGGAAGCTTTATTTATCGGCGATGAACAATCGCCTCGCGCGGTTGATGTCTATCGGTATGCGGCTAATTCACTGAGTGAAGTCCGAACGCAAGGAGCCTCGCTCGGGATCAATTACTACGCAAGCAATCAGTTGATGGTTTCGGCCAATGGCAGCTGGAATGAATTGGTGAAAACAGATGAAAACGACCCCATCATTCCGGCCTTCAACACGCCGAGGTTTAAATACAACCTCGGCCTGACGGGGCGCGACTATAAGTTGAAAGGCAAATCAACTTGGGGTTTTGGCGTCAACTACAAATGGATCCAGGGCTTTTNGTTCGAAGGGTCGCCTCAATTCACAGGGAACGTCCCGACTTACGATTTGCTGGACGCACAGGTCAATGCCATCATCGAACCATTGAACCTGACCGTGAAGTTGGGTGGTTCGAACCTTCTGCAAAACATACACATCGAAACTTATGGTGGTCCCTCCGTCGGTCGGATGCTCTATGGAAGCTTGATTTATGAATTTAACCACCGAAAAGACCGCTGAAACAACGGCCCTTAGAAGGCGTTTAAATCCGATATTGTTTCGCTGAATCATTTAATTTAGAAGATAAAATCCGTGTAAGGTGCACACGTTTTATGTTTTTTCCTTACCTTACGACGGTAAACCAATTCTCACCCAGATAAAATCGTCTGATGAAAAGACTCCTATTAGGCGCGCTTCTCGCGTGCATGTCTGTGCTTCAAGCTGATGCGCAAACCCGATACCTCGACGAGGTCTTCGATGAAGTGACTGTGACAACGGATGTTGTTTACGGCCAGAACATCACCGTTATACCTGCTTTGCAAGGCATGCCGCCCGCAATGGAGGACCTGAAAATGGACGTATACGAGCCCACCGGAGATTCCGAAACGGACCGTCCGCTGTTGCTCATTTTCCACACAGGAAACTTCCTTCCGACCTACATCAATGGAAGTGCACAGGGAAGCAAGTCAGACAACTGGGAGGTTGAAATGGCCACGCGGTATGCCAAAATGGGCTATGTAGTGGCTTCATGCGATTACCGCTTAGGGTGGAATCCTTTGGCGGGAACGCAAGAAGAGCGAACGCTCCAATTGATTCAAGCGGCCTACCGCGGTGTTCAGGATAGCCGAACGGCGGTTCGGTTCTTCCGCAAGTCAGCTGAAGAGGACGGAGATCCTTTCGGTATCGACACGGAGAAGGTTGGACTTATTGGCAACGGAACCGGTGGATACATCACCTTGGCTTCGTCGACCATTGAGAGCTACAACGACATCATTCTTGACGATAACGGCGCCCCCATTACGAAGTTTTGGTACGATCCAGGCGATGGCTCCTACATTCCAATGGTGATCGAAGGAATCCACGGTGATCCCGATGCGACAACGGACACCTACGCTCCTGCTTCTGTTGGTGGCTTCCAGCTTTGCGCTGCGAACCACGTTGGATACAGTTCTGATATCAACTTCCAAATGAATGCGGGCGGTGCTTTGGGCGATTTGAATTGGTTGGACGAGGGCGATGTGCCCATGGTCAGCTTCCAGTGTCCGCACGATCCATTTGCTCCTTATGAAACATCTGTNTTGATTGTTCCTACGACCAACGAGCCCGTAGTAGAGGTTTCGGGTGCGATGGACATCCATGAGGAAATCAACGGGTATGAGACGAACAACAACGCCATCTTTGCCGACGCAGGATTGGAAGATGGAGGTTCGCCCGCAAACCTTGGATACGATGGTTTGTTCCCCGTTTTGAACAGCTACGTAGATGGAGTTCCGACGGAGCCATTTGACAGTTCACCATGGCAATGGTGGGAGACGGCGCCAGTGCAAGCTTATGATGATGCCTACGGCACCAACATCCTAGCCACGCAGCTGACCTTGAACCCGACCATGGGTGAGGCAGAAGCGATGATGTGGATTGATGAGATGATCGAATACAACACGCCTCGGATGGGATTGGCTATGGGTGCCGTTACAGAAACGACCATTGCTGGAGGAGTTCGGTACGTAGACGAAATTTTTGACGATGTTGAAGTGACTTCTGGTGTTGTTTACGGAGAGAACATCACGGTGATTCCAGCGTTGCAAGGCTTGCCGCCTGCGCCTGAGAACCTCTTAATGGATGTTTACGAGCCCGCTGGTGACTCTGAGACAGACCGACCGGTCATTCTCTATTTCCACACGGGTAACTTTTTGCCCCAATACGTTAACGGCAGTGCGGTAGGAACACGAACGGATAGTTCGGCAGTAGAGATTTGCTCACGTTTTGCGCGAATGGGCTACGTCGTGGCATCGTGCGATTATCGATTGGGCTGGAACCCGTTAGCGGGTACACAGTCTGAACGAACATTGCAATTAATTCAAGCGGCCTATCGAGGTGTGCAAGACAGTCGCACGGCTGTTCGTTATTTCCGCAAGAGCGCGGCAGAAGAAGGCAACCCTTGGGGAGTTGGCGACAAAGTTGCCATGTTTGGGGAAGGAACAGGAGGTTACATCACGTTGGCTTCCTCGACCATTTCCGACTACAACGACATCATTGTTGATGATTTAGGGAGCCCCATCACCAAATTCTGGTACGATCCAGGCGACGGTTCCTTCATTCCTATGGTCATTGAAGGCATTCACGGTGATCCGAATGCCACGACGGATACCTACGCCCCTGAGTCTGCGGGTGGTTTCCAGTTGTGCATGGCCAATCACGTAGGTTACTCCAGTGATTTTGACTTCCAAATGAACTTGGGAGGAGCCTTGGGCGATTTGAACTGGTTGGACGAGGGCGACATGCCCATGGTCAGTTTCCACGGACCGCACGATCAGTTTGCCCCATACACGACAGGCGTCTTGATTGTACCTACGACCAACGAACCGGTTGTAGAGGTTTCGGGTGCGTATGACATCCATGACGAAATCAATGGGTACGCTTCAAACAACAATGCTCCTTTTGCTGAGATTGGGTTGTCCGATCCTGCTGTAGCCTTTGGCAATAACGGCTGGGATGGATTGTACCCTGTCTTGAACAATTACGTCGATGGCGTTCCAACTGAGCCTTTTGACAGTTCTCCTTGGCAGTGGTGGAACGTTGCAGTCACGCAAGCAGTCGATGCGGCGAACGGAACGAATATTGCTGCAACCCAATTGACTTTGAACCCGACCATGGGCCCTGAAGAGGCTATGTTCTGGATTGATCAGATTCAAGATTACACAGCGCCTCGTTTGGCCGCTAGTTTGGAAGTGGTTGCCCTCGGGCCTGGTTGCAACGATGAGGCGGCTTGTAACTACAACGCCCTCGCGACGTCAGACGATGGCAGCTGCATCTATGCTGAGGAAGGGTTCGATTGCGATGGCAATTCGCTCGTTGTATTGGGATGCACCAGTCCCATTGCGTGCAACTACAATGGAGCTGCTACGGACGATGACGGAAGCTGCGATTTCAATGAGTCTACAGCCATTGTAACGGGACCTGAAATGGTCTGGCTGGTGGGTGTAACATTGACTGGTACGGCCAATGAGGTGTTTGCTGCAGATTGTGAAGCTGGAGGCGGTGTCAACCCCAACGTTGCCCTCAACGGGGTGTTCTTGGGCGATGGTACTGACGGTCCAATGCACCTTACGAACATCACCGATCAAACCGGAGGACTTCTGGCTGACCTGCAAATGTTGGCGGGATTGGCGGACATTTCGTTCTGCGGAAGTTTGATCCGCTTTGTAGACCCTGTGACGGGCGCAACGGTTATATTGAGCGAAACAGATGGTATTTGGCAATCAGCAGTTCCGATTATTGGGCCGAGCTACCTCTGGGCCGCGCCGATTACCTCGTTCAATATGGGCTGTGGAGATCCTATGGCCTGTGGATTCACAGATTTCTGTGATTTGAGTGTCGCATGCGATTACACGGATACAGACGGCGATGCAATTCTTGACTGTCAAGAAGTTGTCGGATGCCAAGATGCGTCAGCGGACAACTATGACGAGAATGCAACGGATGCAGGTGACTGCAATTACAACGGCTGCATGGACGCTTCAGCTCAAAACTATGAGCCTGGTGCCAACGTAGACGATGGAAGCTGTTCATATCTGGTTTCTTTCCGTGTGAACATGTCCAACGAAACCGTTTCGGCTGATGGCGTGCACATTGCAGGGAGCTTCCAAGGATGGGATCCCGGTGCAACAGCTGTCCCTTATGTTGGATATGGTGTTCACGAGTTGGTCATCCAATTGCAACAAGGAACGCACGAATACAAATTCATCAACGGCAACGAGTGGGGCATGGATGAAAGTGTTGGTGATTGCGGAAGTGGCGGCAACCGGGTGATTACTGTGACGGGTAACACCCTCACTTCCGGTGCGTGCTTTAACAGCTGCGATCAATGCCCTGGATGCACAGATCCAGCCTACGCAGAGTACAATCCATTCTCTGCAACGGACGCGAGCTATTGCTTGAATGCAATCGCGGAAGGATGCACTTATGAAGACGCTGAGAACTATGACTCATCAGCGAATGCTGACGACGGATCTTGCATCTTTACTGCGGCATCCTGCCCAGGAGACTTGAACGGTGACGGTTCGGTGGGAACACCTGACTTGCTGAGCTTCTTGTCCAATTTCGGAGTGTCCTGCGAATAAGCGCACGGTCACGAAAAAAAAGAAGGGGAGATTTGATCTCCCCTTTTTTTGGCTCAGTTGTTGATTACCACCTTCACCAAAGTGTGAAATTGTCTCAATTTTGAGCAATGGCATCGGAGCTAATTTCTTTGTGTTTATCTTTAACGTTGAAAAACCAGGCAGCTATGAAACAATTTTTGACAGCATGTGTGCTCCTCGTGGGCATGGCGACAGCGATGGCGCAAGGACCTTCTATCGCATTAGACAAAGACGTGCATGACTATGGCACGATTACCCAAGGAGCAGATGGCGGATGCCAATTTACGGTGACGAATGACGGAACAGAACCGCTCATCATGTCACGCTGCAAGGGTTCATGCGGATGCACGGTTCCCAAGTGTGATAAAGACCCCATCATGCCCGGAGCGACTTCCGTAATCAATGTTCGGTATGATACAAAGCGCATTGGCCCAATCAACAAGAGCGTGACCATCACTTCCAACGCGAACAATGAGCCTACAAAAGTGATTCGAATCAAAGGAAAAGTCGAAGCTGCGGATGCAGGCAATGCAGGAGGTGCTCCTGTCAAGCCAGCTTCGGTTGGTGCTCCACTGAATAAGGAGTAAAGCCAAAGACATTCAAGGACGGTGTGTCCTTTTAGGAAGTCGTTTCCCTTCGTGGCGGAACGACTTCTTTTTTGTCCGATTTTTGCCACGATTAAACGGAATGCAACAGATGGAGTTACCTACGACATACGATCCCGGTGCGAGCGAAGAGAAGTGGTACGCGTACTGGTTGGAGCACAAATTTTTTGAATCCAAGCCCGATGGCAGGGAGCCGTATACGGTCGTTATTCCTCCTCCCAACGTAACCGGCGTGTTGCACATGGGGCACATGTTGAACAACACCATACAGGATGTCTTGGTTCGCCGTGCTCGCATGATGGGCAAGAATGCTTGCTGGGTCCCTGGAACGGATCATGCGTCCATCGCCACCGAAGCCAAAGTGGTGCGGCGACTGCGGGAGAAAGGCATTAAGAAGTCAGACCTTACGCGGGATGCGTTTTTGGAGCATGCATGGGATTGGACGCATGAGCATGGAGGGATTATCCTCGAGCAGCTCAAAAAATTAGGTGCGAGTTGCGATTGGTCACGAACGCGTTTCACCATGGATGAGGCGTATTCTGAAGGTGTTATCGACACTTT
>JGI20157J14317_10002660_pt1 | contig 14919 bp, 16 predicted proteins | sample COG_07_FD_14317 | JGI IMG/M metagenome (IMG submission 14317)
TTACGCCGCGACAGGCGCGGGGTAACTTTGCAAGCTTTTGCTAGCCTTTGCTGGTCTTTGCTAGCGTTTGCAAAGTCAAGTTCAAATCTAAGTTCAAATGAACGTGCACGTTACTAGTGGCTGGTAGACCCTAAGAGGGGCTGGCGACCGGTAACGCAAGTAACAGGAAAAATCATGACAACTATTGTCAAAGCAGACATCGTTAAAGACAACGCCCGCAGTGCTGGCGACACGGGTAGCCCGGAAGTGCAAGTGGCTTTGTTGACCGCTCGCATCAACTATCTGACGCCTCACTTTAAAGAAAACAAAAAAGATCACCACGGTCGTCGTGGTTTGTTGCGTATGGTTAGCCGTCGCCGCAAGCTGCTTGACTACCTTAAGTCCAAGGACGCTGAGCGTTACTTGGCCTTGATTGCCAAGTTGGGTCTGCGCAAGTAATGCGTAGCCGCAAGGCAAGTTAAAAATTAACGCCTGGTTCAGCCCCGCGCTGACCCAGGCGTTTTGCACATCTGCAATCCCGATTTTGTGGTTGCAATGAGGGGCCAATTGGCCTCAATCGTGGCTCAGATACGACGCGTCAGGTCGAAGCTGTGTCATTCCAAAACAAGTCTTTCAGCGTCTCTTGCGATGCGCCTTTGGTAGCCGACTTGTTCTGGGATGGCATCGTGTCCTGAAGTGGTAACTGAGCAAAATCGCGTCAAAGCGCTGTGTCGTTTTGTACGCATCTACTTACAGGAGTTCAGTACATGAGCATGTTTAATAAAGTAACAAAGTCGTTCCAATGGGGCGAGCACACCGTCCGTATGGAGACCGGCGAAATTGCACGCCAGTCTTCTGGCGCGGTTTTGGTTGATATCGACGGCACGGTGATTTTGGCAACGGTTGTCGCCAAGACAACGGCCAAAGCCGGGCAAGACTTCTTCCCGCTGACGGTGGACTACCTTGAAAAGACCTATGCCGCGGGCAAAATCCCGGGCAGCTTCTTCAAGCGCGAAGGTCGCCCAAGCGAGTTCGAGACCCTGACCTCGCGTCTGATTGACCGTCCTATTCGTCCTTTGTTCCCCGAAGGTTTCTTCAACGAAGTGCAAGTGGTTATTCACACCGTGTCCTTGAATCCAGAAGTCGACGCGGACATGGCAGCCATGATCGGCACCAGCGCGGCTTTGAGTATCAGTGGCATTCCGTTTAACGGCCCCATCGGTGCGGCCCGCGTGGGTTATGTGAATGGCGAGTATGTTCTGAACCCAGGACAAACAGCGCGTAAAGATTCGCAGATGGATTTGATTGTTGCAGGCACCGAGACCGCCGTGTTGATGGTCGAGTCAGAAGCGCAGCAACTGAGCGAAGAGATCATGTTGGGCGGTGTCATGTTCGGTCACGAGCAAGGCCTGNTTGCGATCAATGCGATTCACGANCTGGTTCGTGAAGCNGGCAAGCCCGCATGGGATTGGAAAGCACCTGCGCAAGATACCGCCTTGGTTGAAAAGGTTGAGGCACTGGGCCGCGCTAAGCTGGAAGCGGCTTACCAAGAGCGCAACAAGCAAGTACGCACACAGGCTTTGCGTGCCACATACGCTGACGTGATGGCCGGTTTGAACGCCGATGGCATCGCGTTCGATAGCGTGAACGTTGAAGGCCTGTTGCACGACATCGAGGCGAAGATTGTTCGCGGCCAAATTTTGGCCGGTGAGCCCCGCATCGACGGCCGTGATACGCGCACGGTGCGCCCGATCGAAATCCGCAACGGCGTCCTGCCACGCACGCACGGTTCAGCCCTGTTTACACGTGGCGAGACACAGGCTTTGGTGGTGACGACGTTGGGTACCGAACGTGACGCGCAGCGCATTGATGCGTTGGCGGGTGAGTTCGAAGACCGCTTTATGTTGCACTACAACATGCCTCCCTTCGCGACGGGTGAAACCGGTCGTGTTGGTAGCCCTAAGCGTCGCGAGATCGGTCACGGCCGTTTGGCTAAGCGTGCCTTGGCGGCGGTGCTGCCTGCAAAAGAAGACTTCCCGTACACGATGCGTGTTGTGAGCGAGATCACCGAATCCAATGGTTCATCGTCTATGGCCTCCGTTTGCGGTGGCTGTTTGAGCATGATGGATGCGGGTGTCCCATTGAAGGCACATGTGGCAGGTATCGCCATGGGCTTGATCAAAGAAGACAACCGCTTTGCGGTGTTGACGGACATTTTGGGTGACGAAGATCACTTGGGTGATATGGACTTCAAGGTCGCTGGTACGACCGACGGTGTGACTGCGTTGCAGATGGACATCAAGATCCAGGGCATTACCAAAGAGATCATGCAAGTCGCGTTGGCGCAAGCCAAAGAGGCGCGTATGCACATCTTGGGAAAAATGCAAGAAGCAATGGGCGAGGCGAACGCCGAAGTGTCTAGCTTTGCGCCACGTCTGTACAGCATGAAGATCAATCCAGAGAAAATTCGTGACGTGATTGGTAAGGGTGGTGCGACCATCCGTGCCTTGACCGAAGAGACGGGTACGCAGATCAACATCGAAGAAGACGGCACCATCACCATCGCATCGGTGGACGGCGCGATGGCTGACGAAGCCAAGCGACGCATTGAAGAGATCACGGCAGAGGTCGAAGTCGGCGCGATCTACGAAGGTCCCATCACCAAGATTCTCGATTTCGGTGCGTTGGTTAATTTGTTGCCTGGCAAAGATGGCCTGCTTCACATCAGCCAGATCGCCCATGAGCGTGTGGAAAAGGTAACCGACTACTTGAGCGAAGGCCAAGTGGTTCGCGTCAAGGTGCTTGAGACGGACGAAAAGGGCCGTATCAAGTTGTCCATGAAGGTCTTGTTGGACCGTGAGTCAGCACCACAGGCGGCACCCGCACCGGCTGCTGAAGCACCTGCAGAGCCAACGCCAGAGTAATTGCATGGTCTAAGGCATCAGCCTACGTGGCTGATGCCCGACATGCCCAACAACCTGTACAACATGCAAGTTATCGCCATTACCAACCCCGGGGCGCCTGACGTTTTGCGTCTTGCGGATGCGGACACCCCAACGGCTGGTGCGGGTGAGGTCCTGATTCGCGTGCACGCCAGCGGCGTTAACCGCCCTGACGTGTTGCAGAGAAAAGGCGCTTATCCGCCGCCAGCTGGCGCCTCCCCGATTCCCGGCCTTGAGGTGGCGGGTGTGGTGGCGTCCGGTGATACTGAGGCGATGGCTGCAGCGGGCTTGAAGGTCGGCGATGCCGTGTGTGCCTTGGTTGCGGGTGGCGGTTACGCAAGTTGGTGCGTGGCACCGGTTGTTCAGTGCCTACCCGTGCCCAAAGGCTTGTCCATGGTCGAGGCCGCGGCCTTGCCTGAGACCTTTTTTACGGTTTGGAGCAACGTGTTTGACCGGGCAGGGCTACTGGCCGGTGAAACGGTGTTGATTCAAGGCGGATCAAGCGGTATCGGTGTGACGGCTATCCAGCTCGCCAAGGCGATGGGTGCGCACGTGTTGGTAACAGCGGGTAGCGATGAGAAGTGCCAAGCCTGTCTGGACTTGGGTGCGGACCATGCCATTAACTACAAAACAAGCGATTTTGCCGAACGCGTGTTGGCGCTCACGCAAGGTCGTGGCGTGGATGTGATCTTGGATATGGTTGCTGGCAGCTACGTTGCGCGCGAGGTTGGCTGCTTGGCTGAAGACGGTCGTTTGGTCATCATTGCCGTTCAAGGCGGCATCGATGCATCGTTTGATGCGAGTTTGGTGTTGCGCAAGCGTCTGAAGATTACGGGCTCTACCCTGCGTCCACGGCCTGTTGCGTTCAAGGCCGCGATTGCGGCGCAGCTAAAAGCCACGGTTTGGCCCCTGCTGGAAGCCGGGTCTGTACGCGTGCAGATTTTTAAGACCTTTGCAGCGGCGGATGCCGCGCAGGCGCATGCGCTGATGGAGTCCAACGCGCATATTGGCAAAATTATGTTGACCTGGCCTGTCGATGCGGAGGGGTCTGCGGCCTGATAGGTCGCGGGCTAGGAGTTACACACTATGAAAAAATTAATCGCAGGCAACTGGAAGATGAATGGCGATTCAGCGAGCAACGCCGAATTGTTGGCCGGTATCGTTGCGGGCCTGCCTGGCCTTGATGCCTGTGATGTCTTGGTCTGCCCACCCAGCGTGTATGTTGCGAGCGCGGTGACGGCCTTGGCGGGACAGCCTGTTGCCGTTGGCGGGCAAGACGTCTCGGTTCAGGTTAAAGGTGCTTATACCGGCGAGGTGAGTGCCGATATGTTGCGCGATGTGGGTGCCACCTACGCCATCGTTGGACATTCTGAGCGTCGCCAGTACCACGGTGAAACGGATGCCTTGGTCGGCGAAAAAGCGCAAGCTGCCCTCGCGCACGGCATCACACCAGTGGTGTGTATTGGCGAAACCTTGGCGCAGCGCGAGGCGGGTGAAACCAATGCGGTTGTAAAACGTCAGTTGGCTGCAGTCATTCACGCAGTCGGCCATTGCGTCAGTGAGTTGGTGTTGGCGTACGAGCCCGTTTGGGCGATTGGTACCGGTCAAACCGCGACGCCTGAGCAAGCCCAAGCGGTGCACGCCGTGATTCGCGCTCAAATTGCCGCCGCGACAGAGCATCCTGAGCGCGTGCGAATCTTGTACGGCGGCAGCATGAACGCTGCCAATGCGACCCAATTGCTGGCTCAGCCCGATATCGACGGCGGCTTGATTGGAGGCGCATCGCTCAAGGTGGCCGACTTCTTAACCATTATTCGGGCTGCTCAGGGATAAGTTGTCTGGCAAGGCACTACACTTACCCCCTTTGAAAACCCAATAATTAAACACATACATTCTGTCCTGGAGTTATTTTCATGTCTGCTTTTACCAATATTGTGATGGCTGTTCAGTTGCTATCGGCGCTCGCCATGATTGGATTGATCCTCATGCAACACGGCAAGGGTGCTGATGCGGGCGCTGCTTTCGGCGGCGGAGCCAGCTCCGGTAGTCTGTTTGGTGCTTCCGGTAGCGCCAACTTTATGTCACGCAGTACCGCTGTGTTGGCAACGGTGTTCTTGGGTAGTACGTTGTTTCTGTCGTATATGGGCTACCGCCCGCCAGCGCCGAACACAGAGGGCAGTATTTTGGAGTCGGTTGCGCCGGGCGCATCCATTCCTTCAGAGTTACCCGCTAACAATCAATTGCCAGCGGCGCTGCCCGACGGTGTGCCAGCCAACGACGCCAAGGGCGCGGCGGCCATCCCCGGCAATTGATCGGGTGCACGGACTGAAAGCCTCCCACGGGAGGCTTTTTTTTGTCTAATTACGCCGTTTTTGAGCCGTTGGGCGTTTGCGTTTTCTCTCGTAGCCGCCCGGCGTAGCGTGTGCGACATAAATGTGTGGTGTCGGGCTGCGCCGACTTAAATGACTTCGTTTTCGGAGTAAAATCTAAGGCTTAACTGGTCACATTGCACAACAAGGTGAGCCAGGAATAGGCCGTCGTGGTGAAATTGGTAGACACGCTATCTTGAGGGGGTAGTGGCGAAAGCTGTGCGAGTTCGAGTCTCGCCGACGGCACCATTCAATAAATTCGGTTGACAGTCATGGACCTAGAACAATATCTACCCGTCATTTTGTTTCTCTTGGTTGGCGTTGCTGTTGGCATCATCCCCCAGGCATTGGGCTACTTGTTAGGTCCCAACCGCCCCGACGCGGCAAAAAACTCCCCGTACGAGTGTGGCTTCGAGGCCTTTGAAGACGCCCGTATGAAGTTTGACGTGCGTTACTACCTCGTCGCCATCTTGTTTATTTTGTTCGACTTGGAAATCGCATTTCTCTTTCCTTGGGCTGTGGCTTTAAAGGACTTGGGGGCAACGGGTTTCTGGGCTGTCGTGGTTTTTCTCGGCATTCTGGTCGTTGGCTTTATTTACGAATGGAAAAAGGGCGCACTCGACTGGGAGTGAATGCCCGCGCTGTCGCTCGACGCCATGTTGTGGTCGGGTTGACTGGCAATGACCTTAGGACGGTTTAGGTATGGCAATCGAAGGTGTTTTCGAAAAGGGCTTTGTCACCACGAGTTACGACTCCATGGTGAATTGGGCAAAAACGGGTTCTCTCTGGCCGATGACATTCGGTTTGGCTTGCTGCGCTGTTGAGATGATGCACGCCGGTGCGGCTCGTTACGACTTGGCTCGCTTCGGCGCGGAGGTCTTTCGCGCGAGTCCCCGCCAGGCTGACCTGATGATCGTGGCCGGCACCTTGTGTAACAAGATGGCGCCCGCGCTGCGTAAGGTCTATGACCAGATGAGCGAGCCCCGTTGGGTGATCTCTATGGGGTCATGTGCCAACGGCGGTGGCTATTACCACTACAGCTATTCAGTGGTGCGTGGTTGCGACCGTATCGTGCCCGTTGATATCTATGTGCCCGGTTGCCCGCCAACAGCGGAAGCACTGCTGTACGGGATTATCCAGCTCCAAGAAAAAATCCGCCGCACCCAAACGATTGCGCGCGTTTAACGCCCGCTGCTAACCCGTACGTATACGCGCAGATACAGGTCCTACTATGTCCATGCCCGCCACTCCTGACCAATTGAAACAAGCCGTCGAGGCGGCACTAGGCGATCGCATTGTTCGCGTTTCACACGACTTAGGTGAGACCACCGTGGTGGTTGATGCCACGAACTACGAAGCCGCTGCCGCCTTATTGCGTGATGCCCCAGGTTGCCAATTTGAGCAATTATTGGATCTGTGTGGCCTTGACTACAGCGACTTCGGTGACGGGGTGTACGAAGGCCCACGTTTCTGCGTGGTGTTGCACCTGTTGTCTGTGTCACTCAACCAGCGTCTGCGAGTGAAGGTCTTCTGTACCGATGATGACTTTCCTGTGGTGGCCTCGGTCAACAGCGTATGGAACGCTGCGAACTGGTATGAGCGGGAGGCTTTTGACCTCTTCGGGATCATGTTCGAGGGCCATGAAGATTTGCGACGCATCCTCACTGACTACGGTTTCATCGGTCACCCCTTCCGTAAGGATTTTCCGGTTACGGGACACGTTGAGATGCGTTACGACGCCGAGCAGAAACGCGTTGTTTATCAGCCCGTCACGATTGAGCCGCGCGAGATTACCCCGCGCATCATTCGCGAAGATAACTATGCAGGCTTGAACTGAGCCGCGTGAACGTTAGAAGCAGTAAGACACATGGCTGAAATAAAAAATTACACCCTGAACTTTGGTCCTCAGCACCCGGCGGCGCACGGCGTGTTGCGGTTGGTGCTCGAGCTAGACGGCGAGGTGGTGCAACGCGCTGACCCGCACATTGGTCTGCTGCATCGCGCGACTGAAAAGCTGGCTGAGACCAAGACCTATATGCAGTCTCTGCCATACATGGACCGCCTGGACTACGTGTCCATGATGTGTAACGAGCACGCTTACTGCTTGACCATTGAAAAAATGTTGGGCCTAGAGGTGCCAAAGCGCGCCCAGTACATCCGCGTGATGTTTGCGGAAATTACCCGCCTGCTCAATCACCTGATGTGGTTGGGCGCCCACGCCCACGACTGTGGCGCATCGACCATCCTGATCTACACCTTCCGTGAGCGCGAGGCCTTGTTTGATATGTACGAGGCGGTGTCCGGTGCCCGTATGCATGCGGCGTACTTCCGCCCAGGCGGCGTCTACCGTGATCTGCCTGACACCATGCCGCAGTTCAAAGCCAGCAAGGTGCGCAACGCCCGTGGGGTAGCCGCCTTGAATGAGAACCGCCAAGGCTCGTTGTTGGACTTCATTGATGACTTCTGCACGAAGTTCCCCAACTACGTGGACGAGAGTACGAAACCCTGCTAACCAACAACCGTATCTGGAAACAGCGCACGGTTGGCGTGGGCACCATCACCGCTGAGCGTGCATTGAATATGGGCTTTACGGGGCCCATGCTGCGTGGTTCTGGCGTTGCATGGGATTTGCGCAAGACGCAACCCTACGACGTGTACCCGGAGATGGACTTTGATGTGGCCATTGGTACCAACGGTGATAGCTACGACCGCTATGTTGTGCGTGTCGAAGAGATGCGACAGAGCAACCGCATCATCAAGCAATGCGTGGACTGGTTGCGTGTCAATCCAGGCCCCGTTATTACGGATAACCACAAGGTGGCGTCGCCATCGCGTGAGGCGATGAAGTCGAACATGGAGGAGTTAATCCACCACTTCAAATTGTTCACCGAGGGCTTCCGTATTCCCGAAGGCGAGGCCTACGCCGCCGTCGAGCACCCCAAAGGGGAGTTTGGTATCTACATGGTGAGTGATGGCGCTAACAAGCCGTACCGCCTAAAAATTCGCGCCCCAGGTTTCGCCCATTTGGCAGGCTTGGATGAGCTCACCCGTGGCCACATGCTGGCAGACGCGGTGGCCATTATTGGCACCATGGACATTGTGTTTGGAGAGATTGACCGATGATCTCTGAGTCAACCCGCACGCGCTTCGATCGCGAAGTTGCGAAATACCCCGCCGACCAAAAGCGTTCCGCTGTCATGGCCTGCCTGTCCATCGTTCAAGATGAACAAGGCTGGGTGAGCTCGGACGCAGAAGCCGACATTGCTGACTACCTCGGTATGGCCAAGATGGCCGTCCACGAAGTCACCACCTTCTACAACATGTACAACCAACAGCCCGTTGGTGTGTTCAAGTTGAACGTGTGTACCAACCTGCCGTGCCAATTGCGTAACGGCCAAACCGCCTTGCATTACCTAGAAGAAAAACTGGGTGTCAAGATGGGACACACCACGCCGGACGGTTTGTTTACCTTGCAGCAATCTGAATGCTTGGGCGCCTGCGCGGATGCACCGGTCATGTTGGTTAACGATCGCAATATGTGTAGCAATATGTCGACCGAGCGCATGGATCAAATGGTTCAAGCCTTGCGCGACAAAGCGGCCGCCGCAGGGGTGCAGCCAAAAAAGGAACACAGTCATGAACGCAATTGTGGACAACGGTTTGGTCGGCGCGATCGATATCGGCGATACGCTGGACGCGTTTCGTGCCAACGGTAACAGCACGTGCTTCCATGATCGCCATATCAACCCGCAAATCTACGCGGGTTTGAATGGGGATAACTGGGACTTAGCGGCCTACGAGGCGCGCGGCGGTTACGCGGCGCTACGCCAAATTTTGGGACAAGACGGCGGCGCCGGCATGACCCAAGACGAGGTGATTGCCACGGTCAAAGCATCGGCCCTACGTGGGCGCGGCGGTGCAGGGTTTCCGTCGGGGCTGAAGTGGAGCTTTATGCCCCGCCAGTTCCCAGGGCAAAAGTACCTCGTGTGCAACTCAGACGAGGGCGAGCCGGGTACCTGCAAAGACCGCGATATCCTGCAATACAACCCCCACATCGTCATTGAGGGTATGGCGATTGCGGCGTATGCCATGGGCATTAGTGTTGGTTACAACTATATTCACGGCGAAATCTTCACCACCTACGACCGCTTTGAGGAGGCGCTAGAGCAAGCCCGCGCAGCCGGTTACTTGGGTGACAAAGTCATGGGCTCTGGGTTTAACTTCCAGCTGCATGCCTTTCACGGTTTCGGTGCCTACATTTGCGGCGAGGAGACGGCGCTACTTGAGTCTTTGGAAGGCAAGAAGGGGCAGCCGCGCTTCAAGCCACCGTTTCCAGCCAGCTACGGTTTGTACGGTAAGCCCACGACCATCAACAACACCGAGACATTCGCTGCGGTGCCTTGGATTATTCGCAACGGTGGCGAGGCCTACCTGGCCTGCGGCAAGCCGAACAACGGCGGTACCAAAATTTTCTCTGTCAGTGGTGACGTGCAACGCCCGGGTAACTACGAGGTGCCCATGGGGACCCCGTTCTCCAAGTTGCTTGAACTCGCTGGCGGCGTGCGTCCAGGCCGCCAGTTAAAGGCGGTTATTCCTGGCGGCTCGTCCATGCCTGTGTTGCCCGCCGACATCATGATGGCAACTGACATGGACTACGACTCCATCGCGAAAGCCGGTTCTATGCTGGGTTCTGGTGCCGTGATTGTGATGGATGACACGCGTTGCATGGTGAAGAGCCTGCTGCGTTTGTCCTACTTTTACATGCATGAAAGCTGTGGCCAATGCACCCCGTGTCGTGAAGGTACGGGTTGGTTGTGGCGCATGGTCGAGCGGATTGAAAACGGTCAAGGTCGCGAGAGCGATTTGGAACAACTGAACCGCGTCGCAGATGGTATTCAAGGACGCACTATTTGTGCGTTGGGTGATGCGGCAGCGATGCCCGTGCGCGCAATGATCAAACATTTCCGCCACGAGTTTGAGCACCACATTACGCACAAAGCGTGCATGCCGGGCACGGGCGAGTAAAGAGAACAGTCAACGCCGCAGCGATCTGATACATCGCGTTAGGCAACAGGTCACATTAGGCATACCCATGGTTGAAATTGAACTAGACGGCAAGAAGGTAGAAGTCCCAGAGGGCAGTATGGTGATGCATGCTGCCGAAAAGGCGGGCACTTACATCCCACACTTTTGCTATCACAAGAAATTGTCGATTGCAGCGAACTGCCGCATGTGTTTGGTCGACGTCGAAAAAGCGCCCAAAGCCATGCCCGCGTGTGCGACCCCCGTTGCGCAGGGCATGATCGTTAGAACCAAGAGCGACAAGGCCATCAAGGCGCAGCAGTCGGTCATGGAATTCTTGTTGATTAACCACCCCTTGGATTGCCCGATTTGTGACCAAGGTGGCGAGTGCCAACTACAAGATCTTGCGGTGGGCTACGGTACGGGCAGCTCGAACTATGAAGAAGAAAAGCGCGTTGTTTTCCACAAAGATGTGGGCCCGCTGATCTCTATGGAAGAGATGAGTCGCTGCATCCACTGCACACGTTGCGTGCGCTTTGGTGAAGAAATTTCGGGTGACATGGAGTTGGGTATGTCCCACCGTGGTGAGCACGCTGAGATTGAGACCTTCCTGGGTGAGTCCGTCGATTCAGAGTTATCCGGCAACATGATTGACATTTGCCCCGTGGGCGCCTTGACCAGCAAGCCCTTCAGATACAACGCGCGGACTTGGGAGTTGTCGCGTCGCAAATCGATTAGCCCCCATGACAGCACGGGCGCTAACCTGATCGTTCAGGTTAAAAACCACCGCGTCATGCGCGTCGTGCCCTTAGAGAATGATGCGGTAAACGAGTGCTGGATTGCGGACCGTGACCGTTTCTCCTATGAGGCATTGAACAGTGGCGAACGTTTGACTGAGCCCATGCTCAAGCAAGACGGCGAATGGATTACGGTGGACTGGACGACGGCGCTTGAGTACGTGGCCAACGGTTTGCGGCAAATCAGTAGCAATCACGGCGCCAACCAACTGGGTTTGCTCGCAAGCCCACACAGCACCTTAGAGGAGTTGTACTTGGCGGGCACGCTGATGCGCGGTCTGGGCAGTGACAACATTGACCATCGCTTGCGTCACGCAGATTTCTCGACGACGCCCGCATCGGGCGCACGTTACTTGGGTATGCCCATTGCCGCCTTAAGCCAACTCAAGCATGCGTTGGTGGTCGGTAGCCGTTTGCGTAAAGACCATCCCTTATTTGCCCAACGCATTCGCCAAGCGACCCGCTCGGGTGCGCAGGTTGACGTGATCAGTTCACCCCGCGAGTTCCGCGGCGGCCATGACTGGGCGATGCCCGTACGCCACCATATGAGTGGTTCTGCTGATCAGTGGGGCGACGCGCTATCCAACATTGCCGCAGCGGTGGCTTTGGCGAAGGGCGTTGATGCGCCTGTACGCGGTCAGGCCGATGAGGTAGCAACTGCCGTAGCGGCTAGCTTGATGACGGGCGCCGGCGCTGCCATCTTGTTGGGGAACGCGGCGGCACACCATGTGAATGCCAGTGCCTTGTTGGCACTCGCGCACTGGATCGCTGGTCAAACGGGTTGCGCGGTGGGCTATCTCACAGAGGCGGCGAATACGGTTGGCGCCCAGTTGGTCAAAGCCCAACCACAAACAGGCGGACAAACGGCTGCCGATATGTTGGCGGGTCAGTGCAAGGCGGTTGTGTTGTTGGGTTGCGAGCCTATGCACGACAGCGCGCATGGCCAAGCCGCGGTCGCGGCATTGCAGCAAGCCGACATGGTTGTTTCAATGAACGCGTTTAAGACAAACATGGATGTGGCCGATGTGCTGTTGCCCATTGCCCCTTTCACCGAAACCTCCGGTACCTTTGTCAACGCAGAGGGCTTGGCGCAAAGCTTCCATGCGGTGGTCAAGCCTTTGGGCGAGACGCGTCCCGCTTGGAAGGTGTTGCGTGTGTTGTGCAACTTGCTGGAAATCCCAGGGGTGACGTTTGAGACCTCGCAAGAGGTACTCGCAGCCACGGGTGTGCAAGCGGGCTTGGTGGCGCCTGAGTGGCTGAGCAACGCAAGTGCATCGCCGATGGCGTTCAATGCCTTGGCCTTGGACGCCCCCCCTAGCGTCGCCGGCATTTATCAATTAGACGGTATCGTGCGCCGCGCACCCGCTTTACAGCACACGGCGGATGCTACGCAGGAGGTCTTCCTATGATTGAAGCCATGTATCAAGCAGGCTTGACCCTGTTGCCACAGGCTTGGTGGGCCGCGATGGTCTGGCCAGTCATTTGGACGATGGTCAAAATTGTTGCCATTTTGGCTCCGCTGATGGGTGCCGTTGCGTACCTGACGCTGTGGGAGCGCAAGTTGCTTGGTTGGATGCAGGTGCGCTTGGGTCCTAACCGTGTTGGCCCCTTGGGGTTGTTGCAGCCGATTGCCGATGCCATCAAGTTGCTGACCAAAGAGTTGATCAACCCATCTGCAGCGAGCCAAGGCCTGTTCCGCTTAGGCCCCGTGATGGCCATCATGCCCGCCTTGGCCGCTTGGGCCGCCGTACCGTTTGGTCCTGATTTGGTGTTGGCAGATGTCAATGCAGCGCTGTTGCTCATCATGGCCATCATGTCTATCGAGGTCTATGGCGTGATCATTGCAGGCTGGGCCTCCAACTCGAAGTATGCGTTTTTGGGCGCCTTGCGTGCGTCTGCGCAAATGGTGAGTTATGAAATTGCCATGGGGTTCTGCCTGGTCGTTGTGATCATGGTCTCCGGCAGTATGAACCTGGGCGTGATTGTGGCCGAGCAGGGCAAGGGCGTGATGACGGATATGGGGCTGAGTTTCCTGTCGTGGAACTGGTTGCCGCTGCTGCCGATCTTTGTTGTCTACGTGATCTCTGGTGTTGCCGAGACCAACCGCCACCCCTTTGACGTGGTTGAGGGTGAGGCCGAGATTGTGGCTGGCCACATGGTCGAGTACTCCGGTATGGGGTTTGCCGTGTTCTTCTTGGCTGAGTACGCCAGCATGTGGCTGGTGTCGATCTTGGCCGTCCTGATGTTCTTGGGCGGTTGGTTGCCACCGCTGGATATTGCGATTTTCAACTGGGTACCTGGTTGGATTTGGTTGGGTGTCAAAACCTTCTTGGTGGTGTCCCTGTTCATTTGGTTCCGTGCCAGTTTCCCGCGCTTCCGTTACGACCAGATTATGCGGTTGGGTTGGAAGATTTTTATTCCAGTGACCTTGGTGTGGTTGTTGGTCGTTGGTGGCTGGCTGATCTCGCCATGGAATATTTGGAAGTAAGAGCGTAAGACATGTCTGTTTCTGTTTCTCCTAATCCTTCCGCAGTGGACCGTTCCGGTTTCTCGTTGCGTGACTTTCTTTCCAGCTTCATGCTGCTGGAGCTTTTCAAGGGTATGGCCTTGACGGGTAAATACTTGTTTCGTCGGAAAGTGACGGTGCAATTTCCTGAAGAGAAGACGCCGCAGAGTCCGCGTTTCAGAGGCCTGCACGCCTTACGTCGCTACGAGAACGGCGAGGAGCGTTGCATCGCATGCAAGTTATGTGAGGCGGTGTGTCCGGCCATGGCCATCACCATTGAGGCCGGTGTTCGCGATGACGGTAGCCGACGCACCACGCGCTACGACATTGATTTAACCAAGTGTATTTTTTGCGGATTTTGCGAAGAGAGTTGTCCTGTCGACTCCATCGTTGAAACGCACATCTTTGAATACCACGGTGAAAAGCGCGGCGACCTGTACTACACCAAAGAGATGTTGTTGGCAGTGGGTGACCACTACGAACCCGAAATTGCGGCGGCCAGAGCCGCTGACGCAAAGTACCGCTAATTGATAGCGGCGATTGCTGGCTAAGTTGACTGATCCGGTTTTAAACGGACGACCTGAAAGATACCCATCATGGATGTGACCTCGGTTTTGTTTTATGTGTTCAGCGCGGTGCTGCTGTTCTCTGCCTTTATGGTGGTGACAGCGCGTAACACCGTGCATGCGACGCTGTACCTGATGCTCGCATTTTTTCAGGCCTCAATGGTCTGGATGCTGTTACGCGCAGAGTTCTTAGCGATCACCTTGGTGCTGGTCTATCTGGGTGCGGTGATGGTGCTGTTCCTGTTCGTCGTGATGATGCTGGACATTGACACCGAGAGCATGCGTACGGGATTTTGGCGCCATCTGCCACTTGCCGCATTGGTGGCCGCATTGATGGCCGGTCAAATTTCCGTGGTGGTGATGGACGGATTTGGCAAGTTGCCTGCGCCGCCTATTGAGCCCGGTTTGTCCAACACCATGGCATTGGGTATGTTGCTGTACACCGAGTACCTCTATCCCTTAGAAGTTGCTGCGGTGCTGCTGCTGGTGGCGATCATTGCGGCCATTGCGCTGACCTTGCGTGAGCGCAAGGACACCAAGCACACCGTTGCGTCTGAGCAGGTGAAGGTGCGTAAGTCCGACCGTTTGCGTGTGGTGAAGATGGATGCTGTTGTGGCACCCTTGGCGGTGGATTCCGATGGCGGTGCGGACGGAGCTGAAGGTTCGGAAGGGCAGGCAAAGAAATGAACACGGTAACAACCATGAGTGCGATCGGTCTTGGACACTTCTTAACGTTGG
>JGI20157J14317_10002662_pt1 | contig 14913 bp, 17 predicted proteins | sample COG_07_FD_14317 | JGI IMG/M metagenome (IMG submission 14317)
TATCTAATCATGTAGATTCCGGGTCATCTGTGAAGGCATCTAAGTTTGGAAATTTAAGTTTTCATAGTAACCAAGCCAATACACTTAAAGGCCAAAGTTTACTCTCGAATCCTTCGATGCCGTCGAAAGTGATTCCTCACCCTTACGCACATTCTAACCCTACATCGTTTAACGGTTCTCAGTCTAAGGCTTCGGGGCCTATATCCCAACAAATTTCAACCTTATCTGGCCACAATGTAGCTACAAGATTCAGTAAGATTGATGATTTAGGTTTTGGTGGCACAAAAAGTGCTACTTCTTATTCCAATCTTGATGATTCCAAATCTCATAAAAAACCAAAAAACTCATTCAATGATAATGAGCTTACGCACTCTAATCCTTTATCTCATGACGAGCTTCTTGATCGCGTTGAGGATTCGTTTGTTTCAGGTGGCATTGGTTTTTCCCACAGTAATGGAATTCTTCGTTTTGCATTTTCTCTCGACAATGGAAGTTCAGTTTCAGTCCGTATCGAGAAAGCAGCCAATGATTTCAAGATTTGTTTCATTTCCAATAACCAAGAGACTCGTGACTTCTTAGCAACCAAGCTTCTTTCTTTCTCTAATAACCTTCCAATTCCAAGCGAGCATTCTTTAAACATCCATATATTCAGTTCTTACAAAGAAATGGACCATGCCTTTTCCAATAAACAAAATTCACCATGATTGATACAATTTCCAATTCTGCTTTTTTGAATAATCAACCGAGTCTCTCGGCTAAAGATGCATCCGAGAGTAACAGTCAGTTAAAAATGGATGACTTTCTGCAATTGCTTACGAGTCAAATTACGAACCAAGACCCTTTGGAACCGATGAAAGATACCGAGTTTATCTCTCAAATGGCTAACATTGCTTCCCTTGAACAAATGCAGCAGTTCACTGACGGATTTTCAAAATTTGCAGATTCGCACGGTGAAATGCTTGCCCAAACTTATTTGGGTAATCGTGTGGAAATTCTTTCCGATAACAAGGAAGTAAACGGAATTGTGGAAGCCGTGAACCGATCCGACGACGGTACAATAGAAGTTGTTGTAAACGGAAATACCTACAACCCTTCAAACATCAAGCGTGTTGAGTTGGTCAATGATGACAGAAAACTGAACAGGCTTTGGGCAATAACGACAATTTAGACAAAGAGCACTTATCTAAATAAGAAACTTTGTTAATTCTGATAAGTAATTTCGTATGATTCCTTCACTCCATAACGGTGTTTCCGCCCTCAAAAGTTTTTCCGAGGGATTGCAAGTTCTTAGTAACAACATAGCCAATGTTAATTCCCTTGGCTACAAATCTGCACGGGCTAACTTTACTGATAACTTTTATATTCATCAAAATAATGCAGGTCCTGCTGTAGGTGGTGAACCGCAAAATACTACAAGGAACTATGGTTCTGGTGTAAGCGTGGGATCTTTGTCCTCTAATTTTAACCAAGGTATTATTGAGAACACCGGTCTTGATTTAGACTTAGCAATACAAGGGGAAGCTTTGCCCAATGCAGGTGGCTTTTTCGAAGTCATCGACCCAGAGTCTGGTGAGGTTTTTTACACGAGAGCAGGAGCTTTTGAATCAACTGCTGAAGGTATAGTTGTAACTCGTGACCAAAATCGGTTCCAGTTAACAAATATCCAAGATCAACCACTTCTTCTTGGTCTTGAAGACGGTGAGGATTTATTAGCTCGTCGAATTGACGATGATGGAGTGGTTAGTCTCATCGTCAGTAAAGATGGGCAAGATTCGATCCGCGTAGCAGGTCAGGTAAAGATAGCCAATTTTCAAGCTCCTCAGTATTTGCAACGTACTGGGAATGGTTTTTATTCTAATGGGCAACCTGGTGAAAATTTCGCTGGATTAGTTGAAAATTCGATTCCGGGGTCGGGTTCGAATGGTAAGATTAAACAATACGCTCTTGAACTTTCTAATGTCGACCTCACGAACGAATTTGCTATGATGATAAGTCATCAAAGATCATTCCAAGCTGGATCGAGAATAGTGACAACTTCGGACGCCATCCTTACTGAAGCAGTCAATTTAAAGCGTTAACCCTTAAACCTTTATACCTAATGTGTGCAGACCAACTAGATGAGTTACCAACCAATGAAAGTGAGAAGAATTCCGGCGGCGGAAATTTGGTGCCGGCATTAATTGCAATCATACTTGCCCCAGCATTGACCGTAGCAGCTATGACTTTTGTAATTAAGATGAATAAACCTGAACAGATCGTTAAAGATCAAATTATTGAAGGTGGACAACCTTTGAATATGGAACCGTCAGGTGAGGAGAAATTTTACGAACTAAAGCAACTTATTACCAATTTGGGTGGTCCCATAAAATCTCGTTACATTAACATAGAACTTAGGATGGAAGGACTTGCTGGAGATTTTGAAAAAGTTTTGGAAATGAACGAACATCGCATCCGTGACAAGGCTCTCTCTATAATGGGTGGGTACACCTACGAAGATGCCCAGTTGGATGGGTTTCAAGAACGGGTGAGAATTGATTTAAAGAAATCATTTTCCATGGTGCTTCGAAAATATCGAGATGGAGAAAGCGATTTGATCCGCCAAATCTATTTCACACAATTTGTGGTTCAATAATTAATATTTGTTTCCCATGCCTGATTCAGATAATTTTGAAGACGAAAGTTTTGATGTCGATGAACTGAGTGGCAAATCTGGTGATGAAAGGTTTGTGTTTTTGCACGATGGTACGAAGATTTCAGATTCTTCTGACTTGAAAATTAAGAACTACGATTTTACGAACCCAATTGTATTATCTGAAGCAGATCTTGCTCTTCTTAAAACTAAATCTGAACAGTTTGTCTATTACCTTTCAGGACATCTTTCGATGTTTCTGCGTACAGAATTTAACCTGGAACTAGAAGACTTAAATGCGGATCTTTACAAAAGTTTCGTTTCTTCGATTAATTCCCCCTCCTGTGTTACTCTCTTCAAATTGCAGGAACTTAATGGTGTCGGATTGCTTGATGTAAATGCCCATTTATCAGCAACTGTTGTCGATCGCATTCTAGGCGGGCGAGGATCTACCAACCCAGAAGAACGGGACTCACAGACATCGAGAAAGCGTTGGTAGAAGATTTTAATCTCATAATTTTGGAGGAATGGTGTAAACAGTGGGACTCAATTAAGAAACTCAATCCAGTTATAATCGGTACCGAGACAACCGGGAAATTTCTACAGACTTCCCCTCCACATGCGATGATGTTGATCCTTAGTATGGAGGCATCTTTTGGTGATGTTTCTGGTCCTCTGCGAATATCGGTTCCTTACTACACCATGGAACCCGTTCTAAGTGGGTTACTTTCCCAAACCAATACTCCAAGCAAGGTAAAGCAAACAGTCTCGCCCAAGTGGCACGAGATTTATGATCAAATTCCTGTTGATGTATCTATTGAATGGGATGCATTCGAACTTAGTGTTCGGGATTTACTCAATTTAGAAGTCGATGACGTTATCGAGTTGAATCCAGAAATTATTTCTAAAACAAAAGCCAGAATTGAAGATCGCACCTGTTTTATTGGTGAGGTCGGATTAACGGGCGATCAAGTCGCTTATCAAGTAAGTGAGTGCATGTCAGAAAGTCTTAACTTAATCGGTAAATCTTATGGATAGCAAAAAAATGGACATTGTTATGGACGTAAAAGTCCAAGTTACGGTTCAGTTGGGCACCGCCCAACTGCCAATGAAAGAAATTGTAGAATTAAGTCCTGGGTCCCAGATACAATTAAAACAGAATGCCAAAGACCCGGTCAGTTTGTTAGTTAATGGCAAACTCATCGCNCTTGGTGAGGTTGTCGTAATTGACGATCGGTTTGGACTCAAGATTACCGAAATCGTCGATTCGATATCCTAGGTATTCCTCTCTTTTTTCATCCCTCTANTTACATCTGCCTCACACTCCTGTTTAGGANAGTGATCATTTTGTCANATTATGGGTCAACTCGAAGAATTTAGCCAAATTTTTCGTGTCATCGGATTTTTAGGNATTTTAGCTTGTTTAGCTTACCTCCTGAATCGATTCGTTTCTAGTAGTCAACTTTCGAAATCTACGAATAGTGGGAAGGGGATAAAACTCGGCGAAACGAGATCCCTTGGCAATAAACAGTTTCTTGTGGTCGCCGAATACGATTCACATAAATTTTTGCTGGGGATAAGTCCCGGTCGAATCGAACGTTTGGCGAAATTAGACCCAATAGATTCCTCCGGTGCTGACCAAATTTGAAACTAATGAGACATGTTCATTGCAACTTTTATGGGTAATTTAATTCGCTTTAAGTTTGGTTGGATTTTGTTGTCTTTTACCCTTTTGATATTCTGTAATTTTGCTGAGGCACAAACTACAGGGACAGGTTCACCGGGTCTGAGAATTGATGTAAGTGGTGCTAACGAGGAGGGTGATTTGGGACTGGCGATTCAATTAGTAATCGCCATGACTATTTTGACGCTTGGTCCATCTGTAATTATGATGATGACCTGTTTTACCCGAATCATAATAGTACTTGGTTTTGTTCGAAATGCTATTGGTGTAAATGCAGCTCCTTCAAGTCAGATAATCATCGGTCTCGGATTATTTCTAACCTTCTTTATCATGGGTCCAATATGGAATAAAATCTATGATGATGCCGTTACACCCTACATGGAGAAGGCCATGAAGTCCTCAGAAGCCCTTGAGATTTCTACTGCTTACATGAAAGATTTCATGATGAACCAGACACGACAAGAAGATGCCCAGTTCTTTTTGGAAATTTCTAGACAAGGAGCTATGACTCGTGATGAACTGCCACTTAGTATTGTTGTTCCATCCTTTATTCTTAGCGAATTGCGGACTGCATTTCAGATGGGTTTTTTGATTTTCATACCTTTTATTGTCGTAGATTTTATTGTAGCTTCAACGCTTATGTCTATGGGGATGATGATGATGCCTCCAGTCGTTATTTCCATGCCTTTTAAACTCCTTCTGTTTGTTCTTGTTGATGGTTGGTACCTAATCGTTCAATCCCTAGTGGGTAGTTTTAATATAACTTAGTTTAAGGTATTTGTTTATGACAATGGAATTGGCAGTTGATTTGATGAGGAATCTTTTACAGACAGCCTTATTAATCGCTATTCCCATCTTGGGTACCGCTACGGTGGTTGGTCTTTTAGTTAGCTTTATTCAGTCAATTACAAGTCTCCAGGAGCAAACTCTTACTTTTGTACCCAAATTAATCTGTGTTTCTCTCGCAATTGTACTCGCTTCAAATTTTATTCTTAAAACTTTGACCGACTTTTGTATCTCGATGTTTAATCTGATCCCAACGATGGCTCAGTGACCATTGAAGCAGAACAAATTGTTGTTTGGGTTTTAGTATTGCTTAGAACTGGGGCCTTCTTTTTAGGAATTCCTCTATTTGCAGGTAAGATTAATACCTGTTCGTATACGAATGGCATTTGGTCTCATGCTTTCTTTGCTAACCAGTCCATATGTTCCAGCTGACCTTGAGCTTTCAACTCATTATGTTGGTGTGATTGTCTTAGCTATGAATGAAGTTTGTATTGGTCTTCTGCTTGCCATGATGGTGCGGATGGTTTTCTTCGCAGTTGAGTTAGCGGGGTATTTGATTTCCTACGAAATCGGACTTATGGCAAGTAATAGTATTAACCCCCTGCTTGGTTCGACGGATGCTACATTAAGTAGTTTGTTTTATTATTTTAGTTTATTGATATTCTTTATTGTTGGAATTCATCATGAGGTCATTAAGGCATTCACCTTAAGTTTTGAACTTCTTCCTATTGGAACTTTCTTTCTTCAAGCCAATCCTATGGTCGAATATGTGACTGAAGTATCCAATGTCTTTGTTTTGGGAGTCTTAATGGCTGCCCCTTTTATTGCCTTAAACTTCATCGTTAATATATCATTCGCGGTGCTTGGAAAAGCAGTGCCCAAAATGAATGTATTTATAACAAGCTTTTCGGTGAGAATTATAGCGGGCTTGGTTCTGCTGGTTTCATCGATTTTACTTTTTTCCTCCTATGTGATCGAGCATAGTCGAAGGTCTGTTAAGGTTATGCTCGACATCATCCAGGCTGGATAAAATTTTTGGATCGTGTCAGACGTAGATAAAAGTTCAAAAACAGAACCACCTACGGAAAAAAAACTTTCCGAGGCAAGGTCACGTGGACAGTTTGCAAAAGCCCCCGAAATTGGAATGACGGCCACATTGCTTGCTGGTCTTTTGGTACTATTTTTTTGGGCTCCAACCAAGGCTGGTGAACTTATGCTTTTTACTAAATCTATTTTTCAGAACCTAAACAGTATACAGGCAACTCAAGAAGGAATGTCCACAATGTTTAACGAGTCTTATCTAGCCATGGGTTTGATCGTCCTTCCAATGCTTGCCGGATGTTTTTTTGCATCATTAATGGCAGAAGGGGTTCAAACTGGCTTTAGTTTTACCCCCAAGGCTCTTGAGCCAAAGTTTAGCAAAATGAATCCAATAAGTGGGGTGAAGAGAATTTGGGGACTAAAAGGACTCAAAGCTTTTGCCGTAGATTTCCTTAAGTTTCTGGCTATTGGTACTGTGGTTTGGCTTACGATTCTAATTTTCCTTAAAGATCCAATTTTCTACGCACCGATACCGATTCAGCATATTCCTGGATTTATTTATGAACTTCTTTTGGTAATGTTTGCCCTCCTCGTACTGATGTTGCTTGTTGTGGCAATAATCAACTTCATCATTAAGAAAAATGAACATACTGAAGAGATGAAAATGTCCAAGCAGGAGGTTAAAGAGGAGCGGAAAAGCAAGGAGGTTGCCGAGGAAGTTAAGTCTGCTCAAAGAAAAAAAGCCATGGAAATGGCAATGGGTCAAAATTTACAGGATGTTTCAACTGCAGATGTTGTTGTAACCAACCCCACTCACTACGCCGTTGCCTTAAAATATGAAAAAGGCACGGATAATGCTCCTGTGGTTGTTGCGAAAGGACATGATATGGTAGCCCGAAGAATTAGAGCAATTGCAAATGAGTTTGAAGTGCCCATGGTTGAAGATAAACCAGTGGCTCAAATGCTCTTCGCTTTGGGTATTGTCGGAGAAGCAATTCCGATGCAATTATATCAAGTTGTCGCCCGCATCCTTGCTGATGTGTATAAGCAAAATGCCTATTATTTTCATCGTCTTAAAGCGCGAAGGCTTCTGAGTAAAGGCAAGTCTAAGTTTGCCATTGTTTGATGGATATTATGTCAAGATTTGCTCCTTTCTTTTCCCGTTTCAAGGGGAATTCTGACCTTGGTTTCATTTTTGGGCTTTTTGCCGCTGTCTTCTTACTTGTTATTCCCATTCACAAGGATTTGTTAAGTATTTTACTTGTTTTCAGTATCGCTGTTTCTCTGTTGATTTTATTGACGGTGGTTTATGTCAAAGAACCTCCTGAATTTTCTGTTTTNCCGACCNTATTGCTTGCTGTAACCCTTTACCGGTTGGGTTTAAATGTCGCTTCTACCAGGCTCATTTTAGGAGATGGNGACGCCGGTTCCGTTATCCAATCCTTCGGTACTTTTGTTGTTGGGGGAAATTATGTGGTTGGTGCGGTTATTTTCTTTATCCTTGTGATTATCAATTTTGTTGTGATTACCAAAGGTGCTGGTCGTATCGCCGAGGTAACTGCTCGCTTCACCCTAGATGCAATGCCAGGAAAGCAAATGTCCATTGATGCCGAGATGAATGCGGGTATTATCACTGAGGCACAAGCTCTTGACAAGAGGGCGAAAATTCAAAAAGACGCAGATTTCTACGGATCTATGGACGGGGCAAGTAAGTTTGTTCGTGGAGATGCAATTGCCGGAATTTTTATTACGGTGGTCAATGTGATTGGTGGAATTCTTATTGGTTATTTTCAAAAAGAAATGACGATGACCGATGCTTTACAGTCCTACACCATTCTCTCCATTGGAGATGGCTTAGTGTCTCAAATTCCCGCCATTATTATATCGATCGCAGCTGGTATTTTGGTCACCCGTTCATCCGATGAGGCAAACCTTGGAGAATTTGTTGGCAAACAGCTTACCATTTATCCTCGTGCAATTGCTATATCTGGGTTTTTGCTTTTTCTCTTTTCTGTCTTTCTTTCCGAAACTTTCTGGCCCTTTTTCTTGCTGTCTGTTGTTTGTTTTGCTTTGGCCTATTATCTCCATAACAAATCGCCCGGTGACTCTGAAATTGAAGAACTTAGTCATCAATCAGTAAGTAACGGTGCAGGTGTTTCATCGGATGCTTCTCTTAGTCGTCAGAGTCATGAGACTGGCACTGGTGCTACAGCTGAACCTTCACCAAATAGTAACACCTTAATGGAGAATGCAATTGAGCAAGAAGTTTTTGGGCTTGAGATGGGATATGGATTATTAGTTTTGGCAGATAAAGGAAAGGGTGGGGACCTTTTAGATAGAATTACAGGTGCTCGAACGAACTTTGCCAAAGAGATGGGTATGCTTCTTCCCACGATTGGAGTTAGGGATAACATTGAGCTTGAACCTAACGAATATCGATTTCTTTTACGGGGTAAGGAAATCGCTCGCTCATCCATTATGCCCGATCGTTTCTTGGCAATGAACATGGGAGGAGGGAATGATGATAAGTTAAGTGGAGTAGCAACCATAGAACCAGTTTTTGGAATTAAGGCACAATGGGTAACCGAAAAGGACAAGCGTAAGGCTGAAGTCGAAGGTTTCACGGTGGTTGATCCATCTTCAGTTCTAGTAACCCATCTTTCTGATACCCTAAAAAAATCGGCTTATCTCATATTGGAGCGGGAGGGAACACAAAAATTATTGGATCTAATTAAAGACAAGAACCCAACTCTTGTCAGCGAACTATTACCAGACCTGGTCAGTGTAGGGATTATCCAGCGAACCCTACAAAACCTCCTCAGAGAGAGGATTTCGATTAAGAATCTTTCACTTGTCTTGGAAACAATCGCTGATATGGCTCCGATTACCAAAAATCCTGATGATCTTTCTGAGCAGTCCAGAAAGCGATTAGGTATGTACTTTGTTAAGGAATATGAAGCCGAACCTAACAAACTGCTCTCTATGACCCTGGAACCTAAGCTTGAGCAAATCCTTGTCCAACGGGTCAAAAAAAGCCAATTTGATGTTGGGTTGGCAATGGATCCTGAACTCACTCAAAATTTAATTGGAGAAATAGTCCCTAAAATCGAAGAAATGACAGACCAAGGATTAACTCCCTGTCTGGTAACTACTTCAGATCTTCGGCTTGCTCTCAGGCGTTTTCTGGAACCCAGTTATCCCCAGTTAGCCATATTTGCCTACCAGGAGATTCCTTCGGAAACAATGGTGGAGCCATTTGCTTCGATAACGCTTCCTCAATTTTCGATTCCCACCAACTTTGAACCCTCTCCCAATGTAGAGGAAGGCAATGACACGGAATCCCCAATCAACGAACCTCAGTTAGTCGGTTAGAATGATCGCAGAGGAAAATAAAGTGACTGAAGATACCACCCGGAAAAAGTATCGTTTAGTAGTTCGCTCGGCTGAAGAGGCTGTGAGAATGATTCGTGATAAATTGGGCGATCACGCCAAGGTGCTTTCGGTCCGCCAAATCGGAGGGGAGGGATTGAAGCGATTCATTTCATCCCCTAAGCTCGAAGTAATCGCTGAAGTATCCAATGATTCAAGTGACCCACTTGAAGCAACTCCAGAAGTAATTCCTTCCAATTCTGTACCTGCTGAAAAAGTTGTAAAGAGCGATTCGGTAGCTGTGGATTCTGGTTCATCTAAAGAAGATAAACTTGAAAATAAATTAGAGGTTGCCGAGGGAAACAAATCCAATGATGAGGTAGATCCTCTATCTATTCTGAGTAAAGCTGGGTTTGATGAGGTTCTTATATCTCAAATAAAAAGTTGGCCTGAAATTGGTAATCTCCAAGATTTATCATTAGCCGACGCACTTCGTAAAGTCACCCTCTGCTTGACCGATCGTTACAAGGCAATTTCACCCATCTCAATTGATAATAAAGTTGCTTTAATTGGTTCTCCAGGGGCCGGTAAAACGACCATGTTGTGCAAATTATTAGCTCATGAGGTTTTTATCAAGAAAAGGGTGCCCATGGTACTTAAATTAGAAAATGGAGTTCCCAATCCGGATGATTCATTAAGGATTTTCTGTGAGGTAATAGGAGTTACTCTCTATCGGGAAGCTGCAAAGGTCCCGCAAGCAAGTATAAATTCCCCTCTTTTTATCGATATACCCGGGATTTCTCTGAATGATGTTACAGAATGGTCTTCGATTAATTCATCTTTGGACACGATCGGAGTTCACTCGCGCATCCTTGTTCTAAACGGTGCATACGATAAAAAAGTTCTGTCCAAGTGTATTCAAATCGGTGCTAACCTTTCCGCAACTCACCTTGCCATTTCCCATTTTGATGAATTGTCTAATGCATCAAAGCTTTGGCCTATTATTTTTGATTCTGGTTTATCTCCTTATTGTATTTCGACCGGGCAGAATGTTACTGGGGATTTTTCTGCTAATGTACTAAATCAGATGATCGCTAAATCCTTCCCAGAGAACTTATATTCTCAATCTTTTTCTTCTTATCAAAATTCTTAAACTGTGAACGACGACGCCAAATTCTTTTTCTTCCTTAGCGGATTTATTGGTTTTTTGTTTTTTTATGCCTTTTCCTTGTTTCTTTACCGAGATCTTGTCATGAGCTTGGTATTTGGTGCCATTGGTTCTGTAGTTTTTTCGTTCTTTGGCCGCATTTTACTAACCTCAGCCCTCAGGAAAGTTCAAAACTCACAAGCCTTGATAAGTCCTAATTCTTCGGCTTCCCATGAAATTGTTGCGGGTAAAAGTAAAGCTTCGGGTGAAAGCAATGATCCCGTATTAGATTCCTCCGTTAAAGCTAATTTGGCCGCGGTTGCCAATGATCCTAAAAGTTTGAAACAACCAAATATTAAAAAGTGAGTGTTTCAGCTCAAAAGATTTTATCCAGTGAGGATAACCAAAAACGCTTTGAAATTGCTGCGGATAACTATCGCGAGGCAATGTCTAACAAAAAAACCCGTGATCAATGGATCGAGGATTATCTCCCTTTGGTTAAGTCGATCGTAAATCGATTGCGTTATCATTTTCCTGAAAGTTACGAAACCGAAGATATGTATGGCATTGGTGTTCGTTCGCTTATTTTGTCGGTTAATCAATTTGATCCTTCCAAGGGTAGAGCCTTTGGAAGTTATGCGGCTCTTAGAATTAAAGGCGGTTTGTTAGACGAATTGAGAAGGATTGATCATTTGCCCAGGGCTAATCGGGCAAAGGCTAAATCTCTTCAGTCTACAATTCTTGATTTGGAAAGGGTCTTAAAGAGACCACCAACAAGCGATGAAATTTGTCAGGAACTCAAAATTTCTCATGCTGAATATACGAAACTTTTAGAACAGACCCAACCCATTGTTTTTGTTCCTTTGGAGTCAAAATCTTCTTTTTCTGATTCTGACAATGACAGTCCATCTTTGGGCGAATCTTTACACGATCCGACGGAGCCCACTGCATTTGATCATGTTGAAAGAAAGGAAAAAATCAGTTCTCTACGTGAGCACATAAAAGAATTACCTGAACAAAGCCAAAAAATTCTGATGCTTTACTATGTAGAGGAATTGAGGTTGTCTGAGATCGCACAACTCTTTAACTTGTCAGATGGAAGGATCAGTCAGATCCTTTCGCATTCTATAATTTCTCTTCGAGCTAAATTTCAAACTTCCGATTAACTAACTTTTCTTACTATGCTTTTAACTGTTGGAATGATTATCGTTTTTGTCTCCTGTATAGGAGGTTTTGCGGTCGCGGGCGGAAATCCAGTTTCTTTGATTCATGCTGGAGAAATTATGATTATTTGCGGAATCGGCTTGGGGATTCTAGTCGTTTCAAGTCCCAAGACGGTACTACTGAGTCTCAAAGATGATATTCTTAAGGCATTCAAGGGTGGTATAAGCGACCAAGGCAAATTTATTGATCTGCTCGTTATGCTGTACGAACTTTTCATGCTAGGTAGAAGGAAAGGCACGCCAGCACTTGACGAGCATGTTAGTGATCCCACCAATAGTTCTATTTTTTCTAAGTATCCTTCTTTCTTAAACGATAAGGGTTTGGTTGAATTCCTATGTAATTCTCTTAGGCCAATTGTTGACGGCCGGTGTAAACCAGGCGAGATTGGGGGAATTTTAAAGTCTGAGCTAAGTAGTCGTGAGGCTGAGGCAAGTCGTTCTATCAAAGCAATTGAAATGATTTCTGATGCTCTGCCAGGAGTTGGTATTGTGGCAGCTGTTTTGGGAATTATTAATACCATGTCCAATTTGGAAGACCCAGAATCGGTTGGTTACAAGGTTGCTGCAGCACTGAGTGGGACATTTTTAGGAATTTTCCTTGCCTATGGAATTGGCGTGCCCTTAGGGCGATTGGTTTCGCTTAACCAAGGCCAAGAAATGCTTTATTACCGCATTGTTGAGCGCTCCGTTTCTGGATTTGCCACTGGACTTTCTCCAATCATGGCAGTCGAGATAGGGAGGCGTTCCCTTGATAAAGTGATGCAGCCTACTGCGGATGATCTCGAGGAAAAATGCAAGGACGCAGCTAAAGGCGGTTGATTTATCGACCTAAACTAATTTCGCATTATGCCTAGCTTACCTCTTAAAAGGTCTTGGAATTTTTCTTTCGGACACGGAGGGGCTTGGAAAGTTGCCTATGCTGATTTTGTAACCGGGATGATGTCTTTATTTTTGGTATTATGGATTTTATCGCAAGATGAAGAAGTTATCATAGCCACAACCCGTTTTTTTCGTGACCCTTACAAGGCAGGGGTTCCTAAATCTACTCCTATCGAGCAGAAAGATGCAAGACCTGGAAGTATGGTGGATCAAATTGTTGGCAGGTCTGATACCACCATGAGAAATACAAATGATACGACTTCGATTGACATCGATGTACTTCATCGAATTGCCCAAGACTGGTATCAACGGTTGAAATTGCACGAAATTGATGATTCTACGATTCAATTAGAAGTTACCTCAGACGGATTGAAAGTAACTTTATATCATGGTGATGATAAACCTATTTTTGAGTCTACATCTTCCAAGTTGTCAACTCACGGAAGAAAGGTAATGCAGAGAATGTCTTGGTTGTTATCTCAACATGTTTTGGCATACAGAATAGATTCTCACTCTATGGGGCTTGCTGATAAAGTGAAGAATCATGAACTTGCTGAATGGGAGTTGTCCCTATACCAAGCAGTCGAAATTAACAACGCTCTGGGACACTACTCAGCGGGTGAATTGGATGGAAAGCTTGAACGGATGACTGGTCATGGGGCAACCAAGCCAAATCGTGTGCGTTTTCCTAATCGGCCTGATAAAAATCGTCGGGTTGAAATTAGTCTAGCCTTGGATGTTAGCAAAGAGGATCTTGCTCGTTACCGCTAAACTTTTTGATATGGATAGTTATTTGAAAGGTAGGGGCTTTAAGGATGTTGAATCCGGAGATTCAAACTTTGAAGGTTTCTTAGAAGGTCAGAGTAGTAAACCAGACCAAGAACATGTAAATATTTCCGAGGATAGACCAAAAGAAAAATCGGTTATCTACGAAGAAGAGGGCTGTCCAAAAGTAGAAGTTGTTTCTGAGGAAGGGCGTCCCACATCTCTTGTCATTCATTTGCCTGACGGACGACTTTTGGAAATTGATTGTATTTATTGATTTCTTGTAAAGTTTTTCTTTCGTGGAAGATGATCAATCTCTTTCATCTCTAATGGCACAAGAATTGCTTTCAACCATGCGTGAATCTCTCTTTATACGAAAACGCATCTGCACTACGCGGTCTTGAACAATATCAAAATGTCATAGCAAACAACATTGCGGCTAGTCATGTTGCAGGTTTTAAAAAGGTAGCAGTATCTTTCGAGGCTGTAGAGGGAGGCGAAATTGCTCGGTCCACTCATGATAGGTTGAGGAACGAAATGCCTGGTTCGTTCCCAGTTATGAAGAACCAAATCGATTTTAACGCAGGTGAATTAAAAGAGACTACTAACCCTTTGGATTTGGCATTACACGGAGACGGCTTTTTTGCCCTGATGAACCAAAATGGTGAACGAGTTTACACCAGAGACGGACAATTTTACTCAAATCCTGATGGTGGTATGGTAAACAGCATGGGACATGAATTTGTCGATGAAGGAGGTAATGCGATTACCTTTGTACCAGGTCAAGGTGATGCATCAATAGACGATGAAGGTCAAATTTTTCAAGGTGAACAGCTAGTTGCTAAAATTGGTGTTTTTAACTTTGAAAACCCTACTACCGATCTGCAAAAAGTCGGTGGGGGATTTATAACCAAGGAGGAGGGGATTGAGCCAGAATTAGCTGAACAAGGCTCTTTTAAGGTTTTGCAAGGTTTTTTAGAAAGTAGCAATGTCTCTGCTATACAAGAAATGATCGGACTGATTGAAGTATCTCGGGCACACGAGGCGAATCAGAAAATGGTACAAGCTTTAGATGAAAATACAGGCAAGGCGATTGGAGCTCTTGGCCAAACTAATTAACATATATGAACTTATCCTTATATTCCGGTGCGACGGGCATGCAAGCCCAGCAACTTAACCTCAATGTGATTTCCAATAACATCGCGAATGTTAACACGACTGGTTACAAGAAGAATAAAATTGAGTTTCAAGATCTTCTTTATCAAAACCCCAGGCAGTCAGGTGGTCAGACCGGTGCAGGAAATGTAATTCCGACTGGTGTGGAAATGGGAAATGGAACTAAAGTGGTTTCAACTGCGAAAATATTTACTCAAGGACAACTTACCCAAAC
>JGI20157J14317_10002664_pt1 | contig 14905 bp, 19 predicted proteins | sample COG_07_FD_14317 | JGI IMG/M metagenome (IMG submission 14317)
CAATAATATTGTAGAACAAGACCATCGAATGATAAAGTGGCGTATTATGCTAGGTCTAGGTTTTAAAGAATTTGAATCAGCAAAGAGAACCATATCATGGTTTTCCAGTAAACTAATTTGAGATAATACAAAATCGAAGCCTGTTCATTAACTGAACAGGCTTTTTTTAAAACAAAACTACTGTTAAAATCTATTTAAAAAAGCGGTATTAATAGTTTTTATTTATAGCTTTGTGTTCAAAACCTGAACGATTATGACCATTACTCAACTCAAATATGTCCTAGCGGTCGCAGAGCATCAAAACTTTACCAAAGCAGCCGAAAAATGCTTTGTAACCCAGCCGACGCTTAGCATGCAAATTCAAAAACTAGAGGATCAACTAGAAGTCCAAATTTTCGATCGCAGTAAAAAACCTATTGAACTCACTGAAGTTGGGCGGAAGATTGTATTGCAATCAAAAAACATTGTTAATGAAGCCGACCGAATCAATGATATTGTAGATCAACAAAAGGGATTTATTGGCGGTGAATTTAAAATAGGAATCATTCCTACCGTGATGCCAACCTTATTACCGATGTTTTTGAAAACATTCATAAAACGCTATCCAAAAATAAAACTAAAAATAGAAGAACTCACAACAGAAGAAATCATTCAACGGATCAAAGACGGACATTTAGATGCCGCCATAGCTGCAACCCCACTAAAAAATGAACACATCAAAGAGCGTGTTTTATTTTATGAACCGTTTGTTGGCTATATTCCAGACAATCATCGGCTAGCCTCAAAAAAGGTGTTAGACGTTTCAGACTTAGACGTTAATGATTTGCTTTTACTGGAAGATGGACATTGTTTTAGAGATGGGGTTTTGAATTTGTGTAATGCAAAAACAACCAAAGATCATGATGAATTCCAATTGCAAAGTGGGAGTTTCGAAATGTTAACTAAATTAGCAAACGAAGGCATGGGAATGACGCTTCTGCCCTATCTACATACATTGGATTTAAAATCGAGTGAACAACAGCGTTTACATCATTTTAGCGAGCCTTCACCTGCAAGGGAAGTAAGTTTAATTTTTCATAAAAGTGAATTGAAAATTCAAATTATTGATGCGTTACATAATATTATTTCGGGAATCATTCGCGGCGCGATTGCCTTCCAGAATGTACAAATAATTAGCCCCGTATCTAAATAAAAAAAGTGGCCTCTCGACCACTTTTACAGTTTAATTTTATAACAAACGACTAATTCAAATAAACCATACATTGCTTCAAATCAGGATTATAAGTAATCAAGTTTTGAATGAATAATTTTAATTCTTCTATCTCGTATGGCAAAAGGCGTTGCAGTGCTTTTTGAACTTCTTTGCAAAACAGTGTACTATCAAAACTTACTTTATTTAGTACCGTTTTGGTGTACTCAAACATTGCTCTTGACATAATAAAATTTATTAAAGTTATTTAAAAGTAATGGTGTTGAATAGGCGTGATATTTTAAAGATTATTTTATAAAACTAATGAAAAGTAAAGACTTCTAATAAATTTTAACACTATTTTCTGAATTATGTTAGTTTCAATTTCAAACTCCATTCGAAGTCGAACGAAGAGACCTCATCTCCAGACTGATCGATGCCTTTAGCTGTTAAAACAACCGTTTGCCCCTTGCCCGTAGTTATCGCATTTTGTAATGCCTCGTCTATGAGATGCCCTTGATCACAAGTAAACGTTATAAGGCCTTTTGCTTTTTTAGTGAAACGTGCATTGTTCTGAGTCACTAACATTGAAATCTTTTGATGAGATTTTTGAATTTTCATCATTATTAGTGCGCCAGTAGATAATTCAGCTGCCATCCCTTGCACAGCCCAAAACATAGATTTAAAAGGATTCTGATTGATCCATCTGTGTTTTACAGTAACTATACATTTTTGTGCATCTATAGATTTTGTTCTCACGCCTGTAAAATAGGCTGCTGGAAGATTAAATACGGTAAATAAATTAAGTTTTCTAGATGTAAATTTCATAAAATCAATTCGCTAAGTTGCTAAGATAGCTATTTTAGAATATACTTGAATTGTTAATTTTATGTTAAAATATAATACTATGTTATACATAATACCTTTTTATGTAATAGATTTACCAAAAAATAAAAATAATGAAAATAGAAAACACAAAAGCGCAGATGCGAAAAGGTGTTTTAGAATTTTGCATTTTGTCTGTATTAAAAAATAAAGATGCCTATGTGGCCGAAATTTTAATAACTTTAAAAGAAGCAAAACTGTTAGTTGTAGAGGGTACAATATATCCACTCTTAACACGACTCAAAAATTCTGGACTTCTTAATTATCGTTGGGAAGAGTCTACGACAGGACCTCCAAGAAAATATTATACACTGACAGAAAGTGGACAATTATTTTTAGTTGAATTAACAACGACATGGAATGAACTTCACAATGCAGTCTCCTTAGTAACCCACCCAAAAACAACAAAAAAATGAACAAAACTGTAAGTATAAATTTAGCTGGAATCTTTTTTCATATCGATGAAGATGCTTATCAAAACTTGAAAAATTATTTTAAAGCGATCAAAAAATCGCTTCAAAATAGCGAGGGAGAATCAGAAATTCTTGCCGATATTGAAGGGCGAGTATCCGAACTGTTTTCTGAACGTATTAAATCGAGCCAACACGTAATTTCTAACAAAGAAGTTGATGAAATTATATCCATTATGGGGCAACCCGAGGACTATAAAATTGATGAAGCGCTTTTTGAGGAATCTCCAGAACAGGAAAAGTCAGACATCCACAAAAGACGTCTATTTAGAGATTCGGACGGCGCATATGTTGGTGGTGTTTCTGCAGGATTAGGACATTATTTTGGCATCGACCCTCTTCTCATAAGACTGGTATGGGTTCTGTTGATTTTTGGTGCGGGCATGGGACCCTTATTGTATGTTATTTTATGGATTTTAATCCCTGCTGCAAAGACAACTGCAGAAAAATTAGCTATGATGGGAAAGCCCGTTACTATTTCTAACATCGAAAAAAAAGTACAGGAAGAGTTTGAAAATGTAAAGGCCAGTTTAGAACGTGTAAAAAACAGTGTAAACTCTGATAATAAATGATTTAGGCTCAACAATTCAGTCTAAATCTCGCTCCTTTTTTGAAACATTATGCGATATCGCGATGTTCCTATTTAAGTTGTTTTTCAAAGCCATCGGACTGTTATTTATAGTGGTTAGTATTTCTTCTTTAATTGGATTTTTTATAAGTTTATTGACTGTTGGAATTGCAGATGCAGTGCATTTTCCAGGGCTAGATTTTGCCGATTTGGTCTATTCCTCAACTTTACCACTTTGGTTAGTTTCAATTCTGGCCTTGTTAATTGCTGGAATTCCAATCGTATTTCTCTTACTCTTAGGATTACGAATGGTATCAAGTCGCGCCCCAGTTAAATCGATACACAAAGTTAGCACTATTAGGCGTTTGGATTATTGTATTAATCACACTTATAACCTTAAGTCTAAAACTCGCCTCCGATTACAGAATAAATGCGAGTGTAACCGAACAATCCGAGTTGCCAGTAACTAGTCAGGACACCTTGTTCTTAGAAATGAAAGGGAATCCGCTGTACTCTAAATATTTATACCGTGATAATGATTTAGAAATCATCTATGACGCACAAAACACAAAACGAATCTATGGTTCTAATGTAAGGCTGATAGTGCGGTCTACAAAAGATTCTATCGGAAGTATTTCGGTTGAAAAAATTGCATTAGGATCTGATTATTTTAATGCGAAAAATCGAGCTGAAAAATTAGAATATGATTATGAATTTAAAAACAATACTTTATTTTTAAATGGCTATTTCCTAACAGACATTGATAATAAATATAGAGGACAAAACGTTGAAGTAATACTAACGCTTCCTATTGGCAGTGTTTTGTTTCCAGATGAAAATACCTATTCGTTTCACAGAAACACCTCAAAATATAATGACATTTTAGACAATGGAAACGAAGAGCATTACATGAAAGTAAACTATAAATCCATGCGCTGCTTGGATTGTTCAAACCTAAATAATAACTAATCTACAAAAACCCCAATTATTATGATGAACCTAATCAAACTAATCAGCCTTGCGATAGTAAGTCTAGCGTTAAACGCTTGCCAATTTAATGGCTTTCCTTTTAATAAAGGCGTTCGAGGAAATGGCGTAGTGGTTACCGAACAACGCCCCCTTAACGAATCCTATAATGCTATTGAAGTTAGTAGAGGGATTGATGTTTTTTTAACTCAAAGCAGCACGCCAAAAATCACTGTTCAAGCGGATGAAAATATTCAGGACTTAATCATCACTAAAATTGAAAGTGGAACGCTTAAAATATACATTGATAAAAGCTCTTATCATGTAGCCTCAAAAAAAGTAATGGTAGATTTTGATTCCATTGAAAGTATTAGTGCTTCAAGTGGCAGTTATGTTGTAAGTACCAATACTTTAAAAATTCCAAATATTGATATCAGTACTTCAAGTGGAAGCCAAATGAAACTCACGCTTGAAGCACAACAGATTACGAGTAGGAGTTCGAGTGGCAGTAATTTAACTTTAAAAGGCAATAGCAAAAATTTTGCAGGTAATTCTTCTAGTGGAAGTCAATTAGATGCTTCAAAATTAAGTAGTGATTATTGTGAAACAAAAGCGTCGAGTGGTTCAGATTTATCCGTAAATTGCGATGAAGAATTTATAGCGAACGCCTCTAGTGGAGCACATATTGAAAATCATGAATTTTCTATAAAAACGACTGTTAAATCGTCTTCTGGTGGACATGTAGACACTAAAAATTAAACCTTATGGAATCTGATTATTCAAAACTATATGCTGGGAGTTTTATAGTCGTTCAACTAATTACTCAAAACTTAGAAAAAGAAGGCATCACACCGATTATAAAAGACGAAACTGAATCGGCGCGATTGGCTGGTTTTGGAACAGCTACCTACGGATTTCAAGAGCTGTATGTTCATAGTTCAGAAAAAACAAAAGCTGAAACTGTAATCACCAGCACATTGGAAGGGTTTTAGGACTACAGTTTATATTTTTAAATTTAGTTTTTAGGTTTGTTTTAAGTTTGTATTTTAGTGAATCCTTAAACACAATTTACACCATGAAAACTCATTTTTTATATCTCAGTTTAATTTCGCTATTTATAGGTACAAGTCAATCTATCAAAATTCCTGTTGATACGATTGTTAAAACCACACACTCAACAACCATCAAAGGCGTGAGCATTAAGTATACTGCAGAAACTGGTATGCAGCCTGTTTGGGATGAAAATGGCGAGCCCATTGCTAGTCTATTTTACACTTATTACCGTAGAACAAACATTGAAAATAGCGCCAAACGGCCCTTAATCATATCCTTTAATGGTGGTCCAGGTTCAGCTTCTGTTTGGATGCATGTTGCCTATACAGGACCTCGCATTTTGAATGTTGATGCTGAAGGGTATCCTATTCAACCTTATGGATTTAAAAACAATCCAAATTCTATTTTAGACGATGCCGATATTGTATTTGTGAACCCTGTAAATACAGCATATTCTAGAATGATTCCTAACAAAGACGGCGAATTGCCGGATCGCGAACTGTTTTTCGGTATTAATGAAGATATCAGCTATTTAGCCGAGTGGATCAACACATTTGTGAGCAGAAAAAATAGATGGGAATCGCCAAAATATATCATTGGAGAAAGCTATGGCGGAACGCGTGTCATGGGATTAGCTTTAGAACTTCAACAGAAGCAGTGGATGTATTTAAATGGGGTCATCATGGTATCGCCAGCAGACTATAAAGTATTGCGTGTTGGAGGGCCAGTGTCCTCTGCGTTAAACCTCCCCTATTATACCGCTACTGCTTGGCATCATAATAAACTTCCCGAAGTATTACAATCAAAAGATTTGTTAGAAATTCTTCCTGAGTCTGAAGATTTTACAATAAATACACTTATACCAGCATTAGCCAAAGGTGGCTTTATTGATCCCGCTGAAAAAATGAAGGTTAGTGAAAAAATGGCGTATTATTCTGGATTAAGTCAAAAGGTGATTTTACAACATAATTTAGATGTTCCTAACTCCTTTTTTTGGAAAGAATTACTTCGAGAAGATACGGGACAAACTATCGGACGCTTAGATTCTCGTTATCTTGGAATTGACAAAAAAGAAGCTGGAGACCGTCCTGACTATAGTGCGGAACTCACCTCATGGTTGCACTCATTTACACCCGCTATCAACCACTATATTAAAAGTGAATTACAATTTGTAACTGATCTAAAATACAATATGTTTGGCGCTGTACGTCCTTGGAATAACGATGATGACAACACTCGCGATAACCTAAGACTCGCCATGGCACAAAATCCTTATCTAAAAGTATTAAACCAATCTGGATATTATGACGGCGCAACTACCTATTTTAATGCAAAATACACCTTGTGGCAAATTGATCCTAGTGGAAAAATGAAAGATCGTTTTACGTTTAAAGGCTATCGAAGTGGGCATATGATGTATTTGAGAAATGAAGATTTAATTCAGGCAAATGAAGATTTAAGACAATTTCTTAAAGACTCCTCAGCTAATGGTAAGGCCGCTAAATACTGATGCAGCGTGCTCTAATTAGTATTCTAATTCCTTTTAAAAATACAGAACGTTTTCTGGAGGAATGTTTACGGTCTATTCAAAAACAATCGTACACCAATTGGGAGCTTCATATTGTCGATGACCACTCTTCTGATAGAAGCACTGAAATTGTTGAAAGCTATGCAAACAACGATGCTAGAATACACCTCCATTTTAATAGCGGTCATGGTATTATAGAAGCTTTAAAGACAGCTTACAAATACGCTCAGGGCACTTTCATTACGCGAATGGATAGTGATGACATCATGACTACTAATAAACTTGAACAGATGGTGCAAAATCTTCAGGTTCATGGGGAGGGTCATTTGGCATTGGGGCAAGTAAAATACTTTTCAAAGACTGGCATTGGAGCGGGCTACAAACGCTATGAAACTTGGCTCAATACGTTAACAGCTAACGGTTCAAACTTTGAAGAAATTTATAAGGAATGTGTGATTCCATCTCCCTGTTGGATGGTGTATAAAACAGACTTTGAGTCTTGTGGAGGCTTCAACTCTGATATTTACCCTGAAGATTATGATTTGGCATTTCGATTTTATAAACACGGTTTAAAATGCATCCCTTCAAACGACGTACTACACTACTGGCGCGATTATGCTGTACGCACTTCCAGAGTAGATGCCCATTATGCCGAAAATTCGTTTTTGGATTTAAAAGTCAACTACTTTATAGAACTTTCTAGAGTGAATGCACACCAATTAATTCTTTGGGGAGCTGGTGCTAAAGGTAAAAAAGTAGCTCAATTACTTCTTGAAAGAAAAATTGCTTTTGAATGGGTTTGTGACAATCCAAAAAAAATTGGAAAAGCTATTTATGGTCAGGTGTTAAAATCATTCAACTATTTGGATACACTTCATAATTTTCAAAGTATTATTTCCGTTGCAAATCCTGAGGCGCAAGTGGAGATTGAAGCGTACTTTAAATCCCGTGAAATGGCTGCAATGCACGATTATTTTTTCTTCTGTTAATCAAATCAAATTTTAGTTTTTTATATTTGACCTATAATCCATCAGATGCAGTTTTTACACCCAGAATTTTTTTATGCTCTTTTCGCACTGCTCATTCCTATATTTATTCATTTATTTCAGCTCAGACGTTTCAAAGTCCAGGAATTTACAAATGTTGCGTTATTACAAAAAATTCGTCTTCAAACTCGTAAAAGTTCACAACTTAAAAAATGGTTGATATTAATGCTCAGGTTTCTAGCAATTGGGTGTATCATTATAGCATTCAGTCAACCCTATTTATCAAATTATTCCGTTCAAAATAAGCCCGCTGAAACGGTTGTTTACATAGATAATTCATTCAGCATGCAAGCTGTAGGCCCTAAAGGAGAGCTGCTTAGACGCGCCGTACAAGACGTCATCGCTGGATTTGATGACGCCGAAAAAATTACTGTATTCACTAATGATAAACGCTATAATTCAAGCCGTATAAAAGACTTAAAAACTGAACTGTTAGCACTGGAATACAGTCCTAATCAACTGGACCTAAATACGTTAATCCTAAAAGGAAAATCGTTCTTTTCAGAGTCTAAAACGAGTAGAAAAAAATTAATTCTGATTTCTGATTTTCAAAGCTCTAATCCCAATACTAGAATTGAAAAGGATTCAACTCTACAAGTTTTTGTGGTGCCTTTGAAGCCAATCAGTACTGCAAACAGCTATATTGACACCATCGCCCTAGAGCCCTATCTAGAAGCAAATTACAAGTTGACTGTTAGAGGACAAACCAACCTTGATACGACAGACAGTATCCCCGTAACTTTATTTCAAGATCAACAGCTTGTTGGAAAATCTATTCTAGAAAAATCTAAAAACTACACCACCACTTTTGAGCTTTCAAACGCCATAGAATTTAAGGGTAAAATAGCCATAGATGACCCCCAACTCTCTTATGATAATGCCATGTATTTTAACATTCCAAAAGCAGAAAAAATTGCAGTTCTAGCGATCAATGAACAATCCGATGCTGCTTTTTTAAAAAAATTATATACTGGTGAGGAATTTCTATTTCAAAGTCAACGTTTAAACACTTTAGATTACAGTCAAATTAAGCTCCAAAACTTGATTATTTTAAATGGGTTAAGTACGATTTCGACAGCGCTAATAAACAGTCTTGATGCATTTATGAAAACTGGAGGTGTTGTGGTTTTGATACCAAATAAAAAAGGTGATTTAAAAGCCTATAATACGCTGTTAGCAACACAAACAAAATACGAACTTGAGCCTTTAAAAAATCAACAAAAACGCCTTACAAAAATTGCGTTTAATCATCCCATTTTAAATTCAGTATTTGAAGCGGAGGTTACAAATTTTCAATATCCAACAGTAGAGTACTTTTATCCCATTAATTCGGCCGTTAACGCTGTATTTTCATTTGAAGATGACGCTCCTTTTTTAGTGCAATTTAAGGGGTTGTTTGTATTTACTGCAGCTCTAGACTCTCCAGGTTCTAACTTTGTAAACTCTCCTCTAATTGTACCAACATTTTATAAGATTGCAACCTCGAGTTTAAACACACCACCATTACAGTACTGGATTGGTACGAAAAACACCTTTGACCTTAAAGTCAATTTACAAAAAGATCGGGTTTTGAAATTAGGGCATCACGATACTCAGCTCATTCCGTTACAAACAAATTTCAATACCAAAGTCAGACTCACAACAAGTGATATGCCTAAAAAACCTGGGCATTATGCGGTTTTAAAAGAAACAGACACATTGACCCATGTGAGTTATAACTATAACCGAAATGAAAGTCAGCTTCGCTATCAAGACCTTTCAAGTCTGAAAGGAGTTTCGATTGAGGCCTCAGTGGATGCTGTATTAAAAAAAATAAAAATTGAGTCGAATGTGAGCTGGTTGTGGAAATGGTTTATTATTTTTGCACTATTATTATTAGCTTTTGAAATGCTCATCTTAAAATATTTTAAATGAACGTACTTATAAAATCAGCTACCATTCTTGATGAAAAAAGTGATTTCCATAATCAAACTCAAGACATTTTAGTTGAAAACGGTTCCATTACTCAAATTGCTAAATCGCTTAAAAATCCGCATAATTATCCTGAAATTGCCTTTGAAAACCTTCATGTTTCTAAGGGTTGGTTCGACAGTAGCGTATCTTTTGGAGAGCCTGGCTATGAAGAACGTGAAACAATTGCCAATGGATTATATGTTGCTGGAACTTCTGGATTTACGGACATTGCTCTAAATGCCAATACTAACCCTGTTATTGATTCCCATTCTGAGGTGTCGTTTGTGATTTCTAAAGCTGAAAATTCTCCAACAACACTCCATCCAATTGGAGCCTTGACTAAAGAAAGTAAAGGAGAAGATCTTGCGGAATTATTTGATATGAAATCTGCTGGAAGTATTGCTTTTGGAGATTATAAAAAACCGATTATAAATCCTAATTTACTTAAAATAGCATTGCAATATGCTTCGAGTTTTGACGGCTTAGTTCACTCCTACCCCCACGAAGCTAAAGTGGCTGCAAATGGGGTTATGAATGAAAACATTATGAGTACGCAACTTGGACTGAAAGGACTGCCAGCATTAGCTGAAGAACTTCAAATTGCACGTGATTTGTTTATTTTAGAATATACAGAAGGAAAGTTGCATATTCCAACCATTTCAACAGCTAAGTCCGTAGAATTAATTCGTGAGGCCAAAGCCAAAAAACTAGACGTAAGTTGTAGTGTGGCTATACATAACTTAATGTTTACGGATGAGTGCTTATCCGATTTTGATACAAATTATAAAGTCATACCGCCCTTGCGAACAGCTTCAGACGTTGAAGCATTAGTTCAAGGCGTGAAAGATGGTACAATTGACATGGTAACTTCTGATCATAACCCAATTGATATAGAGTATAAAAAAATAGAATTTGATTATGCTAAAAATGGTACGATTGGACTAGAAAGTGCTTTTGGAGTTTTAAATACACTATTTACCACTAAAAAGGCAGTGCAACTCCTCTCCAAAGGAAAAGAACGTTTTGGTCTAAAAAACACGAGTATAGAAATTGGCAGTAGCGCAAACTTAAGTTTATTTAATCCCTCAAAACCTTATGTCTTTGAAAACAAACACATCCGCTCAAAATCAAAAAATTCGATGTTCTTAGGCTCAAAACTAAAAGGCACCGTTTATGGGATTATTGCTAACAACAGGACTTCAATCGCGCTTTAATAATGGAAAATAACGACATTAAATCTGGAAAAACTAGTGCAGTAATAAGCTATTTTTACCTTTTAGGCGTGCTTATCGCTTACCTTACAAACGCAGAAAAAAAGAGTCAATTCGCCTATTTCCACATTCGGCAGTCTTTGGGGTTATGGCTCACATTTTTAGCCTTAGGTTACCCTGTAGGCTATTTTGATAATTGGCAAATTACGTTTTCATTTTGGATTGCTTTTGCAATTCTATTTATTTATGGATTTTCGATGGCATTATCAGGAAAAACTACTCCTATTCCTTTGGTTGGAAAATTCTATCAAAATGCTTTTAAAAACATACAATAAGTGACTGTAAATCTCCCTTTAGTTCATATTTCTAGACCCTCAACTCTGAAAGAAAATGCACCTTTACTAGTGATGCTTCATGGCTACGGTAGTGATGAAAATGATTTGTTTTCATTTGCGAGTGAACTTCCAGAAGAATTATTCATCATTTCGATACGGGCGCCTTACCCGCTCCAACCTAGTGGAAACGCTTGGTATGCTATAAATTTTGATGCTGAACAAAATAAATGGAATGACAATGCGCAAGCTAAATCGTCCATGGATATTTTGATCCGCTGTATCGATCAAGCTTGTGCTTTTTATCCCGTTGATAAAACTAACGTAACTTTGTTAGGTTTCAGTCAAGGAACTATTTTGGCGATGGCAACAGCCTTGAATCACCCAACAAAAATCAAAAATATCATCGGGCTTAGTGGCTATGTAAATCATGACATACTTCCAGAAAACTTAGAAAAATCAGCGTACTCACATTTAAGTTTCTATTGTTCTCACGGCACCGTTGATCAAGTGATTCCAATCGATTGGGCACGACAAACACCCGTGTTTCTAAAGGGGCTAAACATTGAGCACACCTATAGTGAATTCCCAGTGGGTCATGGAGTTGCGCCTCAAAATTTCTACGAACTAAGAGATTGGATTTCTACCAAAATTTAGAACGTCTAAAAGGCTGTTATTGCAGAAAACTATTTTGCGTTTTCGTTTTCAACCTTTAAAAGCGACACTTTCGAATTTTCAGTTTCTAAAACTTCAATTTTAGCTTTAAATTTTTTGATGTCTTTTTCATACTTATCAATAATCCCTTTGGAGTTGACGTACTGAAACACATTGACTAAAAGTGAAAACACAAGTAAGTATAGATAAATATATTTTTTCATTTTAAATGGATATTTGTAGTTGATCGTAAGCAAGATTAACAGTTTCGGGTAGTATTTTTTCTATGTCATTATGAAATCCTAAATGATGACTAAGATGGGTTAAAAATGCTTTTTTTGGATTTACACGTTTGATAAACTCTAGGGCTTCTTCGAGATTGAAATGAGAGACATGGGGTTCGATTCTTAAGGCATTTACAACCAAAACATCTAACCCTTTTAGTTTTTCTACTTCTGCATCAGAAACCGTTTTTGCATCGGTTATATAGGCAAATTTATCAATGCGATAGCCCAAAATTGGAAGCCTGTTATGGAGTACATTAATAGGTTGAACTAATTTAGAGCCCAAAGTAAAAGGACGATCTGAAATTTGATGGTCATTCAATGTAAGAACGCCAGGGTATTTATTTTCTTTAACAAAAATATAATCAAAGCGTTTATAGAGCGATTTCAGAACCCGTTCCTGCGCATAAATATCAAGGGCACCCTGTCTGTAGAAAAAAGGTCTCAAATCGTCTAAACCGGCAGTGTGATCACTGTGTTCGTGTGTGAAAAGAACGGCATCAATTGTAGTGCAATCTGTACGTAACATTTGCTGTCTAAAGTCTGGACTGCAATCAATTAAAACCGAAAAATCGGCCCACTGCACTAAAACCGACACTCTAAGGCGTTTATCTTTAGGGTCTTCACTTAAGCATACAGGATGCTTACTTCCAATAATTGGAATTCCTTGTGAAGTTCCAGTGCCTAAAAATGTAATTTTCAAATCGGTTATTAGTTTTAACAAAAATAGGCTATTTTTTTTTTAAGCTTATCTAAAATGATATCTTTGTGTATATTGCAAATCTCTTTAATCAACAAGATGGAAATAACACTTAAAGGAGATGCTAAGATTGAAAGCATCCCTTCATTAAAGGACAAGGCTTTAAGAATAAATTTAAACGAAAATATTTACGGAACTTTTGCTGAAATTGGTGCTGGACAAGAAACAGTACGCCAATTTTTTAGGGCCGGTGGGGCTTCAGGAACTATTGCAAAAGCCATGTCTGCTTATGACAAATCCTTTAGTGATGCCATTTACGGTACTGAAAAAGAAAACCGTTATGTGACCGAAGATCGCTTAAAAAAAATGTTAACTCATGAAGTCAGATTAATTGAAAACCGTCTTTCTAGAGATGAGTCTCCCAATAAAATGTTTTTTAGCTATGCAAATACTGTAGCGACCATTGATTTCGCAAAACGTTTTAAAGGCCATGGATGGGTTGGAATTCGCTATCAAATTGATGCCAATCAGGAGGTTTATAATGAAATTACACTCCACATCCGTTTTAAAGAAACCGATGCGCGTTTACAGCAAGAAACGCTCGGAAAACTAGGCACCAACTTAATTTATGGTGCTTATTATAAATATAACCAACCAAAAAAACTGCTCAGATACTTATACGATCACATCGATAAAGACCAGTTAGAAATTGATACAATTAATTTTTCTGGACCTTCATTTAAAGAAGTTGATAATCGGCTTATGAGCTTACAGCTCTTGAAAAATGGAATGACCGATGCGGTTATGTTTGCTCCAGATGGTAACAATGTACTGCCCGCACGCGTTCTTTACAAGAAAAATATTCTCGCCTTTAGAGGAAGTTTCCGACCTGTAACGAAAGTAAACATAGATATGTATGAGAAATCTTACGATATGTTTCTACAAGAAAATAAAGTAACCAAAGAAAAGACACAGGTTATTTTTGAAATCACCTTATCGAATTTAAGAGCTTCTGGGGGCGAAATTGATGAGCAAGATTTTATGGATCGAGCGCGGTTGTTATGTTCGCTGGGACAAACGGTTCTCATCTCTAATTTTCAAGAATATTACAAACTTGTAGAGTACTTTAATTTATACACCAAAAACCGCATGGGACTTTCTATGGGGATCAATAACCTGATTGATATTTTTGATGAAAAATATTATCGCCATTTAAGCGGAGGAATTCTTGAAGCGTTCGGAAAACTCTTTAACAAAGATCTTAAAATCTATTTGTATCCGATGTTAACTGAAAACCAAAGCTTGACTACGAGCGAAGACCTGAAAGTGCATCCACGTATGAAAGAGCTTTATAAGTATTTCAAATACAATGGAAAACTTGTTGATATAAAAAATTACGATACTGAAATTCTGAATATTTTCTCAAGAAAAGTTTTGAAAATGATTTCAAACGCAGAACCGGGCTGGGAAAAAATGCTTCCTGAAGGAGTTTCAGATATTATCAAAGCACAAAATCTATTTGGATATGAAACCCAATAAGTGCTTCGAACCCATAAAAAAAGCGACCAATTGGTCGCTTTTTTTTATTTTAATATCTGGGCAGTGTGTTCCTTAGTTTTCACTTTTAAGATGATGTCTTCAATAACACCAGCTTCGTCAATCACAAAAGTGGTTCTATGAATACCCTCATAGTCTTTACCCATAAATTTTTTAGGGCCCCAAACGCCAAAGGCTTTGATTACCGATTTGTCTTCGTCTGCCAATAACGGATACGGAAAACCGTACTTTTCTTTAAAATTTGTTTGACGTTTAGCACTGTCTGCACTCACGCCAAGAACATCATAGCCTTGAGCTGTAAAACGACTGTAGTTATCACTCAAATTACAAGCCTCAACAGTACAACCAGGGGTACTGGCTTTGGGATAGAAAAACAACACGAGTTTTTTACCTTTATAATCTGCTAAAGAAATTGAATTTCCACTTTCGTCTAAAGCTTGAAAATCTGGAGCGGCATCGCCTATTTGTAATGTAATCATAATTAGTATCTTTGGTTAGTTCAACAAATA
>JGI20157J14317_10002693_pt1 | contig 14800 bp, 15 predicted proteins | sample COG_07_FD_14317 | JGI IMG/M metagenome (IMG submission 14317)
CATCTTGCATTTCGCTTCTCCAGCAAGTCCTATAGATTACCTTAAAATTCCCATAGAAACCCTTAAAGTGGGGGCTTTGGGCACCCACAACTTATTAGGTCTGGCCAAGGAGAAAGGCGCCAGAATTTTAGTGGCTTCTACCTCAGAAGTGTACGGAGACCCTTTGGTACACCCACAAACAGAAGACTACAACGGAAATGTGAGCCCTGTAGGGCCAAGGGGCGTCTATGACGAGGCCAAACGCTTTATGGAATCTATTACCATGGCTTACCACCGTTTTCACGGATTAGAGACCCGTATTGTTAGAATCTTTAACACCTACGGTCCTAGAATGCGGCTCAATGATGGGAGGGTAGTCCCTGCTTTTATGGGACAGGTACTCCGAGGAGAAGACCTCACCGTATTTGGAGATGGAAGCCAGACCAGGTCGTTTTGTTATATTTCAGATCAGGTAGCAGGTATTTACAGCTTGCTCATGTCTGATTATGCTGAGCCTGTCAATATTGGAAACCCCAATGAAACCACTATTCTAGAATTTGCTCAGGAAATTCAACGCCTCAGCGGTACGGATCAAAAAATAGTATTTAAGCCCCTGCCTCAGGACGACCCGCTTCAGCGAAAACCAGATATTTCACTGGCTAAAAAAGTGTTGGATTGGACCCCGAAAGTATCTAGAGAAGAAGGGATTGCCAAGGTTTTTGACTATTTTAAATCATTACCTGCGGAAGAATTAAATGCTAAGGCACACAGAGATTTTAAATAAATTGTAGGAGAAACAAAGGGTTTCTTTTACAAAGTGTATTTTTACAAAAATTTTTACCCCCATGAATATTCTCATTCTAGGCGCCGGAGGGCGTGAACATACCATCGCATGGAAGCTTAAACAAAGCAGTACGCCAACCCAGTTGTTTGTAGCTCCTGGAAATGCTGGAACGGCTTCTATAGCAACCAATTTAGCCATTGGCGTCACTGATTTTCCAGCTATTAAGGAAGCCGTTTTGGCCCATGACATTCAAATGGTGGTAGTGGGGCCAGAAGACCCATTGGTATTAGGAGTACACGACTTTTTTTTAGCAGATTCAGCCCTGGAAAATATTCCAGTGATAGGCCCTCAGAAAGCCGCAGCAGCATTAGAAGGCAGTAAAGATTTTGCCAAGCAATTTCTCATGCGTCACGGCATTCCAACAGCTGCTTACCAAGCTTTTACAGCTGAAAACTTGGCAGCGGGCTATGCTTTCTTAGACACACTCAAAGCGCCTTATGTATTAAAAGCAGACGGATTGGCGGCAGGAAAAGGCGTGCTTATACTAGAAGACTTGGCGACCGCTAAAAAAGAATTAAAAAGCATGCTATTAGACGCCAAGTTTGGCGCTGCGAGTACCACAGTAGTGATAGAAGCGTTTTTAGAGGGCATTGAATTGTCTTGCTTTGTTTTAACAGACGGTAAAAACTATAAAGTACTTCCTACAGCCAAGGATTACAAAAGAATTGGCGCAGGAGATACCGGTTTAAATACCGGTGGCATGGGGGCTATTTCTCCAGTACCTTTTGCAAACGCCGCCTTTATGGATAAGATCCATAAAAGGGTTGTAGAACCTACTGTTAAGGGTCTTGAAAAGGATGGCCTGCCTTATAAAGGTTTTATTTTTATTGGTCTAATCAAAGTGGGAGAAGACCCATTTGTTATAGAATATAATGTGCGTTTGGGAGATCCAGAAACAGAGGTGGTCTTGCCTAGACTTAAAATTGATTTGGTTGCCGTATTTAATGCAGTAGCCAACCAAACATTGGATCAAATCCAATTAGAGATTGATCCAAGAACAGCCACAACAGTGATGAGTGTTGCTGGCGGATACCCAGAGGCCTATGAAAAAGGCCATGAAATCTCAGGCTTAGAAACGCCAAGTGATTCCTTGGTTTTTCATGCAGGAACGACAATTCAAAACGGCAGCGTTGTAACCAATGGAGGAAGGGTCTTAGCCGTAACTAGTTTTGGAGACAATCACAAAGAAGCCCTTTCTAAGTCTTACCAGCGATTAAAAGGCATTTCATTTAAAGACATATATTACAGAGAAGACTTAGGTTTTGACCTAGACTAAGTCTAATTTGGATTAAGCCCTAAACAATGAATCTGATTTTCAGGAAAGTTACATTTTCAGGAAAGCCATAAAAAAAGCCCGCTGTAAGCGGGCTTTTTTTATATAATTTTAGGACCAAGCCCTGAGGCTTATATATAAGAATGCGCAGAAACGTCTTTATTTTCTTCTCCTGAATCATTAAAGCTTTTTAGCTGAAGCATCCAATAGATCATAGCTGCAGCGCCAATGCTCATGAAGAACCAGTTTAAAGCGTTAGAAGCCCACCAGTTATCCATACTGCGTAAAGCGTCAAATGGCAAAAACAAATAATCTAAAAAAAGGCTTTCAATTGCTTTAAAAATAGAGACCATCATAATATTTTATTTTATTGTGGGCCTTAAAAACAAACCCATCATTTTTAATATTTAGCGTAACTTTATGCTTGAGAAGTGTATCACAGACCTTCTTGCGCCACAAAAGTATAAAATCTTCTCATGATAAGCCACATTTTTAGCAAAACAAAGCCTGTAAATTTTTTATTGCTTTCTTTTTTATTGGCTGTTTATATTCTTTCGTTCGAGGGGTTTATAGGTATTGGACTTCAAGACAACCAGGGAATAGGGGCGTATTTCATGAAAAACCTAGGTTTTTTCTTAAAAGCCTTAGGGATTTTGGTTCCCGTACTCTTTTTAATTGACTTTATTCTTAAGAGAAACAAATTAGTACTCACCCATAGCTATACCTTATTCTTTTTTGTGGTTTTTTGTGGTTTTTTCTCCTCTATTTTCACGAATACAGCGGTTTTATTGGCCCATTTTTTTGTGCTCTTAGGCCTTAGGAGGCTGTTGAGCTTAAAGACCAAGCAACGCTCTAGAAAAAAAGTATTTGAAGCTTGTTTGTGGTTTTTAGTGGCCAGTTATTTTTACGATTGGACCTTGCTTTATTTCCTATTGTTGCCGACCGTTATATTTATATACGACAAAAATAATCCGAGGTATTGGTCATTAATTTTATGGGCAATTTTGGTCTATGCCGCACTGCTTTGGGGCTTTGTCATTAGAAGCAATCCTGAATCCTTTTTCAAGACCCATTACCTTTTCAATTATCAGCCCCAGGGGTTTTCTGCTAAAATAAGCCCATTAATTATGGTGTTTTACGGCAGTGGCGCTTTGGTGTTGTTGTGGAATTACAGTAGGAAAGCCAGCGCAAAAGTGGCTTCTTTGGGCCGTAAAAACAGCCTGGCCATACTGACTTTGACCGGTTTTTTAGGGGGGCTACTTTACCTTTTTTCTCCTTTTGACGATTACAGCGCCTTGTTATTTGGTTTTTTCCCCATGGCCTTTTTGTGGAGTAATACCACGGAATTACTTCCTAAAATTTGGCAAAAAGAGTTGTTGTTATGGGGTTTTTTAAGCGCACCACTTTGGGGATTGATCGCTTATTTGGTTCAAAATTAAATGGGTACCTTTGCCTAAAATCACAAGAATATGTTTGCTGCAACTGCCTGGAAAATATTTAACGAGAGCATAGAAAAATACCACCTTATAGATCGTGTAGATCAGGAATTCCACAACCCACACGACACCAAAGAAATTGCCCATTTGTTGTATAAAAAAAATTGGATAGACACTGTTCAATGGCATTTCGAAGACCTGATTAGAGATCCCGCTATAGACCCAGTAGGCGCCCTAGCGTTAAAGAGAAAGATTGACGCCAGCAACCAAGAACGCACCAATTTAGTAGAGTATATAGACAGTTATTTCTATGAGAAGTACAAGGATGTGGCTGCCACAGCCGCTGCTACCATTAACACAGAAAGCCCTGCATGGGCGGTAGACAGACTTTCTATTTTGGCATTAAAAGTATATCATATGAGGGAAGAGGTACTTAGGGAAGACGCCAGTTCTGACCATATTGCGCAGTGCCAAGAGAAATTAGAAGTGCTGCTCACTCAAAAAGAAGACCTCTGCTTGGCCATAGACCAGTTACTCTTAGACTTTGAGCAGGGTGACAAGTATATGAAGGTATATAAGCAAATGAAAATGTACAACGACAATGAGCTTAACCCAGTTCTCAGAGCCAGCAAGTAGGCCATTAGCAGAACAGCATGTACTGGTCATACGCCTCTCTGCTATGGGCGACGTAGCCATTATGGCACCCGTCTTAAACGCGCTACTCAAACAACACCCCCAACTCTCGGTTACCTTACTCACTCTAGCGAAATGGGTACCCATATTTGCCTCCATTCCTCGATTAAAAACGGTCCCAGTAGAGACCAAAGGCATTCATAAAGGGATAATAGGCCTTTGGCGCCTCAGCCAATTTTTAAAAAAAGAAGGTTTTATAGCCATTGCAGATTTGCACGGCGTATTGCGTTCCCGTCTCTTGTGTTTTTTCTTGTCTTTAAGCGGACACAAATATGCCAGAATAGACAAAGGGAGGGCGGAGAAAAAAGCCTTAACCCGACTTGAGAATAAAATATTCAAGCCCCTTAAACACAGCAGTATTCGCTATGGTGAGGTGTTTGCAAAATTAGGCTTCCCAATCACTCTAGACCCAAGCACTGTATTGTCCAAGCCACCAAAAAAACCAGAAACTACTGGGGCAGATCAATCCAATTTCACCACCATTGGCGTAGCCCCTTTTGCCGCTCATAAGGGCAAGCAGTATCCGCTAGACCTTATGATTCAGGCCTTAGAAATTTTTAGCCGTTTGGCGGGCAAAGACCAAAAAGAGATTCGTTTTGTGTTTTTTGGCGGTGGTCCTGTAGAAACCCCAAAAATCAAAGCCCTCTGCAAACAATTTCCCCACAGCAGTCATGGTTTGTCGCTTTCTTTTGAGCAAGAGCTTCAAGTGATTGCGCACTTAGATTTTATGGTGGCTATGGATTCCGGGAATGCTCATTTAGCGGCCATGTATGCTGTGCCTACCCTCACGCTTTGGGGAAACACACACCCTTATGCTGGTTTTGCGCCTGTTTTTCAAACAGAAAAAAACCGCCTCTTATCCGACCGGATCACCTACCCGGGACTCCCTACATCTGTCTTTGGAAAAGAAGTGCCTAAGGGATATGAAAAGGTTATGGAAAGTATAGCTCCCGCAGCCGTAGCAGAGAAAATGAGCGCGTTGTTAAGAGAAGCATTGGCCGATTAGGCCAAAAAGTTTAGGCTTTCAGAAATTTTATGCCACAGCCCCCTGGCAACTGCTCCCAGCCCCAGCCGTACAGCCGTAACAATGCTGAGAAATCACCACTTCGCGCCCTTCCAATAAGGAAGTGTCGTAGTCTTTTATGTGCCGTGCTTTTGAGGCTACTTTAAGTCCCAACATTTGGTTAAAATCACAGTCGTAAAGGTAGCCGTCCCAACTCACAGAAAGGGTGTTGGTGCACATGACACCAGCGACAGCCGCCGGATTATAGGCGTCTACCAAGGCATACATATAATCCTCGTAGTTTCCAGAGGCTACCAAATAGTCTAAAAAGCGTGAAATGGGCAGGTTTGTAATGGCAAATAAGGCATTGAATTGTATGCCAAAGTCCGTGTCTAAGGCTTTTTTAAAGTCTTTTTCTAAAGCTGCTTGGTCTCCTGGCAAATAGGCGCCAGAAGGGTTGTAAACCAAATCTAGTTTTAAGTCAGATCCCGGCATGCCGTACCCCACCTTATTGAGCATTTTTAAGGCTTCAATGGAGGCGTTAAACACCCCGTCTCCCCTTTGTTTGTCTGTTTTTCCCTTGGTATAATGGGGCATAGAAGAGACCACATGAATGCCGTATTTAGCAAAAAACTCAGGCAGGTCGTGGTATTTTTTATTCGCCCTAATAATGGTGAGGTTAGAACGGACAATAAAGTCTTTTACGCCTGCGGCCGATGCCGCTTCTACAAACCACCTAAAATCAGGATTCATCTCAGGGGCGCCACCCGTTAGGTCTAAGGTATGGGCCCCTGTTTGGGCAATCACGTCCAAACATTGCTGCATGGTTTCCCGAGTCATGATTTCTTTTCGGTCCGGACCTGCGTCTACATGGCAGTGGGCACAGACTTGGTTGCACATATAGCCCAAATTTATCTGAAGGATCTCTAATTTTTTAGCTTTTAGCGGGAATTGTCCACTTTGCGCTATTTTGTCTTTAAATAAAGGCAGGTCCCCATCTCTAAAAGGCCCCGATTGAAGGAGGTCTAATTGTTTTTGGGTTTGCGCCAATTGGTGGCCTGCCGCTTTTAGAGATTTGGTTGCCATAGGGTTTTACAAAAGGCTGCGGGCCTTTATTACATAGAGAGTTTGTTGTACTTATTCATCATTTGCACACCGTGTACTAGGGTGGCGCCACTTTCAATGGCGGCTCCTGCGTGAACGGCTTCCATCATCTCTTCTTTGGTAATCCCTTTTTGTAAACCGTCTTTGGTGTAGGCGTCTATACAATAAGGACATTTAACCACATGAGCTACCGCTAGGGCTATGAGCGATTTTTCACGGGCAGAAAGGGCCCCTTCTTCAAAAACACTGTTGTAGTAATCAAAGAATTTCTCGCCCAATTCTGGCGCCCATTCTGAAATCTTTCCAAATTTTCTAAGGTCTGCTGGGTCGTAATAATTGTTGTCCATTGCTTTGAGATTTTATTGACTTACAAATACTTGGTAATCTTGTCACTCATGGGTTTGGTGGTAGAATAAAAGTAGTCTATAAGGGCGCCGTTTTCGTCTACCAAATATTTTTGGAAGTTCCATTTTACAGAAGAGCTCACTTTGCCATTAAGGGCTTTGTTGGTAAGCCATTTGTACAGCGGGTGTTGGCCTGGGCCTTTTACTTCTATTTTGTCTGTCATAGGGAAGGTAACCCCATAAGTGGCTGAGCAGAATTCCTTAATGTCTTCGTTGCTTCCTGGCTCTTGAGACATGAATTGGTTGCAAGGAAGGCCTATCACCACCAATTTATCTTTGTACAAGGCGCTCATTTTTTCTAAGTCTTCGTACTGAGGGGTGAACCCACATTTAGAGGCCACGTTTACAAATAGGATTTTTTTGCCTTTGTAGGCAGAGAGGTCCATAGCGTTTCCGTCTATGTCCTGAAGGGCAATGTCGTATAAATTCATAGCAGTAGGGTTGTTTTGTGCAGAGAGCATTAGTGTTACTCCCATGCAAATAGTATAAAGTAATGTTTTCATTTTTTTTGTTTAAAGCTACTAAAAAGGGGCCAAATAGTCCCAGAATGTTTTCTAAAAAAAAGGCCTGCATGTAGCAAGCCAATTAAATAAGGTGTATATGAATGCAATAGGCGTGTTTAAACGTCGTCAAAATCTACGGCAATTTCTGTGCTGGTCACCATGGCTTGGCAGGAAAGTACTAGTCCGTCTGCTATCTCGCTGTCTGTGAGAATTTGATTCTTGATCATGGTGGCAGATCCCTTGGTCACTTTACAGATACAAGAGCTGCAAACCCCTCCCTGGCAAGAGTAGGGCGCGTCTATGTCTGCCTTGATTATAGCGTCTAGCAAGATGGTTTTGGCATCCATTTCTAGTGAGGCCGTCTCTCCATCTACAGTCACTTCTACCGCTATTTTACCTACAGCCAAAGCGCCACCAGAAGCGGCTTCCCCTGAATCAGAGGTGCTTTCTGTAGCGACCGTAAACAGTTCATAGTGAATATGGTCTTTAGACAAGCCCGCTTTTTCTAAGGTTTCTGTAGCTGTTTTGATCATGCCTTCTGGACCACAGAGGTAGGCACCATCAAATGGCGCTGTGTCTGTATTTTTGAGCACATAATTAATGGCAGCGGTGTCTATTCTTCCAAATAGCGCCTGGTCTTCTTTGGCTTGAGAGTACACCCATTGTACTTTAAACTGGGTAGGATAGGCGGTTTGTAGGGCTTCAATTTCATTAGAGAACATGACGTCCTGTGGAGATTTGTTTCCGTAAATTAGGGTGAAACTATGCTCAGGGCCACTGGCTAAGACACTTTTTGCAATAGAGAGTATGGGCGTAATTCCACTTCCTGCAGCCACGCCCAGATGGTGGACTGCTGCCGTGGTAGGCTCGTACAAGAAACGCCCTTGAGGGGGCATCACTTCTAAGATATCGCCTTTTTGAATGTAGCGGTTCGCGTAAGGAGAAAAGGCACCGCCAGCCACTTCTTTAATTCCTACCGTCACTGAATTTTGTGGACCAGATACCACAGGGGCAGAAGAAATAGAGTAGGCCCTACGCACTTCTTTTCCGTGAATGGTGTGTTTTATAGTAATATATTGCCCCGCCTTAAAGGCAAAATTGCTTTGTAAATCAGCGGGAATTTCAAAGCTAATAGCCACCGATTGGGTGGTTAAATTATCTACTTGAGAAACGTTTAGGGGATAAAAATGGGTCATAACAAAAATTTCAAGCAAAATTACACATTATAAGGGGTTTAAAAAAGCAGTCGTTCATTTCTTGTAACAAAAGCGCTACATTGCCTACCAATAAAAAAAGTAATAATTTTAAAGCATGATGTTACAATTTATTTCTTTAGAATGGAAGTCCTTTATTAGGGCAGCCTCCTTCCAGACCAATTTAGCCATGAAAATCCTGATGGGATTTGGTGCACTGTATTTTATGGCGGTCTTTTTAGGCCTTGGAGTGGGGGTGTTTTTTATTATTGAAGACATGGAATTGGGCGATCCTTTTGAAGTGGTCAATAGGTATATGATTTATTATTTGGCTTTTGACATGCTTTTTAGGTATTCCTTACAAAAAATGCCAGTGACTAACATTAAGCCCTTTTTGTATGTGCCACTCACCAAAAATCAGGTGGTGCGTTTTTCTTTGTTAAAGACTGTGGTGTCTTTTTTTAACTGGTCCCATGCCTTTTTCTTCTTGCCTTTTTCCATTGTGCTCATTAGCAAAGACTACCCCGCTATGGAGGTCCTGTTTTGGCACCTAGGCATGGCAGCACTTATTTATGCGAACAATTATATTAATGTACTGATCAATAATATGTCTGGGGTATTTTATGCCTTTGTAGCCACTTTTGTCGCATTGGGGGCCGCCCATTTCTTTGGCTGGTTTGACGTCACTTTATACACGGCCCCTTTCTTTGATTTGTTGGGAAGTAATCCATTGGCTTGTCTTATTCCGCTCGCTTTATTAGGTGTTTTGTCTAGGGCCGCTTTCGGGTATTTTAGAACAAATATGTACTTAGACGCCGGTCTAGCGACCAAGCAAGAAGAAGCGAGTACCCAAGAGTATGCCTTTTTAAATAGGTTTGGAAATTTAGGGACTTTTATAAAGAACGACATTCGCCTAATTCTTAGAAACAAGCGCTCTAAAATGGCCCTTTATGGCGGGCTTTTCTTTTTATTTTATGGCCTGCTCTTTTTTACAGGCGCCATTGAAGTATATGATGGTCCAGTTTGGAAAATTTTTGCAGGGATATTTGTTTCAGGAGGCTTCTTATTCAATTTTGGCCAATTTGTGCCCAGCTGGGATTCCGCATATTATCCATTAATGATGAGTCAGAACATAAAATACCAAGACTACATTAAAGCGAAATGGTATTTAATTGTAATAGCTACCGCTGCGAGTATGTTGCTCGCAATACCTTATTTATATTTTGGCTTGAACGCTTACCTGGCTGTATTGGTGGGCGGAATTTATAATATTGGTATTAATGGTTACTTGGTCCTTTGGGGTGGCGCTTATATTAAAACGCCTATAGATTTGGCTTCAGGAAAGAAAGCCTTTGGAGACAAACAGTCTTTCAATGCCAAGACCCTATTATTGACCGTTCCTAAAATTTTACTTCCCTTAGCCATTTACTGGGTAGTAGCACTATTTGCTTCTGAAACATTGGCTTTTGCTTCCGTAGCATTCGCGGGGGTATTGGGGTATTTATTTAGAAATAAAGTTTTTAGTATTATAGAAAAAGTATACAAAGACGAGAAGTACAAAACCCTAGCCGCTTACAAGCAGACCCCTTAAATAGTCATACTCCCTTCGCAAGAGGGTTTAAAAAAGCAACAAAAGACAACAGGCCTCACCGCTTTAACCAGACAATATAAACCGCTCAGATATGATCACTGTTCACGAACTTTCCAAGACCTATAAAGACCAAACGGTCTTAAACATCCCACATTTAGACATTCCAAAAGGGCAAAGTTTTGGCCTTGTAGGGAACAACGGAGCCGGTAAAACCACCTTCTTCAGTTTATTGTTAGACCTTATTCAGCCCAGCACAGGGCATATAGATTCTCATGGCGTGGTGGTAAACACCTCTGAAGATTGGAAGCCTTTTACGGCAGCCTTTATTGACGAGAGTTTTTTGATTGGCTATTTAACCCCAGAAGAATATTTTTATTTTATTGGGGAACTCAGGGGCCAATCCAAGGCAGAGGTGTCTGATTTACTGTCTAATTTTGAAGATTTCTTTCATGGAGAGATCCTTGGGCAAAAGAAATACTTAAGGGACCTTTCTAAAGGGAACCAGAAAAAAGTGGGGATTGTAGCGACCTTTATAGGATCTCCAGAAGTGGTTATTTTAGACGAGCCTTTTGCCAACCTAGATCCAACCACCCAAATTAGACTCAAAGGTATTATTAAAGATTTGGCAGCAAGCTCAGGCGTTACCGTATTGGTGTCTAGCCATGATCTAATGCATGTTACCGAGGTGTGTGAGCGTATTGTAGTCTTAGAAAAAGGACAAATAGTGAAGGATATTGTCACAGCGCCAGCGACTTTAAAAGAATTGGAAGCCTATTTCTCAGGTGCTGCACACCGCCCAAGCCTTGAAACAGAAAGTCCAGAATCTGTCCCTTCAGAAAATGCTCATTTGGAGGGAAGTAGTCCAGCAATAGCTACTGAGGGAGTCGCTGAAGAAGGAGAAAAATAATTTTAGGCCCATACATACCAAAACACCGCTTTTTTAGTTTTAGGTTTGTACCTGCCTTATGAAAACCCAATCCGTTCATATAGAGACCTCTGTTTCTGAAGGAAACCATATCGTTGCTTTTTTTAGGCGGCTGTATCGCTATGGGTTTTTGTGTTTTTTTGCCTTGTTATTCTGCGGATGTTCCACTAAAAAAGACCGTTTCATCAATAGAGAATGGCACGCCCTGAATAGCAAATTCAATGTGGTTTTTAATGGAGAAATGGCGTTTCAGCAAGCCTGGGACGGGCTTCAGGACGGTTATCAGGAAAATTTTTGGGAACCCCTCCCCATAGAGCGATTTACCCCCAAATACACCAACCAACCAGCCTCAGTTAATGTCCAAAGCCCCTTTGCACTTGCCGAGCAGAAAGCCGCCAAGGCCATAGCCAAACACGATATGGTCATTAAAGGCGAAGAGAAAAACGATCAAATGGTTGCGGCTTACGCACTTTTAGGCAGGGCCAGGTATTACGACCAACGCTTTGTGCCCGCCTTGGAAGCCTTTAATTACATTATTAGGCGGTATCCGGCCAGTAATAAGCTCAACGAAGTGAGGGTGTGGAAAGAGAAAACTAACCTCAGGCTAGGCAATGAGGCCATAGCGCTGGAAAATATTAATAGGCTTTTAAAATACCGAAAATTAAAAGGCCAAATTTTGGCCGATGCCTATGCCACAAGAGCCCAAGCGCACTTAGACTTACAACAGATAGATTCTGCCAGCTGGGACCTGAAAAGAGCCCAAGCTTTTAGTAAAAAGCCCTTAAAAAAAGCCAGATACGGCTACCTCTTGGGGCAATTGTATCAGGCACAACAAAAAGAAGACTCTGCCCTGTGGGCCTATGAAAAAGTAGTGTCACTCAACCGTAGAATTTCGCCCATATTCTTGGTGCAATCCAAGCTCCAGATTTTGTTTTTAAAGGCCAAGGCAGGCAATACAGATAAGGAAGCTATTGGTGCCTTGACCAATATGGAGGACAATTGGGAATACGAAAGTTTTTTAGACCGCATTTACTTTGAAAAAAGCCAATTGTTAAAAGCCAGAAACAGGGATTCTCTGGCAGTAGTTTATGCCAATAAGTCGCTGCGAGCTACCCGCCAAGATGCTAAGAGAAATGCAGAGAACTACCGACTTATCGCTGAGGTGAATTTCAATCAAGACCGTTTTGAAACAGCGGGTGTTTACTACGACTCCCTGTCCCAAAACCTGTCAGAAAGTAGCATTGACTATTACAGAACCGTCAAAAAGCTATCAGGCATTGAAGATTTAGTGTATTACGAAAAGCAAATTAGGGATTCTGACAGTTTGTTAAAACTCGCTACCTTGTCTCCAGTGGACCAAAAGGCTTTTGTTCAAAACATGATCAATACCGCCAAACGCAAAGATTCATTGTTGCAGTTAGACCATTTACCCGAACAAGAAGCAGGAATTAAAGGAGGCTTAGCCACCAAAGATATGGGCAGGCCATCGATTTTTTATTTTTACAATGCCACCAGCTTGTCCAGAGGGAAGCAAGTGTTTGAACAGCAGTGGGGAGACCGTGGCTTGGCAGACAATTGGCGTTGGATCATTAGCCCAAAAACCATGGCGGCGAATACCGCTCCTCAAGTGCCAGATAAAGGCAGTTTAGATAAGGCAAACAAAGGGTTAGTCACGGAGACTTCTGCTCCAAAACCCCTTAAGACAGCAGAAGAATGGGCCGCATTAGAAGCGACTTATTTGGACGGTATTCCCAAGGAAAATCAAGCCATTGATGCCTTAAATACGCTCTGGGAAGAAGGGAATTATCAGTCGGGTAAATTGTACCTAGACTTTTTTAAAAGACCAGATCTTGCAGCGGACCGCTGGGGTACTTTGGTAGACAAACCCGCTACGCCAAAAACCCTAGTCCCCACCCTCTACGCCCTTTATATGCTTTACAGTGAAGCGGGAAACATAAACGCTGCAGTGTTGCGGGACAGGATTATTAGAAACCATCCAGACTCTGATTACGCCAAAGTGTTGCTCAACCCATCTTTAGGCACCCAAAAAGAGGCTGAATTTAACACCCGATACACGGACTTGTTGGCTTCTTTTGAAACACAAGACTTCAGCAAGGTGCTTCAAGAGAGTACGCAGTGGCTGTCTGAGTTATTAGAAGATCCTAAGGGGGCACCCATTGCCTTGGTTCAAGCAAATACCATCGGGCGCCTGTATGGCCTTTCGGCCTACAAGAGCGCCCTAAAGGATTTACAGGAAAAATATCCTAAGACCCCTGTGGCCATACAGGCCCAAAATAGTTTGGATCATTTTGAAGCCGCACCCCCCAATGCACGCTTTGACCAATTGCCTAAAGCAGACAGACATTATGTGGCCTTACTGCACGAAAGTCCTTATGATTCCTTGGCCTGGACCACCTACCAAAAAGATTTTGAGTCGTTGTTTCCCACACTTTCCTTGAGTAGAGAAGTGTTTTCGCCAGGAAAAACATTTTACGTAATCACCAAAATAAAAGACAAGGCAGCCGCTTTAGGCTTGGCCAAACACCCCTATTTTAAAACCAAAGCGTTAAAAAACCAGGAGATTTTTGTAGTTTTAGGATCTCACTATAAAATTTTACAGCTCTATAAAAACATTGCAGGCTATCGCAAGTATTTAATGGAGTCTTTAGATACAGATCAATAGGGAGGGTATTAAAGAAAAAAAAGCCATGTTTTCAGAAAATAAAAAAGGGCAAGATCAGGGCAGCCAACCCAATAGAATAGAAGCCAACACCCATATTAAAGGAGATATTTCTTCTCAAGCAGACTTTAGAATAGACGGTGTGTTAGAGGGAAACCTGAGTACTACAGGAAAAGTAGTTATTGGCGCTTCAGGAAAAATTACTGGAAATGTCTCTTGTGTTCAGGCAGACATTGCTGGAGGTTTTGAAGGAGAATTAGAAGTCTCTGAATTGTTGAATTTACAAGAAACCGCTAAAATAGAAGGCCAGATTTATACGCAAAAACTAGCCATAAGCCCAGGCGCAGTGTTTAATGCCAAGTGTAGCATGCGGCCTAAAGGGGTGTCTGCACTACATCCAGATGCAAAAACGGCAGAACAATCTGGGTCTTCCATGGCCAATAACGGCTAAGTTACCCTGGTGAAAATTAATAAGACACTCTTATAAACCGCCCCATGTCTCCAGAAAAAAAACCCAATGACAACCCATTAAAGGCCTTGGCAAAAGTGTCAGGAATGGGTATTCAGATGGGTTTGACCATTTATGGGGGAAACTTATTGGGCCGTTGGTTGGATCAAAAAATGCAATGGAGTTTTTTAGAAATAAGCCTCACTTTGTTGTCTATAGCGCTAGCCATTTACGCCATGATCAAACAAGCCAAAGCCCAATAAGGTGTTGCCCAAAGCTTTAAATACCGCCAAAACCTTAGGCCACTGCAACAGCGCTCTAGACCCACTACAATTATTTACAGCTATATTTCATGAACCAGCTACTCCTTGAAGAACACTTATTTTTTAACCTTACGGCCAGTACAGTGGTTGTAGGGATATGTTATTTGCTTTCTAAAAACCCCAAAACCAAAGACTATGTGGGTTTTTTGTACCTGTTTGGTATCCCGTTAAAAGGCGTGTTTTTTTACAAATCATTTCCCTTCTTATTTTTAGATGGGCTTTCCCTTAGCCTTCAAGAAAAAGGCAACATTCTTATGCCTATTTTGTTTTTTTTAGCGGTAGAGGTTTTATTTCTTTTAAAATTTTTGAAGCAAACCCCTTCTTCACAGAATTAATCTTTAAATAGGGTTTGTTTTTTATAGAATATACGTACATTTGCAGAAATTTTTTTAGCGTCTATT
>JGI20157J14317_10002694_pt1 | contig 14790 bp, 28 predicted proteins | sample COG_07_FD_14317 | JGI IMG/M metagenome (IMG submission 14317)
AATAGGATAAAATATTAAAGGCTTACCAAAATATGCTTCTAAATTATCATCAACAAAATATCCATATTGTATTGTTGTTTGTGGTGCAGCTAAATTAACATTAACATCTACAAGACGTTCCATTTGTATATGCTCAAAAGGTAGTTTTACTTTATATATAGGATTTGGTCCATCAAAGTTATTGCCTACTGTTGCATTTCCTGTAAATTCTTCTGCACCCCAAGACTTACCTTGTAACTGTTCGTATTGTAAAGCAAGTAGTGTTCCAGTTCCTTCATATCCAAATTCAATTTCTTTATAAGGCAATGCTACATTAACTTGACTTGTTGTTGTATCTACATATTCACTTATATCATAACTTGTTCCTGCNATATAAAATTCATCTAACTTTTGTACTTTNATNTTACCATAATCTGCATCTTGTCTATTACTTACATAATAAGCTGTAAGATTAAACATTCTAAATATTCCTGTTAGAAAATCTATAATCTTCATATCAGGTATTTGTTCAGTTATAACAAATTGAAATGTAGCAGTAGCAGCAAAATTTGTAATATCATAAGTTTCAGCCCATCCAACAGGAGGACTTGTAGGTTGATAACCTGATAAATCCCATTCTATTAAAGAAAAAGTAATATTAGTTGTTGTTCTTATAATAACAGTATATGTGGCTGCATCCATAAAACCCATATCACCTTCATCGAATAATGAATTGCCTGTTAAATTAGAAGCAGTAAACCAAACAGTACCATTTCTGTTTATTATTACATCATAAGAATCAGTTGAACTTGTGTTTATAGTTAATCTTTGTGTAATTGTTGGTAAATAGTTTGCAAATATTTGTAAGCCAGAACTATTAATCATTCCAGTATAAGTTTGGGGTAAACCAAAACCTGTTACTAATGTTGGAAATGCTGCAACTTGTTCTGCAGGTGCTACACTACCTTTCTTTCTATGTAGCCACATATAAAGATTATAAAATTCAGGATTAGTTGTACTAAAAAAATCTCTTGTAAAAGTTAAATTATATTCAGGGTCATTTTCAATAGCTTCTATAATTTCATAAAGTCGTATAGCATATTTTAAATCAGAATATAATACACCGTGATTGTTATTACCTCCTCCAGTATGATAATATAAATTCCCCGTATCGTTTGTGTGTGCTGATGTATTACTATTATAAAATAACCTTGATTCTTCACCACTTGCACCAGATGTTATAAGAGGACATAGTATTGGACCAGATGCACTTTGTAATCTTGCTTTTACAGCAGCAGCATCATAGTTTAATTTGTATTGATTTAAATCATTTAAATTTGCTAATTTATCTTCTCTTAATATATCTTTTATGTTTACTGTTTGACCAAAGAATGTAATACGATATGCATACACTTTATTTAGTTTCATATCAACACCTTCAAGCCTTATATAACCTTGCTTAAAAGCTACATTATTTAATTCTATTTTAGCATCTCTTTTATTTCTTGCATCAAATCCATCTACAATATTAAAATTATAATAGTGTTCAAACACTTGATTATTAGCTTTTGAAGCTGGTACTGTAAATGTTTGAGTAAATTCAGTAAATATCTTTGCAGGATCTTTAATGTTTTGTATAGACTGGTTAAATGAAACCTGTTCATCTTTGAATAAATCAATTCTTACATAATTTACTACATTAATATCAGGATCATTATCAATATATAGTTGAAGTTTTTGCATTATCTAATGTTGTTTATGTAATCAAATGACATATCAAATTCAAATGTGTAATCTATTAACCTTTCATTTAGTGAAGTCTTTTTAACCATATTGCTTTTTTTAACATTAACAGGTACTACTTCATCTGCACTTGAATCAAAAGGGTCTGTTCTTGTAAGCCATACTTGTTCAGATAATAGTAATTGTTCAAACCATTGATTAGCCCATTCAGGATAATATCCAGAACTTAAACTAATGCTTGTGTTTGCTACTGTATTATAATCTTGTTTAGTATGCGTGTTTACATTATAGCTTCCTGTTGATGTTATAATGTTTCTTTGGAATTGTTCTTGTTTTTTATTAGTTGTATTTACTGATTTTAAAAAGAACCAAATATCTTGTAATGCACCAAACTTATTTACAAATGTTATTTTATGCCCATATCCATATTTAGTACAATCTATTCTAATTATATCAACATCATATTGACCACCACCTGAATTAATTTCAGTTGCAGAAGAAGTAAAACTTTGATAATTTAAAGAAGCATTAGCAGCAATATAAGGCAATACACCTGCAGTATTATTAGGTACATAAATATAATATTCATTTAATGTACTTGGATTAGTATTTAATAACCATCTTGGTCTATTACTAAAAGGTATTTCAGGGTTATCTCCTTCCATAAAAGTACCATAACCATCATAACCTACATCCGTAAATGTATCTGTTGTTAATGCAGTTCCAGTTCCGTCTGTTGAAGCGTGTGAAGTTAATGTAGAAATAATAGCTAATGTTTCAGCAGTATAAGTTCCATTAAAAGTTATGTTTATAAAATCCCTACATAGTTCTGCTATCTCCCATAACATATTTTGGTTTAAAGAAGTAGGTTTTACTAATGTATATTCTATTGTGCCATCAATACTTATAGTAATTTTTGCTGATAATGGTGTACCAGTATCTGCTACTGCTGTTTTATATTGTGGGCTTCTTAATGCTATTGCTGCCATTGTTTATTTTTTAGTTCCTAATATTATTCCTTTTTCTATGTCTAACATAAAATCTTTTATTAATTCTTCTGGTAATCTTTTAAATGCAGCTTCAAATGGTTTAGTAAAAAAGTAAGTAGGTTTAAAACCTTGTGCGTATATACTTCTTTGTAATACAAATGCCATACTCTTATAACTGCCCTTTTTAAATTTGCCTTCTTTATCTCTAAATCTTATATTCTTACTTTGTGCCCAATCTCTTAATGGTTGCATTGGTGGCATCTTTTGCTTATAACTAAACTTACTTGTTGGTGCTTTTTGTTTACCTCCTTTTATTAAACTTGGATTAGCACCCTTAACACCTTGATCTTGGAACTTACCGTAATCTTCCATATAGAAGTCAAGTATAAATCCCTTTTGTTCTTCATCTAATGTGTATCTAATAGAATCATATAAAGCACCACCACCTTGATTTCCTTTTGTTAAACGTGATCTTGACTGTTGTACAACGTACTTGCCAAAATCATTTAATGCTTTATTTATATTCTGGAAATTCATTAACAAATGTTTATGTCATTGTATATTAATATATCCATAGTTGCAGTCCACCCTGCTAATTGGTTTTCAAATCTATCGTAAAATGGTTCACAACTTACTGGACTATCTAATTGGTATTTATCTTGGTGTAGTGTTCCCATTCTTAAACTTTGTATTACTTTATTTAATACTGCCAGTTGTGTATTAAGAATATCTTGTTCGTTATTGTTTCCTGTAAATCTATCTGTTGTTTCACTTTTAGATTGATCCACAATATCCATAGCCAAGATGCTTATATTAAAAGTTAATGTTTGTTCTTGTTGTATTACGTTGTTTACTATAATATGAGCTAATGGAAATATGTCTTGCTTGTTTAGATTCACATCGTATATATCTCCTGTTGTTACAGTATTGCAATTAATGTCTGCAAGTAGCTTGTCTTTTATAGTTTCAGTTAATTGATAAAAACCTCTTATTCCTTGTTGGCTCATTTGAATTTACTTTTTATTTGTTTTGATTCTAATTCGTTTTTGTCTTTCATAAATGCTAACATCATTAAACACTTATGCATTTCTAATTTGGTAATATCTTCAAATCTTGTAATATCTCCTCCAGCGAGTCCGTAAAGGCTTGAATACCATCCCCATTTTTTAGAAAATCCAGACCTTGAACTTGTAGATTCCCCTCCTCGTTCTCCAAATAATTCATCATAGTTTGCGATAATTCGATCCCTAAACGATAAAAAAAAATAATAGAACCAAATACTGCATCCATAGGCATATTAATTAATTTGTCTTTTGTATCTGGATCGTATTCTTCTATTAAGTATTTTTGCCCTAACTTTTGTTTTATAGGTCTGTATAATACATTCATTGCTATTTGTATATTCTCCCATTCACCCATATAGGTATCAAGGTCGATATATTCACCTAATGTTATTTCATCAAGATCAGGAACAAATCCGTATTCAACATTATTTAACCAGAAACTTTTTACAAGATCTGGCTTCTGTTCAAACATTTTAGATATTAAACTTGCTATACGATCTGCATCCGACAGCTTTATGTTTAGGGCATCTTGCATTTTAACATTGCAAAATATTTCTATCATTTTAGTCTGTAAAAAAGTGTTGTTCTGTTTGCTATCTTGTACTTTTAGGAACTTCTGATATTGCTTTAATGTAATTTCATTAAGTTCAGTAGGTACGTTAATATTAGCTTTCATACTTATATAACGTAATTAAAGTAGAATTTTAGTATAAAAAAAAAGGTGCTATTTCTAACACCCTTTTTCAACTTAAACAAAACAAAATTATTAATCTATATATTCGCATTGATGACTACAATACCCTTCTTCATATATTGGTCTTTCACATTCGATGCACTTGTATTGTGGCATATCGTCTGGAGTTTCTTTATAGTAGTTCATAAATTGTAGGCTTTCATTTCTTCTTTGTATAATTCTAAATCATAAAGGGCTTCATTCATTCGTTCCCTATAATCACTATTAGCCATCTTACAAGCCGCAAGATCATTCTGTAATCCTGCAACATAAATAGAGTTGTCTATAAATAGTTGTTGGAATTGTAATAGTTCTACGTTCTTTGGTTTAGATTTTACCCACTTGTTTATTAGTTCCCCAAGTAGTATTGCGTTGTTAGTATATTCTAAATCCTGTAAGTTCTGCATTTTGTTTCTCATACTATTGTTTCTAACAAATGTAAGAAAAAAAACATAGCCACATAAAATACAGCCCAGCCTAAAGCTGAATAACCTACAATCTTTAAAAATGATTCTTTGTTTTCTTTTTTAGATATTTTCTTTGCAATGTAATATCTACGTTGTCCGTCTACTTCGTAATAATGTTTCATAATATGATTTTAATTAATGTTACTGTTGCTAATACTATAAATGCTATTTTAATAGCTTTAAACATACTTTCTTCCTTTTTAGGGTTACGACCTTGATTTGATCTGTATTGTCTTTTTTTCATCTGTATTTCTATTAAATGATTTTATTCTTTTTGTCTTATTTAAGTTGTGTAAAAACTTTGTTCTATTATAATTCATAAGGAAGTATAAAATGATTATACGCTTGATGAAGTATATCTACAGTTGCAAATAAAAATATAATTGCAAAGGTTAAGCAGAATAATATAATGCAAAAGCAAATTAAACTACTTGCTAAAAATCTAATAAATTTTATAAGTTCTTGTTGTTCCATTTTGTAAAGTTTAAAAAGGGAGCTGTTACCCTCCCATTGTTTTTAATTATTTAAATGATAGCTTATTAATCCGTTTGGAAATTCCCCTAACCATATTAAATCTTTTTTGTATAAAGAACCTAAAATACCTTTTAATTGGTCTTTGCTTCCGTTAAAACTATCCATTATGTTATCAAAACATTCTGTAGGTGTTTCTTCGTAATCATCTCCCCAAGATATAATCTCTAATACTTTTTCTTCTAAATTTGTCATTTGTTCTGTTTGTTTAAATAACTGCTTCATTGCAATTATACAGCTAATATAATACAATATATTTAATTAACAAAATAATTGATAAGTTTTATTTGTATTGGATAATATCACATTCTCTACAGTAGTAGTAGTCCTTATTATCTTTACCTGAATATATAGTCATTGTCTGTTTACATTTTTTACATTCCATTATTGTATATAGTATTTGCCCCTATTAGGGTTCTGTAGCTGGTAGCTTACTGCATATCTAATAGCATCTATTAAATGGTTATATTTATCAATAGGTGTGTTTGATTTCTTCTCAAGCCAACTATAGTTGTTTAGTTCTTTTATTAAGTTTATACTTTGTTCGTCTACTATTAAATCATAGTCTTGTAATAAGCTGATCCCATAGGTTATAGATCCTGCTCCTTTAATTGAAGCCACTACACTACACCCTTTAGATTTTAATTCTGATAAAAGACGCACTTCGGCAGAATCTCCTACAATTAAATTGTCTATAGCGTGTTTGATATTTAAACGTGCTATTTCGCTTGTTGTTAGTTTAGGCAAGTAAAAACATTCTTTTAAATAAATAACCTTGTTAGTTGTATCTATGTTAGTTTCTACTAATGTACTTGGATCATTACTAAATCCATAATCTTGACCAAATACACTTATACCTACTTTTTTAAATTTACCTATTTGCCAGTTAGTAAATATTACACCTTCTGCTTTATCAAGCCACCCTCCCATTATTTGGGTTTTGTATTTTTGTGGTCTGCGTTGTTTAATGTTTTCTATTTGGTTTAAATAGCTTTCTGAAAGGTTTTCAATATTGTCTTTATAAGTTGTATGAATGTATGTAACATTATCTTTAGTTGTGTTTACACTTTCTTGTATTCCTTTATCTTCAAAGAATCTTTTATAGATCCAATGTTCTTTAGTTGCAGGATTTAATATTAGTATTACCCTATTGTGTTTACCTAATTGTCTTACTGATAAATCTATCTTGTCAAATGTATCTTCATTAGTTAGTTCTTCTGCTTCATCTAATACAAACGTTGTAACGCCTTGTAAGGACTTTAGATTAGCTGTTTGATCACCACTTGAAGTTTTTATCCCTTTGAATATTATCTTGCTTCCTGAACGCTTATTTCTTATTTCATCTTTTGTGATATGAAAGTCATTAAAGATTTTAAGCAGTTCAAGTTTTTCAATAAATTCAGGAATAATAGAAATATAAGTAGAAGATAAAGTATAACGAGTAAATAGAATAGTATGTCCAGCTTCATAAGTAAGAAGAACTAATAAGAGGTTTACAGAAAATGATTTACCAGATCCACGCCCACCTGTAACTATAAAGTACCTCCCATCTGATTCAGCAATAGGAGAATACTTTTTATTTATTTCAATCACTTAAACTTAATTAAGTCTTTGAAGTTTATGTTCAAGCCTTCACTTGAAGTTATATCTACTGATTCTTTAGGTTTGCCATATCTATATCCAAAGTATAAATTCATAGCCCTTGAATCACCCTTTAGTATTTGTTTGCCTAAAGTTTCAATTACTTTGTCATTGTCTATAAGCAAGTCAAGTTTTTCTATTAGTTTTAATTCATCTGCTTTCTTTGGTCTACCTGCACCTTCTCTTGCTCCTCCATTGTTTTTACGATTATCCATAATATGTTTTTTATATTGTTCTAAAACGTCTATGCTTATTCCATTTAATACTTCTACATTCTCCTAATATATTTAATCTTGAAACCTTATTATTAAAATTGTTTCTTTCTTCATTAAGTTGACTGTTTCCATTTTTAGAATCCATATTGAAATATTATTGTTTATTCAATTTATATATATAACGTAATTTTTAACTTAATTTATTCAGTACCAGATATTATATCTTTTTTAGGTTTAATAATCTCGTGTTCTTTTATACATTTTTTTATGTATTCATATACTTCAAGTTGCGTAAGCACATTATTTAACTGTAATTCTATCTCCTCAAATTCAAGATTATTTGTTTCAATATCATTTTCTAATTCTTTTATGAATCTTTTTTGTTCAAAGATTTTAGATTGCACTTTTAGCAGTGCTTGATTTTTTATTTTATTCTCCTGCATAAGCTGTTGTACTATCTTTGTATTGCCATTCCCACCCCCTTATAAGTAATTCTATTCTTGTTAATGCTTCACCTTCTAAATGTTTTGGTATTTGATTAACTAAATTTAATATAGGATTTTCTTTTAATTCTTTTATTTCATCTTCAAGTTCTTTGCATTTTACTTCTAAATAGTTTTCTCTATTCACTCCTTTTAGATTCATACTTGTTTTAAGTATAATCATTTCTTCTATCTCTTGCATTTTTTTATTTGTCTTTTTATATATGTCATAATTTTTTAATGACCATATAACAGTTGCGTGATTGATAGAAGTTCCTGATTCTCTAAAGTAGTGTGCTATTTCTGTAAGACCCATATTTAATTTGTTCTTTAGTATGTAAAACAATAATGATCTCATTTCTACTATTTCACGTTTTCTTGATCTTTGAAATACATTTATTCCTGATAGTTGTATTATTTTTTCTGCTACTTCATTTTGTACAAAGTAAAAATCTTGTACTTCTATTTCTTGTTTATTCATTTCTTAATTTTAAAAGGTTATAACATTCTGTATATTTCTGTCTTGCCTTGCCTTTGTATTGTTCTTTAAATAATTCGTATAGTTTTTTAGTGTATTGGTATTTTGTAGTACAATCTTTGTAATAGTTTTCAGCAAACTTTTTACCCTTGCCTTTAAAGTAGTTTACATTGTCAGCTGTATCGCCGACTATCATTTGTTCATAGAAGTTATATAATGCTTCATCTTCGCTTATGTCTAATACTACCCTATGCTTGTAGTGATAGTTATACATTAAACAAGGAAATTGTTTATAGTCTTTATCTATACTTACTATCATTACTTCATTTCTTCCTATGTCTTTGCTTATGTTATACCAATATCTCGCAACCAGATCATCTGTTTCAATTCCATAGCCAAATATACTATTATAGGTTTCTTTAACGTACTGGTGCATATCGTGAAGTAATGGTGGCAATTCTTGTTTCTTTCTGTTTGCTTTGTATTTAGGTGTAATTAGTTTTCTAAAGTTTCCTTTGCTTCCATTAAATGTAATGACTTTTTCTATTTCGTATTGTTCTTCCAGATCATTTACAATCTTCATAAACTGTTCATCAAACTTAACTTTTGAATCTTCTATATCTCTATAGTAAGGGTCATCGTTTTCTTCGTCTTTTGTTCTGTAACAACTGGCAAAAATTAGGCTGTCTGCATCTACTAAAAGTATCATTTGTTTTTTACAAAAGTTCCGTTAATCATTTTACCTGTTCTTTTATTTATTACCTCATAAGCTGAATTAACACAATCTTCTATTCTTACTCCTTCAAGTTCTGCTAAATTAGTTAATACTACCACAATATCCCCTATTGCATCAATTATTTCCGGTCTGTCTTTATTTAACAAAGCTTTAGCTAATTCCCCTGCTTCTTCTTGTAATTTAATATATTGTGTTTTTGAATCCCCTTTATCTAAAATTCCTTTATTTTTAGCCCACTCTCTTATATCATCAAATATTGTATTTTCTTTTATGTTTTCATATTGCTTTTCAAAAGTGTTTCTATAAACATATCTTTTATCATTATGCATTGATTTTGTATTATTATTTCTACACCATTGTTTTAATTCTTTTGTAAAAAATATTTTTTTATTTTCTAATATAATATAATCTGGAAAATCAAAATCTTTTAAATCTTCGTCTGTATTATTAAAAGTTATAGATTGGTTAGTTATGTAAAATTTGTTTTTAATGTTCATAATTGTTTCTTTATAAGTTTTATTGTCTTTTTTGTATTCGTATTTAGTCTGTAATTCTAATTCTTTATTTGATGCTTCTTCAATATCATTTGTTTTATATAGTATTTCATAATTTTTATATCCTTGCCTTTTAATTACTCTTTCTATTATATCTGACGTACACCCTATTTTAATTCCGGGAATATGGTAAACATAAAACATTATTTAATTAATTCCGCTTTTATAAAATTTTCGCTAAAATAATTTTTTAATGCATAATTATTATAATTGCCCTCTAATTTTGGCAAATTATGTATTTTATTATTACAGTATTTTTTAACTTGATTTAAATGATTTTCGTAAATATGTGCATCCGCTAAATTTATTCCAAGTGTGTCTGCTTTTAAATTACATTTATTAGATATTGTTGTTAAAAATAAAGCCCCCACTATTATATCATAAGGTAACCCTAAGAATAAATCCGAGCTTCTAAAAGTCATTGTCATATTTAATTTGTTATTTATTCTTACAAAATTAAATTGTGTAAAACAACAGGGCAAAGCTTGATCATTTAAGTCACAAGGATTCCATAAAGTTATTATAGCTCTACGCGAATTATTATTTATTTCTTTAATAGCATATTTTATTTGATCTATTTCATAGCCAAAATTTCTAATTTGGTGACCATATACTTTACCTAATTCCTTATTGTCATTCGCAAAATCATTCCACCATTTAATATTGTTGTCTTGTAAATATTTTAAATCAGTTCTTCCTTTAAACATCCATTTAAATTCCGCTAATGCTTTTTCAAAAAATATTTTTTTACTTGTTAATATAGGAAAACCCTCGTTTAAATTAATATTAATAGATTCATTGAAAAGCTTATAAGTTTTTGTGTGTGTTCTATTGTTTGTTAATACATTATTAGATAAACATTTTAAAAGTAATTTTTTATATTTTTTTTCAAAATTATTCATAAAGTATCTTTTGTTTTTTGAATATATAATATTGCATCCATTAATTCCTCTTGTAAATGATTCAACCATTCTTTAAGATTAGATTTGTCCTCTTCCATTGTTACGCCATATTTTTTAAATCCAACATCAGAGCGAGATATAAATTTATCTACTACTCTTTCAACAACAGGGTCCCTAAATGTTATTTGTTTTTTTGTCATTTTGTTTTAATCTTTTTTTATAAAATTACCTTCAAGATCAATAACTATATAATTGTGTTTTATTAAAATCTTAATAGCATCATTTATTGTTTTTGCTTTTTTTTGTAGTCTGTAGTGTTCAAATATTGAACTTTCAAATGCGTTTGGTTCGTGTGCCATATTATTTTTATTTAAGTATAAAGATACATTAAATAATTCTAATTAACAAAAAAATTAATAAATTAATTTAAATTTATTTTAGTGGCTTGGTTTTCTTTAAGCAAATAAACAGGTTTGAGCAACCTTTTTTTAGTCCATAATGTTGTATCAGGACAATACACATTTTTTGGTTCAGGAAGTTTAATAGTATTTAACCAGTATAAAAAATTTCCTTTTGGATCATTAACAAAATAAAGTTTGACTACTTCTTTATTTATTTTCATTAGAGCATCATATTTTGATTTCTCTAACATTTTTTCTTCATAATACTTATTTCTAAATTTCATTTCAATAACACAAGGAACCCCTTTTCTTGTAAAACCACAAGCATCATAATTTTTATAACCATCACCGGTCCATTCTAAATTCCAACCATCAAAGTTTAAAAATTTAACAACAGCTTGTTCAAGTTTTTTTATTTTATCAATGCCCATTATTCCATATCACATTCAATTCTTTTATCCATTTATTTATTGTATTTGGGGAGCAGGTACAGGGCTGGTAAAATTTATGTTTATAATAGGTTGAGTGCAAGTCACAAACCAATTTAAATTCTTTACGACTAATGGTTGATTTTTTTGAAAGCCGAAATTCTTCCCATTGTTTAAAATCTTCATTGTTAAATTTTACCATCTTGTTATTTTTATTTTATTAAATTTTTTTCTACGTTTATCACAATTGCATTTAGTGCCACGCATCTTATGGTATTTATCTACTAAAAACTTAATTCCCGTATATGTTGTAATGTTGTGTATTAAATCACCTAATTTCATAACAATTTTTTTAATATTTTTTTTACTTCTTTATACGTATTATATAACGAATGATATGGGATTCCTGTTTTTCTAGAAAGTTTAGCTATAGATTCACCCCCCTGTATAATTTCAAATATTTTTCGATCGTACCAATACATTTTTTTTAATTTTTTTTGTATTATAGAATAAGAACTTGTGTAATTAACAATTTCATCAAAACTTTTGTTTTGTATTTCATCTATATTAATAATATTAACTTTTTTTTCTTTACGTTTTAAATCTAAAAATAAAGATTTTAATGTTTTAAAAATGTAATAATAATTATAATCAGTTTTATTATAATCAATATCTAAACCTTTTTTTATACTTTTATCAATTTTAATATACATTTCCATTACAATATCTTCTGCTGTTTCCCTATTGCAGCCAAAAGAAGAAACAATGTCAATCCAAACCTGATGCTTTTTAAAAATGGTTTCAATATTACTATTCATAATTTAGTTTTTTAATGGATCATATAAATTTCCTACTATTTCAGGTAATCCTATTTCATTTACTTTAAAACTAAATGTTTCAAATGAGTAACCCCTACTGCGTTTGCACTTGACTGTTATCCATTCTTTATTTACTGTATTTGCCTCAAGTTGTATTTGACATTCACTTTTTTTCTCAAGGAAGCTTCCGAGATGTCCAGTTGGTTTGTCCGAACCAAAGTTAGAATGAATTACACACATAATATGAACTTTATATTTTGCGGACCACTCCATAAGTTTTTGCACACAAGCATTAGATTCTTCTAAATTATTTACATCTGAAACCAAATCAGCGATTCCATCTATTATTAAAAGTCCTGCGTTTTCAACTTTGTGTTCTAAACAATATTCTATAAATTGTATTCGTTCTTTATAGCCTATTGATCTTAATCCAAATGTATAATAATTTTTTGAATAATCTACTGTATTCATATCTAAAACTCGCTTAAACACTTTTTGAGCGTGCCATTTGCCCTGTTCTGTGTCTATGTGTATAAGATCCTTATTTTTTCTATGTCCTCTTAAACCGCCTCCAAAGTGATTATTATTGCCCAAGTAAACAGATGCTAATAATGATACTAAAAATGTTTTTTTTGTTTTAGGAGCGGCTTGTAAAAAACTAAAGTTACCATAAGTGCCTATTGGAATTGGCAATAGTAAATCTTTGTTCTTTGTTTTAATTAACTTTTCGCCAAGAGATAAAGCCACGGGGGGATAATCAATGGATTCTTTAGGATCTACTTTACAATCTTCTTCAATAGATTGCATTATAAGAAATTGTTCTGTTTGTTGTTCGTCCAATCGTAATTGCATATATAAATATATAAAAAAAAGGGGTGTATTAAGCCCCTTTATAAAATGTTATTTTTTAAAAATATTAAAAAGGCAGGTCGTTAGATTCAGCCGGGGTGTTAACTGTTTCTTCTCTTTCAGCTAATTTAATAATTTCATTATGCCAAACCACCTTTCCATTTCCTAAATAATTTCGTTGTGCTTTAGCCTCACGCTCTTCTTTTGTTTGTGAATCCATAATAGCAACGTTGTTTCCATATCTTGTTTCATCATTTAAAGATATTGTAAGGTTATAGTAAACTGCACCGTCTTTACCTTTAATGAATTTTTCTTTAGGTAGTTTATCTACTCTAATACTTGCATTGATAATTGCACTCATAATTTATTGTTTTTTAATTTTAGTTAATAATTCTTCTTTTGTGGTTTTCTTTTTAAATGATTCAGATTCATCTTCTGACATTACACCAAGTTCGTAAAACCCTGATAGTTTTAAAACCCCCCTACTCATAGCACGTTTTTCTGCCATTTCAGCCACATACCAAGAATTAGTAGAACCATCTTTAAAACCTACACCTTTTAATGCAGATCCAAATGTTTCAATTCTTGAATCACCTTTAGTTGCAATAGCTTTAAATACTGCAAAGTTAGGTTCACATTTAATAACATCATAAGTAATATTAATTTGTGCTTTAGCTTGTATAGCGTCTATTCCTGCACGTGTAATAATAGTGTAGTGTTGATGTTTAAAAAAGTGGTTTGGATTTAATTCGTACTTCTCATAAAGTTCTTTCAATTTTTCTTTGTTCATAGTGTAATTCTGTTTTGTTGTGATACTTCTAATTTAGCTTCTAAAACGTCTTTAGCTTGTAAAGTAAATTCTAAATGTTTTTTTAGCTTTTGGATTTCTTCTTCTTTGTTTTTAATGAAGTTTTGATAGAAACCTACTTGAACATAATGTTCGTGATAAGAAATTGTTTTTTCTGTTTTCATATTTATTTGTTTTTGTGAACTATAAATATAAACAAAATATTTAATAAAAAAAAGGAGCTAATGTAATTAACCCCTTTTTTACAAATACAAATTGAAACAGAACTAGTTAAATATAAAAACTATTTCAATTCTTTTATTAACAAATTATATTTAGTTATTAAATCTTCTATTTCATCACAAGAATACTTTGTTATTTGTTTGGCCTTATAGTAAAGTGATTCAGAACAACCTAATCCATATTCAAGATCTAAATTTTTGCCAAAAATAAACTGTTCACCGTATTTAAAAACATTACAACCTGCACATTGTACTTGGCAATTTATTTCATCCCAACGTGTTGAATAGTGTTTACGTGATTGAAAATGTCCGCATTGTAATCGTTTCCAATGATCTTGTTTTCCGCACGTGAAGCAAGTTGAAATTTCATTTATAGCATTTCTTTGTCTTATATATAAACTAAATACTTTGTCAAGTTTTTTAATTAATTTACTTCTTGCTATTTTTTTCATTAGTTGGTATTACATTATTGCATTTTTTACACAAATAATAGAAACCATTTTGATTACTACCTAAATATAACATTTTTATTTTACACTTTTTACACTTCATATATTATAACTAAAAAGAAAGAAAAAGAAAAAGGACAAAAAGAAAAAAAAAGAAAAAAGCCTACAAAAAAGAAATAATTTAAGTGCCTGATCCAAGCACCTTCCGTCTTTATTAGGTTGTGCAAGTTTTGCTATAAGCCAAACAAATATATAAAAAATATTTTATCTTTTTATTTTCTCATAACTACGGCCACCAAAAT
>JGI20157J14317_10002697_pt1 | contig 14782 bp, 14 predicted proteins | sample COG_07_FD_14317 | JGI IMG/M metagenome (IMG submission 14317)
TATCTAAGCAGAAAAAAACCTTCATAATTAAATCGAATAGGGGAAGAGTAAAAACCAGATATGACAAGCTCATCCTTGGAATTAAAAAAATAATCTAGTGCCGCTATTTTTCTATTATTTAATTTTATCTGAACTTCAGAAATTATGTCCTGACCTAGTTTATAGATATAAAAATGGTTGCCTTTTTTCCAAAATTTCTTAAGCAAGTAAACAACTCCATTATTGGATAACAAAATCTTATTATCTCTTTTAGAAGCAAATAATAAATCTAATTTGTTGTAAACCTCATTTACAATATTCAGTTTATTATCAACAGTAATTGTTCTCAAATCTTCTTGTTTTCCATTTTGAAATGGGAGTTCTACAAGAAAATGAAATTTATTTTCAAAGGTCTTTTCTCCAAGAATATAATTGGAGGGATATCCAGACTTGTTTTTTTCGGTAAATAAATTTATAGGGTTCAGGAAGTTAGAAGTAATATCTAATACTCTATATTTTAAAATGGTCTCAACACCGTTATTGACAGATGTAAACAAATAAATTTCGCCAAATATGTGTCTAATACCGATAAAATTTTCATCTTTTAATAAAACATTGAAGTGATTTACATTGTCTAGATGGCTATCAAAAATATTTACTTTTAAATCACAAAATTTAGAATTTATTTTTTTTTGAAAAAGAACATTGTTGGACTTGTAACTAATACAAGAAAGTGGTTTGTAGTCTTTAGAGTAAGGAACATGTTGAGAAAAACTTAGATTAAGTTTTTGAGATATTCCAAATGAAACAATTAAACTTAATAATAAGAAGAAAGATATTTTAACTCTAGTGATCAAAATTTATTTATATCCTAAAGTAAAACAAACTCTAAATAAATAACAATTAATCTTTAAGTAATCTTTTAAGGACAAACTCTTTATACGCTGAATCATTAGACTTTTCAATTACCTCATTGATAAATCCTAATGTCATTAACTCTAAAGATTTTTTTACACTTATTCCTCTAGATCTTAAATAAAATAATGCTTCCTCATCAAATCTTCCAGTAGTAGAACCATGACTACACCTTACGTCATCTGCATAAATTTCTAGTTCGGGCTTAGAGTAAATCTTGGATTCATCATCTAAAAGAATATTATTATTTTTCTGGAATGCTTCAATTTTTTGAGCATCTTGATGAACAATAACTTTTCCATTAAATACCCCTACACCACTTTCTTTAATTACCCCTTTGTAATTTTCGAATGATTTACAATCCGCAACAAAATGGTTTATGGTTGTGTGGTTGTCAAAATGTTGTTTTTCTATAGGTGCGAAAACTCCATTAAGTTCACTATGGCAGTTCTTTCCATTTACATTATTGAAAACATCATTTCTTAGAATAATACCAGATGCAGAAAAGGTATTCATAATGAATTTACTTTCTTGCTCTTGGTCTATAAATTCATTACAAAAATTGAAATTCTGATTAAGGTCTTGAAATTTATCAATGGTTAAAGAGCTTTGGCTTTTCAAAGAAACCTGATTTCTGTGATTGATAAAACCATCTTTACTATTGGAACTTCCTAAAAAATACTGTCTAATATGAAGCTTGGAATTTTCATAAATATCAATATTAAATTGAGTATTAGAAATACAATTATCATCTGAAATAATATTCACAAAATTTATAGGCTCATTTATAGTAACATTAGGCTTTATTTTTAAAACAACTTTTTCAGTTAAAAAACTAAAGTTAAGATTGGTGAAATAATCTTTATGACTTGGTTCTTGAGAATTGTTGACAATATTACCGTCATTGAAAAATAACAATTCGATATCCATTAAATCTATAATATTGGATAAGCTGGAATTAAATTTTCCGTTTTCCAGGACAATAACCAGTCCTTCAATTTTTGGGATTCCCAGGGAATTAAGATGCTCAATTTTAAAATTAAATTGGTTGTGAAAATTAATTTTCTTTAGAGATCTTAAAGGAGTGTATTTCCATCTTTCTTCTTTTCTTTTTGGAAAAGAGCCTAGGTTTAGAGCTTCTAAATCTAATTTAGAATTTTCTTTAAGTAATGAATTATGATTTAGATCTTTAATAATCAATTGGATAACTTTAAAAGAGTTTTAAATATTTTCATCAGTTTTTAACCAATCGTATCCTTTTTTTTCTAACTCTAATGCTAAAGATTTATCGCCCGATTTAATGATTTTTCCCTCATGTAAAACATGAACAAAATCTGGAACAATATAATCAAGTAGTCTTTGGTAATGAGTAATAACAACCGTAGCATTTTCAGAAGATTTAAGTTTATTAACCCCATTAGCTACAATTTTCAATGCGTCAATATCCAACCCAGAATCTGTTTCGTCTAAAATTGATAATTTAGGATCAAGCATTGCCATTTGAAAAATCTCATTTCTTTTCTTTTCTCCCCCTGAAAAACCTTCGTTTACAGATCTATTTTTAAGTTTGTTATTTAAGCCTACAAGTTCTGACTTTTCGGCAACCATTTTTAAAAAATCTTTTGCTGGGATAGAATCTATTCCGAAGTATTTATTTCTTTCGTTAAGTGCAGTTCTTAAAAAATTAATATTGCTAACACCAGGAATTTCAACTGGGTACTGAAATGCTAAAAACATTCCTTTCCAAGATCTTTCCTCCGGACTCATTTCAGAAATCTCTTCTCCCAAAAAATTAATTGAGCCATTGGTAACTTCATAGTTGTCATTTCCAGCTAAGACAGACGAAAGTGTGCTTTTTCCAGAACCATTGGGGCCCATTATGGCATGAACTTCTCCCTTGTTAATTTTAAGATTTAATCCTTGAAGAATCTTTTGGTTGTCAATATTACACTCTAAATCTTTGATTTCTATTAGTAATTCACTCATGATTAAATTTTATCCTACAGAACCTTCTAAACTAATTTCTAATAATTTCTGGGCTTCTACTGCAAACTCCATTGGCAACTTATTTAAAACTTCTTTTGCATATCCGTTTACTATCAAACTAATTGCCTTTTCTTCACTTATCCCTCTTTGCATACAATAAAATAATTGATCTTCTCCGATTTTAGAAGTGGTTGCTTCATGCTCAACGGTAGCGGTTGGATTCTCACATTCAATGTATGGAAAAGTATGCGCGCCACATTGGTCAGTCATTAGGAGTGAATCACACTGAGAAAAGTTTCTTGAATTTTTTGCACCTTTACCTATCTTTACCAAACCACGGTAACTATTTTGACTTTTCCCAGCAGAAATACCTTTAGAGATAATGGTGGACTTGGTATTTTCCCCAATATGAATCATTTTAGTTCCTGTATCGGCTTGTTGAAAATTATTGGTAACTGCAACAGAATAAAATTCGCCAATAGAATGATCTCCTTTAAGAATACATGAAGGGTATTTCCAAGTTACTGCTGATCCAGTTTCTACCTGTGTCCAAGAAATTTTAGATCTATAACCGCAAATTCCTCTTTTGGTAACAAAATTGTAAACGCCACCTTTGCCTTTAGCATCTCCAGGATACCAATTTTGAACTGTGGAGTATTTTATTTCTGCTTTGTCAAGAGCAATTAGTTCCACAACTGCAGCATGTAATTGATTTTCGTCTCTTTGTGGAGCCGTACAGCCCTCTAAATAACTTACGTAACTAGATTCGTCTGCGATTAAAAGTGTTCTTTCAAACTGTCCTGTTCCAGATTCATTAATTCTGAAATATGTAGATAGCTCCATAGGGCATCTGACACCTTTAGGAATATAACAAAAAGAACCATCTGAAAAAACTGCGCTGTTTAGGGCAGAATAGTAATTATCGGTGTGAGGAACAACAGTTCCCATATATTTTTTAACTAAATCTGGATGGTTATTTACAGCTTCTGANAAAGAGCAGAAAATTATTCCTAATTCNCTTAGTTTTTCTTTAAAAGATGTAGCTACCGAAACCGAATCCATNACAAAATCTACAGCAACTCCACTTAATTTTTTTTGTTCTTCAATAGATATTCCTAGTTTTTCCATGGTCCTTAAAAGTTCAGGATCAACCTCATCTAGACTTTTAAGTTCTTTNTTCTTTTTTGGGGCTGCGTAGTAAGAAATNTTTTGAAAATCTGGCTTTNTATATTTGACATGGGCCCAATTTGGTTCTGACATTTTTTGCCAAACACGAAAAGCTTCNAGNCTATAAGCAAGCATCCATTGGGGTTCATTTTTTTTNGAAGAAATTAATTTAATTATATCTTCATTAAGGCCTANTGGAGCNTTTTCACTTTCGATATCAGTAACAAAACCAAATTCGTAGGATTTGTTGTCTAACTCTTCTTTTAATTCTTTTTCAGTATATGACATTTATCCTTTTTATAATGAAAAACTTTCTCCACACCCACATGTTCTATCCGCATTAGGATTGCTAAAAACAAATCCTTTTCCATTTAACCCACCTGAAAAATCTAACGTTGTTCCTATTAGATAAAGAAAACTTTTTTTATCTACAACAACCTTTATTCCGTTGTCCATAAAAGATTTATCGCTGTCGGTTAGAGTATTATCGAATTTGAGTTCATACATCAAACCTGAACATCCTCCTCCCTTTACACCAACTCGAATAAAATAACCTTCATTACCGTCATCTTTCATAAGCTGTAAAGCTTTGGACTTTGCATTTTCTGTTACTTTGATCATCTAGCTATTTGAAATAGTTGTAATTATTGCAAATATACCTCAAAATAACAGATGATAAAAGAATTGTTGAATAGTATTTAATACAAGAATTGATTGTTATTGCAAATAACAAGGTGAAATTATAACTATTGAACTAAATTTGCATTCATGAATGAAGAAGAGAAAAATATTGATCTAAAAGATTTAGGTGAATTTGGGCTTATAGAAAGACTGACAAAAAAAATTAAATTATTTAATGATAATACTCTTCTTGGTCCAGGAGATGATGCTGCAATAATAAACTCTAGTAAAGAAATTTTAGTAAGTTCCGATATGCTTGTGGAAGGAATACATTTTGATATGGCCTTCACCCCTTTAAAACATTTAGGATACAAATCTGTAATTGTAAACATAAGTGACATCTATGCCATGAATGGTATTCCAAAACAAATTACAGTTGGTTTGGCTATTTCTAGCAAATACACTCTTGAAGCAATTGAAGAGTTTTACGATGGAATTTTACTGGCTTGTGAAAAATACAAAATTGATGTAATTGGTGGAGATATTACATCATGTATTAACGGCTTAACCATTTCCATAACAGCAATTGGAGAAGCAATGAAAAATGAAATTGTCAAAAGGTCTGGAGCTAAAGAAAATGATTTATTAATTACCACAGGAGATTTGGGAGGAGCCTATATGGGACTTAACGTACTGCAAAGAGAAAAAGAGGTTTGGAAAAGCAACCCAAATATGCAACCTGAACTAGATAACTTTAATTATATTCTAGAAAGACAACTTAAGCCAGAGGCAAGGAGAGATGTAATTGAATTTTTAAAAAAATGTGATGTAATTCCAACCAGTATGATAGATATATCCGACGGATTAGCATCTGAAGTTTTTCATATTTGCACATCTAGTAATGTTGGATGTCAGCTTTACGAAGAAAAAATACCCATAGACCCACAGACTTATCAAACTTCTATGGATTTCAATATAAACCCTACCGTTTCAGCACTTAACGGAGGAGAAGATTATGAATTGCTTTTCACCATTAATCAAAAAGATTATGAGAAGATTAAAAACGACCCTAACCTTACTGTAATAGGTCATATTACCAAAAAATCTCAAGGAATTAATTTAATTGGAAATGGGGACACCTCTACCCCACTACAAGCGCAGGGATGGAACCATTTTAACAATTAAATTTAAATAGAATTATCGGACTCGTCTAAAAACTGATATTGTAAAATACCAAGCTCTGTCATGGGTCTAACAGCAATCCATTTTTTGTACTTTAAAAACCATTGTCTTTGGATATTTTTAACTCCTTTTTTCAAAAAAGCGTCAATAAAGGGATGAACATTTAAAGTAATAGATTTTGCTATCCCCTCAACCATAATTGAGTTTAGCATTGAGTCAATCTCATCTATAATTAGAATTGAAGCTTGCACTTCTCCTTTCCCAAGACAAGTTGGGCAAGTTTCAGTAGTTTTAATTTCAGTTTCTGGACGAACACGCTGCCTAGTCAATTCTACAACTCCAAATCTACTTGGTGGCTGGATATTGTGCTTAGCTTTATCGTCCTTCATAAACTTTCTAAAACTTTCAATAAGCTTTTTATTATTAGCTCTATCGTACATATCGATAAAATCGACAGCTACAATACCTCCCATATCTCTTAACCTTAAAAGTCTAGCAATTTCTTCAGCTGATTCTAAGTTGGTTTCTAAAGCATTTAATTCCTGATTGACATTGGTGGCCTTTCGGTTTCCACTATTAACATCCACAACATGCATTGCCTCAGTATGGTCAATAATTAAATAGGCTCCGGATTTTAAGTTAACTTTCCTGCCAAAAGTTGCTTTTATTTGCTTATTAATTCCCTTGCTTTCGAATAGGCTTACTTTCCCTTGATAGAGCTTAACAATATCTTCCTTTTCAGGGGCAATAGTCTTAACATAATCCTTTAGCTCATTATATAAAGATTCATCATCTACGTGAATACTTGTAAACTCTTTATTTAACTCGTCTCTTAATACTGTAGTAGCCCGATTCATTTCTCCAAGTAGCTTTTTTCTTGGAGTTGCATCTTTAAGTTCTTTGAACATTTTAGACCATTTTTGTTCTAAGTCTCTAAGGTCTTGATCCAATTCGGCAACTTTTTTATTCTGTGCTACAGTTCTTATAATCACACCAAACTTTCTTGGTCTGATGCTATTTATAAGTCTCTTTAAACGATTTCTCTCGGCAGGATCTTTTATTTTTTGAGAAACTGAAATCTTTTCTGAAAATGGAACTAAAACCAAAAACCTTCCAGGAATAGTTACTTCAGCACTAAGCCTTGGGCCTTTAGAGGATATTGGCTCTTTAGTTACCTGAACAGCGATTATTTGGTTAGAAGAGAGATGTTCTTTTATCTTTCCATCTTTTAAAATATCTGGCTCTATCTTATTGTAACCAAGCTTATGGGTAGACTGTTTTCCAGATATAGAATCTTTGGTAAATTTACTCATTGATCTATATTGTGGCCCTAAATCTAAATAATGCAAGAATGCATCTTTTTCGTATCCAACATCTACAAATGCGGCATTTAAACTTGGTACGATTTTTTTAACCTTACCTAGATAAACATCTCCTACATTAAATCGATCATCAAGACCTTCTTTATGAATTTCAACTAATTTGTTGTCATAAAGTAATGCAGTTACTACTTCGTCTGATGATGAATTTATAACTAATTCATACGACACTTAACCTCCTATCTGATTATAGCAGAGCGGTTACACAATAAAAATAATATTGTCAGTGGAAAAAGACTATTTGTTCTTATGTCTGTTTTTTCTCAGACGCTTTTTCCTCTTATGTGTAGACATCTTATGTCTTTTTCTTTTTTTACCGCTAGGCATACTAATCTTTTAAATTATTATTAAATACTTTATTATTTCTTAATCTTATTTTTAACTCCTTCTACAAAAGTTTTAGCTGGCTTAAAGGTAGGAACAAAATGCTCTGGTATGATGATTGTTGTGTTTTTAGAAATATCTCTACCAGTTTTTTCTGCTCTTTTTTTAATCACAAAACTTCCAAATCCACGTAAATAAACATTTTCACCACTTTCCATTGCATCAATAATGGAAGTCATAAGTGATTCTACTGTTGCCTGCACAGCTATTTTCTCAACACCTGTCTTATCTGTTATTTCTGAAATTAAGTCTGCTTTTGTCATAGTTAAAATTAGGATTTCACCATTTATTGGATTGCAAATATAATTTTATTTATGAAAGCCAAAAAGCTACCGCTGAGTTTTTTATTTTTGTAAGTATGATTGATAATGATTTTAGTCTAAAATTAATTAAATGGTATAGCGAAAATAAACGAAACTTACCATGGAGAGAAAGTAAAAGCCCCTATAAAATATGGATTAGTGAAATAATTCTTCAACAAACCAAAGTAGATCAAGGGCTTCCATACTATTTAAAGTTTATCAAAAAATTTCCAAATGTCCATGATCTTGCAATAGCAAATGAAAATATGGTTTTAAAACTATGGCAAGGTCTAGGTTATTACTCTCGAGCAAGGAATTTGCACTATTCGGCTAAGTATATTTCTAACCATCTAAATGGAGAATTTCCAAAAACTTATGATGAATTAATCAAACTTAAGGGAGTTGGCAAATATACAGCATCGGCAATAGCATCATTTGCATTCAATGAAAAAAAAGCAGTATTAGACGGAAATGTTTTCAGAGTTCTAAGCAGGTATTTTGGAATTGAAGACCCCATAGATACTACATTGGGAAGTAAAATATTTGAAAATATAGCCTTCATAAATTTACCAAAGAAAAATGTAGACACTTACAATCAATCTGTAATGGAATTTGGCGCACTTCAATGCAAACCTGCAAAACCTAACTGTAACTCGTGTNNATTAAATAGCAAGTGCTTTGCNTTCAATAATAATAAAATCCTTTCCTTACCCATAAAGTCTAAGAAAATNATAAAAAAAGAACGTTTTTTTAATTTTATAATTTTAAAGAGTGAAAAATTTATTTTTTTAGAAAAAAGAATTAAAAATGATATTTGGAAAAACATGTATCAGTTTCCACTTTTTGAAGAACCAATAGAATCCTTCTCTCCACCTAAAGACTTAATTAAAACTTCTATTCTTTCCAAAAAAACAGAAGTTACCCATCTTTTAACACATCAAAAGCTAAATGTTACTTTCTGGGAATTTGAAATAAAAAAACTTTTTCAAAACAAGAAATACGAAAGAATTGAAATAAAAAAATTGAACGAATATCCAGTTCCAAAAATTGTTGAAAATTATATAAATCAAAACATAAGTATTCATAGATTATAATTAAATTTGATAGGATAAAAATAAATCATGGCAGGTAGTGTAAATAAAGTAATACTAATCGGTAACCTTGGAAAAGACCCAGAAGTAAGGCATTTAGAAAATGGAGCGGCAGTAGCAAATTTTTCAATTGCAACTTCAGAAAATTATAAAGACAGAAAAACAGGTGAAAAAGTTTCTCAAACAGAATGGCACAATATTGTTGCCTGGAGGGGACTTGCAGAGATCGCAGAGAAATATCTAAAGAAAGGAGCCAAAGTATACATAGAAGGGAAACTTAAAACAAGAACTTGGCAAGATAAAGAAGGGAACAATAGATATTCGACAGAAGTAATTACCGATAGTCTCACTATGNTAGGTAGTACTGGAGAATCTATGGGAAGCTCTAGTCNAGGGAAACCTGTTGAAAATGAAAGTAAACNATCCCCCGAAAAGGAATTTTCATCGCCAGATGANAATGATGATTTACCATTTTAAATCAAATAACACGAATTGGAAATTCCCNCTGCTTTTAAATTTTTATTAAAACCTTTAATTATTGTAGATTTTTCAAATCCTAATCTTGGAATATGGGCTTTAGCTATGTTGATTTTAGTTTTTTTATCCGCTCTTCTTTCAGGGTCTGAGGTAGCAATTTTCGGCTTATCAAATTCGCAGAAGCTAAATTTGTCTAACGAAACTGACAACAAAAACAGCAACAGAGTTTTAAAATTACTAGAAAGCCCAAAAAAACTTTTAGCTACAATATTGATTGGAAATAATTTAGTTAATGTGGCTATAGTTATAGTTTCTTCAATAATAATGAGTGAAATTTTCCCTTCTAAAACACAAAACTTTATAACTAGTTTCATTATCCAAGTAGTTTCTGTCACATTTATAATATTGCTTTTTGGGGAGGTTATTCCTAAAGTTTATGCGAACAGTTACAACATAAGATTTTCAAAAATAATGGCATTACCTATTACCATTTTAAAAATTATTTTCAACCCTTTAAGTAATTTACTAATATCCTAGCACGTCAATAATTGATAAAAAAATTGATAAAAAAATCGAGCTATTAAATTCGGAGGAGCTTAAGCATGCACTTGATTTAACAAAAGATAGTGTAGAAAATAATGAGGAGAAAAAAATTTTAGAAGGGATATCAAAATTTGGAAACACCGATGTAAAACAAATTATGACACCTAGAACCGATGTTTTAGCGTTTAGAACTGATTTAGATTATAAATCTCTAATTAACGAACTGAAAACTGTTAAGTTTTCTAGAATTCCTGTTTACGAAGAAACTTTTGATCAGATAAAAGGCATTTTATATGTTAAAGATTTATTAGCCAATATGAACGAAGATTCTAAATATGACTGGAAACAGCTATTAAGAGATGCTAAGTTCGTACCTGAAAATAAAAAACTTGATGACTTGCTTAAAGAGTTTCAGGAAGAAAAAACCCATATAGCAATTGTTGTTGATGAATATGGAGGTTCGTCTGGAATAGTTTCTTTAGAAGACGTACTTGAAGAAATAGTTGGAGATATCACCGACGAATTTGACGAAAGAGACGTTACATTTTTAAAAATTGATGAGCGTAATTATATTTTTGATGGAAAAACTCCTTTAATTGACTTTTATAAAATTTTAAATATAGATGGGAAAATTTTTGAGAAAGCTAAGGGAGAATCTGACACTTTAGCTGGATTTTGTATTGAGCAAGCAGGTAAGATTTTATTAAAAAATGAAAGAATCTCCTATCAAAATTACCATTTTACAGTGGAAGCATCGGATAAAAGAAGAATCAAGAAACTAAAAGTTAGAATTGATTAATTTCCTAAAATATTTATTAATATCTATTTTAATTGTAGCCTTAAGTTGCTCAAGAGAAAAAACTTTCCCAAAACCAAAAAGTTACTTGAGAATAGACTTACCAGTAAAAGATTTTTACGATATAAAAGATTCTTGTATGTTTAGCTTTAAACTTCCCGATTATGCTTCATGGGAACAAAAATTTAAAGACTATCCTGAATGCAGCAAAACTATTATTTTCCCTGAATTTAAAGCAGAAGTCTTATGTGAATATTTTGAGCTGAATGACAATCTTTTAGAAATGTCAGAGGGATTTAGAAAAATGGTCTACGAACACAGCTTTAAATCATCTGCTATTGTAGAAAGAGTTTGGAAAAATGAAGATGAAAAAGTTTTTGCACTAGCCTATGAAATAAAAGGCAATACTGCTTGTAATTATGCTTTTACAATAACGGATAGTTCTCAACATTTTTTTTCAGGACAATTACTTTTTCAAACGAAACCCAACTACGACTCATTGAAGCCTTGTATTAGTTTTATCATTGAAGATTTGGAAGAAATGATAAGTTCTTTTCAGTGGGTTAACTAAAAGCTTGAATACCAGTTATGTCAAGACCAGTAATCAACAAATGAATATCATGTGTTCCTTCGTAAGTAATTACAGATTCTAAATTGGCCATATGTCTCATCACAGAATACTCATTCATAATTCCCATTGCGCCATGAATTTGTCTTGCTTCTCTAGCTACTTTCAAAGCCATATCCACATTGTTTCTTTTAGCCATAGATATTTGAGGAGAAGTTGCTCTGTCTTCATTTTTAAGTTGCCCTAGACGGAAAGTTAAAAGCTGCGCTTTGGTAATTTCTGTAATCATTTCTGCAAGCTTTTTTTGAATAAGTTGGAAGCTAGCGATTGGTTTTCCAAATTGGATTCTTTCCTTGGAATATCTCAGTGCTGAATCGTAGCAATCCATTGCTGCGCCAATTGCTCCCCAAGCAATACCATATCTTGCAGAATCTAAACACATTAATGGAGCTCCAAGACCATCTTTATTTGGTAAGATATTTTCTTTTGGGACTCTGACATTATTAAAAATAAGCTCTCCTGTTGCAGAAGCTCTCAGGGAATGTTTTCCATGCATTTCTGGTGTTTGAAAACCTTCCATCCCTCTTTCCACAATAACTCCTTTTATTCTGTTATTAGGGTCTTTTGCCCAAACTACTGCAATATCAGCAAACGGAGCATTGGATATCCACATTTTAGCTCCGTTTAGTATTAAATGATCTCCATCTTCTTTGAAATTGGTAGTCATTCCTCCTGGATTAGATCCAAAATCAGGTTCTGTTAACCCAAAACAGCCAATCATTTCTCCACTGGCTAGTTTGGGTAAATATTTTTTTCTTTGGTCATCACTACCAAATTTATAAATTGGATACATTACTAAAGAACTCTGAACAGAAGAAGTAGATCTTAACCCTGAATCGCACCTTTCTAATTCTTGCATAATTAGGCCATAGGATATTTGATCTAACCCTGCTCCACCATATTCTTCAGGAATATAAGGTCCAAATCCTCCAATACCAGCAAGGCCTTTTAGAATTTGATTGGGAAATTCTGCTCTTTCATAATAATCATCAATAATTGGCGAAACTTCTTTTTTCACCCATGCTCTTGCAGAGTCTCTAATTAATTTGTGTTCATCAGAAAGAAGTTCGTCCATAAAGTAATAGTCGTGTGCTTGGTATTGATCTTTACTCATTTTGTTAATTTTACACAAATGTATAGGTAATTAAAAATCTATGGCTAAATGTTGATGCATTTTTTTAAAATTGCATTGTGTACAATGAACTATTCGTATTTTTATGCAGTAAACCCATAATTTTACATTAAAAAATTAATTTGATTCCCCAAGAAACAATAGCGAAAATTTTTGATTCTGCAGATATTGTAGAAGTAATTGGCGATTTTATTCATTTGAAAAAATCAGGCTCAAATTTTAAAGGTCTAAGCCCATTTGCAAATGAAAAAACACCATCTTTTATGGTTTCTCCTGGGAAAAGGATATTTAAAGACTTTAGCTCTGGAAAAGGGGGAAATGTAGTATCCTTTTTAATGGAACACGAACATTTATCCTATCCAGAAGCACTGAAGTGGCTCGCCAATAAATACAATATTGAAATTGAAGAAACTCAAGAAACTGAAGAACAAATAGCGGCAAAGCACCAAAAGGAAGGATTGTATTTAGCCCACCAATTTGCTAATGAGTTTTTCAAAAAATCTTTAACGGAAACCAACGAAGGGAAATCTGTTGGATTGTCCTATTTGAAAAAAAGAGGTTATAATCTAAACACTATAGAAGAATTTGAAATTGGTTACTCTCCAGACGATTATAATGCTCTGGAAAGTGAAGCAAAAAATTCTAACTACAGCCTAGAGCCATTAAAAAAATCTGGATTAATAAAAGAAGGTGAAAAAGGTACCTATGATTTTTTTCGCGGAAGAATAATTTTTCCAATTCATAATATAACTGGAAGAATAATAGGCTTTGGAGGCAGAACTTTAAGAACAGATAAAAAAGTTGCAAAATACTTCAACTCCCCGGAAAGCGACATATACAATAAGAGTAATGTTCTATATGGGTTATTCCAATCCAAGAGTGAAATTATTAAAAGTGATTCATGTTTGCTTGTAGAAGGTTATACCGATGTTGTTTCTCTTCACCATAACGGGGTGAAAAATGCTGTTGCCTCAAGTGGAACATCGCTAACGGATGGTCAAATTAGGCTGATAAAAAGATTTACAAATAATGTTGTAATTCTATATGACAGCGATCCAGCTGGAATTAACGCTTCTTTTAGGGGAGTGGACATGTTATTAAAAGCTGGTTTAAGTGTTAAAGTAGTTTTGTTTCCAGAGGGAGAAGATCCTGATAGTTATTCCCATCAATTATCTACTGAAGATTTTAGATCTTATTTAAATGACCAGCAAACTGACTTTATTTCATTTAAAGCAAATCACTTACTTGAAAAAACGAAGAACGATCCAATAAATATTTCTAAAACTATTAATGATATAATTACTTCCATTTCTATTATTCCAGATGCAGTATCTCGATCGGTTTACATTAAAAAAACTGCTCAAATATTTGAAATGGATGAGCAACTTCTCATTACTGAAATTCAAAAAAAATTACGTTCTAAAAGAGAGCCTCAATCTTCCAATTCTCTTCCATCTATAACTCCAAATAACTTACCTAGTAAAACATTTCAAAAGGGGATTAAACACGATTTAAGCAACCAAGAGCAGGACTTAATAAGACTAATGTTAAGTTATGGAGCACATTCTATTAAAGTAGAGGTATTGAACGAAAATGAAAAATCAACCGTAGAATATCCTTTAGCCCAATTTATAGTAGAGGAAATTTTATCCGATAAACTTTCCTACAAAAATGAGAAATATCAGTTGGTTTTTAATGAGTTTTTAGAAGGGTTGGAAAAAGGACTAGTATTAAATGAACAACATTTTGTGCAAAATCCAAATCTAACTAGTCTAGTTGCAGACTTAACAACTTCGCAGAACATTTTAAGTGAAAATTGGAAAAACAAACACCAAATTCATACAAAAATTGAATCTGACCGATTAAAACAAGCAGCCGAAGAGTCTGTTTTTATTTTTAAATTAAGAGTGACTGAAAATCTTATTTTAGAGAAGCAACAAGCATTAAAAGAAATGGACTCCAATGAATCCAATGAGTCAATAATTAAAGAAATTAAGGAATTAACCAAAGTACGCAATATATTTGCTAATGAATTGGGTATTATTGTAACACAATAGATTATGGATTTTATAGAATATTTACAACAACATTTACTTAACCTAAGTCTTTTTGGAGTAGTAGTATTAGTTTGGCTAATTGTAAATAACTGGATTAACAAAAACTTAGAACGGGTTTTAAAACAAAAAGGATGGATTGTTGA
>JGI20157J14317_10002700_pt1 | contig 14780 bp, 6 predicted proteins | sample COG_07_FD_14317 | JGI IMG/M metagenome (IMG submission 14317)
GATTACGTGCATGCTCATACATCTGTTGCTCCAGCTTTTGCACGCGCTTGATCGCTAATGCTGGCGTTAAACCACCGTACTCAACACTCTCTTTGGCCAGCTCTTTCAGATCACGCTGCTCATGCTCATCATATTTAGAATTTGCACCTTCCATCACATTACTGATTTTTCTCTCGATCCCTTTCGGTGTAACACCATAAATTTTCTCTGGGGAAAAACACGGAAATCTACACGCATGCTGGGATCCTGGTGAGCTTGATTGATCATTCTTGATAAAATAATAGAGAAATAGAACCAACCAATGAGAGGATAAAAAAGAAACACCTGAATCCAACCTGGATGAGGGATAAATTGCTTGATACCCCTACTTTTCACCCTCAAACTGTAACGCATAATAATTAATTCATATTTTACATCAATAGGATCGAATCCATGAATAAAGTCATCTGCACGCTCTTATTTAGTGTCGCACTCATTACAGGCTGCTCAAGTGAACAAGAAAGCAACGTCCTTCGTATTGCTGTCACACCAGCTTCCCCACCGAATCTCTATGAAGAAAATGGAAAGACGACCGGCATGGATCTCGAATTGTTTGAGGGCTTCGCATCAGAACATGGCTACACCCTGAACATCACCGCCTATGATTGGCAAGGCATGCTGGGGGCAGTGATCTCTGGTCAAGCCGATGTGGCCTTCTCCGGCATCTCCATCACGGAAAAGCGCAAAGAGGTCATGGACTTCTCTGAACCATATATGGATAACACATGGAACCTGATCAGCCTCAAGGATCGCAACATTAAGTTTGATGACCTCAATGAGTGGAAGAAGTACACCACGGGCTACCCACGCGGCATGGCTTATACCAACTTCATCAAAACCAAGATGGAGCCGGAAGGTTATTACTCGCTGGATCACGTCAAGCTCTACCCGAGTTACAACGAGGTCTTAACCGATCTCACCAACGGCAACATTGATCTCGCCTTTGTAGAAGGCGGTGTCTCCGCGATTTATAAGAAGAAGATGCCGCTGCAAGACAGCCATATCTTCTCTGGCTTTGACACCTTTGGTTATGCCTTCCCGAAAGGCTCAACACTGCGTGATGAATTCAATGCCTACCTTACCAAGCTTGGCCCAGAAAAATTAGCAGCGATCAAAAGCAAGTGGTTCGACTAAACTTTTATAATTATGCAACTAACCACAACACATGACCTTTCTTGAAATCATCAGCATCCTGGTAAGGGGGGCGGGATTCACTATTCTCGTTACCTTCGCCTGCATCTTAACTGGTCTCTTCAGCGGCCTCCTTGCCGCACTATTGTTTCGGCTCGATATCCGGCCACTGAATTGGCTACTCCATGCCTTCACCTATGCCTTTCGTGGCATACCGTTATTAGTGGTGTTGTTTTTAGTCTTTTTCGGCCTACCCAGCATCGGTTTACCAATACCACCGCTACTGGCGATGATGCTCAGCCTTGGCCTGATTTGTGGTGCCTATCTTTCCGAAGTATTTCGTGGCGCCCTTAAGGCAGTCGACCCGAATGAAATCATGGTGGCACAGTCGATGGGGATGCACCGTATCCAAATCCTGATTTCCATTGAGATCCCACAGATGCTGCGCTTTTCGGCGCCTGGCATGCTCAATGAATTCACCACCGTCCTGAAGTATTCACCTTTCGCCTATACAGTCGGCGTACCTGAGATCCTGAAAGAAGCCACTTCGCTCGCATTGACGACGCTACGCGGCATGGAGATCTATCTTGCTGTCGGCATCCTCTACTTTCTGATTTACAAAATCATGATGGAGATGTTCCTGTGGGTCGAACGTCACTATGCCATCCCTGGCTTCAAACAGATTTGAGTAACTCATGACGCTATTACAGGTACGCAACCTGACCAAAAACTATGATGGCATTGGCATCCTCAACGGTGTCAATTTCAGCCTGCACGAAGGTGAGATTAAAGTCGTTATGGGCCCTTCCGGCTGCGGCAAGACTACTTTGCTGCGTTGCCTCAATCGATTAGTGGAGCCTTCCTCTGGTGAAATAATTTTCGACGATAAAGATATCACTGCAGCTGATGTTGACATCAGGCAAGTGCGGCAGCGCATTGGCTTTGTGTTCCAAAACTTCGCGCTCTATCGCCATCTCAGTGCTCTAGAAAACATCAAGCTGGGGCTGCGCAAGCTGCGTGGACTCTCTGATGCTGAAGCGACACAACGAGCCATTTATGAACTTAGCCATGTTGAGATGCAAGACCATCAAGACAAATACCCTGCCCACCTTTCTGGCGGACAGCAGCAACGGGTTGCAATTGCGCGAGCGCTGGCGATGGATCCAGCCGTGCTATTCTTTGACGAGCCAACATCCGCACTCGACCCCCTCATGGCACGTGAAATCGCAAATCTTCTGAACCGCCTGCATGCCGAGAAGGTGACCATCCTCTGCGTGACACATGATGTGACCTTAGCCAAAAACCTACCCGGCGATGTGTTGTTCTTGAATCACGGCCACGTCGAAGCCGAAGCGCCGATCAGTGAGCTTATGCAAAACCACGCCAGCGAAAATGTGCGCGCCTTCTTTGAAGAAAAGGCACCCAACGCATGAGTGAATCATTCGCCTTTTTGAGCGACATGGTCGATTACGGACCACAAATTCTCAACGGTCTCATTAATACCCTCCTACTAGCAGGTACGATCTCAGTCACTGGCTTATTTGCCGGCATCCTTATTTTTCGACTCACGCTGAGCGAAAACAGATTCATTCGCAAAAGCACCGCGAGCTATATCTCGTTCTTTATCGGCACCCCTCTGATCGTACTACTGTTCTTGATGTACTATGGATTGCCACAATGGGGCATCAAGCTTTCACCCTTTGCCATTGCCGCCATTGGCTTCACGCTGAACATTGCAGCCTATAACTCACGCTATCTCAGTGCCGCCTATAACGGCATCGATCAACAGCAACTGATGGCCGCCTCTGCACAAGGCTTTTCTTCCCGACAGATTTTCAGCCTTATCATCTTGCCGCAAACGCTACGACGTGCCATTCCGGGCCTCACCAACCAAGTGGCACTCAACATCAAAGACAGCTCCATTGCCTTCTTGATTCAATACGTTGATTTCTTTGCGCAAATGCAAGAACAGGCCTCTCTGAACTTTCAATACCTCAAGGTCTATGCAGTAACCGGCGCAATCTATCTATTGCTGGTTTCACTGGTGATTTTCGGCAGCAAACGCCTCGAAACCCGCTATGCGATTCCACACTAACCCACAAAAAAATCGGCCAAAGCCGAATTTTGCTTTTGCAGCTGGATGATTACTCAGTGGATAAACGACTTAATATATTGCCGCTCTAAAACGGACAGACGATAGTGACATTAGCAGTTCTAGCGTCATTACCCTCTGAGTTGTCAAACGCCTAAAGATTAGCCACCGCTGACACTCTCATCACCAACATTGCCAAATTTAGACTGCTTACCGCCAATGCTGATTTTAGTATCATCATCGCTATAACGCGAATTGAGGCCAACTCTTTCGCTCGACACGATCCTAGAATAGTAGGCCTACTGATTTACTTAACCCTCTCAACCAGCCTCAGCACTGGCAGTGCCAAAGGCAATCGCCTTTAGTTTTTCGATCGCATCACGCAAACGACCCGCCTCTTCAAACTCGAGATTACGTGCATGCTCATACATCTGTTGCTCCAGCTTTTGCACGCGCTTGATCGCTAATGCTGGCGTTAAACCACCGTACTCAACACTCTCTTTGGCCAGCTCTTTCAGATCACGCTGCTCATGCTCATCATATTTAGAATTTGCACCTTCCATCACATTACTGATTTTTCTCTCGATCCCTTTCGGTGTAACACCATAAATTTTCTCTGGGGAAAAACACGGAAATCTACACGCATGCTGGGATCCTGGTGAGCTTGATTGATCATTCTTGATAAAATAATAGAGAAATAGAACCAACCAATGAGAGGATAAAAAAGAAACACCTGAATCCAACCTGGATGAGGGATAAATTGCTTGATACCCCTACTTTTCACCCTCAAACTGTAACGCATAATAATTAATTCATATTTTACATCAATAGGATCGAATCCATGAATAAAGTCATCTGCACGCTCTTATTTAGTGTCGCACTCATTACAGGCTGCTCAAGTGAACAAGAAAGCAACGTCCTTCGTATTGCTGTCACACCAGCTTCCCCACCGAATCTCTATGAAGAAAATGGAAAGACGACCGGCATGGATCTCGAATTGTTTGAGGGCTTCGCATCAGAACATGGCTACACCCTGAACATCACCGCCTATGATTGGCAAGGCATGCTGGGGGCAGTGATCTCTGGTCAAGCCGATGTGGCCTTCTCCGGCATCTCCATCACGGAAAAGCGCAAAGAGGTCATGGACTTCTCTGAACCATATATGGATAACACATGGAACCTGATCAGCCTCAAGGATCGCAACATTAAGTTTGATGACCTCAATGAGTGGAAGAAGTACACCACGGGCTACCCACGCGGCATGGCTTATACCAACTTCATCAAAACCAAGATGGAGCCGGAAGGTTATTACTCGCTGGATCACGTCAAGCTCTACCCGAGTTACAACGAGGTCTTAACCGATCTCACCAACGGCAACATTGATCTCGCCTTTGTAGAAGGCGGTGTCTCCGCGATTTATAAGAAGAAGATGCCGCTGCAAGACAGCCATATCTTCTCTGGCTTTGACACCTTTGGTTATGCCTTCCCGAAAGGCTCAACACTGCGTGATGAATTCAATGCCTACCTTACCAAGCTTGGCCCAGAAAAATTAGCAGCGATCAAAAGCAAGTGGTTCGACTAAACTTTTATAATTATGCAACTAACCACAACACATGACCTTTCTTGAAATCATCAGCATCCTGGTAAGGGGGGCGGGATTCACTATTCTCGTTACCTTCGCCTGCATCTTAACTGGTCTCTTCAGCGGCCTCCTTGCCGCACTATTGTTTCGGCTCGATATCCGGCCACTGAATTGGCTACTCCATGCCTTCACCTATGCCTTTCGTGGCATACCGTTATTAGTGGTGTTGTTTTTAGTCTTTTTCGGCCTACCCAGCATCGGTTTACCAATACCACCGCTACTGGCGATGATGCTCAGCCTTGGCCTGATTTGTGGTGCCTATCTTTCCGAAGTATTTCGTGGCGCCCTTAAGGCAGTCGACCCGAATGAAATCATGGTGGCACAGTCGATGGGGATGCACCGTATCCAAATCCTGATTTCCATTGAGATCCCACAGATGCTGCGCTTTTCGGCGCCTGGCATGCTCAATGAATTCACCACCGTCCTGAAGTATTCACCTTTCGCCTATACAGTCGGCGTACCTGAGATCCTGAAAGAAGCCACTTCGCTCGCATTGACGACGCTACGCGGCATGGAGATCTATCTTGCTGTCGGCATCCTCTACTTTCTGATTTACAAAATCATGATGGAGATGTTCCTGTGGGTCGAACGTCACTATGCCATCCCTGGCTTCAAACAGATTTGAGTAACTCATGACGCTATTACAGGTACGCAACCTGACCAAAAACTATGATGGCATTGGCATCCTCAACGGTGTCAATTTCAGCCTGCACGAAGGTGAGATTAAAGTCGTTATGGGCCCTTCCGGCTGCGGCAAGACTACTTTGCTGCGTTGCCTCAATCGATTAGTGGAGCCTTCCTCTGGTGAAATAATTTTCGACGATAAAGATATCACTGCAGCTGATGTTGACATCAGGCAAGTGCGGCAGCGCATTGGCTTTGTGTTCCAAAACTTCGCGCTCTATCGCCATCTCAGTGCTCTAGAAAACGTCAAGCTGGGGCTGCGCAAGCTGCGTGGACTCTCTGATGCTGAAGCGACACAACGAGCCATTTATGAACTTAGCCATGTTGAGATGCAAGACCATCAAGACAAATACCCTGCCCACCTTTCTGGCGGACAGCAGCAACGGGTTGCAATTGCGCGAGCGCTGGCGATGGATCCAGCCGTGCTATTCTTTGACGAGCCAACATCCGCACTCGACCCCCTCATGGCACGTGAAATCGCAAATCTTCTGAACCGCCTGCATGCCGAGAAGGTGACCATCCTCTGCGTGACACATGATGTGACCTTAGCCAAAAACCTACCCGGCGATGTGTTGTTCTTGAATCACGGCCACGTCGAAGCCGAAGCGCCGATCAGTGAGCTTATGCAAAACCACGCCAGCGAAAATGTGCGCGCCTTCTTTGAAGAAAAGGCACCCAACGCATGAGTGAATCATTCGCCTTTTTGAGCGACATGGTCGATTACGGACCACAAATTCTCAACGGTCTCATTAATACCCTCCTACTAGCAGGTACGATCTCAGTCACTGGCTTATTTGCCGGCATCCTTATTTTTCGACTCACGCTGAGCGAAAACAGATTCATTCGCAAAAGCACCGCGAGCTATATCTCGTTCTTTATCGGCACCCCTCTGATCGTACTACTGTTCTTGATGTACTATGGATTGCCACAATGGGGCATCAAGCTTTCACCCTTTGCCATTGCCGCCATTGGCTTCACGCTGAACATTGCAGCCTATAACTCACGCTATCTCAGTGCCGCCTATAACGGCATCGATCAACAGCAACTGATGGCCGCCTCTGCACAAGGCTTTTCTTCCCGACAGATTTTCAGCCTTATCATCTTGCCGCAAACGCTACGACGTGCCATTCCGGGCCTCACCAACCAAGTGGCACTCAACATCAAAGACAGCTCCATTGCCTTCTTGATTCAATACGTTGATTTCTTTGCGCAAATGCAAGAACAGGCCTCTCTGAACTTTCAATACCTCAAGGTCTATGCAGTAACCGGCGCAATCTATCTATTGCTGGTTTCACTGGTGATTTTCGGCAGCAAACGCCTCGAAACCCGCTATGCGATTCCACACTAACCCACAAAAAAATCGGCCAAAGCCGAATTTTGCTTTTGCAGCTGGATGATTACTCAGTGGATAAACGACTTAATATATTGCCGCTCTAAAACGGACAGACGATAGTGACATTAGCAGTTCTAGCGTCATTACCCTCTGAGTTGTCAAACGCCTAAAGATTAGCCACCGCTGACACTCTCATCACCAACATTGCCAAATTTAGACTGCTTACCGCCAATGCTGATTTTAGTATCATCATCGCTATAACGCGAATTGAGGCCAACTCTTTCGCTCGACACGATCCTAGAATAGTAGGCCTACTGATTTACTTAACCCTCTCAACCAGCCTCAGCACTGGCAGTGCCAAAGGCAATCGCCTTTAGTTTTTCGATCGCATCACGCAAACGACCCGCCTCTTCAAACTCGAGATTACGTGCATGCTCATACATCTGTTGCTCCAGCTTTTGCACGCGCTTGATCGCTAATGCTGGCGTTAAACCACCGTACTCAACACTCTCTTTGGCCAGCTCTTTCAGATCACGCTGCTCATGCTCATCATATTTAGAATTTGCACCTTCCATCACATTACTGATTTTTCTCTCGATCCCTTTCGGTGTAACACCATAAATTTTCTCTGGGGAAAAACACGGAAATCTACACGCATGCTGGGATCCTGGTGAGCTTGATTGATCATTCTTGATAAAATAATAGAGAAATAGAACCAACCAATGAGAGGATAAAAAAGAAACACCTGAATCCAACCTGGATGAGGGATAAATTGCTTGATACCCCTACTTTTCACCCTCAAACTGTAACGCATAATAATTAATTCATATTTTACATCAATAGGATCGAATCCATGAATAAAGTCATCTGCACGCTCTTATTTAGTGTCGCACTCATTACAGGCTGCTCAAGTGAACAAGAAAGCAACGTCCTTCGTATTGCTGTCACACCAGCTTCCCCACCGAATCTCTATGAAGAAAATGGAAAGACGACCGGCATGGATCTCGAATTGTTTGAGGGCTTCGCATCAGAACATGGCTACACCCTGAACATCACCGCCTATGATTGGCAAGGCATGCTGGGGGCAGTGATCTCTGGTCAAGCCGATGTGGCCTTCTCCGGCATCTCCATCACGGAAAAGCGCAAAGAGGTCATGGACTTCTCTGAACCATATATGGATAACACATGGAACCTGATCAGCCTCAAGGATCGCAACATTAAGTTTGATGACCTCAATGAGTGGAAGAAGTACACCACGGGCTACCCACGCGGCATGGCTTATACCAACTTCATCAAAACCAAGATGGAGCCGGAAGGTTATTACTCGCTGGATCACGTCAAGCTCTACCCGAGTTACAACGAGGTCTTAACCGATCTCACCAACGGCAACATTGATCTCGCCTTTGTAGAAGGCGGTGTCTCCGCGATTTATAAGAAGAAGATGCCGCTGCAAGACAGCCATATCTTCTCTGGCTTTGACACCTTTGGTTATGCCTTCCCGAAAGGCTCAACACTGCGTGATGAATTCAATGCCTACCTTACCAAGCTTGGCCCAGAAAAATTAGCAGCGATCAAAAGCAAGTGGTTCGACTAAACTTTTATAATTATGCAACTAACCACAACACATGACCTTTCTTGAAATCATCAGCATCCTGGTAAGGGGGGCGGGATTCACTATTCTCGTTACCTTCGCCTGCATCTTAACTGGTCTCTTCAGCGGCCTCCTTGCCGCACTATTGTTTCGGCTCGATATCCGGCCACTGAATTGGCTACTCCATGCCTTCACCTATGCCTTTCGTGGCATACCGTTATTAGTGGTGTTGTTTTTAGTCTTTTTCGGCCTACCCAGCATCGGTTTACCAATACCACCGCTACTGGCGATGATGCTCAGCCTTGGCCTGATTTGTGGTGCCTATCTTTCCGAAGTATTTCGTGGCGCCCTTAAGGCAGTCGACCCGAATGAAATCATGGTGGCACAGTCGATGGGGATGCACCGTATCCAAATCCTGATTTCCATTGAGATCCCACAGATGCTGCGCTTTTCGGCGCCTGGCATGCTCAATGAATTCACCACCGTCCTGAAGTATTCACCTTTCGCCTATACAGTCGGCGTACCTGAGATCCTGAAAGAAGCCACTTCGCTCGCATTGACGACGCTACGCGGCATGGAGATCTATCTTGCTGTCGGCATCCTCTACTTTCTGATTTACAAAATCATGATGGAGATGTTCCTGTGGGTCGAACGTCACTATGCCATCCCTGGCTTCAAACAGATTTGAGTAACTCATGACGCTATTACAGGTACGCAACCTGACCAAAAACTATGATGGCATTGGCATCCTCAACGGTGTCAATTTCAGCCTGCACGAAGGTGAGATTAAAGTCGTTATGGGCCCTTCCGGCTGCGGCAAGACTACTTTGCTGCGTTGCCTCAATCGATTAGTGGAGCCTTCCTCTGGTGAAATAATTTTCGACGATAAAGATATCACTGCAGCTGATGTTGACATCAGGCAAGTGCGGCAGCGCATTGGCTTTGTGTTCCAAAACTTCGCGCTCTATCGCCATCTCAGTGCTCTAGAAAACGTCAAGCTGGGGCTGCGCAAGCTGCGTGGACTCTCTGATGCTGAAGCGACACAACGAGCCATTTATGAACTTAGCCATGTTGAGATGCAAGACCATCAAGACAAATACCCTGCCCACCTTTCTGGCGGACAGCAGCAACGGGTTGCAATTGCGCGAGCGCTGGCGATGGATCCAGCCGTGCTATTCTTTGACGAGCCAACATCCGCACTCGACCCCCTCATGGCACGTGAAATCGCAAATCTTCTGAACCGCCTGCATGCCGAGAAGGTGACCATCCTCTGCGTGACACATGATGTGACCTTAGCCAAAAACCTACCCGGCGATGTGTTGTTCTTGAATCACGGCCACGTCGAAGCCGAAGCGCCGATCAGTGAGCTTATGCAAAACCACGCCAGCGAAAATGTGCGCGCCTTCTTTGAAGAAAAGGCACCCAACGCATGAGTGAATCATTCGCCTTTTTGAGCGACATGGTCGATTACGGACCACAAATTCTCAACGGTCTCATTAATACCCTCCTACTAGCAGGTACGATCTCAGTCACTGGCTTATTTGCCGGCATCCTTATTTTTCGACTCACGCTGAGCGAAAACAGATTCATTCGCAAAAGCACCGCGAGCTATATCTCGTTCTTTATCGGCACCCCTCTGATCGTACTACTGTTCTTGATGTACTATGGATTGCCACAATGGGGCATCAAGCTTTCACCCTTTGCCATTGCCGCCATTGGCTTCACGCTGAACATTGCAGCCTATAACTCACGCTATCTCAGTGCCGCCTATAACGGCATCGATCAACAGCAACTGATGGCCGCCTCTGCACAAGGCTTTTCTTCCCGACAGATTTTCAGCCTTATCATCTTGCCGCAAACGCTACGACGTGCCATTCCGGGCCTCACCAACCAAGTGGCACTCAACATCAAAGACAGCTCCATTGCCTTCTTGATTCAATACGTTGATTTCTTTGCGCAAATGCAAGAACAGGCCTCTCTGAACTTTCAATACCTCAAGGTCTATGCAGTAACCGGCGCAATCTATCTATTGCTGGTTTCACTGGTGATTTTCGGCAGCAAACGCCTCGAAACCCGCTATGCGATTCCACACTAACCCACAAAAAAATCGGCCAAAGCCGAATTTTGCTTTTGCAGCTGGATGATTACTCAGTGGATAAACGACTTAATATATTGCCGCTCTAAAACGGACAGACGATAGTGACATTAGCAGTTCTAGCGTCATTACCCTCTGAGTTGTCAAACGCCTAAAGATTAGCCACCGCTGACACTCTCATCACCAACATTGCCAAATTTAGACTGCTTACCGCCAATGCTGATTTTAGTATCATCATCGCTATAACGCGAATTGAGGCCAACTCTTTCGCTCGACACGATCCTAGAATAGTAGGCCTACTGATTTACTTAACCCTCTCAACCAGCCTCAGCACTGGCAGTGCCAAAGGCAATCGCCTTTAGTTTTTCGATCGCATCACGCAAACGACCCGCCTCTTCAAACTCGAGATTACGTGCATGCTCATACATCTGTTGCTCCAGCTTTTGCACGCGCTTGATCGCTAATGCTGGCGTTAAACCACCGTACTCAACACTCTCTTTGGCCAGCTCTTTCAGATCACGCTGCTCATGCTCATCATATTTAGAATTTGCACCTTCCATCACATTACTGATTTTTCTCTCGATCCCTTTCGGTGTAACACCATAAATTTTCTCTGGGGAAAAACACGGAAATCTACACGCATGCTGGGATCCTGGTGAGCTTGATTGATCATTCTTGATAAAATAATAGAGAAATAGAACCAACCAATGAGAGGATAAAAAAGAAACACCTGAATCCAACCTGGATGAGGGATAAATTGCTTGATACCCCTACTTTTCACCCTCAAACTGTAACGCATAATAATTAATTCATATTTTACATCAATAGGATCGAATCCATGAATAAAGTCATCTGCACGCTCTTATTTAGTGTCGCACTCATTACAGGCTGCTCAAGTGAACAAGAAAGCAACGTCCTTCGTATTGCTGTCACACCAGCTTCCCCACCGAATCTCTATGAAGAAAATGGAAAGACGACCGGCATGGATCTCGAATTGTTTGAGGGCTTCGCATCAGAACATGGCTACACCCTGAACATCACCGCCTATGATTGGCAAGGCATGCTGGGGGCAGTGATCTCTGGTCAAGCCGATGTGGCCTTCTCCGGCATCTCCATCACGGAAAAGCGCAAAGAGGTCATGGACTTCTCTGAACCATATATGGATAACACATGGAACCTGATCAGCCTCAAGGATCGCAACATTAAGTTTGATGACCTCAATGAGTGGAAGAAGTACACCACGGGCTACCCACGCGGCATGGCTTATACCAACTTCATCAAAACCAAGATGGAGCCGGAAGGTTATTACTCGCTGGATCACGTCAAGCTCTACCCGAGTTACAACGAGGTCTTAACCGATCTCACCAACGGCAACATTGATCTCGCCTTTGTAGAAGGCGGTGTCTCCGCGATTTATAAGAAGAAGATGCCGCTGCAAGACAGCCATATCTTCTCTGGCTTTGACACCTTTGGTTATGCCTTCCCGAAAGGCTCAACACTGCGTGATGAATTCAATGCCTACCTTACCAAGCTTGGCCCAGAAAAATTAGCAGCGATCAAAAGCAAGTGGTTCGACTAAACTTTTATAATTATGCAACTAACCACAACACATGACCTTTCTTGAAATCATCAGCATCCTGGTAAGGGGGGCGGGATTCACTATTCTCGTTACCTTCGCCTGCATCTTAACTGGTCTCTTCAGCGGCCTCCTTGCCGCACTATTGTTTCGGCTCGATATCCGGCCACTGAATTGGCTACTCCATGCCTTCACCTATGCCTTTCGTGGCATACCGTTATTAGTGGTGTTGTTTTTAGTCTTTTTCGGCCTACCCAGCATCGGTTTACCAATACCACCGCTACTGGCGATGATGCTCAGCCTTGGCCTGATTTGTGGTGCCTATCTTTCCGAAGTATTTCGTGGCGCCCTTAAGGCAGTCGACCCGAATGAAATCATGGTGGCACAGTCGATGGGGATGCACCGTATCCAAATCCTGATTTCCATTGAGATCCCACAGATGCTGCGCTTTTCGGCGCCTGGCATGCTCAATGAATTCACCACCGTCCTGAAGTATTCACCTTTCGCCTATACAGTCGGCGTACCTGAGATCCTGAAAGAAGCCACTTCGCTCGCATTGACGACGCTACGCGGCATGGAGATCTATCTTGCTGTCGGCATCCTCTACTTTCTGATTTACAAAATCATGATGGAGATGTTCCTGTGGGTCGAACGTCACTATGCCATCCCTGGCTTCAAACAGATTTGAGTAACTCATGACGCTATTACAGGTACGCAACCTGACCAAAAACTATGATGGCATTGGCATCCTCAACGGTGTCAATTTCAGCCTGCACGAAGGTGAGATTAAAGTCGTTATGGGCCCTTCCGGCTGCGGCAAGACTACTTTGCTGCGTTGCCTCAATCGATTAGTGGAGCCTTCCTCTGGTGAAATAATTTTCGACGATAAAGATATCACTGCAGCTGATGTTGACATCAGGCAAGTGCGGCAGCGCATTGGCTTTGTGTTCCAAAACTTCGCGCTCTATCGCCATCTCAGTGCTCTAGAAAACATCAAGCTGGGGCTGCGCAAGCTGCGTGGACTCTCTGATGCTGAAGCGACACAACGAGCCATTTATGAACTTAGCCATGTTGAGATGCAAGACCATCAAGACAAATACCCTGCCCACCTTTCTGGCGGACAGCAGCAACGGGTTGCAATTGCGCGAGCGCTGGCGATGGATCCAGCCGTGCTATTCTTTGACGAGCCAACATCCGCACTCGACCCCCTCATGGCACGTGAAATCGCAAATCTTCTGAACCGCCTGCATGCCGAGAAGGTGACCATCCTCTGCGTGACACATGATGTGACCTTAGCCAAAAACCTACCCGGCGATGTGTTGTTCTTGAATCACGGCCACGTCGAAGCCGAAGCGCCGATCAGTGAGCTTATGCAAAACCACGCCAGCGAAAATGTGCGCGCCTTCTTTGAAGAAAAGGCACCCAACGCATGAGTGAATCATTCGCCTTTTTGAGCGACATGGTCGATTACGGACCACAAATTCTCAACGGTCTCATTAATACCCTCCTACTAGCAGGTACGATCTCAGTCACTGGCTTATTTGCCGGCATCCTTATTTTTCGACTCACGCTGAGCGAAAACAGATTCATTCGCAAAAGCACCGCGAGCTATATCTCGTTCTTTATCGGCACCCCTCTGATCGTACTACTGTTCTTGATGTACTATGGATTGCCACAATGGGGCATCAAGCTTTCACCCTTTGCCATTGCCGCCATTGGCTTCACGCTGAACATTGCAGCCTATAACTCACGCTATCTCAGTGCCGCCTATAACGGCATCGATCAACAGCAACTGATGGCCGCCTCTGCACAAGGCTTTTCTTCCCGACAGATTTTCAGCCTTATCATCTTGCCGCAAACGCTACGACGTGCCATTCCGGGCCTCACCAACCAAGTGGCACTCAACATCAAAGACAGCTCCATTGCCTTCTTGATTCAATACGTTGATTTCTTTGCGCAAATGCAAGAACAGGCCTCTCTGAACTTTCAATACCTCAAGGTCTATGCAGTAACCGGCGCAATCTATCTATTGCTGGTTTCACTGGTGATTTTCGGCAGCAAACGCCTCGAAACCCGCTATGCGATTCCACACTAACCCACAAAAAAATCGGCCAAAGCCGAATTTTGCTTTTGCAGCTGGATGATTACTCAGTGGATAAACGACTTAATATATTGCCGCTCTAAAACGGACAGACGATAGTGACATTAGCAGTTCTAGCGTCATTACCCTCTGAGTTGTCAAACGCCTAAAGATTAGCCACCGCTGACACTCTCATCACCAACATTGCCAAATTTAGACTGCTTACCGCCAATGCTGATTTTAGTATCATCATCGCTATAACGCGAATTGAGGCCAACTCTTTCGCTCGACACGATCCTAGAATAGTAGGCCTACTGATTTACTTAACCCTCTCAACCAGCCTCAGCACTGGCAGTGCCAAAGGCAATCGCCTTTAGTTTTTCGATCGCATCACGCAAACGACCCGCCTCTTCAAACTCGAGATTACGTGCATGCTCATACATCTGTTGCTCCAGCTTTTGCACGCGCTTGATCGCTAATGCTGGCGTTAAACCACCGTACTCAACACTCTCTTCGG
>JGI20157J14317_10002733_pt1 | contig 14668 bp, 13 predicted proteins | sample COG_07_FD_14317 | JGI IMG/M metagenome (IMG submission 14317)
TTAGAAAAATTTCAGGAGCTGGGATAATGGATTGTAAAAATGCCTTAGTTGAAGCCAATGGCGATACTGAAGCTGCTATAGAAATTTTAAGAAAAAAGGGGCAAAAAGTTGCAGCTAAAAGAGCTGATAGAGAATCTTCTGAAGGAGCTGCAATTGCAAAAGTTAGTTCGGATAATTCTACTGGAGTTATTGTATCCCTTAACTGTGAAACAGATTTTGTCGCTAAAAACGAATCCTTTGTTGCCTTAGCAAATGAACTTGCTGAATTAGCTATTTCACATGAAACATTAGATGATTTTTTAAACTGTGAAATTGATTCTATGAGTGTAAGTGAAAAGTTAATTCAACAGACTGGAGTCATTGGAGAAAAATTAGTAATTGGTAACTTTGAAAAAGTTTCTGCTGGATATGTTGGAAAATATATTCATGCTGGAAACAAAATTGCCACTTTAGTAGGATTTTCAAGCTCTGTTGAAGGTATCGAAGAGGCTTCGAAAAATGTGGCAATGCAAGCAGCTGCAATGAACCCAATAGCGCTTGACGAGGATGGTGTTGACCAAAAAACAATTGAAAAAGAAATTGAAATAGCAAAAGATCAGCTTAGACAAGAAGGCAAACCAGAAGCAATGCTTGATAATATAGCTAAAGGTAAATTGAAAAGATTTTTCAAAGATAACACCTTAGTAAATCAAGCTTATATTAAAGATAATAAACAAAGTGTTGCAAACTATGTTAAATCTGTTGACAGTAATTTAACTGTTACAGATTTTAAAAGAGTTAGTTTATCCTAATTTTTTAAAACATTCAATACTATTCTTTTTTTAATTTAATTGTAATCATTAACTATATTTACATTAATGATTTATAAAAGAGTATTACTAAAACTTAGTGGTGAAGCATTATTAGGTGACAGAAGTTATGGAATTGATCCTAAAAGAATCGCTCAATATGCAAAAGAAATTAAATCTGTAACTGAGCTTGGCCTTGAGGTTGCTGTAGTTATTGGAGGTGGCAATATATTTAGGGGTGTCTCAGCTGCTAGTAATGGAATTGACCGTGTTCAAGGTGACTATATGGGAATGCTTGCGACAGTTATCAATGGTATGGCATTACAAAGTGCCCTTGAAGAAGAAAACGTACAAACAAGATTACAAACCGCTATCAAAATTGAAGCAGTCGCTGAACCTTATATCAAAAGGAAAGCAGTAAGACATTTAGAAAAAAAACGAGTAGTGATTTTTGGAGGTGGAACTGGAAATCCTTTTTTTACGACTGATTCTGCTGCGGTTTTAAGAGCAATTGAAATTAATGCTGATGTTATATTAAAAGGAACTAGAGTTGATGGAGTTTATGATTCTGATCCAGAAAAAAACGAAAACGCCATTCAATATGACACTATTTCTTTCAATGATGTAATAAAAAAGAATTTAAAAATAATGGATTCTACTGCATTTACTTTAAGTCAAGAAAACAACTTACCTATCATAGTTTTTAATATGAATAAATCAGGTAATCTATTGAATATAATCAATGGCGAAAAAATTGGTACATCTATAAAAAATTAATTTTGGAAGAATTAGAATTTATTATTGAAGCATGCGAGGAATCAATGACAAATGCAGTAAAGCATCTTGAAAGAGAATTGCTAAATATTAGAGCTGGAAAAGCAAATCCCACAATGCTTTCAAGTGTTAAGTTAGACTATTATGGATCAACCACTCCATTGTCTCAAATAGCTAATATTAGCACTCCAGATGCTCAAACACTCTCTGTCCAACCATGGGAAAAAGATAAACTACAAGATATCGAAAAAGCAATTCAAATTGCTAATTTAGGATTCAACCCTATGAATAATGGAGAGTCAATTATTATAAGTATTCCTCCTTTGACTGAAGAAAGAAGAAAAGAATTAGTAAAAATTGCAAAATCTGAAATTGAAGATGCTAAAATTAGTATTAGAAATTCTAGAAAAGATGCTAATAATGAAATTAAAAAGATTGAAATCTCTACTGATCATAAAGCAATTTCAGAAAAAGAAATTCAAACTTTAACAGATAATTACATCTCTAAAATTGATGAAATTTTCTCTTCCAAAGAAAAAGAAATTCTTTCTATTTAAACTACATATTTTGAATAAAATAGTCCATGAGTAAATCAAAAAGTTCCATAGGTTGGGAAAAATTTGCTCGATTAATCTTAAGAAATAGAATTCTTTTATTAGTTCTTGTTTTAATTAATACTATTTTCCTTTCAACCCAATGGAAAAATATTCGTTTCAGTTATTCTGAAGCGAATCTAATGCCTAATGATCACCCTTTTAATATAGCATATAATGATTTTGTGGATGTATTTGGTGAAGAGGGTAATCTATTAATAATAGCTGTAAATGACTCATTATTATTTGATACAACAAATTTTAATGCTTGGATAAAACTCAGTGATTCTTTTAAATTAAAAAAAGAGGTTAACAATGTTTTACACGTTGGAAACTTTCCAATAATTAAAAAAGATAAAATAAAGAAAGAATTTACGATTGATTCCTTGAAAAATGAGTCATTCACAAGTAATAAAAAAATAACTGAATTTAAAGCTTTACTGTTTAATGATTTTCCGTTTTATGAAAACATCTTGTTCAATAAAAAAACAGGAACAATACAAACAGCTATATATTTAGATAAAGAAGTAATTAATAATATTGAACGAATAGATTTTGTAAATAATATTTTTATTCCTTCAATAAAAGAATTTGAGAAACAGAGCAATTTAAATGTTAGAATCTCTGGCATGCCCTACATCAGAACTATGAATGCTCAAAATATTATGGATGAGATAGGGAAATTTGTAATAATAGCTATTTGTGTTACAATTTTTATATTCTTTTTCTTTTTTAGATCATACAGAGCAACATTAATTACTTTGTCTGTTGTAATTACTGGAGTAATGTGGGCTCTTGGAGTTCTTGGATTGTTACAGTTTGAGATAACTGTTCTAACTGCTTTGATACCGCCTCTTATAATTGTAATTGGAGTTCCTAACTGTATCTTTTTAATTAACAAATATCAGCACGAAGTAAAAAAGCACGGTAATCAAGCTAGATCTCTGCAAAGAGTTATTTCAAAAATTGGTAATGCAACATTGATGACAAATATTACAACAGCTTGTGGATTTGCAACATTTATTTTGACAGACAGTCAGGTTTTAAAAGAATTTGGGGTAGTTGCATCAATAAATATTATGGTCATTTTTATACTGTCTATTTTATTAATCCCAATCATTTATAGTTTTTTACCCTTACCTAAAAAAAAGCATTTAAAACATTTAAATAATGATTGGTTAAACTCTTTTGTTGATTTTTTAGGAAATACAGTTAAAAAAAGAAGAATTCCTGTTTTTATAATTTCAATACTTTGTTTATGTATAAGTATAGTTGGAATGAACAAAATTGAAATTTCCGGAAACTTAATTGAAGACATGCCTGCAAAGTCTGAATTTGTTAGAGACATCAAGTTTTTTGAAAAAGAATTTAAGGGAGTTCTTCCGTTAGAAATAATGATAGACAGTCGAAGAAAAAATGGAATGACTCGACTCGCCAATCTTAAAAGAATGAATGATTTTCATGAACATATTTTAAAAATTCCTGAGCTATCGAGTCCTATTTCGGTAGTTAATATTTCAAAGTATATAAAACAGTCTTTTTATAATGGTAATCCTAATTATTTTCAATTACCATCGTCTCAAGAGAACACTTTCATTTCAGGATACTTAAAAAATTCAAAACTTAAACTTGGAGAAAATAATAGTTATATAAATGAAACAGGTCAAATAGCTCGAATTACTACAATGATTGGTGAAATTGATACAGAAAGAATGGAAGGAATTGAAGCAAGTTTACTTAAAGGTATAGAATTATATTTCCCTGAAGACAGGTTCGATGTTTCGCTGACCGGAAAAACACTTGGCTACCTTAAGGGAACTAAATTTTTAATAAAGAACTTACTTATTTCTCTTTTTTTAGCAATTATTCTTATCTCATTAATGATAACGTATTTATTTAGATCATATAAAATGGTGGTTATTTCATTAGTTCCCAATATTCTTCCTCTTCTATTTACTGCCGGAGTCATGGGGTTTTTAAATATCCCGATAAAGCCCTCAACTATTCTAGTTTTTAGTATAGCTTTTGGAATATCTGTTGATGATACTATTCATTTTCTTGTAAAATATAGACAGGAGTTGATTGCTAATAATTGGAAAATAAGAAAATCTGTATTTTCATCCCTTAGGGAAACTGGAATTAGCATGTTTTACACATCTGTTGTCCTGTTTTTTGGGTTTTCGGTTTTCATGACCTCTAGTTATGGTGGAACAATTGCACTGGGCGGACTAGTTTCTACTACATTACTTTTTGCAATGTTAGCTAATTTAGTTCTGTTACCTTCGCTCTTAATATCCTTGGAAAAAAACATATCCAATAAAACAGATATGAAGGAGGCTAAAATAAAATTAGACTCTGATTAATTTTATAAAAAACCAATTCAAAACTTTATATTTGAATCAGATATTTAAACATTTACTCAAACATGACAGTTAAAGATTTATTTTTAAACACTCCCATTTCAAAAAACATTAAAGTTCAGGGATGGGTTAAAACATTTAGAGCCAATAGATTTATTTCTTTAAACGATGGATCTACATTCAAAAGTATTCAATGTGTCGTGGATTTTGAAAACACTGATAATGAAATTTTAAATAATATTAACTCAGGAGCCTCTGTTGAAATTTCTGGAATTTTAGTTGAAAGCCTAGGAAAAGGACAAAAAATTGAAATTAAAGTTACAGAAATTAAAATATTAGGTAAATGTGACCCTGAAGATTATCCAATACAGCCTAAAAAACATAGTTTAGAGTTTTTAAGAGAAAATGCTCATCTTAGAATAAGAACCAATACATTTAGTTCAATATTTAGAATCAGATCTAGCATATCGTACGCAATACATAAATACTTTAAAGAAAGTGGATTTGTTTATGTAAATACACCCATCATAACTGGAAGTGATGCCGAAGGAGCAGGAGAAATGTTTAAAGTAACTACATTAGACATAAATAACGCAGGGTTGGATAACGCTAATCAAATTGATTATTCCAAAGATTTCTTTGGAAAAGAAACAAATCTTACGGTATCTGGCCAACTTGAAGCAGAGAGTATGGCGATGGCGCTGGGTAATGTTTATACCTTTGGACCCACATTTAGAGCAGAAAATTCTAATACATCTAGACATTTAGCTGAATTTTGGATGGTTGAACCAGAAATGGCATTTTGTGATTTAGATGACAACATGAACTTGGCAGAAGATTTTATAAAAAATGTTTTAAAATATGTAATGGATGATTGTAAAGAAGATTTGTTTTTTCTAAATGAAAGATTGATAAACGAAGACAAAACAAAACCCTTAAAAGACAGAAATGAACTTAATTTAATTGAGAGATTGAACTTTGTTGTGAGTAATGATTTTGTGAGAATAAATTACACAGAAGCATTTGATATTCTCAGAAACTCAAAGCCTAATAAAAAGAAAAAATTCAAGTATCCAATAAATGAATGGGGAGTTGATTTGCAAAGTGAACATGAACGTTTTTTGGTTGAAAAACATTTTAAAAAACCTGTAATTATCCACGATTATCCTGCTAAAATTAAGGCTTTTTATATGAGAATGAATGAAGACGGAAAGACTGTACGAGCAATGGATATCTTATTTCCTGGAATAGGTGAAATTGTTGGAGGCTCCCAAAGAGAAGAAAGGCTAAATGTGTTAAAAGAACGAATTTCAGAACTAAATATTGACGAAAAAGAATTGTGGTGGTATCTTGATTTAAGGAAATACGGAAGTGTTAAACACAGTGGTTTTGGACTAGGACTTGAAAGACTTATTTTATTTGCTACAGGAATGTCAAATATAAGAGATGTTATTCCATTTCCAAGAACACCAAAAAATGCCGAATTTTAGTATATAATTCTTCATCAAGTTTTTTTGTACTTTTAATATTTATTAAAGCAAATGCTCAAGCAGTTTTTACAATTAAAACTTTCTCAAAAATTATCGCCTCAACAAATTCAATTGATGAAGTTGATCGAACTTCCACTTCAGGAACTGGAAGATCGACTATCAAGAGAAATTGAAGAAAATCCTGCCCTAGAAACAGGAAAAGAAAATGAAAAGGATTTATATGAAACTGAATCTGACTATGAACAAGAACCAAAAAATGAAGATTCTGAGCTTAACGTTGAAGACTATCTTAGTGATGATGATATTCCAGACTATAAATTAAAAACTAATAATTATAGTGATGATGATGAAGAAAAATCGTTACCATTTGTTTCAGGTATAAGTTTCAATGAATTTTTAAAAAAACAATTGACCCCTTTTAACCTTAATGAAGATGACTCTAAAATTGCAGAATTTTTAGTTGGGAGTGTAGATCAATCTGGTTATATAAGAACTGATATAGTTGATATTGTTGATGACTTAGCTTTTACGATGGGGATTTATACAGACATTAATTCCGTAACTAAAATTTTAAATAAAATTCATCTATTGGATCCTCCGGGAGTTGGAGCAAGAGATTTGCAAGAATGCTTAATTCTTCAATTAAGAAGAAAAAAAGAGTCAAGCTCGGCAATACATGCTATTAATATTTTAAATAATAATTTTGATTTATTCATCAAAAAACATTACAAAAAAATAATTCATAAGCTTAGTATCACAGAAGATGAATTAAGACAGGCAATAAAACAAATTGAAAAGCTTAATCCTAAACCGGGTTCAGCATTTTCTGAACCAACAAAAATGAATTCAACAATAATTCCTGATTTTAAAATTGAAATTATTGAAAATAAACTCACATTAAATTTAAATTCTAGAAACGCGCCTGAACTTTTTGTTTCAAACGAATATAAAAATATGTTATCTGGTTATCAGGAAAATAAAAATATTTCTAAAAGTCATAAACAAGCCGTTACATTTATTAAACAAAAACTTGATTCAGCTAAATGGTTTATTGATGCTATTAATCAAAGAAATCAAACATTACTTATCACAATGAAAACCATAATGGAATTTCAAAATAAATATTTTTTAAGTGGAGATGAAAGTAACTTGAAGCCTATGATATTAAAAGATATTGCAGAAAAGATTGGAATGGACATATCCACAGTTTCAAGAGTTGCTAATAGTAAGTATGTAGACACTCCTTATGGAATAAAACTAATAAAATCATTCTTTTCTGAAGGGATAACAAATGACAAAGGAGTTGAAGTTTCAACAATTGAAATAAAAAAAGAACTTCAAAATATCATTAATAATGAAAATAAATCAAAGCCGTTAACAGATGATGAGCTTACTAAAAGAATCAATGAAAAAGGATATCCTATTGCTAGAAGGACAGTTGCAAAATATAGAGAAATGCTTGGAGCACCTGTAGCAAGATTAAGAAAAAAACTATAATGATAATTGACCTAACAATTATAATTGTAAATTATAAATCTTGGGAAAAACTAACATTGTGTTTAAAAAGTATTCAAAACCAATGTCATATAAATACTCAAATAATTGTAGTTGATAACTTCTCTAACGACAATAAATTTAAAGATTTTCAAAACAAATACAAGCAAGTTAATTGGATTGAAAATAGAAATAATTTAGGGTTTGCAAGGGGATGTAATATTGGTGCTTCACATGCAGAATCAAAATGGTTATTATTTTTAAATCCAGATACAATTTTAGATTCAAATTCTCTTTTCTCTTTAATTAAATATTCTAATTCAAACAAGGAACATAGATTGATTGGAATTAAGCAGTTAAATCAAAATGGTAGCAACACAAATGCCTACGGATTGTTTTTAGACATATGGACAATTACTGGTTTTTTAAGAATATTTAATAGAATATTTAGAGGTTTGACATATAAAAAAATGAATGCTGAAGAAATTTCTTTCCCGGACTGGATTTCTGGATCATTTGTTCTTATAAGAAAAACTGATTTCGCGAAATTAAATGGATGGAACGAAAATTATTGGATGTATTATGAGGATATGGATTTATGTCGAAGAGCTAAGCGCTTAAACTTAAAAGTGTCATTATTCAATAATTGGAAATGTATTCATTATCATGGAGAATCATCAAGAAAAAACAAAACTATTACTTTAATGACAAAGACTGAAGTTATAAAATCCTCTCATATATACATTCAAAATCATTTCAAAAGTTTTTATGCTTTAAGCCTTCATTTGACACTTATTGTTTCAAGATTTGTAAATCTTTTGTTTGGATCAATTATTTCATCGACTAAAAGGAGTATTCTTATGAACTGTCTTGTGTATTGGAAAACTAGTTTTTTAAGTAAAGAATGGAGCTCGGATAGAGCTAAAACATCTAATTATTAACTTCAGTATAGAACAAATTTAATCTCATTCTCTTATCAAAATTTTCTGCACTTGGACTTGGACCAATAAGAACAGTCCCTAGGGGATTAATAGCAGAAGAAAGAGGTGTGAAAGTCATAAAATCAGAATCTTCAACTTCTATATTAATTGTGTTACTAATGTCAGAAGATACTACTAGACCTAGTTTTACGTTAGTAGAATCTTTTCTAACAATATTTTTAATATGTTCGCTAATACGAATTTTATACATTAATCCATTTTTGTCCTCATCTAGTTCAATTAAACCACCATGAATTACTTTGTTTTGATAAGATTTTTGTCCAGCTGAATTATCAACAAAATAATCAATGACCGGAGCTTTATTAACTAAATCATAAAGATACAGTCGAGATGGCTCTACAATTCCGCCATTGGATGAAAGCATCTCTTTGTCAATATACATTGAAATATTTGCTTCATTAACCAACCACTCTTTTGATCTAATTTCTTCAAGGATATCAACTCCATTGTCATCTTTGAATAATTCAATTTCAGCCATAACACCCTGACCTCCTTTTAAATAAACTCTTTCTGGATTTGTTATAGTATCTGCGATGGCAGAGTAGACATAACCAGGGTAAGCATCATGTTTGAATGAATTTAATTTAACACCTCCCATTTTAAATAAAAACTGAGCTTCTTCAGTATCAACCGTGTCATCAGCAGTATCATCTGGAGTATCTTGCTTATTATATTTTTGAAATTCATAGACAACTCTTATTTCAGATTCGTTAAAATTTAAAATCATAAGTAGTGGATCAGAAAAATCATAAGTTTCTAACACTATACCTTTAAAGTAGAGCTTAAAATTATCTAAGTTTGAAATTTCTTGGGAACCTTCTTGATCTAAAAATTTTGATTGAAAAAAATCATGATCTAATTCAACTCTAATTCTTGGTGTTAACCTTTCTTTTACAACTTCTGACTCGTCATCCTCTTCTGTTTCAGGATCATCTTCATTGTAAAACACTAATTCATTAGAGTCTATTTTTACTTCATCATCAAATAATGTGTAACCTGAAAAATTTTCAGGAAGTGTATTATTTGAGTAGTATTTTTGAAATTTTTCAAAGTTTGAATCAGGATCGTAAGGCCTTAAGAAATAATCTAACTCGCTAACTTTTAATTTAAAAGTAGCTTCAGTATTTCCTATCAAAGAATCTAGTTCATAAAGAGTTCTTCCTGCATAAGGATTTATAGATTCAGTATCTTCTCCATCTAAAATTCCATCGCCATCTGTATCTTCATCTAAAGGGTTTTGACCTAAATTAGATTCGTCAGCATCTGAAACGCCATCACCATCAGAGTCACTGTAAGGGTCTGTACTGTCTACATCATAGATATTTATAACACCATCGTTATCATCATCATCAACATTAGTAAAAAAAGGAATGTCTAAAAAAACATTTTTAATTGTTTCTAATTCTGGAATACGAGAAATATTATCATCTGGATTATCTTCATCGGATTGTTTATAATCTCCAAAGACTAAGTTAGGATCCTCAAAATTAATTTGACCTAAAAAACTTACTTTGGATGATCCGTAAAGGTTGTCATTATATTCTCCTATTTGAAATGTTGATAACGTGTTGGAAACATAAGGCGGAATACTTCGCATTTTTACATTAACTGGGATTTCTTTAAGGTTCGTGCTAAATGCATTATTGTCGATTAGATTAAGACCTACAGTTTTGTAATCTTTATTACAAGAAACAAAAACTATTAATAGTGTTAGTATGATGTAAAACTTTTTCAAAATAATTAGTTTAAAATCTTGTCGTTATAAAAGTTCATGTACTCTTTTTCAAATCCGTCTTTAAAACCACATTTAAGTACAGGTATTTTGGAATTGGCAGCAACATCTAAATAGGATTTTTTAATGTTTTCAGAAGCAAAGACAACTCCATCTGAATTCATTATGGATAACTTATATAAATTTTCATAGGTTGGATTCTTTAAAACATTTAAAGTTTCACTTTCAACCTCGTCAAACTTTATTTTATTAATGATACCTGAGCTTAAGTTACCTATAATCTCATTATCGTATATCGAAGTTACGACCTTAGATTTTGAAAAAAGAGGCTCGTCTTTATAATATTGTTTCAGGTATAAAGGCATTAATGAAGCGATCCATCCGTGAACATGAATTATGTCTGGAGTCCAATTTAGTTTTTTAATAGTTTCAACCACCCCTTTAGCAAAGAAAATCGCTCTTTCGTCATTATCATCATACAACTTTTTCTTTTTGTCAGAGTCAAGTAATCTATTCTTAAAGTATTCATCGTTATCAATAAAATACACCTGCATTCTTTCCTTTGGAATAGATGCAACTTTAATTATTAACGGCATATCTAAATCATCAATAATAAGGTTCATTCCAGAAAGCCTAATTACTTCGTGAAGTTGATGCCTTCTTTCATTAATTAAGCCATACTTTGGAATAAAAATTCTAGTTTGGCCACCATTTTTATTTACTACTTTAGGTAAACTGTATGTTAATGTTGATATATCGTTGTTAGGTAAATACGGTATAACTTCGGAGGATACGTAAAGTACTTTTTTTCCAGTCATAAAATCCTTTCTTTAGACTCAATTAAATTGAAATGCAAAATTACAAAAATTATGTTAGATTTACCTCATATTTATACACATACACACTGTTAAAGTTTTATTAAATGCAGTTATATACTCTAAAGTCTCAAGTTGAAAAAAGTATTGATAAAGCAAAAGACTTAAAAAAAACTATTGGACTGGTGCCAACTATGGGCTCATTACATCAAGGACATCTCTCTTTATTAAAAAAAGCAGTCCAGAGCTGTGAAGTGGTTTGGGTAACTATTTTTGTCAACCCAACTCAATTTAATAACAAACAAGATCTTAATAATTACCCAAAAAACATAAAAAAAGATCTAAAAATGATTTACGAAATTTCAAAGAATATTTTTGTTTTTAACCCGGAAATTTCTGAGATGTATGAAAATAAATTAAAAATAGAGAATTTTGATTTTCAAGACCTAGATAAAGAACTTGAGGGTAAATATAGAAATAACCACTTTAGCGGAGTAGGTACTATAGTCTCTAAATTGTTTAATTTATTTAAACCAACAAAAGCTTTTTTTGGAGAAAAAGATTTTCAACAAACTAGAATTATAGATAGATTAATAAAAATTAAAAACTTTCAGACCGAGCTTGTAATCTGTCCAACTGTAAGAGAACAAAACGGATTAGCTTTGAGNTCAAGGAACGCTTTGCTTTCAACTGAAAATAAAGAAAAAGCTGCTNTTATTTATAAAACTTTNATTTACTGTAAAGAAAATTTTGAAAAAAAATCATTTAAAAANATTTATAACGATTGTAAAAAAGAAATTAATTCTTTAAATGATTTTGAATTAGAATATTTAGAAATTACAGATAATAAAACTCTTAAAAAAACAAAAAAAAATGATGTAAATAAGTCTTTTAGAGTTTTTATTTGTGTCTTGGTTAATGGAGTAAGGTTGATTGATAATATTTTAGTTAAATAGTTATATTTGCCGCATGGAAATTGAAGTATTAAAGTCTAAAATTCACAGAGTCACAGTTACTAATTGTGATTTAAATTATATTGGTAGTATTACAATTGATGAATCTCTTTTAGAAGCAGCTAATATGATAGCTGGAGAAAAAGTTCAGGTAGTGAACATTAATAATGGTGAACGATTAGAGACCTATATTATTAATGGCAAAAAAGGTACTGGAGAAATTACTTTAAATGGTCCTGCAGCAAGAAAAGTTCAGAAAGGAGACAAAATAATTATTATCAGTTATGCTAGAATGAATTTAGAAGAAGCTAAGACATTTAATCCTACCTTAATATTCCCAAATAAGGATAATATTTTAATTTGATAATGTCATTACTGTTTTTTAAATGGTTTAAAAAAATCTTTCCTCCTACTTTAGGAATTTTATTAATTTACTACTCCTATACAAATACAACTTCCTTTGAAAGGATAGAGATTTATTCGTCTATGAGATCTGCAGATTACAAATTTGTTTTATTGTCAATTTGTCTTGGTATACTAAGTCATTTATCAAGGTCTATTAGATGGCAATCAATGTTAAAACCTTTAGGTTATAAAATCAAAATTTTAAATTCAATCATGTCGGTTTTAGTCGCATTTCTATCAAATTTAGGGATACCAAGATCAGGTGAACTCTTAAGAGCAAGTTCATTATCTTACTATGAGAAAATACCTTTTGAAAAAAGTTTTGGAACTATTGTCACTGAGAGAATTATAGATGTGATCATTTTAATTGGATTGCTATTGTTTGGAGTTATGATTTCTTCCAAAATAGGAATTCCAAAACTCTCAATTAGCAATGAACTACTTTTATCCATAATTCCCTTAATAACTTTAGTATATATTTTTTATTACGTAATTTCAAAAACAACTTTTAAAAATAAAATTGAAATTTTCATTGGTGGATTAAAAAAAGGTAAAAAAAAAAAAAAAACCGCTATTTGTTTTTCACTCATTATTTATTTGGACCTGCTATTTTTTAATGTTTTATGTTGTGAAATTTAGTTTGCCTGAAACTTATAATCTGGGGTTTGAGCCTTTATTTATAGCATTCTTAGCTGGAGCAATAGCGATGGCTTTAACTAATGGTGGAATTGGCGCATACCCATTAGCTATTGCTGCTGTAATAAGTCAGTATGAAATTTCTTATGAAAGTGCTTTAGCTTTAGGCTGGATTGTTTGGACTTCCCAAACATTAATGATTATAATCTTTGGTTCTTTATCTTTTGTTTTTTTACCTATATTAAACAAATAATTTAATAATTAATGGCTGTATTAAAAACTTCATATTGTTGTCAAAACTGCGGCGCTAAACATTCTAAATGGCTTGGTCAGTGCAGTTCATGTAAAGAATGGAATACATTAGTTGAAGAAGTTATCAAAAAATCTTCTAAGGTTGATTTAGGCTTAAGCAGTGATCAATTAAAATCTAAAGCCCAACTAGTTAATGATATCGATTTTGAAAAAGATCCAAGATTGTTAATTCAAGATAGAGAACTTAATAGAGTTTTAGGGGGAGGAATTGTTCCTGGATCACTTGTTCTTATTGGAGGTGAACCCGGGATAGGTAAATCAACATTATTGCTTCAAATTTCTCTAGAAATAAAAAATAAAGTTTTATATGTAACAGGGGAAGAAAGTCAACAACAAATTAGAAGAAGAGCTAATAGAATTAATAATGATTCTAATCAATGTTATATTTTAAACGAAACGAATGTTGAAACTATAATTTCTCATATTAATACGCTAAAACCTGAGCTTGTAATTATTGATTCCATTCAAACTCTACAAACTGATATTATAGATAGTAGTCCTGGAAGTGTGTCTCAAATTAAAGAATCGGCTTCTCAATTTTTGAATTATTCAAAAAAAACAAACCTTCCAGTTTTTCTTGTTGGACACATAACAAAAGATGGTGGAATTGCAGGTCCCAAAATTTTGGAACATATGGTTGATGTAGTTTTACAATTTGAAGGCGATCGAAATAATATTTATAGAATTTTAAGAGCTAAAAAAAATCGATTTGGATCAACAGCTGAAATAGGTATTTATGAAATGTTGAATAATGGACTTCGTCAGGTAACAAATCCAAGTGAATTATTGATTTCTAATAATAAAATACCTTTAAGTGGAAATGCTACGGCTTCTACCATAGAGGGGATTAGACCAATTATGATAGAAGTTCAAGCTTTAGTAAGTTCTGCGGTATATGGAACCCCACAAAGAAGCACAACAGGTTTTAACGCGAAAAGATTAAATATGTTACTAGCTGTTTTAGAAAAACGTGCTGGATTTAAACTGAGTTCAAAAGATGTTTTTTTAAATATCACTGGAGGTATTAAAATTGAAGATCCAGCTATGGATTTAGCAGTTGTAGCAGCTATTCTTTCAAGTAATTTTAATATCCCTTTGCAAAAAAGAATTTGTTTTGCCGCTGAAATTGGACTTTCTGGAGAACTTAGATCAGTGCCTAAAATAGATCAACGAATAAACGAAGCAGAAAAACTTGGATTCAAAATTTTAATAGTTTCGGAAGCTGCAAAAATATCTTTTGTTCCTAAAAAATTAAAAATAATTTCTTATTCAAGAATTGAAGATTTAATCAAAAATCTATTTAAGGAGCAGGGTT
>JGI20157J14317_10002744_pt1 | contig 14635 bp, 14 predicted proteins | sample COG_07_FD_14317 | JGI IMG/M metagenome (IMG submission 14317)
TCGCATAGTGCGCTGATATTTTCACCGCTATCACGTCGTAGTAGAAGGAAGTCGTAAGCCGCGCGGAAACGCTTATTGGCGATTAATCGCAAAGGTTTCTTACCGCGTCGCGCTTCGAGTCGATCCTGGAGCAACCAGATCTCCCGGGCAGGGATACTAAAGCGTTTTGGGATCGAAATAACGGCTTGTTGTTGGTGGAAGACCTGATCAGCCGCAACTGCCGCTGCATCGTTTCTTGAATAATCATCTTTTTCGATGAGCGCCTTTTTGAGATTCTCAAAAGGTGCCCATAAGAGCGCAGCGAAGATGAATGCCGGGGTAACTGGCGAGCCGATGGCTATTCGATCGTCTGTTGATTTAAGTGCGAGCTGAATAAGTGCCTCGGCCTGGCCTTCTTCTGCCATGGTCGGAAACAAAATAACGCTGATTTGATATTGGCATAAGGCAAGATAGGTCGATTGTGCAAATCCAGCCATGAAGAGCTTTAGGGTTTCTTCAAATAGCCTCGCCGGCGGTATTTCCCCCAAAAGATGCGCCAGATCAATGATCTTCTGTTCAAGGATTGGGGCTAAATCGAATTTAAGTTTGGATTTGAAGCGAATGGCTCGGAGCATTCTTACTGGGTCTTCTTTGAAACGTGTCGCGGGATCCCCAATCAACCTAAGTTGCTTGCTTGCGAGATCATTGAGACCTTGATCGGTGGGGTCTAAGACCCGCTCGTCGGTTGCGCAGTAGTAGAGTGCGTTAACGGTAAAGTCTCGTCGGAAGGCATCAGACTCGAAGGACCCAAAGACATTGTCGTCGAGTACATGTCCCGCATCGTTTGATTTTTGCTGATTGTGTTGGGCCCTAAAAGTCGAGACTTCAATGATCTCGCGCCCAAATCGCACATGAACAATCTGAAATCGTCGGCCGATAATCCGAGAATTTCTGAAAACTTTATGGACCTGCTGCGGGGTTGCATTCGTTGCAACATCAAAATCTTTGGGTTTTAGGCCCAGCAGGAGATCCCGTACGCAGCCGCCGACGAGGTAAGCCGTGAAGCCTTGCTCTGTTAGCCGAAGCACAACTTTGAGTGCCTCGAGGCTAATTTCCGAGCGGGGTAAGTGTTCAGCGCTATTTGATTTTTTGCCCACAGAATGTGTCTTAATCGCGTGGAGAGAGTGTAACAGATCGCATGCTAGACAGCTCATTCGGATAGTTTAAAAAGAAAAGGGAAAGCCTAAGCTTTCCCTTTAGCGAGCATGGTCTCTTTATTATTATTGTTCTTGCTTGGTGCTTATTATTATTGTTGGCATCCAAGTGTCTTAACTATCGCAGGATGCGAACCATTTGGGAAGTCCCNATTTTGGCTGTGCGCAGGTCCAAAATTTGAAGAAGGTTAAGCCTCTATGCCGCGTCGGGTTCTACCAACGGCGGGCGGCGGCTNCGGGTTCGGTTTAGNAAGCAATANGCCCGCCCTTCCAAGTTTGCCGCGCCGCGATCTAAAGGTCGGTTTCGCGCCGCGCGCGGACAACNNTTTGAATGGTTTACCCGTGGACGCGCAGCGCATCAAATCGGCCTGGCCGGCAAAGAGCCGTGATGATTACAGCGTTTTCCCGATGAGTTTCGGGATGCGGTCAGTCCGCCAGTTTTTGATTGCAGCATCCAAAATTGTCTTTGGATTTTCCGAGGCGATGATCGGTTGGTTAAGAAAGGCCAAGGCCTGATTAAGGTTGCCGGCTGGGGTTTCGGCATTGATCCTAGGCGCATGAGCCTGTTTACTGAGCTTTTGGCCATCTCTGCCGAGGACCATCGGTAAGTGCAGGGTCTCTGGCGGTTGTGCCCCGAAGGCGCGGAATAAGCAATTTTGCATTGGGGTGGCGTTCAAGAGGTCAGCGCCTCTAACGATTCGAGTGACCTTTTGAGCAATATCATCGACGACAACAGCGAGTTGGTACGCATGTAGGCCATCTTTTCTGTGGACAATAAAATCACCAAAGTCTTGACCATAGGTCCAGGTAACAGCGCCTTGGGCAATATCTGTTTGCTGGATTGTTGTCTCGCGGACACGAAACCGTAAAGCAGCGGGTTGCTTGAAAGGCGGTCTTCGCGTCCGACAGGTTCCTGGGTAGAGTCCAAGATAAGCGCGCCTTGGACAGGTACAAGAATACAAGTGTCCTTTGGTCTGTAGCATCGACAAGGCTTCATCAAAGCGGTGTAGTCTTTGGCTCTGATAGGACACTGGCTGATCTGAGACCAAGCTGTGATCGGCTAATTGTTTCAAAATCTGACGATCTGCGCCGGGTAAGGATCTTGGCGGGTCTAGGTCTTCGACCCGGATAAGCCATTGGCCGTCAGCTGATTTTGCATCAAGGTAACTGCCTAGCGCTGCAACTAAGGAGCCGAAGTGTAATGGGCCAGTGGGCGAGGGTGCGAACCGGCCAACATAGTGTGGGTGGTCAGCCACCGCGCCAGGTCATCCTAGAACTTGATGACTAGCCGTGAAGCTGTCGTTCTTTAAGTTCATCGAGTGTCTTGCAGTCAATACACTGGTTAGCGGTTGGGCGCGCTTCGAGGCGTCGGATACCGATTTCGACGCCGCACGTATCGCAGTACCCATAATCATCTTGATCGATCAGATCAATAGTCTTTTCGATTTTCCGAATGAGCTTTCGCTCACGATCACGTGTTCTCAGCTCCAAACTAAATTCTTCTTCTTGACTGGCGCGATCGGATGGGTCTGGATAATTCGCCGCTTCATCTTTCATATGACTCACAGTCCGATCCACTTCTTCCATCAACTGGTTCCGCCAGTTGAGCAGGATGCTCTTGAAATGCGACCGTTGCGGCTCATTCATGTACGCTTCGTTGCGCTTCACCACATAAGGTGTGAACGACGCAGTACTATCAGAGCCGATATTGCCGGTCGTTCTTTTTGCAGATCGTGGTTTGGCCTTTGCGCTCGTCGAAGCCTTGGGCGCCGCGGTTTTCTTTGCTTTGACGGCGGGGGCCGCTTTGCTTGCTTTAGCCTTAGCGACGGGTTGTTTCTGAGTGCTGGCTTTCTTTGCAGGCTGCTTCGTTACGGGTGGCTTTGTGGCGGCGGCTTTTGAAGCAGGCTTTTTAGGCGTTGTCTTTTTAGCCACGGCTTTTGCTTGAACCGCTTTTTTAGGCGTCGCTTTCGGTGTTGTTTTGTTCGAAGCAGCCGTCTTCGCAGCAGGCTTTTTCGGAGCAGCCTTCTTGGGCGCGGCTTTACTCGGCACAGGTTTCTTTGTTTCCGGTGCTTTCACGCTGACAACCTTTTTTGGAGCTGATTTTGATTTTGCGGTAATCTTTGCCGCAGCGGTTTTTTTAGGTGCAGGTTTCTTCGACGCAACCTTCGACTTTTGAACGGGTGGTTTTGTTTTCTCTTTGACCAACTTTTTACGCTCTTTAGGGCTTGGCTTTGCCGCTTTCTTGGCTGTCGCGCGCCCAGCCGGCACGGGCTTTTTCGCCGTTTTACTGGCGACCACAACGCTTTTCTTCGCCGCTTTCTTCTTGGCAGGCGCTGCGTTCTTACTTGTTAACTTCTTAACCGCTGGAGAAGGTTTGCGCTTGGCAACCATTTTGGCTCCTCGTGTTTTAAAAGATCAACCACCGAAAATTAGCGGCGAACATTAACAGAATGCCTGGCGATCGCCAAGACTAAATTTCACTCTGAAGCCTGATTTTGAGAAAGCGCAGGATGTTAAGATGTCTCGTCTTGTAATTCACTGCGATAAACGATGATTCGGCGACCATTTTCTAAAAGAAGTCAGGCAATACCAGCATTTAAAGCGATGGCTATTTTGGCGAAAGCCAATCAAATGGCACTGGGCGGGCGAGATATTATTCATCTTGAGGTTGGACAACCGGATTTTCCGGTTGCCGAGGCGATTCGCGCGGCCGGTATTGAGGCGATTCGAGCGGGTCAAACCGGGTATTCTGATGCCAATGGATTGCCGGCGCTGCGGGCTCAAATTAGCGAACATTATCGATGTGTTTATGGTCTTGATATACAAGAGCACCGCATAATTTTGACGGCAGGCGCTTCAGGCGCCTTAGCCTTGGTCGTTGCTTTACTCACAGACCCGGGCGATGGCTGGTTGCTGACGGACCCAGGTTATCCCTCGAATAGACGATTTGTAGAAGCCTTTTCGGGGATCGCACAACCTTGTGCAGTAGGCCCTAAGGAACGGTTTCAGTTCAGTGCCAAAACGGTTGCCAATGCTTGGCAGACCAACACAGTTAGCCTTCTGCTCGCGTCACCGGGTAATCCAACGGGCACAAGTCTTTCGAGCTCAGCGCTCAAAGCAGTGGCAAAAGTCGTTGAAGAAAAAAATGGATTTTTGGTCTCAGATGAAATTTATCAAGGGTTAGAATATGGTCCGACAAAGCGCATTTCCGCATTGTCGGTTACAAATGACGCTTTTGTGGTGAATAGTTTCTCGAAATATTTCGGGATGACAGGTTGGCGGTTAGGTTGGGTGGTTGCACCGGACGGCGCGGAAGCACCGTTGATTAGGCTTGCTCAGAACTTGACCATTTGTCCGTCGGTGCCAGCGCAATACGCCGCACTTTCGGCCTTCGACCCGTCAGTCCTCGAGCAGTTAGACGCGCAGCGCGACATTTTAGCAGAGCGTCGTAAGTTGATGCTGTCGAGTATTACAGAAACGGGCTTGCAGGTGCCGGTGTCGCCCGATGGCGCTTTTTACCTCTATGCAAAGCTGCCTGAGCACTTCGGTTCTGCCGATGATTATTGTCGGGACTTGCTTGAACAAGAGGGCGTGGCGATCACGCCAGGTACTGATTTTGGCGATCATGATGCGCAGCATTACGTGCGAATAAGTTATGCGCAACCCCGGGCGGTATTGCAACAGGCACTTGAACGGATGGTGAGGTTTAGACCTTGAAATTATTGGCAGGGCGCTGGCAAGTTGGAACCTTGCTAAGACGTTATCAGCGGTTTTTGGCCGATGTTCGGTTGCAAGGGGGTGAGATTATCACCGCACACTGCCCGAACACCGGGGCCATGACGAATTGCTGGGCGCCAGGAGATCAGGTCTATTTATCGGAATCTAATGATCCCAAGCGGCGAACGCGTTTTACGCTGGAAATCGTGTGCCACCAGGGTCACCGAATCGGTATTCATTCTAGGCGTGCTAATGATTTGGTCGCTGATGCGCTCAATCAGGGTCGACTGGAAGGTTTTGAAGGCCATAGTGAGGTTGTGCGAGAGCATCGATTTCTAGACAGCCGCGTCGATTTTAAGTTGATGTATCCGCAAGGCAACGCGATGCTGATTGAGGTAAAGAGCGTAACCTATCTCAAATCGAAGGGCTTGGGTTTGTTTCCGGACGCGCCCTCTGCACGAGGGCTCAAACATCTTTCCGCGCTAATTTCAGCAAAAGCGCAAGGGTTGCAAGCGGCATTAGTCTTTTGTGTCCAACACTCGGGCATTCATCGGGTTGCGCCTGCGTTGGACATTGATCCGGCCTATGGCGCACGACTTGCCGAGGCGCAAGCGCAGGGCGTTTTGATTAAAGCCTTTAAAGTGGGTTTTCGATTGCCCTACGCTGCAATTAGTAAGCCATTGCCGGTCTGCCTCGATCAAGGTGGGTTTTTATGAAGCTTTGGCTTTGGTTCGGGTTTTTGGTACTCGTCTGGGCGCTCGTCTTCGTTTTAAGTCTTGGATCGGGCTATACCGAGCTGAATTTCGCGGATATTTGGCGACAGGACTCGCTGACGCAAACTGTGGTCGGCGAAGTCCGCTTGCCAAGAGCGCTTTTGGCAACGCTGCTCGGCGCCGGACTAGCGCTTGCAGGCGGTGGGATTCAGGGTGTGTTTCGAAACCCCTTGGCCGATCCAGCTTTGATTGGTATTTCTGGCGGCGCAGCACTCTTTGCCGCGATTTATATTGTTTTCGTCTCGCAAATCGATTTCAGCCTGCTTGGTTTGTCTGGTAGCGCCTTTTTGGGTGGGTTGATCGCAACGTTACTCGTATTGGTGATCGGCGGCCGGCAACCTGATTTGTCCACTATTTTATTGGCCGGGATTGCGATCAATGCCATTTGTCTCGCGGGGGTTGGGTTAATGTCGTATCTGGCCCCAGATCAAACGCTCCGATCGGTGTCTTTCTGGGCACTTGGCAGCTTTAATCATGTTGGCTGGGCAGAGGTGACTGTTGGACTGTTGGTTATCCCGGCAATGATCCGGCTGATTAGCTTATCCTTAGTGCTAGATGTGTTGATTCTAGGAGATCAAGAGGCGGCGCATTTGGGCGTCTCGGTGATTCCGCGGCGAATCGAAGTGATTTTGTGGTCGGCGCTCATCACTGGGATTTCGGTCAGCCTAGTCGGGATCATTGCCTTTGTTGGGCTGATTGTGCCGCATTTGGTTCGCATGACCTTCAGCGCAAAACATGTGGTCGTGTTGCCTTTTTCTGCGATCATTGGCGGCGGTTTGTTGGTCGCTGCTGATTTGTTGAGTCGATCTTTGTTGGCGCCGGTTGAGTTGCCGGTTGGGATTGTAACCACGCTGTTGGGCGCACCCGTATTTGTCATTTTAGTCGCTCGTTGGTCTAAGGGGCTCTGGTTGTGATCTTGGTACTGGATCAAGTTGGATTGGAACTTAATGGCCGCAGTATTTTAAAGGACGTCACTTTAAAGCTCGCTTTAGGGCAGCATTTGGCCATCATGGGACCCAATGGCGCCGGCAAAAGTAGCTTGCTGGGTCTGATTACGGGAGATCTAGAGGTCACCTCGGGGTGTTTAACCGTTTTTGGAAAGTCGCCTTCTGCCTTCCAGCCGCTTGAGCGTGCACAGAGAATCTCGGCTTTAAGTCAAAGCTCGGAGCTACGATTCCCGTTCACCGTTGAAGAAGTCATTGGCCTCGGACGCTATCCTTTTCAGGGCTAAAGCAGCAAGCACTGCACGGATTGTACGCGAGGTGATGGATGCCTTACAGTTGAATGGGTTCGCTCAGCGGTCAATGCTCAGCCTATCCGGTGGCGAGCGGCAGCGGGTCCATTTAGCGCGTGCGGTAGCCCAAATCTGGTCAAGTCCGGTCCCGGCACTGTTGCTCTTAGACGAACCGTTTGCAGCGCTCGATATTGCGCATCAAGTTGGGGTGCGTCGATTGTTAGCGCAGGTTTTAGCCGCCCACCCGGTGTCAATTGTCTCAGTGGTTCACGATTTAGGTCAGGCAACACAGGGTTATGATCAGATTTGCTTGTTAACAGAGCAAGGTGATCAACTGGCTTTTGGCGCCCCAAGCGCGGTGCTTACGCCCAATCATTTGTCAGAACTCTACGGCATTACGATCAGCGAAATGCATTATGCGGATGGGACGCCCGCAGGATTCGGGGCGGCTCCCGCCGCACCCTGAGGGAATCTGTTTAATTAGCCCCTTTAATCTCGAGAACTTCCTGCTGATCCAGTCTTGCTCCGAACCGGCTGACAACACGCTTTGCTAACAGGTGCGCGTGCGCGGTTGCGTCTTCTAAGGTTTCGCCGCGCGCGAGGCCAAACAGCACGCCGCCCGCGAAGGTGTCTCCGGCGCCAGTTGTATCGAGGGCTTGGACCTTCTCCGCTGGGACGAAAACGGCATCGCCAGAGCTGCCAGAAACGATCGCCCCATCGCCGCTGAGCGTCATGGCAAAACTTGTGGCGTAATCACCGAGGGCTTGCGCAGCTTGATTGCGATCGCTGTAACCCGTCCAGAGTTTGGCTTCGTCTTCGTTGCAAAATACTAGATCGACCCCGTTTTGAAATAGGGTATTAAATTCGGTCTTAAAGTTCTCGACCATGCCAACATCTGAAAGGGTCAAGGCGACTTTGACGCCATGCTGCTTGGCAATGGCTTGGGTTTTAAGAACGGCCTCGAGTGCGGTCGGTGAGGTGACCAAATAGCCTTCGATATAAAGGTACTGGGCGCTTGCCAGCACTGTTTCATCAACCTCATCGGTGGACAGAGTTTGGGTAATACCCAGATGGGTCACAAGGGTTCGTTCGCCATCGGGTGTGATCATCGAAATACACTCCCCAGTGACGCCTGCCGGTCGGGCTTCAGCGAGATTGGTTGCAACGCTGAGATCGGTTAAGTCCTGCGCAAAGAAATCGCCGGTTTCATCATTGGATACCTTACAACTATAAAAGGTGCTGCCCCCCAAAAGCGCGGTGGTCACAATCGTATTGGCAGCGGAGCCGCCACCTGCACGTTTTGATAATGTAATGTTTGAGGTATCTTCTAAGAGCGTAATCAGATTCTGGCGCTCCTCGGCATCAACCAGTGTCATGGTGCCTTTCGCAAATCCGGTCTGCGAAAGGATTGCTTCGGAGACTTTGTACTCTGAGTCAACCAGAGCGTTACCAATGCCATACAGATCAATGCTCATAAAATGNCCTTATTATTCAAATTGAGGTTAAAGTGATTGCAAGGCGCGCTCGGCCTTTTCAAGAGTTCGGTCAATATCCTCGCTCGTGTGGCTTGCTGAAACAAAACCGCTTTCAAAAGGCGATGGCGCGAGATAAACGCCTTGGTCGAGCATGCTATGAAAAAAACGATTAAATTGATCAGCGTCGCCGGCCATGACCGCCTCAAAGTTTGAGACCGGTCCTTGACCTGAAAAAAAGAAACCGAACATGCCGCCCTGACCAACCGTGCTCAAGCCAATGCCTGCGGACTCGGCCAGGCTTGATAACCCCTCGGTGAGCCGGTGGGTCATCGCGTGTAGATTCTGAAAAAAATCAGGTGCCTCGAGCGCGGTCAGAGTCGCAAGCCCAGACGCCATGGCGATGGGGTTGCCTGAGAGGGTCCCAGCCTGGTAGACCGGGCCAAGGGGGGCAATACACTGCATGATGTCAGTACGGCCACCAAACGCGCCAACGGGGAGACCGCCGCCGATGACCTTGCCGAGGGTGGTGAGATCTGGGCGAACTTTATACAGTCCTTGCGCGCCACCAATATGCACTCGAAACCCGGTCATGACCTCGTCAAAAATTAGGACCGCGCCATGCTGGTCACAAATGACTCGTAGGCCTTCAAGAAAACCGGGCACTGGGCAGATCATGCCCATATTGCCCGCGATGGGCTCCACGATGATCGCCGCAATATTGCTGCCATCCACGGCAAAGAGTTGCTCGACAGCCTCGAGATTGTTGTAAGGGAGCGTCAAGGTAAGCTTGGCAAGATCAATAGGCACGCCAGCAGAGTCTGGCTCGCCCATCGTCAGCGCGCCGCTGCCAGCTTTGACTAAGAGGCTATCACTGTGCCCGTGATAGCAGCCTTCAAACTTGAGGATTTTATCGCGTCCAGTAAAGCCGCGCGCCAAACGAATCGCACTCATCGTCGCCTCGGTACCGGAACTCACCATGCGCATCATTTGCATGCTGGGTAAATGCTGTTGGATTTTCAATGCCAGTTCGGTTTCAACAGCGGTGGGTGCGCCAAAGCTGAGGCTATCTGAAGCCGCATCTTGAACCGCCTTAATAACCCCAGGATGGGCATGACCCAGAACCATTGGTCCCCAGGAGCCAATGTAGTCAATGTATTGTTTATCATCCTCGTCGAAGAGGTAGGGACCACTACCCCGTTTGAAATAGGGCGGTGTGCCACCGACTCGGCCAAAAGCTCTGACGGGCGAGTTCACGCCGCCGGGAAACAATTTTTGGGCCTGTTGGAAAAGCTGCTCGGATCGCTGCATGTTAGAACTCGTTTTTATCGTCTGACTAAAATGAGTGACCGGCGACTAGCTGTGATAGTAGTTCTCGATATCTTCCGGGAGGAGGATGCCAACGGGCCGGTCAAGCTGGGTTGCTGAAACTCTTACAACGTACAAAGCTTGTACGCCGCCTCGAGAGATTATATCAAATGCTTCGTCCAAAGTGGCCTGCCAAGTGATTCTCGCAATATCCTTACGGTCAGCTGGGATATTCTGAAGATCGAAAGTGTCCTGTCGCAGGTCCGCNAGTGCACGCTGCAGGTCGGCCGCCTTGAGCAAGCAGTCGTAGCCAGNACCTGATTTAACCAATATCCAGGTGGGCTGGCTTTGAAGGACTTGTTCCGCCGATGCTCGATCAAGACGTGCGTTGGCAACGATAAATTTGCGCGACATCTTACTCTCAACTGAGGCGCGACTGAGGGCAAGGCTGCGGGCGTTCCGCCCGGTTAAATCGATTCCCAGCATTAAAGCTTGGGTCTGAAAAATAGACTTCGCGCCAAAACCATGGGCCGCTGTGATATTCGCAATCACAATACACAGCATTGCGGGCAGAACGATTTCAGGATTGCGAGTCAGTTCCATTAAGGCCATGAGGGCCGCCAGAGGTGCTTGCAGCGCAGCGCCCATCATGGCGCCCATGCCAAGAATAACGTAGAAACCGGGCGCGGAAACTTGGTCGCTCACCGTCGACGCCAGCTGCCAGAAGCCGCCACCTGCCATAGCGCCGATGACCAGCGTTGGGCCAATGAGGCCAATTGGCATTCCGAGTCCAAGATTAATCGCAGTGGCGACGAGCTTTGTACAGCAGATCAGCAGTAAGATCATCAAAGGGATTGAGCCCTGTAGAGCTTGATTGACAGTGTCGTACCCGACGCCCAAAATTTCTGGGACAACAAAGCCCAATGACGCAGTGACCAGGCCTGCCAGGATTATTTTAACGGCAATGGGCTTGGGCGCTCGATCGTGACAGATCACCATGAGGCGTATGAGTCCGGCGGCGAGCACGGCAATGACAATGCCCTCTAGGAAAATCCAGGGCAGATCCCAATAAGAGTCCATGGCAATACCCGGTATGAAAAACACGGGTTCATCCCCAAAAACTTGTTGAACGACTAAGGTGCCTGTCACGGCGGCAAGGATAACGGGCATGAAGCCGGCGATGGTGTATTCCAGAACAATGACTTCCATTGAAAAAATCACGCCGGCAATGGGTGTGTTGAACGAGGAACCGATTGCGGCGGCGGCGCCGCAGCCGATCAGGACTCGAATTGAGTTATTAGGAAGCTTTAGCGTCTGGCCCAGTAGACTGCTCACGGATGCACCGAGATGGATGGCGGGGCCTTCGCGGCCGCCAGTCTGGCCGCTGATCAGCGCAATCGCCCCCGTGACAAACTGCACGAGTAAATTTTTTACAGAAAGATAACCTTGGTGACGATGCAGGCGTTCCAAAACATGGGAGACGCCAACGCCTCGATTTTCCTGTTTAAGTAAGGCGAAAATCAGTGCTAGAACCATGGCGCCTGCCGTGGGTAACAAGAACCGTTCCAGTGCTGCGAGTTGCTCGAAGCGGTCAGGGCCGCTGGGTAAGATCCACGTTAGGACCTGCTCAACGAGCACCCTAAATAGTAGAATCACAAGACCGGTGAAAAGGCCCGAAAGAATGCCGAGTATCGCGAATTGCGGGGCAGCATCGAGGGACGACAGGGCTGATCGAAAAGCGCGTATCTGGAAGCTTGCGCGCAGATGACTCAGTCGTTTGATCAGCGTATTCAGCATTGGCTTGCGTTCCAAAAATAGGGGGTGCCGAGGAGAGTTTAACGGATCTACCCGGTCACGACGAACCGCGCGCGTAAGAGCGCGGTTGGTGGATACGGGGAGATTTGCTAAGATCCCGTCCCCTTACGCGTTCTGTGGCCCAGAGGGCCGTGAATATGTCCACAAACATCGTGGTTAAAACTTTTCGGTCAGATCGATTGAAGACCCTACTCATTGGGCTGGGCATATTGGCGTCTGTTGCGCTCCTGAGCGCGTATTATTTGGGTCGCCATGGTTTACAGGGCCAGATTGAGCAGCTTGAGTCGAGTTTGTTCGAGCAAGATGCACACAATCGATTACAGCAAGCTCGAATTGACACGCTTGAGTTTCGGCTTGCTGAATTGACGCTCGGTGAGAGCGTTTCTGAGCTGGCAGCCACGGATTTGCAAGCGGTGGTGGTCCAGCAACAGGATAAAATTGCAAGGCTTGAAAGTGAGGCGGTTTATTATCGAAATTTAATGTCACCGGGGGCTGGTGATCGAGAGGTTTTTATCCATCGGGTTGATTTGTTACCGAGCGTTGATAACCGGTTTTTAAACTATGAGATTTTGCTGACCCACGCCGATCCAGATGGCGCTCACACGGTAGGTCGGATTGGGTTGACTCTGGCGGGTATCGTCGAAAATCGCCAGACGTTAATTGACGCGGGGGCGTCGGGTTTAATTGAACCCGAGGCGCTTGAATATGACTTTCGATATTTTCAGAATTTCGCGGGTCAGTTAAGATTGCCAGAAGGCTTTCAACCCGCGACCCTGCTCCTTGAGGTAACTTCTGAGGCAGGAAAAGTGTTAGAACAACAGCGGTTTGATGTGCCGATTAGGGAGGCCTAAATGGATTTGATGAAGCGGGTGGGTTTGGATCGAGAAGAATCGGTTTCTTTGATCGCGGAAAATTGCCATGTGCAAGGTGAGCTGAGATTTAGCGCAGAGCTCATTATTAACGGTCGGGTATCCGGTGTTGTCACAGCCGATACCTCAGGCAGCGGACTTAACGTCGGCACGAAAGGGGAGGTGGTTGGAAATTTGTACGCGCCATCAATCATTATCAGCGGGCAGGTTAAGGGCGACATATATGCGTTTGGTCACATTGAGTTGACCAACACAGCACGGGTTTCGGGTAATCTATTTTACCAATCGTTGCAAATGGCCACTGGTAGTAGCCTGTCGGGAAGCTCGCGCCAAATGGAAGCTTCTGAAATAAAGGCGTTGATGGTTTCAGAAGAGAATGTCAGCCGGCGAACTGCGAATGGTCGTTTGGAGGCTGTCTCGGAGCTTACGCCAAAGGGACTCGATGACAGCAATGCGATCTCATTAACTTAAAACGGATTAGAGCAATATGACAGTTCAAAGCGAATTATCGATTGGGTTTAGTGAGGCCGCGGCTAAAAAAGCAAAAGTATTAATCGATGAAGAAGCGAATGAGGCCTTAAACCTGAGGGTCTTTGTCACCGGCGGCGGCTGCAGCGGCTTTGAGTATGGATTCACTTTCGATGAAGATCTCGAAGACGATGATACTGCGATCGTCCAGCAAGGGGTTCGGCTCGTGATCGATCCACTGAGCTTTCAATATCTTGCGGGTGCAGAGGTGGACTTTAAAGAAGACCTGCAAGGGTCGCGATTTGTTGTCACCAATCCCAACGCCAACTCGACGTGTGGCTGTGGTAACTCATTCTCAATAGCCTGAACGCGCGAGCATTAAAGAACGGGCTCGGTCGCACTTTGATGGTGTGGTGTTTGCTCAAGGGCTAGATCCGATGCCTTGGTTGATCCTTCAATCTTGATTAAGTTTTCGTTTAATAAGCTGAACCAAGGACTCACCTGAGCCCTAAACGCCTGCATCTCTGATTTTGGAACGGCTGCGGCATTGGGCAGGCTAACCGTTCTTGGGTTGCGATGAACCCCGCCAACTAGAAACTCATAATGCAGGTGCGGGCCGGTTGCCAAGCCGGTTGCGCCGACATAGCCAATGGTCTGGCCTTGCTTGATCTTCTTCGAGGCTCTGATGCCTTTGGCAAATTTTGATAGATGTAGATATTTCGTGGTGTATTGTTCGCCATGTTGAATGACCACAAAATTACCGGAAGCTTGATTGCGTTCTGCTTTTATGACCTTGCCATCGCCTGCTGCCCGAACTGGCGTGCCTTGATTGGCGGCATAATCAATGCCGCGATGGGGCATGGTCCGCTTAAGAATCGGATGTTTGCGCTTTAAGTTGAAAGATGAGCTTACATGGGAAAAATGAACGGGGTCTCGCAGGAAGGCTTTATGCAAACTTTCTCCATTGCGGTCGAAGTAGCCGGTCTCGCCTTCTGAGTTGGTGTAGCGCAGCGCCTCATGGGTTTCCCCTAGATTCACAAAGGAGGCCGCAAGGATATTGCCGTCATCGATCAACTCACCATTGAGTTGCAATGCCTCGAAAACAATTGTGAACTCATCGCCCTCTCTCAAGTCGAGTGCAAAGCTGATATCCCACTGGAAGAGATTGGCCATTGCCATGATGAGGTTGTCGGATAGGCCTGCTTGTTTCCCCGCATGATAGAGTGACGGATGGGTTTTACTAATCCGGCCATGCAGTGTGTTTAACAGGATGTCGGGCCGCACAGTTTCAATCGTTGTCTGATATTCAGTGTCCGTAAGCGTTGTTATGAGTGTTGTGGTTGGGCTAATGGCATAGCGCAGTTGTTGGATGCGACCGGTTGTTGTTTTTTGGATGTCGATATTTTGGCCTGGCCGCAAGTCGGCGAGCGCATCGGCATTGTCCGTGTTTAGAATCCTTTGCAAATCGCCTGCGGAGAGTCTCGCTTTGGCAAATAAGCTGGACAGGTTGTCGCCGTTTTTAACGGTCAAGCGGATTAATGGCGGTAAGTCGGGCTTGGGTTCAATCTGATCTGCTGGGATGGTGACGGGTTGAGGCATCTCTTCCGCAGGTATGGGGATGGTTACCTGGACAGAAGGCGTGGGCGCAATTGTCGGATTGAGCAAGGCGAGCGCCGCGCAGATCGCGACCAAGAGGCAGACAAGCTTTAGATGATTGCTTGGGTATTTGCGCATGATGAAAAAACGGCTGATTGAGACTCGCGCTGGGATGTTAGGAATGCTGGCG
>JGI20157J14317_10002751_pt1 | contig 14590 bp, 12 predicted proteins | sample COG_07_FD_14317 | JGI IMG/M metagenome (IMG submission 14317)
ATTGATTGGAAAGCCCCCGCCTGCAGATAAATCTTCGGTGACGCTTGCTTTTGCTTCTGAGCCTTTTCGGGATAGTTNATCGCGTCAATCGCCTCAACCACNACAGGNGCAGTACCCTGCGTNGAGAAACCCAAGGCTTTCGCTGCCGCGAAGGACAAATCGATCATTCGGTCATCATGAAAAGGGCCCCGGTCATTCACCCGAACCTCAATCTTGCGACCATTATCCAGGTTCGTCACCCGGACCATGGTTGGGATCGGTAACGACTTATGCGCAGCTGAAGGAAGGTACATATCAAAAATTTCGCCATTAGACGTTTTTCGACCCTGGAATTTCTGGCCATACCAGGAGGCAATGCCAACCTCGACATAACCTAAGCTAGACTTTTTAACCTCATAACGGTCACCAAAGACTTCGTAGGGACTGTTCCAAGGCGGTCTAACGCCGTCATCGCTTGATTCAAAGCTCAAGGCCTCATCACCCAAGTGCTTGCTCTCCGCCTCCAGCTCAGCATCACTTAATGGCGGAATCGGTGGTTGATCCTCGGCTGTTGACGCTTTTGGCGTTATCGTTTCGGCGATCGCTGTTTGCGACTCAGGCGGCGCGTCCTCAGCACGGGGCGTGCCCGTTAGCACGGAATCCATTGCGGTCAGGACATTTTCAAACATGCCCGGCGCCATTTTACGGCCATCCGATTGGCAACTCGCCAGAGCGCCAAGCGTAATCAGCAGCAGACAACGCGAGCCCCACCCGCTACAACGCGCCCCATTAATCGGATTCATGATGCCGCGGCCTTCAGGCGCTCGCTCAACTGAAACACGGCCATGGCGTAAAGCCGACTTCGGTTGTAGCGCGTGATCGCATAAAAATTCTGAAAACCAAGCCAGGTTTCTGCCCCAGCCTTACCCTCATAATGTAAAGGCGCGGCCTTGAGCGCCGGGAAGTCACGCATTGATTCATCGAGCGCAATGCCCGCATCGGTAAGCTTCTGTGCCGACAGAGAAGGCTTCAACTGCTGATTAAAAAAATCAATCGGCAAAGCCGCTTTTGAGGTCATTGGCACCAGGATGGGTCCGTTTTTTTGCCAACCGTGTACGGCTAAATAGTTTGCAATGCTCGCGATCGCATCCACTGGCTCATCCCAGATATCGATAAAAGCATCATCAGTGAAGTCAACCGCATACGCCCGATAACTACTGGGAATAAATTGACCATACCCCATCGCGCCCGCATAGGATCCTAGTAGGCCTGTAACGGGCTTTTGTTGCTCACGCGCCAACAAAAACAGTTCCCGTAATTCTTTCCGAAAGAATCCGGATCGCGGAGGATAATCAAATGCAAGCGTTGTGAGCGCATCGATTACACGATAACGCCCCTTGTTTCGACCGTAAGACGTCTCAACGCCTAAAATCGCTAGAATGACCCAACGATCAACACCCCACTTCGCCTCTGCCCGATCAAAGCTGTCTCGGTACTGTTCCTCAAAGGCCTTACCCTGCTCAACCCGAGCCTTGGTAAGAAAAATATCCTGGTACGTGGCCCAGGTCATCACGCGTTCAGCAGGCCGTGAAATGGCATCAATGATTGACTGCTTGTAGCTCGCCTCCTCGAACGCCTCAAGAAGCTCGGCTCGATCAAACCCATCGGCGTCAGTGAGTTCTGAAATAAACGCTAGCACTTCTGGGCGGTCAGTGTAGTCAGCCTTCAGCGGCGCAGGCAGTGCTATATACAGCGCGGCGAGGAACGCCAAAAGTCCAATCTGTTGTGTCATACGAGCGCTCATAGCCGTGAAATCCTAATTCAAAGTAACGTAATGCGGCGATGGCTATGAATCGACATCATCAAACCAAACCCTGCAAAGAGTGTCAGCAAAGCGGTTCCACCATAGCTGACCAGTGGCAGCGGCACGCCTACTACGGGAAGGATACCCGAGACCATGCCAATATTCACGAAGACATAAACCGAAAAGGTAAAGGTTATGCTGCCGCACAGGAGCCGACCGAACGTATCTTGCGCGTTGAGCGACATCATGAGCCCTCTTAAAATAAAAAGACCGTACAGGGCAAGTAAAGACACCACACCCAAAAACCCCAGCTCCTCCGCGAGTACTGCGATAATAAAATCCGTGCTGCTTTCTGGCAGAAAATCCAAGTGCGATTGGGTCCCATTCAACAACCCTTTACCACTAAAGCCCCCTGACCCGATCGCAATTTTCGACTGAATGATGTTCCAGCCTGCCCCCAATGGATCTCGCTCGGGATCAAACATCGTCAAGATTCTGCCCCGCTGGTAATCTTTAATAACAAACCAAAGGGCCGGCGCTGAGATCAGCACCAAGGCGCCGACGCGCAGCATATAGCGCCAGGGGAGCCCCGCTAAGATTAAAACGAGAAAGCCCGAAGTTGCGATCATCAAACCTGTACCCAAATCCGGCTGAACGATAATGAGCCCAGCTGGCACCAACAGCAATAAACAGCTCACCAACACCGGTTTGAGCCCTGGCGGCAAGTGACGTTCATGAAAATACCAGGCCAAAACCATCGGCAGGAACAGCTTCATCAACTCAGACGGCTGGAAGTTTAAAACCCCGGGCACCCTAAGCCATCGCCGAGAGCCATTCACCTCGGTTCCAAAGGGATAGATAAGCAACAATAAAATGAGACCCAACCCATACAGCAAGGGCGCTGTTCTCAGCAAAAAATAAGGCGGGATCTGAGCAATCAAAATCATCAAGCCAAACCCCAAGCCCAGTCGAACCAACTGCGCCTCAACGACCACCCAGTTGCCATCCGATGCACTATGAAGCACAACCAGACCAAAACTCACAATCGACAACAGGATCAACATGAGCCAAGGATCAAGGTTGAACCAGGTAAACGCCCCACGATGGTTTCGAAAACTTGTTGCTCCGCCGGGTAGCCTTCGAACAAAATCTCCGCTCATTGGCGCCTCGCCATCGCGACGTCCGGCACTCGAGAACCGGCCCCTTCCAAAAGATAATAATCAATAATTTCACGAGCCACTGGCGCCGCGTATTCACTGCCGCCGCCCCATTTTCAAGCAAAACAGCGAGGGCGATCTTTGGATCCTCGATTGGAGCAAACGCTATAAACCAAGCATGCTTACGCTTTCGTTCTTCAATGATTGAAGCCTCGTAGACCTCACCTTGCTCAATCGCGACGACCTGCGCCGTCCCTGATTTACCCGCCATTCGGTATTCGATATCCCGACCAATATAGGACCAGGCAGTGCCGTTTTCCCCATAAATTTGATTGCCTCGATGGACCACTTTTTCCATTCCACCGATAATCGGCTCCCAAACATGTTCGGGTAACTGACCTGCACCCGAGGGACTCGACCGGGCGGCGTCTTCAAAGGATTGATTTTGCGCCATACGTGGCGCAACCCAACGACCCCGGTTCGCCAAAGCCGCAACGGCTGCGGCCATCTGAAGCGGTGTGACCAAAATATCGCCATGCCCAATCCCAAGATTGACGGTATCGCCCGGATACCAGGGCAATTTGCGGGTCGCGCGCTTCCATGCGCGACTCGGCAGCAAGCCGGCATTGGCATCGGGTAAATCCAAGACAGACGCTTGTCCGAAGCCAAATTGTTTTAGATCTTGCGAGAGTCGATCGATACCGAGCCGAACCGCCAGATCATAGAAATAAACATTGCACGACCGATAAAGGGCTTTTTCGATATTAACGCGACCATGACCGCCATCATTGGTTTTGGTCCAGTTCCAATCACGATAAAGCCGCTCATTACCCGGCAACTGATACCATCCCGGATCCTCGATGCTGTCAGAAACTGTAACGGTTGAACCGCCTAATGCAATCAAACCGATAAAGGGCTTGAGGGTTGAACCGGGTTGATATTGGCCTTGAATCGCCCGATTGAACAACGGGGCATCCATGGAGGTTCGTAAAGCATTGTAGTTTTGATGAGATATGCCCTGAACAAACAAGTTTGGATCATAGGCGGGCCGGCTGAGCAGCGCTAAAATTCCGCCAGTTTTCGGGTCAATCGCAACAACGGCGCCCCGCCGACCGTCAAGCGCGCGATCTGCAGCGGCTTGCAGGCCAGCATCCAAATACAGCGTCAGATTCTGACCATTGATCGGTTTCACGCCATCCAAGACGCGCATCATACGGCCTCGTGCGTTCGCCTCTACCCGATCATAGCCAACCTGACCGAGCAATTCGGTTTCATAAAACCGCTCAACCCCCAGCTTCCCAATATGATCTGTTGAGGCGTAAGCGGTTGCGTTCAGCGATGCGGCATCCCGATCATTGATGCGGCGAACAGAGCCCACTGCATGGGCCATAAGAGCGCCCTGTGGGTAATTTCGAACCAGTTTGGCTTGCACCGACAAGCCTGGAAATCGAAATCGATTCGCCTCGAACCGGGCCACCTGTTCATCAGACAGATCAAACAACACGGGAGCAGATTCAAATCGTCTCGTTGTGCGACCACTGAGCCGCCGGAATCGAGCGGTTTCCTCCTCACTCATCTCAAGCACAGTGGCCAAGTGAAAGAGTGTGTCCTCCATATTCACGATTTGCTCAGGGATCACCTCAAGATTTCTCGAGGGTCGATTATCCGCAAGCAAGACGCCCTGGCGATCGAGAATCAAACCGCGAACAGGCGGGCGGGCGACAACTTGCACCCTGTTTTTTTCCGAACGCGCCACCGAATCTGAATATTGAACGGTTTGAAGATACCCCACTCGAAGAATGAGCAAGCTGAAAAGGACAAGCACCACAACAGCGCCCGTTGCCGCTCGCTCAACATAGATCTGGCTTTCGCTACGATGATCTTTTAGGGCTAGGGCTTCGCGCATGGTTACTTATGGTAGGGATGATTTTTCAAAATTGACCAAGCCCGATAGAGCTGTTCCGCCATCAGGACCCGAACCATAAAATGCGGAAAGGTCAGTGCTGAGAGGCTCAGCACCCAATCAGCTCGAGCGAGACAATTCTGAGACAATCCATCCGGACCACCAATCAAAAATTGCACTTTTGGATAATTTAACATCCAGTCTGACAACCGATTTGAAAGATCTTCTGTCGAAACCTGGCGGCCCGACTTGTCGAGCGCAACAACAAAACTACCGGCTTTGATTTGCCGCAATAAAATCTGCTCTTCGGCAGCTTGATAATCCGCCGCGCGCCCGCCTTTTATCCGTTTGGCTGTGTTGCATTCGTTCAATATCAGCGCGCACTCCGGTGGCAGTCTTCTCTGGTATTCATCAAATCCATCCGTGACCCAGTCCGGCGGCTGCTTCCCAGAGGCGATCAGCTCCATTTTCACAACGTGATGTCATCCTCAGAACGATTGAAGGAGATGCTCCACAGACTTTCAAGATCATATTGATCCCGAACTTCCTGCAGCATCACATGCACAATAACATCCGCAAGGTCTACCAAAACCCATGCCCCTTCATCTTCTCCCTCAACGCCCAGGGGCATCTCCCCGGCATGCTTCGCACTTTCCACGACATTCGCCGCCAATGCCTTGACTTGCCGCGCAGACTGGCCCGTCGCAACCACCATGGTATCGGTAATATCGGTCTGTTCCCGCACGTCGAGCACGGTGATGTCCTGACCTTTTACATCTTCTAGCGCCGAAATTACTAATTGCGTCAATGCATCTGTATTCATCTTTCGTATCCGGGTTGATTAAGAAGCAGCATACAACTGCTCTTGGAGAATATAAGCGTGGACCGCTGGGTCTAAAAACGCTGAAGGATCACATTTGTTTTTTATCCGCTGCCGAATCTCTGTTGACGAAACCGCCAGCGCAGTATTATCCACAAAAAAGAGCCTGCCGTGGGCTGAAGACTTCAGCATACCCGTCGTCTTCACTTGATGCGATCTTTCAAATGCCAGCAGAGGCGGTGCAGACGCTTGATCCGTCTCACGACGACAAACGACTAAGTGCGCATAATCCAGTAACTGCTGCCAACCCAGCCAGCTGGGGAGGCTCAGATAGGCATCCATCCCCAAGATGAAGTAGAGCCGAGGTGATGGCCCTAGGCGGCGCCGAAAATCTTTTAGCGTTTCAAGCGTGTAGGATCGATCACCTCGCTTGAGCTCCAAATCATCGACATCCAGTTTAGGGTCTTCCGACACGGCTAAACGAAGCATGGTTAAACGCTGGTCTGGCGTTGCGATGGTCGAGGACTTATGGGGCGGAATGTTACTTGGGACACAACACACTCGGGTTGACAACAACTCAGATACAACCCTTGCGATTTGGAGGTGTCCGGAATGCACCGGATCAAAAGTACCCCCTAGAATCGCGAGATCCAAGGAGCCATCATTCATTGGCGAATTTGCCCAGTGCCCATTACGACGAACTTCTCGCTGGTTAAGCCCTCAAGGCCAACGGGTCCCCGTGCATGCAGCTTGTCCGTCGAAATACCGATTTCAGCGCCAAGACCATATTCAAACCCATCAGCAAAGCGTGGAGAGGCATTGACCATCACCGAACTCGAATCAACCTCCCGCAAGAACTGCTGCGCGGCACTCAACCCCGCGGTGACGATCACGTCTGTATGGCTCGAGCCATATTGATTGATATGCCGGATCGCATCATCCAAATCATCACAGGTTTTGACCGCAAGGATCGGCCCAAGATACTCGGTTAACCAATCTGACTCGTCAGCAAGACGGACTTGCTCCGGTGCGGCAAGCCGCGCTTGAGTCTCTTTGCAGACCCTAACCTCTACCCCTTTCGCCTGCAGTGCCGACATGAGCTCATTCAGAAAGGCCTGTGGTAATGCGCGATGTAACAGCACTGTTTCCAGCGCATTACAAACAGCATAACGCTGGGTTTTACCATTCAAAATAAGGGATTGCGCCATGGTCAGGTCCGCATCCTCATGGACAAACAGATGACAATTACCATCTAAATGCTTGAGTACTGGAATTCTGGTTTCACGGCTCACGCGTTCAATAAGGCCTTTACCGCCCCTTGGGATAATCAGGTCGACCAAGTCATCGAGACGCAGTAAAGCCCCAACGGCTTCCCGGTCAGTAGTTTGAACCAATTGAATCCAACTGGAATCCATCCCCGCATCTTCGAGCCCGCTTTGAATACACTGAAACAGCGCAAGGTTAGTCGAAATACATTCGGAGCCACCCCGCAAAATCGCAGCGTTACCGCTTTTGATACACAAGCCCGCAGCGTCGATGGTGACATTGGGGCGAGACTCATAAATAATGCCAATGACCCCGATCGGGGTGCGCATCTTGCCGATTTCCAAACCGTTCGGCCTGGCAGAGAGCTGACTAATCTGACCCACTGGATCTTGCAAAGCTTGAATCTGCATCAGCCCTTCGCTAATCGAATCAATACTGGCGCGCGTTAACGCTAGGCGTTCTAGACTCGGAGCATCCAGCCCAGCGGTTTTCGCTCGATCAAGATCTTCGGCGTTGGCACGCAATAATGTGTCAGCCGAGGCTTTGATTGCCGCGGCAATCTGGGCAAGGGCAGTGTTTTTATCGGCCGTACTGGCTTTACGCGCAACTGAGGCCGCACGTTTTGCTCGCTCGCCAATCCGGCGGATGTCCTGCTCAATACTCATCTCATTCCTATCCCGCAACTCTGGAAATTATACTGGCTTACCCCAGTTGATTCGATGCCAACTGACTGCTCACTATTAACAACGGTCTGCTAAGGCGAATCCGCTTCGATCTGCATCTGATCTAAAATTTTTTCAAGATGGCTCAACCGCGTGACGGGATCGTTAATCTCAAGCATCCGCTGCCGAACGGTGTTCCTCAAAGGCAGCAGTTCCGCCAAACGACCACCCAGACTCGACAAGGTTTGATAATCAACTTGACTGGCCTTAAATTGACAGCGGGATGCGCCATCAAATGCTCAAGAATATCCACTAGGGGTGCATCTTCCGGGCCAGTTGCAATAACGGGCTCCGGCGGCACCATCATTATCTCACCGATCAAGGCTCGGTTTGGGTTCTCGAAGGTATCCAAAATCTTAAATTTACCTTCCGCCCGAATCATCAGGGTTAACTGTCCCTGCCCATTCTGATCAAAGTCTTCGATTCGTACGAGGGTCCCGACCCGTGCAATATTCGGCGCGCTTCGGCCCAAGATGGCCGTGTCCGAAGGCGCCTCTTCAGACAGCACAACCCCCAAAGCCTGGTCGTCTTTTGCAATCTGAGCCACGATGTCCAGATCGCGCGCCTCAATGACCGGCAACGACAGCACGCCACCTGGGAACAAAACGGCTTGGATCGGAAATAGCGGCAGCGACCGCGTTTTCATCACTCGATTCATGGCTTTATCAACATCAACCTTGCACCCAAGACACGAGCCTTCAGCGCTTTGCGTTGCCTTTTAAAGAAGGATCTCTCACAACGCGAGGACCGCGCGGCCTCAAAACGCTAGAAGGGAATATCATCATCAAAATCATCTGATGGCGGCGGGCCAAAATCATCCGCGGCTCGAGAACTGCCACCTGAATTTGCTTGACCACTGCCTTGGCCACTGCCTTGACTCATACTCGGACCAGAGGGCCCTTGGCTATTGCCGCCATCCATACCGCCTCGACCATCAAGCATTTGCATTTCATCCGCAACGATTTCCGTTGTGTAATGCTTTTGTCCGTCTCGTTCCCACTCGCGGGTTCGGAGCTCGCCTTCCAGATAAATTTTAGAACCGCGCTTTAGATATTCGCTGGCAATTTCGGCCAAGCGGTTAAAAAAGACCACTCGGTGCCATTCCGTACGCTCCTTCTGCTCACCAGAATCGCGATCCCGCCAAGCTTTTGACGTAGCGACGGATACGTTGGTTACCGCACCACCTGAAGGTAAATATCGAGTTTCAGGATCTCTACCCAGATTACCCACTATGATTACTTTATTGATGCCTCTTGCCATAACGACTCCCTTACGTCGACCAACAATTTTGAACTGCAGAGACTATCGAATACTTTGCAGTGCGCTTTAAATTTTAACCTTGATCAAAGCCATTCAGCACCCTCACTCGGTGCCCGATCTTAGTTAAATGGGGTTCCACTCTCTTTCATAAATCATAACCTCTTCATAGCCTATTGGGCAGAGCGGATTTTGCTTCGCCTTCTCCGCGGCCCATCACTTCGGCTGGTTTGATCCCCGTTGCAGCGCCATTAAAAGCCCAGCCCAGAGGATGAGGAGCGCCGCATTAACCACCAACAAAGTGGTAATGTCTGTCAGACCGATCAACACCCCACCGACACTGCCACCGGCAAATATCCCTAAAAATTGACTCGAAGAGTAGACCCCCATCGCCGAGCCTCGGCGCGCGCTGGGGGCAACTTTTGAAACGAGTGCGGGCAGCGTTGCTTCTAAGTAGTTAAAGCCAACAAAAAAGACCAATAACGCCATCACAAACAACATAAGCGTTGGAGACCAGGCTAAAACAAGAAAACCGACTACCATCACAGCGATTGCCGGTAGTATCTTGACCAAAAGATCAGCAGAACCCCGCCAACGAATGACCAGCGGCAACATCAGCACAAAGGAGCCTAGCAGTATGCATAAGTAGTACACAGCATGGTCCTCAATGGCGACCCCAAATTGTTTGAGCATGATCGGAATCACCAAAAAGCTCGACATCAGCAAGTAATGATTCATAAAAATACTCAGATTTAACATCTGAAGCTGTAATCGGTATGACACGACCCCGGCTTCGCTGACATCACCGCCCTCAGCGGGATCAACCATTGCGCTGCCCGCACTCGGCAACACAAAGCAAACCAGTAGCAGCGCCAAAGCACCCGTCAAGGCGGCGAGAAAAAATAGCGCTTGCAAGCCGCCATAGGCATAAAGCAGTGGCCCCAGGATGAGAGATCCACCAAAGGCGAGGCCAATACTGCCTCCCACCATAGCCATCGCGCGAGCCCGATATTCAAAGCGCATGCCGTCCGCGAGTACCGCTAAAAGCACACCAGCAATCGCGCCCGACCCCTGCAACGCTCGACCAACCAGCACCCACTCAATTCGTTCCGCAAGCGCTGCAACCAAACTTCCAACAATAAAAACACTGAGACCCGCAATGAGCATTGGCTTGCGGCCAAATCGATCGGAGAGATAGCCGTAGGGCACTTGTAGCAAAGCTTGGAACAAGCCATAGATCCCGAGGGTGAGCCCTATCAACATAGGACCACTGCCATAGAGCTTGCTCGCAGCCAGGGTAAAAACAGGCAAAATGCTGAACAAGCCCAACATTCGAACGAAGTACAAAAGGCTTACAATGGCGGCCGTCGTTCGTTCTGATGTGTTCATGGATCTCACTTAAGGACAATCTGATCTTTGCGAAATGACGTTCAAACCCTTAGTATCGCTACCAGCTCATTAGTTGCCATCAAGAAGCGCTGAAGGACCCTCATCATATCGCCGCTAAAACGGTCGCAGCGTCTGTTTTTGCGCTGCATAGACTGGGCGAAAGATGATAGCAGGGTTTGCGATTACTCGCACGAATCAGCGCCTCGCCTTGCCTTATTGTGAGACAACGCCGCACCCAAAAGCAGCATAATGATTACCTCGGGATGTCGACCATGCTTAAGAAAACGATTTCGATCCGGGGCGCTCGCACCCACAATTTAAAGAATGTTGATCTCGATATCCCGCGCGATTCCCTGACCATCATTACGGGGCTTTCTGGCTCCGGAAAATCATCTCTTGCTTTCGATACGCTCTATGCAGAGGGTCAAAGGCGATACGTTGAAAGTCTTTCGACCTACGCTCGGCAATTTCTCGCGATCATGGAAAAACCCGAAGTCGATCACATTGAAGGGTTATCACCTGCGATTTCTATCGAACAAAAATCGACGTCGCATAACCCACGATCAACGGTCGGCACCATTACTGAAATCGCAGACTATCTGCGGCTGTTGTTCGCACGGGTTGGCACCCCCCATTGCCCAGACCATCATCAGCCTCTCAAAGCACAAACTGTAGCCCAAATGGTCGACCTGGTTTTAGAAACGCCACTTGAAACCCGGCTAATGTTGCTCGCACCCGTTGTTCAGCAAAAGAAAGGAGAGCACCAACAAGTTTTCAAACAGTTAGCCGCCCAAGGTTTTGTGCGAGCGCGGATCGATGGGGTCGTGACAGACCTTGATGATTTACCGACGCTGGATAAACAAAAGCGACATTCCATCGAGGTTGTGGTCGACCGTTTTAGTGTTCGAGCCGACCTTGCGACCCGATTAGCGGACTCCTTTGAAACCGCTATCCAGGCGTCGGGAGGCCTCGCTATTATCGCCTACCTTGATGAGCCCGATAAAACGAATATGCTGTTTTCAGCGAATTATGCCTGCCCCACCTGCGGTTATTCCATGCCGGCCTTGGAACCAAGGTCTTCTCGTTCAATAATCCTAACGGCGCCTGCAAAACTTGTGACGGCCTCGGAACCAAGCGCGTGTTTGACCCTGACGCCATCATTCGAGATGACGAGCTGGCCATCTCAGAGGGCGCTATTTCAGGCTGGGACCGCAGGCACGTTTATTATTATCAATTGTTAGAGCAAATCGCGGCCCATTATGATTTCTCCTTGGAGCAACCGTTTCGAGCACTCTCTGAGGCGCATCAAGCGGTCATTTTATACGGCAGCGGCGAAACCGAAATTCCTTTTTACTATGCAGACCAAACCGGCCAACGCGTGCTGAGACAGCATCGGTTCGAGGGCATTATTCCGAACCTTGAGCGACGCTATGACGAGACCAGCTCGCAGGCCGTCAAAGACCAACTCGGGCAATGGCTTCATGAGCGGCAGTGCGCCGCCTGCACCGGACAGCGATTGAATCCCGGCGCCTTAGCCGTCACCATTCAATCCAAGAATTATGCCGATATCTCAAATCTTAGTATTGAAGATGCCTTTCAGAGTCTTAAAACACTGAACCTCGATGGGCAAGAAGCCGAAATCGCCAAAAAGATTGTCAGCGAAATACTGGCTCGGCTGGGTTTCCTGATCGACGTAGGACTTAATTATCTTTCCCTGGCACGACCGGCCAATACGCTCTCAGGCGGTGAAGCGCAACGCATCCGTCTTGCAAGCCAGATTGGCGCAGGTCTCGTCGGCGTTATGTATATCCTGGATGAACCCTCAATTGGTCTTCATCAACGAGACAATCAACGACTCCTGAGCACCTTGAACAGACTACGTGATCTTGGTAACACCGTTATTGTGGTTGAACATGATGAAGAAGCCATTCGAGCGGCCGATTTTATTGTTGATATTGGTCCAGGCGCGGGTGAATTGGGCGGCGAGGTCCTGGCCTCAGGGACGCTTCAGGATATCCTTGACTGCCCAGCGTCGGTTACTGGCCAGTTTCTATCCGGTGCCCGACGGGTGGCGGTGCCGCTCGATCGACAGCCGCCAAGAGACGCGCAATGGCTCAAGCTCCTTGGGGCATCTGGTAATAACCTGCAAACCCTGGACCTGGCCATCCCAATCGGTCTGCTGACCTGCATTACGGGTGTCTCTGGGTCCGGTAAGTCGACACTGATTAACCAAACCCTATACCCGGTTGCTGCCACTGCATTGAATGGTGCAACCACCCTAACGGCCGCACCCTACGCTGCGATTGAGGGCCTAACCTTTTTAGATAAAGTCGTTGATGTCAGTCAAAGTCCCATTGGTCGAACACCGCGCTCTAACCCGGCAACCTACACCAATATTTTTACCGCGATTCGCGATCTTTTCGCGGGTACGGCTGAGGCAAGGTCCAGAGGCTACAAGTCTGGCCGGTTTAGCTTCAACGTTAAAGGGGGTCGCTGCGAGGCGTGCCAAGGCGATGGCTTGATTAAGGTCGAGATGCATTTCTTGGCTGATATTTATGTGCAATGCGACGAGTGCGAAGGCAAACGCTATAACCGCGAGACGCTTGAGATTCTCTATAAAGGGCGCTCCATCGATGCCGTTCTGCATATGACCGTGGATGAAGCGGTGTCCTTTCTAGGCGCAGTGCCCGTGATCAGGCGGCGGCTAGAGACCTTGCAGGAAGTGGGGCTCGGCTACATCCGCTTAGGTCAGAGTGCGACAACCCTATCCGGCGGTGAAGCTCAGCGCGTTAAACTGGCGCGGGAACTCGCCAAAGTGGATACCGGCCGAACCCTTTACATCCTTGATGAGCCAACGACCGGATTACACTTTCATGATATCGATCAACTGCTCGGCGTTATCCACAAACTGCGTGATCGTGGTAACACCGTGATCGTGATCGAACACAACCTTGATGTGGTTAAAACCGCAGACTGGGTCATTGATCTTGGTCCAGAAGGCGGGGCAGGGGGCGGACGCATCATCTGCGAAGGCACGCCAGAAACCGTGGCGGCTCACGCCGCCTCATCAACCGGACAATATTTAAAGCCACTACTTGAGCAACCTTTTACCAGCTAGCCGGCGATATTAGGCGCTTGCGTACACACTTTGGACCGCATCAATCGCCTGCCCTCGGTGGATGGGTGCGTTACTTTGAGCAAGAACCGCCTCAAGCGCCGAAACGCACAATAAAACATTTTCAGGTCGACTAGCATATCCCATCAGACCAATTCGCCAGACCTTTCCAGCGAGCGGGCCCAGACCAGCTCCGATTTCTAAGTTATAAGATCCAAGCAGCGCTCGGCGAATCAACGCCTCGTCAACACCCGCTGGCACCTCAACCAAGTTGAGCTGCGCAAGTCGCTCGGACTCCGGTACGAAAAAGCGCAGACCCATTGCCTCAAGCCCCGCTTTAAGCGCCTCATGATTCTGCGCATGACGCGCCCATGCTGCCGAAAGCCCTTCCTCTGTTGCCATCAACAACGCTTCATGCAATCCGTACAGCGCATTAACTGGCGCAGTATGATGATAAGCCCGCGTTGAGCCTGCACCCCAATATCCCATCACGAGATTCATGTCTAAAAACCAAGAGGGTACTGGCGTCTTCCGCGTCTGGGTAAGGCTCGCTGCACGTTCAGACATCGTAAAAGGAGAAAGCCCTGGGGCGCAGGACAGGCACTTTTGCGTGCCGCTATAAACGACATCAGCGCCCCAGCCATCTACGTCAACCTCACAACCGACCAAGGACGTCACACAATCGACAATGGTCAAACAACCGGCTGCATGAGCCAGTTCACATAAACTTTTCGCATCCGATCGAACCCCAGTTGAGGTCTCAGCATGCACAAAGGCAACAATTTTAGTGTCAGGATGCGCCTGCAATGCCGAACGCAGTTGCTCCGGGTCAATTGCACGCCCCCAAGCCGTCTCAAGCAAAACCAAGTCACCGCCGAACCGCCGTACGTTTTCCGCCATACGGCCACCAAACACACCATTTTGTAGGATGATCACCTTATCGCCTGGCTCAATCAGATTCACGAAACTCGCCTCCATCCCCGCACTACCCGGTGCTGATAGCGGAATGGTTAAAGCGTTCTGAGTTTGAAACACGCCCTGCAACATCACTTTAATCTCATCCATTAACCGGATGAACTCGGGGTCTAAGTGCCCGATGGTCGGTTTCGCCATCGCCGTCAAAATTCTCGGATGCACGTCGGACGGACCCGGCCCCATTAACGTTCTTGGGATTGGTA
>JGI20157J14317_10002763_pt1 | contig 14554 bp, 13 predicted proteins | sample COG_07_FD_14317 | JGI IMG/M metagenome (IMG submission 14317)
TGTCTGCAACAATAGCAGGTATTATTCTGGGTTAAAAGGATTTTTCTAAAGTACTGTAGCCTTTACCTTTTTCCAAATCTTAACTAAAAAGAAAGCGGAAACTATAACTAATCCAGTAAGGGGAAAGGCAAGTTGGTAGTCTCCATAAATATAATAGCCCGTTGCAAACATGGTGCTATAAATCATCAAACAGCCCAACAGCATCGCTAAAATTCCCGAGGGAACACTCCAACCTTCTTCAGAATCAACAAGTTCCACGGAATCATTCTTAGCAGCATCAATAATTTTTTTCCATCCTGGTCCTCCTGGTTGTGTCTTTTTATAAAAAGAGCGCAACACACTCTGATCCTCTGAGGGGGTGATAAAGGTGACTATAAGCCATAAGCTTGTGGTTACAAAAACAACAAACGGAAATTCAGCCCATGCAGGAAAGATACCCACTTCACCAAAAAGACCAGCTTTAACAGAAGGAATCGTGATTAACAGCGATATAACTCCCGAGGCTACCATAGCAGTAATTTCACTCCAAGCATTTATACGCCACCAAAACCATCGTAGAATAAAAATAAGCCCTGTCCCAGCGCCAAACACCAAAAGTAAGTTGAATAATTGCATTGCATTTTGAAGAAGAAGAGCCAGTAATGTGCTTAACACCATTAAGACTACCGTTGAAATTCTACCCACTGCAACCAATCTTTTTTGGGAAGCCTCAGGATTGATTTGTGTTTTGTAAAAGTCGTATACAATATAGGAAGACCCCCAATTTAATTGTGTTGAAATAGTACTCATATAGGCAGAAATTAAGGAGGCTAAAACCAGTCCAAGTAATCCCGTTGGAAGCTTTGTAAGCATTGCAGGATATGCTAAATCNTGGCCTAATTTGTCTGCGGTAATATTTGGAAAAGCTGTTTGAAGACTCGCTAAATCAGGAAATACAACCAGAGATGCTAAAGCCACTAAAATCCANGGCCAAGGTCGTAAGGCATAATGCATTATATTAAAGAAAAATGTNGCTCCAATGGCATGGTTTTCNTCTTTTGCTGCGAGCATTCGCTGGGCAATATATCCTCCTCCTCCGGGTTCTGCTCCNGGATACCAAGAACTCCACCANTGAACGGCAAGNGGAATAATAAGAAGCGTAATAACCGCTTCCTTGTTTCCAAAATCAGGTAAAATAGATATTTTTCCAGCCACATTTTCATTGGCAAGTANGGCTTGTATNCCACCNACTTCCGGAAGGTTTACTAAATAATAAGCGGCTCCTATTGCACCTCCCATGGCTACAAAAAATAAAATAACATCGGTATAAACAACCCCTTTAAAGCCTCCGATAGCACTGAAAATAACGGTTACTGTACCTGCTGTTAAAACGGTTTGCCAGGGGTCTAGACCCAACATAATTCCACCTATTTTAATGGCTGCTAAGGTTACTGCAGACATAGTGATTACGTTAAAAACAACCCCTAAATAAATGGAACGAAATTGACGTAAAAAACGAGCGGGCTTACCTCCATAGCGGAGTTCGTAAAACTCTAAATCTGTATTAACATTTGATTTTCGCCATAACTTGGCATATACAAAAACCGTTAAAAGACCGGTAATTAAAAAGGCCCACCAAACCCAGTTTCCTGATACTCCATTGGTTCTAACAATATCGGTAACAAGATTGGGGGTATCTGTAGAAAATGTTGTGGCAACCATAGAAAGTCCCAACAACCACCAGGGCATAGTTCTGCCGGATAAGAAAAAGTCATTAGCGCTTTTACCCGATGTTTTGGAAACATAAATTCCTATACCTAGTGTAATAGCAAAAAAAGAAAAGATAATGACCCAGTCAATGGTGGCAATTTGCATAATTCTAATTTATTAAGTTTAAATATAACCTTGTTTAAAAAACAAATATGCATTAAATTGTTGTTAAATCCTTTGAGATTATGATGAAATCCACTTAGGTTTGCTCGATAGTAGTACATTAGTGTTATGTTAAAAATTAAACAACTTTTATTTTTAAGTGTCTTAACTATATATTCCCAATCCATTTGGGGACAGTTAGTTGTTGATTCAAGAAAAGCACCAAAAGTTGTCATTCCTCCTCCAGAAAATAAAGGCCCTAGCTTATTACTGCCTAAAAAAAAGAAAGCATTTCTTTCTGAAGATTTTTTTAACCCCAGTATTGAATTTAAAGATCCTAAAAAAGATCTTGTTAATCCACCCATTAATTTTGGAAGTGGTGAACAGTTTTTAGATCCTGGAAAAAAATATTTAAATAGATTAAATAGAGGCCGTGAAAAAGAAAAAAATCCAAATCAATTTAAAACTGATCAATACTTAGGAGACTTCAAAAACAATGGGCGGTATGTTCAAATTGCGGTTAGAGATCACGAATCACCAGATGGTGATTTAATTAGAATCCTTTTAAATGGAAAAGAGGTAGTGCCACGAATTATGCTTTTTGAGCGCTTTCAAAGCATCGCTATTGATCTAGTGATGGGTTTCAATAAAATTGATTTTGTAGCCCTAAACCAAGGAACTTCTGGTCCAAATACTGCTGAAGTGCGCGTTTTTGACGATGAAGGAAAACTAGTTGGCGCAAACCGGTGGAATTTAGCAACAGGTGTAAAAGCTACCTATATTATTGTTAAAGAAAAATAAGCTTTACGATTCATAAATTTCTAGCATCCCTTTAATAAAGACGTCAACCTCTTCCAGGGTCCCTGTGCTAATTCTACACCAATCATAAAAAGGGGGGAAAGGACGACCAATACGGACTCCTTTTTCCAGCATTGCGGGTCCTAATTCTCTAATATCTTTTTTGGCGTGAAAAAATATAAAATTAGTATGCGACTCAACATACTTTAAGTTTAAATAGTCCAGAAGTTTATAGATACGTTTTTTAGCTTCTCTGTTTTTTGCTAAAGAAAACTGATAAAAGGCATCATCTAGAAGTGCTTCTTTGGCAGCTTCTACTGCCAAAACATTACTCATTGCCACTACATTTTTTCGGATTTTTGCGGCAATTTCAGGTTTAGCAATCAAATAACCAATCCGTAAGCCGGCCATTCCATATACTTTAGAAAACGTTTTAGAAACAATCACATTATCACCCCGTTTTACTGATTCTATCATACTGGGATAATTTGGGGTTTCTATAAAATCGTAGTAAGCCTCATCGGAAAACACAATAGCTTTTTTACTAGCTGAATCACAAAAATCTACTAGTTTTTTAGCAGGAACTAAAGTGCCTGTTGGATTGTTTGGATTGCATAAAAAAATCAACTTCGTTTTTGAAGAAATACGTTTTTCCATTTCATCTACATCATACCCTTTATCTGCTCCAACGGGAACCCAATTAATGGATGCTCCCCACTGCTCAGCATAAGTCATCATGGCTAAAAAAGTAGGTTGTCCTGAAATTATTTCTCCTCCATTTGAGGCAAAAGTTAGGCCTGTAATTCGTAAGCCTTCCGTTGAGCCTCCTGTGATAATGATAGATTCTGGAGAAACGCCATGTTTTATTGCAAGCTGTTCTGCTAAATTATCTGAATAAGCATAAGGATAGCGGCAACCATGAATAAAAGAACTTTTAATTCGTTCTTGAACACGATTGGAAGGGCCATAAGGATTTTCATTTGAGCTTAACCGAATAACAGGGTCTAGACTTCTTGGTTGAAAATCACTTTTTTCTTGTGCACTGAGTATGCTTGGTGGAGCTAACAATAAGCCTCCAATACCAAGGGAGAACGCAGCCAATCTCTACGTGTATGCATAATAAGTTCTTTTTTATAAAGTTTGGGCTTTTTAATTAGAAAACAAAATTTAATCCCTATTTTTCCCTAATGGACCTATGGATTTCAACTCTTGAAACAATCTTACAAAACCTCATTCGACCCTTAGAATGGGTCATGCTTTTTGCCGTAATTGGCGGTGGCCTTTATTTGTGTTTTCACAGTAAGGGATATCCACTTTTGAAAATAAAAACTGCTTTTGGTTTACTCCTTTCAAAAGAAAAAAACAAAGGTATTTCTCGCTTTCAAGCCCTATCTGCTGTACTTGCAGCAACTGTAGGTTTGGGGAATATTTCAGGTGTTGCTATTGCTATTCACTTAGGGGGACCTGGCGTGCTGGTATGGATGTGGGTTACTGCAGCCATTGGAATGATTATAAAGTTTTATTCTTGCACCTTGGCCGTTCAACTAAGAGAAATCGATGCTGAAGGTGATCCGCTTGGAGGACCGATGTATTACATGTCCTTAGGCATCAAAAAATGGGGAAAACCTCTGGCCGTTTGGTTTTCATTAGCAGGGCTTTTCGGAGTTCTTCCTGCTTTTACTGCCAACCAACTCACCTTAACCTTTATGAATGTGGTTCAACCCGATCAATTTATTGCTCTTGGAGATTTTCAATGGAGATTTATTGTGGGTATTATTCTGTCCATTGCCAGTGCTTTTGTGATTTTTGGAGGACTAAAAACTATTGTAAAGGTTACCTCAAGCCTTGTTCCTGCGATGGTAGGGCTTTATTTTTTTATTGGAATTTATATCCTTGCAGTAAATATAGAAGGAGTTATCCCAGCTTTTCGTTTAATTTTTTCTGAAGCTTTTAATTTTAAAACCATAGTGACGGGTGGTTTTTGGGGCCTTGTAATTTTAGGGGTCAGAAGGGCGGTGTTTTCAAATGAAAGTGGAGTTGGGAATGCTCCCATGTACCACGGGCAATCTCAAAGTGAAAAAGGAACAGACGAAGGTCTTGTTGCCATGTTAGGGCCTTTATTAGACACTGTTTTAGTTTGCACTATTACGGGTCTTATTGTAATTATAAGCGGTGCCTATCTAGTTGAAAATTTAAATGGAATTGTATTAACCCTAGAGGCCTTTCGAAGATTATTCTTTGGCTTTGGTGATGTATTATTACTCCTAATGGTTTTCATTTTTGGAATTTCTACCTTATTTACATATTCCTATTATGGGGTAAAATGCTTTGGGTATCTTACTAATAATCGATGGGCTAACTATTATAATTATTTTTATATAGGTAGTATTATTTTCTCTGCACTTGTAACGGTTGAAGTTGTTATTGGCATTATTGATTTAGCTTTTGCATTGATGTGCATTCCCAATATGATTGCCATTTTATATCTTTCAAAACATGTGAAAAAAGAAATGCGCGAGCGCAAATGGATAGCTTAGCTCCGGCTAAATCTATAATAAAACAGCTATAATTATATAAAGTGTAGCCATTTTTGATTTGTAACTTAGTTTAAACATTCGCTGTATTGTGATTTTCATCTCAATCCATCGATATCATAACTTGATACAAAATTCCAAATAAGTTCAGACGTACTCTGACCTTGATAAGCCGCTCTAAACCATTCATGGTCTCCTCCAATGTATTTGTAATGCTCAACAGAAACTGAATTATCCCCTTGGCCATAAACATAATGCTCAATTGTCATTCCCTCGCTATTGTAACGCTACTTACATTTGGGTTTGTGGTCGTGTTATTGAAATTAATCCAATGGTCTAAAGTGCTTTGTGCTGAATTCCATCCAAAGCTCCCGTTATAAGGAAGAATGACATCAGAGGTTCCATGCAAATGTAATATAGGCATTGGATGACTTGTGTCCCCAGTACAATCTAACATTCCTCCAGAAACAGATGCTACTGCCGCAATTAACTCACTTTTGTAATTCGCAAGGCCATATGCCATCATACTACCATTTGAATATCCCGCCGCATAAATTCTCTTCATATCGACATTGAACTGAGATGAAATCTCATTAATCATAGACTCGACAAATCCAAAATCATCAGCATCACTTTTGTTATCTCCTCCCGTTGGACATGCGTTCCAGTGGGGATAACCGTTNAAATAACTACCTTGTGGATAAACCAGGATAAAGGTGTCAGATTCTGCCAATGAACGCATATCAGCTTCTATCATGTATTCACTTGCACTTCCTCCAAAACCATGAAAATTTAACATTAATGGAGCAGAAGTTTTTCCATCATAAGAATCAGGTATATACAGTAGATATTCTCTATTGATGCCATCATACGGTATTGTTTGAGCATTTGTATTTGAATAACCTAATTCTGAATTATTATTAGCATCATTCTTAACACATCCTGTTACAATTAAAAATATTGTAACATAACATAATTGTTTTAGTCTCTTCATAAAGTTTGTGTTCCGAATATATAAAAAGAACTTCTTCTAATTACAATTAGAGCAGACTTAGGTTTTGTTGGCATTAGAGCAATTGAATTCAAGGTCTCTATAAATTCCCTTCAAGAGAATTATAAGTTCGATATATCAATGGCGTTCTCTATTAAATTTATTCTTCCCCCAAAGGTGGTGGTCCAGACGGAAGTAATCCTTGGTATTGATAGTCCCCTTTTCTTGTTTTAAATTCCTCTTTTACTGACTCAAGAAGTGCTTTGTCAGTAAATAAATCTACCATGGTCATACTCAGTGCTTTTGCAGCATAAACCATCCCTTTGTGTCCAATAGACATTCCCCCACATGCCACTACTGCCCATGAATGCCATGGAGTTCCTTTTGGAGCTGTTGTAACACCTAAGCGAACAACAGGCACTAGAAAACTGACGTCTCCTACATCCGTTGAACCTCCCATTGGATGTTCTGCTGTTTCTTTTAATGGATTAATTGAACCGTCAATTCCTATCGTCGGTTTAAAGGTAGCTTCTTGAATTTTATAGGCAAAATTTTGTTCCTCATCAGTGTAACTTATCTCACCTAGTTGCTCTAGATTTTTTTGAATCGCAGCACCACCAGCCCTATTTGGTAAAATCTCATGAATTCCAGAAATCAAATTTACTTTATAGTCCACATTTGCTAAGATAGCTGCTCCTTCTGCCATTTTTTTTACCTGCTGGTAAACTTCATTCATTCCATCTCTCTTTGTATCTCGAACACGAACCCATAAACGAGAATAATCAGGAACCACATTTACAACTTGTCCTCCATCTTGAATATGATAATGAATTCTGACGGTAGGTTTTACATGTTCTCTATAAGAGTTAATCCCATGGGTATATAACTCAAGTGCATCCGAAGCACTGCGACCATTCCATGGGTCCGCTGAAGCATGAGCTGCTTGACCAAAAAACTCAACTTTAAAATCTACTAACGCAAGAGAACTTTGCACATCTGCTTCAGTTTGATCTGCAGGATGCCAGTCTACACAGGCGTCCAAATCATCGAATAATCCTGCTCTTGCCATCCATAATTTACCAAAGAATTTTTCTTCAGCAGGAGTCCCAAAAAACTTCACAGTACCTTTTAATTTTCCTGTGGCAATTAAATTTTTTATAGCTACAGCAGCCCCTAAGCTAGCCGTACCAAAAAGGTTGTGGCCACAACCATGACCAGCAGCACCTTTATCTAAAGGTGTCTTTTCTGGAGTTGCTTTTTGAGAAAGGCCTGGCAGGGCGTCAAACTCTCCCAAAATACCAATCACTGGTTTTCCAGAGCCGTAAGTTGCCACAAAAGCAGTAGGGGTTTCTGCCACTCCAACCTCAACCTTAAAACCATTTGCTTTTGCATAGGCAATTAACGTTTCTGAAGAAACCGTTTCTTGAAAAGCAATTTCAGCAGCACCCCATATGGTATCGCTAATATCTATCAAAGCATTTTTCTGAGTTTCTACACTGCCGATTACTTCTTTTTTAAGACTTTTTTTGTTTTGAGCCTTAACTGAGAATACCAATCCCAGGGCTAGTAAGACATATATTGATTTTTTCATTTTTATAAATTTAAAAATTAAATTTTCTTTTTTAATGGAATAATTAGGCCTACTATTAAAAAAAGGAATCCTCCAAGTACATAGGGCCAATCTATAAAAGAGAGCTTGTTGTACATGATTCCCACAACAACAAAACACAATATGGTGCAGAGAAACAAAAAACATTTAATTACCCATCTTAATTTCATTGGTATACTTTGTTTCTAAATTACACATTACAAATTAAAGTTGTTTATTTTTGAACATGGTTCGTCATTATTTCATTGGAATTACAGTATTAATAACTACTGTTTTTACTACCCTTTTCGCTGAAAAAATACAGTGTAAAACTAGTTATTGGAGTGTCTTGAGATTTGGATCATTTGTTGACAATTTAATTTATCAAAAACTTTTTTTATGACCAGTAATGTTGAATATTTGGGGGATCTAAGGACCACCGCTATCCACCTAGCTTCTAAAAAAAACATTCTTTCTGATGCCCCTGTCGATAATCAAGGAAAGGGTGAGGCGTTTTCTCCAACAGATCTTGTAGCAACGGCCTTAGGATCTTGTTTGCTTACTATTATGGGAATAAAAGCGCGTGACATGGAAGTTGAAATTAAGGGCACTACTGCCAAGATTTCCAAGGTCATGGGATCTACTCCAAGGCGAATTTCAGAAATTAATATTACTGTAACTATGGTAAACTCTTTCGATCAAAAAACTCAAAAGATACTAGAAAAAGCAGCGCTTAGCTGTCCAGTAGCTAATTCACTGAATACTGACCTAAAACAAAACATTCGTTTTATTTGGCCTTCTTAAGTTGGCGTTTTATAAAATAAATAATACTGTATACCATAATTCCAATTGGACCTAACATAAAAGTACAAGCAAGAGCAGGAAGTATTACCCAATGTGAAATCTGATACCTTCGGCTGTGCCGAATAATCCAAGTGCCTACCCAAAAATCAAATGCTAGGTAATGAAGCCAACCTGCAGCTGCAGATTCTGGCGAAGCAAGACGGAATAGATTGGTAATACCTTCTAAAGAAGAAAAATCTGCCTCTGCAAGACCCCCAGATACAATTAAGAAATAGGTGTAAAAAAAACTGACCCCTAAAGGAATCCATGGAAAAGTAATTAAGCGTTGTGTAAAGCTCCACTTTGGAAAAAAAAGTAGAAAAACCCATGCTAAAAGCATTAGAGTATTACAAAGGTCAAATAAAATAGAAGTCATAAAAAACACATTAAAGTATTGAAAGCCAAAATAGTATTTATATTTTAGTTAAGATAATGCTATTATTTAAAGACATTCGTGGCAATCGAATTGATCCTGTAAATCACACCTTAGAGGTTATCAAGCAATACCCTTATGCAGAAATTCATATAGGAACTGATTCCCAAAATATTAATAAAGAAACGCGATATACTACTGTAATTGCATATCGTCTAGGATCAAGGGGCGTACATTATATATTAAGTAAAAGCACCTATTCCATCATTAGAGACATGTGGACTAGGCTTTGGCGTGAAGCAGAATTTAGTATTGATCTAGCCGAATGGATTACCCAAAAAATAAGTCTTAAAATAGAAATTGATATGGATTACAATGAGGACGAGAACTTTAAATCTCATAAATTAATTTCTGCTGCAAAAGGATGGGCAAATTCCCTTGGATATAAAGTAAATGTTAAGCCTAATAATCAAATTGCTACCCGTGCAGCAGATTATCATTGCAGGTAATTCTCTTTTTATAAATCACTTCGTGAAAAAAATCATTTTTTGTTAAATTAACATCGACATCTAACCTACTTAAATCGTCTATCTTTATATTTCTTGATTTACACATTTATTCTATGCGTTTTGCCATAATTGCTCCAGATGTTCCTACAAAAAGATGGAAAGAAAACTTTGAAAGAATTGCACCAAAGATTCCCTTACTTATTGGTGAAAATACGGATACACCAGAAGACGTTGTATGTGCTATGGTTTGGAAACAGCCTATAGGTTCGCTAGTTAAATTTAAAAACTTGAAATTAATTTTTTCAATGGGGGCTGGAGTAGATCATGTTTTATTAGATGCTTCTATCCCTAACCATATTCCAGTGTGTCGAGTAGTAGATCCTAAAATGGCTTTTTCCATGACAAATTATATTTTGATGGGAGTGTTAAATCACCACCGAGCTTTTTATGATTTTCAACAAGCACAAAAAGAAAAACACTGGGCTCAATTTGTCTTTAATGAAAAAGAGTTGAAAATTGGTGTCCTTGGAATTGGTCATCTTGGAATGGACGCTGCTAATAAACTTAACGAGCTTGGATTTTCAGTTTTTGGATACAGCAATTCCCCGAAAGAGACTTTATTTCCTTCCTTTTCTGAAGGAGAACTAGATGTGTTTTTAGGTCAAATAAATGTACTAATATGTACAGTTCCTTATACACCAAATACTCACGGGTTATTAAATTATGAATTGTTTCAAAAGCTAAAATATCCTACTTATCTTGTTAATGTATCAAGGGGTGCTGTTCAGGTAGAAAAGGATATTCTTGAAGCTTTGGATAAAGGATTACTTTCGGGAGCTTTTTTAGATGTTTTTGAACAAGAGCCTTTGGCAAAAGAAAGTCCCCTATGGGATCATCCAAAAATTAAAATCACCCCACACATAGCCAGTTTAACGTATCCCGAAGAAGGAATTCATCAGGTTTTAGAAAGTTTTGAAAGGGTAGAAAAAGGCCTTCCATTAAAGCACCAAATAGATCGTAAAAAGATGTATTAAGACATTAATATTTGTTCTCCTATTGGGGCTATGCCATAACGAATAGGATCTGTAGTGACCAGACCCGTATCTTTTGATGTCTTACTTAAATAGGCTTTTGCGTCCTTCTCTGAAAGCATGCTTGTGTTTGCAGCAATACCAATTACTCTAGACCTAGGAAAAGTTCCAAAGACACTGGCTAAAGATTCGTTTAAAGCAATAAAATCATTTAAATCTGGAATTTTAATATGTTCTGGGCTTCTGAGTGTCTTTATTTCGGCACGTAAGCACAATATTAAATGTGTTGGACAGCTTCCGCGCATAAGTGGGAGGGTTGCGGTACTTCCCGGATGTAATAATGATCCTTGCCCTTCGATTAGAATTATATCTTTGTCGGCTTGGTCTAAAACAACTTGCTCTACTGCACCACAAGCATGATCAACTTTAAAAGCGTCTAAAGGAATTCCCTTTCCTACAATGGTGATTCCAATTTGTCCTGTAGCCACAAAACCAACTTTTTTTTTGTGCTCCAATAGCCAAGAATACAATTCTAACCCTGCGGTCATTTTTCCAACAGCCATGTCTGTACCAATAAAAAGCACTCGTTTGTTTTGAAGCTGAGAAGCTTTTCCTGTGGCTATTTCAGGAGTAAATAGGGGAATGCGAACATCCCATATCCATTGTTTTAGTGGATTTTTTATATGTTGACTCCACCGTTCATTTAATACATCATGAAGTCCGTTGACAATTGACAGTCCGTTGTCTAGCGCTTCTTCAATAACAGGATTCCATGATTCAGGTATTTTCCCACCAGAAGGAGCAATTCCCAAAACCAATACCTCAGCACCTTTTAAAATTGCTTCTTTAAGTGTTGCTAAAATGGGCACTTCTTTGGTCGTGTCCATGAACTCTCTCATTTGTTTTCCTGCAAGCTTCTTATCTATAACCCCTACAATTGGATTTTTTAAATAGCGAACCACCCCTGTACCCATTTTACCATAATCGCTATCAATATGACCTTCCATGTAAACAGCTATCTTTTGAGTACTCTTAAGCATAATATTCTTGTTTTAAAATAGCACCATGTCCAGGAATATCAAGTGGAAGCGTTACCCCTTCTACCATAGGCGCTCCTTCCGCTGGATCGGGTGCCAAATTATAGTGAGAGTCTAAATCAATGTGATCAATGCCTCCCGTTAATGAGGCAGCAGCAGCAATAGCAATAGAAGATTCGCTCATACATCCTATCATTGTTTTGAGTCCATGAGCTTTTGCTGTTCCAATGATTCTCAAAGCTTCAGTAATCCCACCACACTTCATTAGCTTCATATTTACCCCGTCTACATAAGGAGCAAAGGCAGGAATATTATGTGAAAATCGACATGACTCATCCACATAAATGGGCAATGCCCTACCATTATATAATGTTTTTAATCCATCTTCTTCCCCTTCTTTTAATGGCTGTTCTATATAGTCAACCTTCCTTTCTGCCAACCATTTCATCATATGTTGTGCTTGACTTACGTCCCAACCACCATTTGCATCTACTCTTAGTTTAACGTCGTAGGTTTTTGTGCTTTCAACTACCTGTTCAAACATTGCCTTATCCGCTTCAATTCCTTGAGGAGAACCTAATTTTATTTTAAGTGACTGCACCGTTGTCCCCTCTAGTAGAATGGGAACACGATTTTTTACAACTTCCGGTGAATTGATTCCTATAGTAACTGAAGTGGGGGTGTGTGGTCTAGAAAAACCCAAAAGCTGTCGTAATGGAAGGTTTGCTTTTTTAGCTTTCCAATCCCAAAATGCAGTGTCTAAGGCTACATAAGCACAGGGTGGAATTCGCATTTCACTTGCGCGATCATATAGTTCTTGAATCGAAAAACCCTCAATTCCTGTTGCAATAAACTGTTTTAAGACTGTTTGAATTTCATCAGCAGTTGAAGCTCCTTCAGTTTCTCCTGGTGCTCCTTCTCCCCAGCCAACATAACCGTCTTTTTCATAGCGAACAAAAAGATTTTCCGAATCGTAGCGGATCCCACGACTAATTGCCAGAGGAAAGCGTTTCTTAAGTGTTACTTTGTGAAAACTAAAGCTCATTTATTAAGTTTGAATTTCGAAGATAGGAAATTAAAAAATCTGATGAAGAAATTTTATAAGTCTTGAAAAGCTTATTTTTCCATTAACTCTTTTATTTCCAGATTTTTTAAATATATAAATAATTCTAGGTGCAATATGAATTTGGAGTTATAAATCCTTGTGGCAAAGTTGTGTATATTTAATAAAAATAAACCGATGAAATCTCTTCTTAATAAATCACTTCCCCTAATACTCTGTGCAATTTTGGTATATGGATGCAACTCTAATATCTCGAAAATCAAAAAGCCCCGGATCGCTATTGCTGGTTTAGCAATAGAGTCAAGCACTTTTTCGCCTGCACGATCTGGAGTGGACGCTTTTTTAGCGCGAGAAGGAAAAGATGTTTTTAAATATTATCCTTTTTTGTCCGAAGAAAGTGAACAAAGAATTGCTGCAGATTGGGTTCCAACATTAAGAGGTCATGCACTCCCAGGAGGTATGGTAACTAAGAAAGCTTATGACTCTTTGGTTGGAAAAACGCTAGGACTTCTAGAAAAAGGAATGCCCTATGATGGGCTGTTTTTTGACATACACGGAGCAATGAGTGTGGAAGGAATTGAAGATCCTGAAGGAGATTTTATCGCTAAGATTAGAGCGCTTATCGGAACTGAAACGCTAATTTCAACCTCCATGGATCTACATGGAAATGTTTCTGAGCGTCTTGCACGACATTCTGATCTTATAACTTGTTATAGAATGGCTCCACATGAAGATGCCTTAGAATCAAAACAACGCGCAGTAGACAATCTTTTAGAACGTCTTATTAGCGGAAAAGGAAGACCAAAATTTAAAGCTTGGATACCTGTCCCTATTCTTTTGCCAGGAGAAAAAACAAGTACTCGAATTGAACCTGGTAAAAGCCTTTATGCAAAAGTCCAACCTGAAACAGAAAAAGAAGGAGTCATCGATGCTGCAATTTGGATTGGATATGCCTGGGCAGATGAACCAAGAAACCGTGCAGTAGTTATGGTGACAGGAGATGACAAACTAGCCGTTACAGAAAGTGCAGAGACCCTTGCTCAAGCTTTTTGGGACGTAAGAAAACAGTTTGAGTTTGTGGCGCCTACTGCAACTTTAGAAAAGAGTATTGAACTTGCATTAAAATCTAAAAAAAAGCCTTTCATCATAAGTGATATGGGTGATAATCCAACTGCAGGAGGAGCGGGAGATGTTACATGGACCCTTAGGGAACTTTTAGCCAATAAAGCTTTTCAAAAAAAATCTGGCCCAACAGTTATTTATGCCTCTATTCCTGGGCCAGAAATGATTGAAGCTGCTTTAGCTGCTGGTGTTGGGGGAATGGTTTCTGCCCATGTAGGAGCTTTAGTTGATAATCGTTTTTCACCTCCAATACTACTAAAGGGTGTAGTTGAAGCAATTTATAAGGGTGATGTTCATGCAGAGATAGAGGCTGTAGTTCGCGTGGGAAGTATCAAAGTAATTGTTACTAAAAAACGTAAACCCTATCATCATGAAAAGGATTTTACTCAACTTGGATTAAGCCCTAGAGTAGCAGATGTCTTAGTTGTTAAAATAGGATATCTTGTCCCTGAGCTATATGATATTCGTGGTGATTGGATTATGGCTCTTACTCCGGGAGGAGTAGATCAAGACCTTGAACGTTTAGAGTATAAACATATTAAAAGACCGATGTTTCCTCTAGACAAAGACATGGATTCAGTTAATTTAAATGCCCGTTTGATTCCTGCCTCTAATACCCTATAATTTAAATAAAGCTATGCGAATTCTCTTCATAAGTATTCTTTTATTATTAACCATAGGTTGTACTTCAAACAAAAACAGCTTTTTAAATGAAGAAAAAAAAATTGAGGGCCTTCAAGAGTCAGTGGAAATTCTAAGGGATCAATGGGGCATAAATCATATTTATGCCAATAATCAAAAAGATCTTTTTTTT